>Ga0081538_10001052_pt1 | contig 29419 bp, 28 predicted proteins | sample TabmetS5T2R1_FD_71022 | JGI IMG/M metagenome (GOLD analysis project Ga0081538, IMG submission 71022) | Tabebuia heterophylla rhizosphere microbial communities from the University of Puerto Rico - S5T2R1 | ecosystem: Host-associated > Plants > Roots > Rhizosphere ...
GCAGATGCCGAAACCGATCATGAATCTCGACGAGGTCGCATTCGATGACGTCGAGGAGAACGGCAAATACACGTCGAAGCGGGGCTCGATCGGCCGCCACATCGGCGCCCGGAAGCTCGGCTACAACCTGACGGTCGTGCCGCCGGGCAAGACCCAGTGCCCGTTCCACAGCCATCACGGCGAAGAGGAGATGTTCCTGATCCTCGAGGGCGAAGGCGAGCTGCGCTTCGGGGACCGGCGCTATCCGATCCGCAAGCACGACGTGATCGCCTGCCCGCAAGGCGGGCCGGAGGTCGCGCACCAGATCATCAACACCGGCACGACCACGATGCGCTACCTCTCCCTGTCGACCATGTCGGAGGTCGATGCCTGCGAGTATCCGGATTCAGGCAAGGTCCAGATCGTCACGGGCCAGAGCGCAAACGCCGGCCTTCATAAGATGTTTCGCGCGGAAAACACGATCGACTACTACGACCGGGAGCCGGCTTGACCAGGCATTGCCGCGGATCGGCATAGCGCGCTCAGCGGGTGAAGCGCGCGCTTTCGCTAGGCATCGCGACCCCGCACACAAGATCCGGCGCGTGCCGGAGCCCGCAGGATTCGACCATGCGTCGCGAGGGCGCGTTCAACGCCGACACGAGTTCGTAGACATGCGTGGCGTCGAGGTCGCGGAACACGCTGACGATCATCCGGGCGTTGACGTAGTTGCCAAGGCCCTTGCCGCGCTGCGATTCCGTCACCGCGACCAACCCACCCCAGGCATGACGGTGATAGGCGCTATGGGCGTTATGGGGCAGGTAGCCATGCGCGGCCGCCACAACGGCCCCGTTCCCATCGCCCAAGGCAACGGTCGTTGCCGGTCCCAAGGCTCCGACGAGCATGGAACCGGAGAACGGCACGACGCCAGCTGATGCCATGAGCGTCTGGATGCGGGTGGTATACTCTCCCTCAGGTTCGGTTGGCGGCTCCAGCTCGGTCAATCCATCCGGCAGGCCTCGAGAGACGATCGCCTGCGCGGCAACAAGCGCGCTGGTCCGGTCGGCAAGAAACACATCCCACGCATCGAAGCGAAAGCTCCGACTCAGCAGGTGTGACTTAAGTTTGTCCGCCTCGACCGCCCGGATCAGCCGGAAACCGCAGACGCCGTCACGGGCGAGGAACTCCTCGATCCGCTCCCATCCGAGCTGGTCCGGATCGTCGCACCCCATCGTGCGGCCTGCCTGGCATGCGCCGGGCGTCGCATGGATGAAATCGACGCTCGCTTCGGCCTGGGCTTGCAGGCGTTGCTGCGTCGTCGTGCCGAAATAGCCGGGCATGAGACGCTACTCCGGCGGCTCTTCCGGATACTGCTCGGCGCCGGGCGGAATGATCGTGCCCGGCAGCTTGCGCGAGGTCCAGATGTGGATGGCTTTCGACAGGTCGACCGGCTCGTCCAGGGAGCCGGCCTTGATGCTGAGATAGTCGCTGTCCATCGCCTCGTGCCACAGCCGGGAGCCGCAGTCGGGGCAGAAAGCGCAGCGGATGCGCCGGCCGCTGTTGGCGTGGCGGGTCCAGAATTTCGGCGTGCCTTGGGTGACGCGGATGGTGCCCGCCGGCATGGTCAGCGACATGCCGAACGCCGAGCTCGACTGGTGCCGGCATTCGGTGCAGTGGCAGACATAGAGCGACAGCGGTTCGGCATCGCACTCGTAGCGCACCTTCCCGCACTGGCAGCCGCCGCTTTTCATCCGTCCCTTCCTAGGAGGCCACCGAGGTCCATTTCGAACGGACCGCTTCGAGCTCCTTCTGCAGATCGCCGATGTCGACGCCGCCCGCCATCAGGTGGCGGATGTCCTCACCCACCAGGTCGGCGCGCGTGCCGCGGCCGATCACTTCGCCAAGGGCGAGGAAGGTGAAGCGGTCTGCGACCAGCTTGGCATGCACCTCGTTGTGGGTGATGAAGATGATGGCGATGTCGCCGCGCAGCCGGACGCGCTGCATGGTCTTCAGGACTTCCATCTGCTGCTTCTGCCCGAGCGCGGAGGTCGGCTCGTCCAGGATCAGGACCCGCGCGCCGAAGTGGATCGCCCGCGCGATGGCGAGGGTCTGGCGCTGGCCGCCGGACATGGTTCCGACCGCCTGCGAGGGATCGGAAATGTCGATGCCGATCTTGACCATCTCGTCATGGGTGATGCGCGCCATCTGGTCCATGGACAGCCAGCTGAACGGCTTGGGGCCGCGGCTGATCTCCCGGCCCATGAAGAAGTTGCGCGTCACGCTCATGAGCGGATTGAGCGCGAGGTCCTGGTACACCGTGCCGATGCCGGCCTTGCTGGCATCGCGCGGGGAGTTGAACGCCACCTCCTTGCCCTCGATCATGATCTTGCCGGAGGTCGGCTGGTGCACGCCCGAGAGGATCTTGATCAGGGTGGACTTGCCGGCGCCGTTGTCGCCGAGCAGCGCATGGACCTCGCCCGGGTAGACTTCGAAGTCGATGCCGTTGAGCGCGGTGAAGGGGCCGAATTTCTTGGTGAGCGCCTCGACCCGCATGATCGGTTCGGCCATGGTCAGATCCCTCCCGTGATGCGCTTGCGCACGCTCTCGTTCAGGAACACCGCGGTCAGCAGCACGACACCGACAAACACGCGGTAGTAGCTGCCGTCGATCGCCGGGATGAAGAACACGGCGTTGGCCACCAGGCCGAAGGTGACGGCGCCGAACACGACGCCGAGCACCGTGCCGAATCCGCCGGTCATCAGCGTGCCGCCGACCACCGCGATCGCGATCGCCTCCAGCTCCTTGAGATTGCCCTTGGCCGCATCGGCGGTGTTGGTGTCGAACACCTGGCAGGCCGCAAAGATGGTCGAGCAGAAAGCGGTCAGCATGAACAGCGAGATGCGAACCTTGTCCACCGGGACGCCGTTGGCACGCGCGCTTTCGCGGTTGTCGCCGGTCGCATAGATCCAGTTGCCGGCCTGGGTGCGGGCCATCAGCAGCGCGGCCGCGCCGGCGATCAGGATCCACCAGACCAGCTTGGCATCGAAGCCCGTCACCCATTGCTCCCCAGCGCGGTTCAGGTTGCCGCCGAGCGCGAACCAGAGATCGTAGAACCAGCCGAAGCTCTCGCCGCCGAACATCGCAGCGAACCAGCTGTCCTGCTTGTAGTCCGGGAGGCCGGAGATCTGGGTCGATTGATTGATCAGCCGGAAGCAGACTTCCGTGAGGCCCCGGAGGAAGAACAGGAAGGCGAGCGTCACGATGAAGCTCGAAAGGCGCGATCGGACCACGATGAAGCCGATGAGCCACCCGATGGCGAGAGTCATGACCAGCGTGACGAAAAAGGCCGTGACCGGGGTCGCGGGGCCGAGGCCAAACGGCAACCCCCATTTCAGCATCATGGCCATGGCCATGCCGGCGAAGCCGATCATCGAGCCGATGGAGAGATCGAACTCGCCCGCGATCATGAGCAGGCAGGCGCCGGTGGCGATGATGCCGAACTGCGCGATGATGGAGAGATTGTTCTTCAGGCCGAGGGCATTGAAGGCGACCCCATTGCTGGCGATCGCGATCGCGGCAATGACGGCGACCATCACGAAGAAGGCGCCAACCTCCGGGCGGCGCAGCAGCACGCGCAGGCGGCCACCCTTGTTGAATCGGTCGGCTTCCTTTCGCCCGAGGGCGACTGGGTTCATCTGCGACATGGGCCGTACCCCAACTGAAGAAAAAGGGGACAGCCTGGATTATAGGCTGTCCCCAGTTGCGGTTTTCAAGCGGCAGGCGGCTAGCGGTTCACGCCGGCCTGTTCCTCGACGGCGGCGGCGTTCTTGGCGTCCACGAAGCCGGGGCCGGACGGGATGCTCGCACCGGGCAGCATGCCGGCATTGGTGGTGTAGAGATGCAGAACGACCACCGGCAGATAGCCCTGCAGGCGCTGCTGCTGGTCGATCGTGAAAGCGACCTTGCCGTCCTTGATGAGCTTGATCACGCCGGGCGTCATGTCGAAGCACGACAGATGCACCTTCGCGCCAACCTCGGCGACCGCTTCGGCGGCGGCTTCGCACACATGCGGGCCGGTCGCGAGCAGCGCGTTGACGTCCGCATTGGCCTGCAGCGCCGCAGCGGTGCGGGTCTTGATCTGCGCGACGTCGTTGGACACGTCGATCATGTTGAGCTCTTGGCCCATGGACTTGAAGTAGCCTTCGCAGCGCGAGACCAGGGCCGTGTTGAAGGCCTCCTGGTTGAGGCAGAGCGCCTTGGTCGCGCCTTCCGCCTTGGCGCGCGTGCCGGCGGCTTCGCCCGCGAGCGATTCAGGCTGGCCGACATGCATCAGCGCGCCGAGTTCCTTCGACGCTTCCAGGCCGGAGTTGATGGTGATGACCGGAACGCCGGCGGCGACCGCCGCCTTGATGGCGCCGCCCAGGGCCGCGGCGTCGGGCAGCGAGACGATGATGCCGTCAGGGTTGGTGGCGGTGGCGGATTCGATCAGCTTCGCCATGTCGGCCATGTCGCCCGACGGCGCATAGTTGTATTCGAACTCCACGCCAAGCGCCTTGGCGGCGTCCTTGCCGCCCTTTTCCACCACCGGCCAGAACGGATCCGTGCCTTGCGTGTGGGTGATCATGACATAGCGCTCGGCATGGGCCGCGCCAGCCGTCAACAAGAGTGCGGCGGTCGCCGCAAGAAGCCTTTTCATTGGTTTCCTCCCTTAGGTTTTTTCAGTGGAGGGCCGAATACAGTCCAGCAGGCCCTCAACCTCACTCCACCAACGACTGTATCAGCATGGCAAGGGAAAGATTTCAATATGAATATTGTGTTTTCTGGAAAAAACGGAAAAAATTTTTCATTTTGCGAAAGACGCTGCAGCGCGGAAGCCGTCAGCCCTTCAGCTCCTCAGGCTTCAGGCGGAAGATGCGGCCGAAGCCGGCGACGAACAGGCCTTCGAAATAGCGGAAGCGATAGAATCGGAAATCGCCGAAGCCGGCATACATCTCCGCCTCGGGATGGACCTTGAGATACAGAGCTTTGTCGCCGGCCTGATCGGCCGAGACCTGCACCTCGCCCAGCAGAGTGAGGCGCGGGCCGGTCAGCGGCTCCTTCAGCTCCAGCGTTCCGTCCATCAGCAGCGAAGCGCGCGGGTCACGCTGCAGGTTCTTGGCGTGGTCGGAAAGATCGGACAGCAGCAGGATGATCTCGCCGTCGGCGCTTAGCGCCGGCAGCACCAGCGACACGAACGGGTATGGCTGCCCGTCGCGCTCCGCGAGGCTGCCGAGGCTGCCGCGGGCAAGGCCGAGGAGAGCGCGGGCTTCAACCCTGTGATCGGGCTTATTCATGGTCGCAATCCCTTAACCATACCAATTCAAGACCAGACCCCTAAATCGCTGGAATTGCGCCGCAATTCCGCCCTTTTCCGAGCCATGCTTGGCAGGGCTGGCCTAATTCTATAAACCTTGCCTTCAAGAGAGGAGTCCCAACACGTGCCGCAGACCATTGCGCTGGTTGACGACGACCGCAACATCCTCACCTCCGTTTCGATGACGCTGGAAGCCGAGGGGTTCGCGGTCCGCACCTACACCGACGGCGCGGAGGCCCTGCGCGGGCTGATGCAGCAGCCGGTCGACCTTGCCGTGCTCGACATCAAGATGCCGCGCATGGACGGCATGGAGCTGCTCGAGAAGCTGCGCCGCACCAGCGAGCTGCCGGTCATCTTCCTCACCTCCAAGGACGACGAGGTGGACGAGCTGATGGGCCTGCGCATGGGCGCGGACGACTACATCAAGAAGCCGTTCTCGCAGCGCCTGCTGATCGAGCGCATCCGCACCCTGCTGCGGCGCGAGGCCAGCCGCAGCACCACCGAGAAAACCGGCGAAGCGGCGATCACGCGCGGCGACCTGACGCTCGACCCGAACCGCCACCTCTGCACCTGGAAGAACCAGCCTGTGGAATTGACCGTCACCGAGTTCCTGCTGCTGAAGGCGCTGGCGCAGCGCCCGGGCCACGTGAAGAGCCGCGACCAGCTGATGGACTCGGCGTACGGCGAGAACATCTATGTCGACGACCGCACCATCGACAGCCACATCAAGCGGCTGCGCAAGAAGTTCAAGGTGCTCGACAACGACTTCAACCAGATCGAGACGCTCTATGGCGTCGGCTATCGCTATCGCGATGGGTAACGCATTCGAAGGACGGTCGCGGCTGCGATGAACGAGATCGCGCGCACCACACCAGACGGCAAGGTCGAAGCTAAGGCGCGGTCCGAGGGATCGCGCCTTTCGTCCGTGGAGAAGGCCGCCCCGCCGATCCTGCTGCAACCCGAGCCGGAGATGCGGGTCGAGCGCTCGAAGCGCGGCGGCAAGCGCATCGAGCGCCCCGGCCGGCCGCACCGCCGGCCTTTGTGGCAATCGCCACTGACCCGCCGCATCCTGGCGGTCAACATCATCGCGCTGGTGATCCCGGTGGTCGGGCTGCTTTATCTCGACAACTACCGGCAGAGCCTGATCGAGTCCGAGCTGGAGCTGCTGAAAACTGAAGCCAACATCTTTTCCGGCGCGCTGGCGGCAAGCGGCGTGGTGACCGGGCCGCTGGGCGAGGAGCGCTTGTTGCCGGAAACGACGCGCCAGACCGTGCGGCGGCTGGTTGACGTGTCGCAGACTCGCGCGCGGCTGTTCTCGCCGGACGGATCGCTGATCGCGGATTCCTTCCTGCTGTCAGGCCCCGGCGGCGTGGTGGAGATGCAGCCGCTGGCGCCGCTCGACGCAGACGATTCGTTCCTGTGGCGCGCCATCGTCGGAGCCTATGACTGGATCTCGGGTCTGCTGCCGAACGGCGGACCGCTGCCGCCGTACAGCGAATCCTCCGTGCAATCGGCGCAGGATTATGGCGAGGTGCAGAAGGCCCTGGCCGGCGAGACCGCGACCGCGGTGCGCGACGCCGGCGGCGGGCGCATGGTGCTGAGCGTCGCGGTGCCGGTGCAACGCTATCGCCAGGTGCTGGGCTCGCTCTTCCTCACCAAGCCGGGCGATTCGATCGAGGCCACCTTGCGCGACACGCGCCTCACCGTGCTGGGCGTGTTCGGCATCGCGCTGTCGGTGACCGTGCTGCTGTCGCTCTATCTCGCCAGCACGATCGCTTGGCCGATCCACCGCCTGGCCGACGCCGCCGACCGCGTGCGGCGCGCCAAGGGAAGACAGGTAAAGATCCCGGATCTGTCGCACCGCAAGGACGAGATCGGCGATCTCAGCGGCTCGCTGCGCGACATGACGCAGGCGGTGTGGAAGCGCATGGACGCGATCGAGCGCTTCGCCGCCGACGTGTCGCACGAGATCAAGAACCCGCTGACCTCGCTGCGCAGCGCGGTCGAGACCGTGGCGCGGATCGACGATCCCGCGCAGCAGCGCCGCCTGATGACCATCATCCTCGACGACGTGCAGCGCCTGAACCGCCTGATCACCGACATCTCCGATGCCTCGCGCATCGATGCCGAAATGTCGCGGGCCGATGCCGAGCCGGTCTCCATGCGGGAGCTGCTGACCGCCATCGCGGACATCTATGGCGCCACCGCCGAGCCTAACGCGCCGCACATCGAGGTGATCGCGCGCGAGGGCGATTCGCTGATGGTGCTCGGCATGGAAGGGCGGCTGGGCCAGGTGCTGCGCAACCTCGTCAGCAACGCCGTCTCCTTCAGCCCGCCGGGCGGCACCATCACCCTGACCGGCTGGCGCGAGCATGGCCGCGTGCTGGTGACGGTGGAGGACAACGGCCCGGGCATTCCGCCGGACAAGCTGAAGGCGATCTTCGAGCGCTTCTATTCAGAGCGGCCGGAGGGCGAAAAGTTCGGCCAGCATTCCGGCCTCGGCCTCTCGATCTCGCACCAGATCGTCGAAGCGCACAGCGGCACGCTGACCGCCGACAACATGCTCGATCCAGACGGCCACGTGCGCGGCGCGTGCTTCACCATCGATCTGCCGGCGTACTAGGGCCGGTCATGCCAATCCATCCGCTTTCTCTTCTGTCATCCCGGACGCGCCGCGAAGCGGCGCGAGCCGGGACCCATGCGATCCATCAGCGTTGCGGCGCCTCACCATGGGTCCCGGGTCGCGCTTCGCTCGCCCGGGATGACAGTGGTGGGGTGGCGGCGCCTCGCGTTTGCCGGCACTTGCATGCGCCGCTTGGTGAACGGAACGGCGGTGGTGTGGCGGGGTCAGGGGGTGCTGATCCTCGGGCCGAGCGGCGCGGGCAAGTCGGACCTCACGCTACGGCTGATCGATTCCGGCGCGACCCTGATCGCCGACGACGTGGTCGAGATGAAGAGAGATGGCGACCGGCTCCTGCTCTCCTTCCCGCCGGAGGGGCCGGGCGACCTCAAGGGCAAGATGGAGGTCAAGGGACTCGGCATCATGAGCGTGCCGGCCGCTCCCCCTGAGGTGCCGCTGGCGCTGGTGGTCCGCTCGACCCCGCCGGCCGAGGTCGAGCTGATCCCGGAAAGCCTGGAATCTGAATGGCTTGACCTGCCGGTCGCCACCATCGGGATCCACCTTCTGGAGCCCTCGGCTCCGGCTAAAGTCCGGCTTGCCCTGGCCAAGCTGACGCGCTCTATAATCCCGCCCTCATGACAACCGTGACGACAGCGGGCCGGGCATCCGCCGGCCCCGCATCCAACGCAACCTCCGCCACGCAGGATCGCCGACGCGTGCTGCTCATCTCCGGCCTTGCCGGCGCCGGGCGCACCACCGCTCTGCGCGCGCTCGAGGATCTCGGCTACGAGGCGGTCGATAACCTGCCGCTGGAGCTGCTGCCGCACCTGGTGAGCGGGATCGCCAGCACCGACGCCGAAGGGCCGATCGCGATCGGCATCGACAGCCGCTCGCGCGGCTTCAGCGCGGCGGAGTTCCTGACCCGCATCGAATCCTTGCGCGCCGACTCGCGCTTCGAGCTGGTGCTGGTGTTCCTGGACTGCAGCGACGACGTGCTGATCCGCCGCTTCACCGAGACGCGCCGGCGCCATCCGCTCGCTCCGGACCGCAACGCTGCCGACGGCATCGCGCGCGAGCGCACCCTGATGTTCCCGATCCGCGCGGTCAGCGACCTGGTGCTCGACACCTCCAACCGCTCGATGGCGGAACTGAAGCGGCTGATGACGGAGCGCTTCGCGCTCGACCGCCAGCCCGGGCTCGCGCTCACGGTGATGTCGTTCTCCTACCGCATCGGCGTGCCGCGCGAAGCCGACCTGGTGTTCGACGTGCGGTTCCTCGCCAACCCGCACTATGTCGACGCGCTGCAGCCGCTGGACGGCGAGACGCCTGAGGTGGCGCGCTTCATCGAGCGCGATCCGGCGCTGTCCCAGTTCCTGGCGTCGCTCGACGCCCTGATCGAGCCCTTGCTGCCGAGCTATGAGCGCGAGGGCAAGAGCTATCTCACGATTGCCGTCGGCTGCACCGGCGGGAAACATCGATCGGTCTATGTCGCGAAGAAGCTTTCGGACGCGCTGCGCGCCAGCGGCCGCCCGATCGCGCTCGTTCATCGCGACCTGACGCGCGACGTGTCGGGCCGGTCGGAACAGTCATAAGAAAGATAAAATAACAGGGATGCGTCAATGATCGGGATGGTATTGGTCACTCACGGCAAGCTCGCCGCCGAATTCCTGGCGGCGCTCGAGCACGTGGTCGGCAAGCAGCAGAAGGTCGCGACCGTCTGCATCGGGGCCGAGGACGACATGGAGCAGCGCCGCAAGGAGATCCTGGAGCGGGTCAAAGAGGTCGAAAGCGGCGACGGCGTCGTGCTGCTGACCGACATGTTCGGCGGCACGCCCTCCAACCTCGCGATCTCCGTGCTCGACCGCGCCAATGTCGAGGTGATCGCCGGCATCAACCTGCCGATGCTGATCAAGCTGGCCGGCATGCGCGAGGGGCATACGCTGCAGGCCGCCGTCACCGCGGCGCAGGAAGCAGGCCGCAAATACATCAACGTCGCCTCCCAGCTGCTGGCCGCGCGGGGGTAGCGCTGCATGAATGCTGGCGGCGCGATTACACGGATTGCCAACATCCGCAATCAGCGCGGGCTGCATGCGCGCGCGGCGGCGAAGTTCGTCAAGGTCGCCGGAGGCTTCAACGCGCAGGTGCGCGTGATCAAGGGCGACATGGACGTTTCCGGTACTTCCATCATGGGGCTGATGATGCTGGCGGCAGGCATTGGCACGGACGTCGAGCTGCGCGCGAGCGGCGCGCAGGCGAACGAGGCCATGCAGGCGCTGGTCGATCTGATCGAGCGCAAATTCGATGAAGAGTGAGCACAAGACCCGCCGCCCGCGCCGCAAGAAGGATCGCGAGGCCGAGCGGATATTCGAAGGACTGGGTGTCGCGCCCGGCATCGGCATCGGCCAGGTGCATGTGGTCGAGGCCGGCGCCATCACCGTCTCCGAATACGAGATCGCGGAAGACAAGGTCGACGAAGAGCTCGCGCGCTTCCACGGCGCGGTGCAGAAGTCCGAGAAGCAGCTGCGCAAGCTGTCGAGCAAGGCCGAGGAGCTGCACGGCGCCGCCGCCGAGGAGCTCGGCTTCCTGCTCGAAGCGCACAAGCAGATGCTGACCGGCTCGCGCGTGACGCGCGGGGTCGAGACGCGCATCCGCGAGCACCGGGTGAATGCCGAAGCGGCGGTGCAGTTCGTGATCAGCAAGGTGGAGCACGACTTCGCCTCGCTCGACGATCCCTATCTCGCGGCGCGCGCCGACGACGTGCGCGAGGTCGGCAACCGCATCCTGCGCAACCTGACGCAGACGGCGTACGAGGCGTTCAAGAACCTGCCCGCCGGCTCGATCGTGGTGGCGGAGGAGCTGACGCCGGCCGACACCGCTTTGCTCGATCCCAAGACCATCGAAGGCTTTGCGACCGTGCTGGGCGGCAAGGAAGGCCACACCGCCATCATGGCGCGCTCGCTCGGCATCCCGGCGGTGCTCGGCATTCCGGAGCTGCTACGCTTCGCGCGCACGGGACAGGAGATCATCGTCGACGGCGGCGTCGGCCGCGTCATCCTCAATCCGTCGCTGCTCACTGTGGCGGACTATCAGCGCCGGCTGGAGGCGCTGGAGCGCGACGAGAAGCAGCTCGGCCGCCTGCGCAAGCTGCCCTCGGTCACGCGCGACGGCCAGCGCATCGGCCTGCTCGCCAACATCGAGCTGCCGCGCGAGGCGGAGATGGCGATGGACGCCGGCGCGGAAGGCGTCGGCCTGCTGCGCACCGAGTTCATGTTCATGAACCGCGAGGATCTGCCCGACGAGGACGAGCAGTACCAGGCGCTGCGCCAGATCGTCGAGATCATGGCGGGCCAGCCGGTCACCATCCGCACCCTCGACGTCGGCGGCGAGAAACTCGCCGCGAGCCTGCGCGACCATCTGGGCGATTCGGCTAATCCGGCGCTCGGCCTGCGCGCGATCCGCCTCAGCCTGAAGCGGCGCGACCTGCTCGACACGCAGCTGGCCGCGATCCTGCGCGCCGCGGTGCATGGGCCGGTGCGCATCCTGCTGCCCATGATCTCCTCGGTCTCGGAAGTGAAGCAGGTGCGCGAGGCCCTGGTGCAGGTGGCGCGGCGGTTGAAGCGGCGCGGCCAGAAGCTGCCCGACCCGCTGCCGCCTCTCGGGGTCATGATCGAGGTGCCGGGCGCTGCGCTCGCCGCCGACGCGCTGACCCAGGTCGCCGACTTCTTCGCCATCGGCTCCAACGATCTCACCATGTACACTCTCGCCATCGACCGTGGCGAGGAGCAGGTCGCGCATCTCTACAACCCGCTGCATCCGGCGGTGCTGCGATTGGTGCAATTCTCGACCGAAGCGGCCCTGCGCGCGCGCATTCCGGTCAGCGTCTGCGGCGAGATCGCCGGCGATCCGAAGTTCGCGCCGCTGCTGCTCGGCCTCGGCATCCAGGACCTCAGCATGGCCGCCAACTCCCTGCCCCGCGTCAAGCAGCGCATCCGCAACCTCGACTACCTGGCAGCCGCCAGGTTCGCGCGCCAGGTGATGGACCAGTGGGACTCGGGGCGCATCGCCATGCTGCTCGACGACTTCAACGCACTGGCAACATGAGCGCGCCTAAGAGCCGCTCGTTCCGCGCGCTCGAAAAGGCGGCGCGCGACGGATCGCCTGAAGCGCAGTACCATCTCGCGGCTTACCTCGCCACCGGCGAAGGGTGCGAGAAGGACGTGATGGCCGCCGCGGATTGGTATGCGAAAGCCGCCGCGCAGCGCCAGCCCGAGGCGCTCTACAATCTCGGCCTGATGCATCTGCTGGGAGAGATCGGCAAGAAGGCGCCGAGAAAGGGGTTCGCCCTCATCAGGCAGGGAGCCGAGTTCGGATCGTGGGATGCGCACTGGTTTCTGTGGCAGGTGTACGCAGGCGGGCTGCACGGCCAAGCAAAGAGCAATGACAAGGCGGCCTATCACTTGCTCGCCTGTGTCGGATTCCGGTACGGCAACGCAGTCAATGCGCTCGCGCGGCAACTCAAGAAGCGCGATGGGATCAAGCCCGACGCCCTGGCGCGCGCCTTCCTGAAGCTCGCTTTGCCGAGACGCGGAAAAATCCATGCGTCGTGATGCGCTGCCTTGGAATGCAGTTCAGCTTGCCATGGCGGCAATTTCACCGCGCTCGTAACCCAGGGGCGTGACCCAGACGCCGGCCGGACGGCCTGCCGATCTGCGCGTTGCAATGGTAAACGACGATGTTCGCCCACGACCGGGCGCATCGTGAAGAAAAGCCACACTCAAAGGCCGACGCTGGTTCCCGCCGTCAAAAATAGTTGAATTTCCCGGAATCGGTCCGGTACTATCCGGTCCGGCATTGGGGGATCAATATGACTTTGCATCGCTTGAAACTTGCGGCCTTGCGGGCGCTGCTCGCGGCCGCGCTCTTGCTTCTTGGCGGCCAGGCCGCGCCGGTCTTGGCGCAATCGACCGACCAGGCAACGGATCCCAATCAGCCGACCGACCCCGGCCAGGAGATCTGGAACAAGATCGTCGCCCTGCCCTGGGTCGTGGGCCCGCAGGATGTCGCGGCGCTCGAGGGTGCGACCCTCTCGCTGAAAGCGGACTATGTCTTCCTCGACGTGCCGTCGGTGAAGGAATTCATGACTCTCACGGAAAATCCGCGCGACGGCACCGAGCGGGAGCAGATTTTCGGCCCCTCCGATCTTCATTGGTTCGGCATCATCGAATTTATCGGCGATGGCTATATCGAAGACAAGGAAGAGATCGACGCCGATGCGCTGCTCGAGGTCATGCGCAAGGGGACCGAGGAAGCGAACGAGGTCAGGCGCCAGAACGGGTGGGCCGAGATGACGATCGTCGGCTGGCGCCGCGCGCCCTATTACGATCCCAAGACAAACCGGCTGGAGTGGGCGATCGACGCCAGCAATTCCGACGGCACCTCTTCGACCAACTTCAACACCCGCATCCTTGGACGACGCGGAGCGACGAGCGCCGTCCTGGTGACCGATCCGCAGAATTTCGAAAAGGATCTCGCGGAATTCCAGCAGGCGCTCGCGGGCTACGAGTTCAATCCCGGGGAACGCTATTCCGAGTTCCAGGAAGGCGACAAGGTCGCGGCCTACGGGCTGGGCGCTCTGGTCGTCGGCGGCGCGGCCGCGGTCGCGGCCAAGACCGGAATCTGGAAGGTGGTGGCAAAGTTCGGCTGGATCGCCGTCGTCGCGGTCGGCGCCGTGGTCTGGGGTTTCTTCAAGAAGCTGTTCGGTGGCCGCAAGGCGAGCTGAGTTGATCGAGGAGAAGGTCGCTCTCATCCTGGTGATCGTCGGCCTCTACCTCGCCGACTGCTTTGTGATGCTGCGCCCCACGCAGGCGGTCGCCGTCATTGCGCTGCCGGCGATGCGGTTGCCCGGGTACCTGTCGAGGAAGCAACGAAAGAAGATGCGACTCGGCGGCCGTGTGCTCATCAGCTTCGGCCTCACCTTCTATCCCGTCGCCGGCTGCTTTCCGGCGCTGCTCAACCCCCTGATGCCGGCAGTCGCGGCCTTCAAGACCGCTGCCATCCTGCCGTCCATCGACGCAAAGATCGTGCAGCGCCGGCTTGCCATTCATCGCCTGGCCGCCGCGCGCCTGCTGGTCCGCTCGCTTGCGCCGATGATCCTGATGCAGGCATTCCTGCTGTTCGGCATGGTGCCATATCATCTCGTCTATGGCGGCATCGATCAGCTGCTCTTGAGCGTCCTGGTCGCATACATTTGCGCGATCGCGATCATCGCCTTCTCCTATCCCCTGGTGCGGATCCTGAAGCTCCGCAAGAGCGCCTACTGGTCGCTCGCCGCGCAGGCGCTCGTCTGCGTGCCGCTCTCGCTCAACTTCCCGCGCAAGCTTGCGCTCCATGCGTCGAGCGAGGCCAATGCCGAGCAGCTCATGGCGCGCGTCCCGGATATGGCGCGATGGTCCGCAGCGCAGGACTTCATTGCGGCCCTCGAGTTTGCGAAGAACGCGACCAACGAACCCACAGAGGTTGGCAGCGCCGACGCGCTGGCCAACCGGCTCCGGCAGGTATCACCTCATGACTGAAATCGTGGCAGGGCTCGACCTGCAGACCCTCGGCATCATCGGGCTTTGCCTGGTGCTCGGATTCGTCATTGTCTGGACCACCCTGTCATCCAGGTCCGCGGATCAGGCGGGGAAAAGCTCCGACGATGCGGAAAAGGACGACCGGGAAACATAGCCTGACCGCGATGCCGCACGGCCTCATTCGCAAAGGGTCGAACGCATTCCAGATGTGCCTGGGCGACGCATTCGATCTTCTGCCCGAAACCGTGCGACGCGCGCATGTCGGCAAGATTCGTCTGAGCGGCCATGCCCGCGTGATGCGCGGCGGAGCATTCGCGAACGCGTTGGCCAACATCATGGGATTGCCGGCCGCTTCGGATCGCATTGAAATGACGGTCGAGGGCGAGCATCTGCCGGATCGCATGATCTGGAACCGGCGGTTCGGCGCCCGGACATTCGCTTCGTGCTTCAGGCTGCGTCAAGGCCGGCTCGTCGAGTCGGTCGGGCCGTTCCATCTGCAGCTGCGGCTCGAGGTGCGTGACCATCGCCTGCACTACGTGCTGGAGCGCGTGACTCTGTTCGGCATTCCCGTGCCACGAAGCCTCGCGCCTCAGCTGGCAGCCTGGGAAGGCGAGCGCGAGGGGCGCTATGATTTCGTGGTCGAAATCCGCCTGCCGGTCATCGGACGCTTAGTACGATATGAAGGGCTGCTCGATCTCACCGCCTGAATTTCGGCGCAATCGCCCATGATGCTGCGCGTCATGCGGTTCCTGATTCGGGCAATCCTGATCATCGTCTGCCTCCCCTTCGTCGCGCTGGCGCTCTATACCGCGGCGGCGTTCGGGGTGCTGTTGCTGGCGCCGGAAGCGAGCGAGCCCGAGGACGGCGTCCTCCTCTATGCCTGCGACAATGGCGTGCATACCGACCTGATCGTGCCGGTGGTGGCGGGCGGCACAGACTGGCGCGCGCTGTTCGGGCAGGCGGCGTTCATCGCGCCGATCGAGGCCTATGACCATATTGGCCTCGGCTGGGGCAGCCGCGACTTCTACATCAACACGCCGACCTGGGCCGACCTCGACATCGCTACCGCGATCAAGTCGGTGCTGTGGGACGAGACCGTGCTGCATGTCGAGTACCGGCCGCGGCCGGTCGCCGGGGAGAACTGTCGGCGATGGCGCGCGGACCCCTCCTCCTACGAGCGGATCACGGCCTTCATCCGGGGCACGCTGCGGCTGTCGGGGGAGCGCCCGGTGCAGGCGGCGTCCGGCTATGGCGCGCGCGATGCCTTCTTCGTGGCCAACGGCCAATACACCATCCTCGAGACCTGCAACCAGTGGACCGGGCGGGCGCTGCGCCTTGCTGGGGCGCCGGTTGCGCCCTGGACCCCCTATTCCTTCCTGGTCACATGGAATCTGCCAATGATTTCAAAGTAGGGACATGCGTTTTGCATGCCTTGCGGGATGGGGGCGCGGCTGATAGAAGGCGGCGAACTTTTGGATAGCTAGGAGACCCGAATGGCGACCGCCGATTACAAAGTCAAGGACATGAGCCTCGCCGAGTGGGGGCGCAAGGAGATCGACATCGCCGAGACCGAGATGCCGGGCCTGATGGCCCTGCGCGCCGAGTTCGGCAAGTCGCAGCCGCTGAAGGGCGCCCGCATCGCCGGCTGCCTGCACATGACCATCCAGACCGCGGTGCTGATCGAGACCCTGATCGCCCTCGGCGCCGAAGTGCGCTGGTCGTCCTGCAACATCTTCTCGACCCAGGACCAGGCCGCCGCGGCGATCGCCGCCGCCGGCATCCCGGTGTTCGCATGGAAGGGCATGAACGAGGATGAGTTCTGGTGGTGCATCGAGCAGACCATCGCCGGCCCGAATGGCTGGCACCCCAACATGATCCTGGACGACGGCGGCGACCTCACCGTCCTGATGCACGAGAAGTATCCGCAGCTGATGGAGAAGGTGAAGGGCATCAGCGAGGAGACCACGACCGGCGTCGCGCGGCTCTATGAGATGGCGCGCAAGGAGACGCTGGCGGTGCCGGCGATCAACGTCAACAACTCGGTCACCAAGTCGAAGTTCGACAATCTCTACGGCTGCCGCGAGAGCCTGGTGGACGGCATCAAGCGCGCGACCGACGTGATGATGGCGGGCAAGGTCGCGGTGGTCGCCGGCTTCGGCGACGTGGGCAAGGGCTCGGCCGCTTCGCTGCGCAGCCAGGGCGCGCGCGTGATGGTGACCGAAGTCGACCCGATCTGCGCGCTGCAGGCGGCGATGGAAGGCTACCAGGTGACGACCATGGAAGACGCCGCTCCGCAGGGCGACATCTTCGTCACAGCCACCGGCAACGTCGACGTCATCACCCTCGACCACATGCGCCAGATGAAGCACCGCGCCATCGTGTGCAACATCGGCCACTTCGACAGCGAGATCCAGATCGCCGGCCTCAGGAACTACAAGTGGCACAACGTGAAGCCGCAGGTCGACGAGGTCGAGTTCCCGGACGGCAAGCGCCTGATCGTGCTGGCTGAAGGCCGCCTGGTGAATCTCGGCTGCGCCACCGGCCACCCGAGCTTCGTGATGTCCGCCAGCTTCACCAACCAGGTGCTGGCGCAGATCGAGCTGTGGCAGAACCACAAGAAGTATTCCAAGCAGGTCTACGTCCTGCCCAAGCACCTCGACGAGAAGGTCGCGGCCCTGCACCTGGAGAAGATCGGCGTCAAGCTCACCAAGCTCACGAGCAAGCAGGCCGAGTATCTCGGCGTCGCCCCGGCCGGCCCGTTCAAGCCGGAGCACTACCGCTATTAGCGCCCTTCTCTGCTGTCATCCCGGACAGCCGCGATGAGCGGCTGATCCGGGACCCATGGTGCGGTTGCCACTGTCGCCACCACCAGCAGTCATGCGGCGACATCGCATAGGTCCCGGGTCGCGCTCCGCGCGCCCGGGATGACATGTTAGTGGACCCATGGGATCGCGTGAGTGCACCAGCGAGGTTTCACCCGCGCAGCTTCCAATCGGCGATCAGACCGTCGCCTTCGACTTCGGCGCCCATCTCGCGCAGCCAGCCGGCGAGCACGCGGTTCGAGCTGTGTGCTTCCGTGTAGGCCACTGGATATGGAAAGAAGTCGAGATCGACCTCCCGATTCGTGAGCATGCGGGCGCGGCCGGCATCGGCGATGCCGTCGAGCTTGTCGACCAATCGTTGTGCCGCCATGGCATCGACATCGAGCAGCAGCATGTCCTCGATCCCCACGCGGACCTGCCGACGCAACATCTCCGCCGTGAGCGGCCCGGCCAGCACGCGCCGGCCAAGCGCGCTGGGCGTCTCGTGGAACAGCGCGGCATAGCCTTGGGCCACGCCGGTGTCGCCTTCCGCATACCAGCGCCAATCGCCATAGGCGTAGCGCACCATGCGGCCGTCGGGGAGGCCGATGACGAGGCTGGAATGGCGGCCGTGGTCGAGCACCGCGACCGGCGCCCGTGCCGCAGCGGGCTCAAGCGGCGGCGGCGCCACGACATAGGTGGCGGCGCAGGCGGCGACCGTGACCAATGCCGCCAGCGCTGCGACCTGCCGAAGACACGCTATGCGGCCTACGCCGGTCTCAAGCACGCTCCGCTCTTCTCTCCCGTTCTCGCCCGCACTCTAATCCCCTCTCCCTCACCGCGGCACTAGGGAGAAGGAGAGTTGGGTTGTCGCAACCCGTTGTAGCGACTACAGTCCTGCCATGTTTTGGGGGGAATTATTGGGCCCGAGGGCCGCTCGGCGCCGCACAGGAGTGATTGCGATGGGCGTTGCGTTGGCAGCGGCCCAGGGGTTGGCCGCACCTTCCTGGGGACAAGCACCACCCCATGTAGTGGTTACGGAATTTGCCGGCTCGAACCTGCCGGGCGTCAATTTCGTCTGGGCCGCCGTCCTCATCGGCATCGCCGTCATCATCCTGGTGGCGCAGCAGATCACCCACCGCCTGGCCTTGCGGCGCGAGGCCGATGCCCGGGGCGACCTTTCGCGCCGCCTGATCGAGGCGCGCGAGCGGCTGGCGACCGGGCCCTTTGCCGTGATCGAATGGAGCGGCGCCGGCGCCATCGAGCTGGAGCCGCGCGCGGCCGAGCTGCTCAGCCTCAACCGGCCGCAGACCACGCTCGAGGAACTGCGCGGGCTGCTGCAGACCGAGGGCCCGAACGCCGAGGAGACCTGGGCCGCCCTGCTTGCGGGCAAGGGCGCGGCGGAGGCCGTCATGCGCCACGTCCATACCGGCCGGCGGCTGCGCCTGCAGCGCCCGGAGCAGGGTGGACCGCGCCGGCTGTGGCTCGACGATATCGGCGAGACCATGGCGCCGGTCGATGAATCGCGCGCGGCGGTGCGCGGCTTCATGGAATTGCTCGACCGCCTGCCGATGCCGATCTGGTGCCGCGACGAGAACCTCTCCATCACCTACGGCAACCAGGCGTTCCACCGCCTGCTCGACCTGCCGCCCGGCGAGGCGCCGCGCTCGGGCCGCGACATCAACAGCGCGGCGCGCGCCCTCGCCGCCCGCGCACAGAAGCTCGGCATGGTGCAGTCGGAAAGCCAGCAGCAGGTGGTGGGCGGCAAGCGCCGGCTGTTCGATTTCAACGAAGCGCCGCTGCCGAACGGCGCGCTGATCGGCTATGCGCTCGATCAGACCGCGCTCGAGGACACGCACACGGAGCTGACGCGCCACATCGCGGCGCACGACGACGTGCTGCAGAGCCTCGGCACCGCGATCGTGATCTTCGGTCCGGACAAGCGCGTGAAGTTCTTCAACGCGGCCTATCGCGACCTGTTCGAGATGGATGCGCAGTTCCTGCAGTCCGAGCCGACGATCGACGAGGTGCTCGATTCCCTGCGCGACCGGCGGCAGATCACCGAGCAGGCCGACTTCCGCAACTACAAGCAGGAGTTCGCGCGCCACGTCATGTCCATCATCGGCCCGTTCGAGGAGCTGATGCACACGCCCAAGGGCCGCACCTTCCGCATGGTGGCGACCCCGCACCCGATGGGCGGCGTGATCCTGACCTACGAGGACGTGACCGACAAGCTGGCGCTGGAAGCCAGCTACAACACGCTCATTGAAGTTCAACGTGAGACGATCGATCACCTCTATGAGGGCATTGCCGTCTATGGCAGCGACGGCCGGCTGAAGCTGCACAATTCCGCCTTCACGCGCATGTGGTCGCTGACCGAGGACGAGATCGCCAACCAGCCGCACGTCTCGAAGGTGGTCGACCTAGTGGCGAAATTCTTCGCCGGCCGCAAGGACTGGCCGTCGGTGCGCGAGCGCATCATCAGCGAGGTGGCGGAGCGCGAGCTGCGCAATCTCCGGATCGAGCGCGGCGACCGCAGGGTGATCGACGTCGCGGCGATTCCGCTGCCCGACGGCGGGCGGCTGTACAAATACACGGATGTCACCGACAGCATCAACATGGAGCGCGCGCTGCGCGAGCGCAATGAAGCGCTGATGGCGGCGGACCGCTTGAAATCCGAATTCATCGCCAACGTCTCTTACGAGTTCCGCACGCCGCTCAACGCCATCATCGGCTATGCCGAGCTGCTGTCGCGGCAATATTTCGGCGCGCTCAACGAGAAGCAGCAGGAATACAGCCACGGCATCCTCGATGCCGCCCAGGCTCTGCTGCTGCTGATCTCCGACGTGATCGACGTGGCGGCGATCGAGGCCGGCTACATCAAGCTCGACCTCAAGCCGATCGACGTGAAGGACATGCTGGAGGCGAGCGAGCGCTTGTTCCAGCAGCGCGCCCGCATGCGCTCGGTCGCGCTCAGCCTCGACACCGCGGACGAGCTGGGCGAGATCGTCGGCGATCAACAGCGCCTCAAGCAGGCGCTGTCCAACCTGCTGTCCAACGCGCTGTCGGCGGCGCCGTACGGCGGCACCGTCACGCTGCGCGCCAAGCGCCAGCCGATGCAGCTCGCCCTCGCGGTCGAGGTCAGCAGCGGCCCTGCAGGCGAAGCGACGCCGATCGAAAGCAGCACCATCCCCGCCGAGATCGGCGGCTCCGCTGGCTCCGGCCGCGACGTCACCAGCGGCCTCGGCATCGCCTTGGTGCGCACGCTGGTGGAGCTGCACGGCGGAAGGGTCGAGACCGAGATCGGCCTCGGCTACCGCCGCGTGGTGTGCACGCTGCCGCTGGATCCCACTGGGCGTGCGGCGGCGGCGAGCTGAGACTCAGACGCCACTCCGCACTCTTCCGTCATGGCAAAGCTTGGCTTTGCCATCCACGAGTTTCTGTCGGCGATACCGCGATGTCGCAAGCAGACTCGTGGATCCAAAGGCCAAGCCTTGGGATGACGGAGAATGGTTAGGCGATACCGCGACCTACGACCTGCCCAAATAGTCCATCTTGCCGACTTCCACGCCATTATGGCGCAGAATGTCGTAGGCGGTGGTCACGTGGAAAAAGAAGTTCGGCAGCGATAGCTTGAGCAGGTAGTCCTGGCCGCGGTGCGTGATCTCGCCGTTGCGGGTCTTGAGGGTGCAGGTGCGCTCCTCGCTGCCGTCGATCTGCGCGGCGGTGAAACCCTTCACGAAATCGATGGTCTTGGCGATGCGGGCCTGCAGCTCCGGGAACGTCGTCTCGGTGTCGGGGAAGCTCGGCACCTCGACGCCGGCGAGGCGCGCCGTGCAGCCCTTCGCCGCGTCCGATGCTATCTGCACCTGGCGCGCGAAGTGGAGCATGTCCGGCGCGAGACGGGCATTGATGAAAACGGTGGGATCGATCTTCTTGGCCTCGGCATGGTCAGCGCCCTTGGCGAGGATGGCGGCGAGATTTTCCAGCCCGCGCACGAACACGGGGACGGAGGCTTGATACATCGAGAGTGTCATGATGGCTTCCCAGAACGAGGTGCAACTATCCGCAACCTAGTCGGTTGCAGCACGCCGTTCTACCGCGCTCTCAACGTGGTCTTGATGCCAGCACCCAATCTCCGTCTGTCATCCCGGGCAGGCAGCGCAAGCGGCGTGACCCGGGACCCATACCATCTATCAGCGTATCGGCGATGCCCCATGGGTCCCGGCGCTCGCTGCGCTCGGCCGGGATGACATGTGAGAGGAGCGATGATGAGCAGAGATGACGCCGTCGCGCTATGCCCCCGGCACGCCCTTGGTCGTGGAGTATTCGAAGTGCAACGCTTCGCCCGGGTGGACCAGCGGGTAGATGCCATGCGCGGCCATCGCCGCCTCCGAGAAGCCGCACAGGATGAGCTTCAGCTTGCCGGGGTAGCGCGCGATGTCGCCGATGGCGAATATGCCCGCCGCGCTGCTGGCGCAGCTGTCCGGAGCAACCGTGATGTGGTTGTGGTCGAGATTGAGGCCCCAATGGGCGATCGGCCCCAGGTTCATCGCGAGGCCGAAGAACGGCAGCAGCACGTCGGCCTCGAGCTTACGCACCTGGCCGTCGAGGGTTGCGACGTTGACGGCGCTGAGCTGGCCGTTTGCGCCCTCCAGCGAATGCAACTGGTACGGCACCACCAGCTCGATCTGGCCTTCCTTCGCCAGCTGCTCCATGCGCGCGACCGATTCCGGCGCGCCGCGGAACTTGGGACGGCGGTGAATCACGTAGAGCTTCTCGGCGATGCCCGCTAACGCCAGCGTCCAATCGAGCGCGGAATCGCCGCCGCCGGCGATCACCACGCGCTTGCCGCGCATGTCTTCCTTGCGCTTCACCAAGTAGAAGATGCTCTTGCCCTCGAACTCGGCGAGGCGCTCGAGCGGCGGGCGGTTCGGGCCGAAGGCGCCGACGCCGGCCGCGATGATGACCGCGCGGGCGTCGATCCTGGTGCCGGTCGAGGTCTCGAGGTGCCAGCGATCGCCGGCCTGGGTCAGCTTATCGACCTGCTGGCCGAGGTGGTACACCGGATGGAACGGCGCGACCTGATGCTCCAGCTTCTGGATCAGCTCGGCGGCGTCGATCGCGGGATAGCCGGGGATGTCGTAGATCGGCTTCTCCGGATAGAGCGCGGCGCATTGCCCGCCGGTGGTCTCGAGCGCGTCGATGACGTGGCACTTCATTTTCAGCATGCCGCATTCGAACACCGCGAACAGGCCGACCGGCCCTGCCCCGATGATCGCCACGTCCGTTACATGCGCTGCCATGCTATTGCTCCATATTCCTACGCAAACCGGGGCCGAATCGCGCCGCATCCTGCCGTCGGCATGGACCTAAGTCCATCTTGGCGGCGACACATGCAGGCGCGGTTCTACCCGCCCAATAGCTGCCGATCCCGTTCCGTTCCACAATACCCTGTCGGTCCGCAGGGTGAATTGATCTTGCGAAAAGGGATCGTTAAAAGCTTGGCGCGAAGATGCCCATGAACAAGAGCGACTCAGCCATCGATCTGCCGGACCTCAACTCGACCGAGGCGTTCGGGCGCCGCCTGGCAAGGGCGTTGCGGCGGGGCGATGTGGTGGCGCTGAAGGGTGGACTGGGCGTGGGGAAGACGACATTGGCGCGCGCGATCGTGGCGGGGCTGTCGCCCGACTTCGGCGACGTGCCGAGCCCGACCTTCACCCTGGTCCAGACCTATCCGGTCGAGCTGGGCGATGGGCCGGCGGAACTCTGGCACTTCGATCTCTATCGCCTGGACCGGCCGGACCAGGTCTACGAGCTGGGGATCGAGGAAGCCTTGGCGGAGGGCGTATCGTTGATCGAATGGCCGGAGCTGGCGGCAGGGCTGCTGCCCAAGGAGCAGGTGTTGACGATCGAGTTGCAGATCACCGCGGGACAGGCCCGGCGCGCTGCGCTGAGCGGCGGCGCGGCGTGGCGCGATCGCCTGGCGGGGCTGTCGTGACGCCGATCGACCGCAAGGAGCGCGAAGCGCATATCGGCGCCTTTCTGGCGAAAGCCGGATGGGGCGCGGCACGGCGCGGGCTGCTTGCCGGCGATGCCTCGTTCCGGCGCTATGACCGCTTGCAGCGCGACGGCGAGACCGCGGTGCTGATGGATGCACCGCCGCCGATGGAGAATGTCGGGCCGTTCCTCAACGTCGCGACGCTGCTCGGCGGGCTCGGCTTCAGCACGCCGCGCATCCTGGCGGAGGATCGAGCGCGCGGGCTGTTGCTGCTCGAAGACCTGGGTGACAGTACCTACACGACGTTGCTGCGGCAGGGTCATGACGAGCGCGCGCTCTATGAGCTCGCCACCGATGCGTTGATCGAAGTGCGGCGGCGCGTGCCGGCGAAGGCGCTCGACACCCTGCCCGCATTCGACGAGGCGCGCTGCCTGCGCGAGGTGTCGCTGCTGCTGGATTGGTACTGGCCGGCGATCAAGGGCGCCAACGCGCCGGACGCGGTGCGCGCCGAGTTCGAAGCGGCGTGGCGCGCGACGCTGCCCGGCATGTGGCCGGCCGGCCGGACCGCGACCTTGTTCGATTTCCATGTCGACAACCTGCTGGTGCTGCCGGGTCGCAGCGGGTTCCAGGCCTGCGGGCTGCTGGATTTCCAGGATGCAGTCGCCGGGCCGGTGCCGTTCGATCTCGCTTCGCTGCTCGAGGACGTGCGCCGCCACGTGCCGCAGGCCCTGGCCAACGCCATGGTGGAGCGCTATCTCAAGGGTAGCCCGGATATCAGGGAAGCGGATTTCCGCTCCGCCTATGCAGTCTCCGCGGCACAGCGCAACACGCGCATCGCCGGCGTGTTCACCCGGCTGTTGAAGCGCGACAGCAAGCCGAGCTATCAGCGTTTCATGCCGCGGGTGTGGGAGCTGCTGGAGCAGGACATCGCCCATCCGGCGATGGCAGCGGTGAAACATTGGTTCGATAAGCATTTGTCGCCGGCCGAGCGGCGGCCGGTCATCGATCTCAAGTAGCGAGTCCGATTTTGAGCAAGAACAAAAAGATGCCCAAGCGTGCGATGGTCCTGGCTGCCGGATTCGGCAAGCGCCTGCGCCCCTTCACCGACAAGGTGCCGAAGCCGCTGACCAAGGTGCTGGGCGTGCCGATGATCGATGTGGTGCTGGACCGCCTGGAAAATGCCGGCGTCGAGCGCGCGGTGGTGAACCTGCATCACCTCGGCGAGCAGATCCGCGCGCATCTCAAGGATCGCAAGAAGCCGGAGATCGTGTTCTCCGAGGAGCACGAGATCCTGGAGACCGGCGGCGGCATCGTGAAGGCCATGCCCCTGCTGGGCGACGAGCCGTTCTTCACCGTCAACGCCAAGATCATCTGGCTCAACGGCAAGACCGATTGCCTCGAGCGCATGGCGCAGGCGTTCGATCCGGACAAGATGGATGCGCTGCTGCTGCTGCATTCGACCGCGCAGGCGGTCGGCTATGACGGCACCGGCGATTTCCTGATGGACCCGAACGGGCGCCTCACCCGCAAGCCGGAGCGGCAGATGGCGCCGTTCCTCTATGCCGGCATCCAGCTGTGCCATCCGCGCCTGTTCCGCGACACGCCCAAGGGCGCCTTCTCCACCAACCTCGTGTGGGACCGCGCGATCGAGGAAGGCCGGCTCTACGGCATCCGCCACGACGGCGAGTGGTACCATGTGTCGACCCCGGCGCACCTCCAGGAAGTCGAACGCAACCTGACATTCCACGGCTGGCGATTCTGATACAGTGCGGGGATGGCGAGTCTGCTACCCGGTAAGACGAGCCATAACATCCCCTTCTCCCCTTGCGGGAGAAGGATGCGGAGCCTTAGCGAGGCGTAGCCGAGCTTAGGCGAAGCTGGATGAGGGGTAGCGCGGCGATAGCCGCGCGCGCTAGAGCGCCAGGACGCATCAGCGCTCACGCGCTGCGCGCCTATCGGCGCGGCCCCCTCACCCAGCTCCGGCTAAGCTCACTTCGTTCGCTAAGCCTCCGCAGCCCTCTCCCGCGAGGGGAGAGGGGACTCAATTGAGGTGGCGATGGGATTGCTGCGCGACGCACCCCGCGTGTTCTCCATCCCCGCCGGTGTCTCCTTCGCGGACACGCTGGCGGTAGAGTTGTTGCGCCAGGCCGACGGCGATCCGCTGAAGCTGGCGGAGATGACGGTGCTGCTGCCGAACCGGCGCGCCTGCCGCACGCTGCAGGAGGCGTTCCTGCGCCAGGCGATTCGCCCCGACCAAGGGAGCGCCAGTCTGCTGCCTCGCCTCATGCCGATCGGCGACCTCGACTCCGACGACCTGTCGGTGCTGGGTGGCGCGCTGTTCGGCGCGGCCGCCGACATTCCGCCGGCGATCGGCGAGCTGAAGCGCCGCATGCTGCTGGCGCGCCTCATCATGGCGGCGCCGGCGCGCGGCGGCCCGCGCGCGACGCCCATCCGCCTGGACCAGGCCGCGCAGCTGGCAGCGGAGCTGGCGCGGCTACTCGACCAGGTGGAGACCGAGCGCAAGGATCTGTCCGCGCTGGAAGGACTGGTGCCGGAAAGCCTGGCCGAGCATTGGCAGCTCACCATCAACTTCCTCGACATCCTGCGCCGGTCGTGGCCGGAGATCCTGGCGGAGGAAGGCGCCATCGATCCCGCCGACCGCCGCAACCGCCTGCTCGACCTGCAGCGCGCGGTGTGGGAAGCGGCACCGCCGGCGACCCCGATCATCGCGGCGGGCTCGACCGGCTCGATTCCGGCCGCCGCTGACCTCATGCACACCGTCGCGCGCCTGCCGCGCGGCGCGGTCTATCTGCCGGGACTCGATCGCGCGCCGAGCGATGAAGATTGGCTGGCGATCGGAGAGGATCCGAGCCACCCGCAATATGGCTTGGCGCATCTGCTGACGCGGTTCGAGATGACGCGCGCGCAAGTGGTGGATGTTGCAGCGATTCCCTTCCCCCGAAACAGGGGAGGGTTAGGGAGGGGGAAGCCGGAGCACGAGCGGACAGAATCTTCGCTCGCTTCCCCCACCCCAGCCCTCCCCCAGTTTGGGGGAGGGGGTATATTGCGCGCGGAGATCGTGTCCGCGGCGCTGCTGCCCGCCGAGCGGACGCACGGCTGGACAGAACGCGCGGAGACCATGTTGCCGCTGGCGGTCGGCGCCGCGATGGCCGGTGTCACGCGTATCGACTGCCAGAGCGAGCGCGAGGAGGCGCAGGTCATCGCCCTCGCTTTGCGCCGCTTCATTGCCGAGCATGACGACGGCGTCGCCGCGCTGGTGACTCCCGACCGCACGTTGGCGCGGCGCGTCGCGGGCGAGCTGAAGCGCTGGCGCATCGAGATCGACGATTCCGCCGGCCAGCCTCTGTCGCAGACCGCGCCCGGCGCCTATCTGCTCGCGCTGTGCGATGCCGCGGCGCAGGAGTGGGCGCCGATCCCGCTGCTGGCGTTGCTCAAGCATCCGCTCGCTGCTGGAGGCCGCGCGCTCGGCAGCCTGCGCCGGTCGGCGCGGCGGCTGGATCGCAAAGTGCTGCGCGGGCCACGGCCAGCGGCGGGCTGGGAGGGATTGCGCCAGGCGATCGACATGCGAACGCGCGATGAGCATGCTCCCCTGTCCGCCATCGATGCCGACAAGCTGACGCGGATCGTCGGCGTGCTAGAGCGTGCAACCCTGCCGATGGCGGGCTGGGCCGAGAAGCTGCCGCCAGTCGAGCGGCTGCGCGCAGTCGTCGCAGCGGCGGAAGCGCTGGCCGGCACCGACGACGAGCGCGGTGTGCAGCGCCTCTGGCGCGGCGAAGCTGGCGAGGCCTTGTCCGACTTCGTGCACGATGCGCTGCAGAGCTTCGCCGGATTGCCTGGGGTGGCGGCGGAGGATTTCACCGCGCTGATGCTGGAGCTGCTGTCGGGCGTCGCGGTGCGGCCGCGCTTCGGCAAGCATCCGCGCCTCGCCATCTGGGGTCCGCTGGAAGCCCGCCTGCAGCAGGCGGACCTGCTGGTGCTGGGCAGCCTCAACGAAGGCACCTGGCCGGCCGAAAGCGCGATTGACCCCTGGCTCAACCGCCCGATGCGCCAGGGCTTCGGCCTGCCGGCGCCGGAACGCAAGATCGGCCTTTCCGCGCACGACTTCCAGCAGGCGATGGGCGCGCCCAAGGTGCTGCTGACCCGCGCCGAGCGCGTCGACGGCGCGCCGACCGTGCCGTCGCGCTGGCTGCTCCGGCTCGATGCGTTCCTGACCTGCGCGGCCGAAGGGCTGCCGTCGAACGCGGGCGCGCCGGAGCGGCGCTTGGCTCATCTCATCGACCGGCCCGCGAAGGTCGAGCCGGGCATGCGGCCGATGCCGCGGCCCGGCGGGGCACGGCGACCAGCGCAGCTTTCGGTCACGCAGATCGAGGCGTGGCGGCGCAATCCCTATGCGATCTATGCGCGGCATATCTTGCGCCTCAGGAAGCTGGACCCGCTGGACCAGGATCCCGGCGCAGCCGACCTCGGCAATGCGGTGCACAGGGCGCTGCACGCCTTCACCGAGCGGTTCCCGCACGCACTGCCCAGCGATGGGCTGGCGCTGTTGCGCACCGAGGGCGAAGCAGCATTTCAGCCATGGCTCGACCGGCCGAATGTCTGGGCGTTCTGGCAGCCGCGGTTCCAGCGCATCGCCGCCTGGTGGCTGGGCGTGGAGCGAGAGCGGCGCACGGCGCTGATGACGGCCATCGCCACGGAGCGCGAAGGTGAACTCGCGCTGCCGGGCTTATCCCCGCCCTTCACGCTGACTGCGCGCGCCGATCGCATCGATGTGTGGCGAGACGGCGGCTTGACGATCATCGACTACAAGACCGGCACCCTGCCCAAGAAGGAGGACATCGAGCTGGGCTTCGCGCCGCAATTGACGCTCGAAGCGGCGATGGCGCTGGACGGCGCGTTCGAGGGTGTCGCCGGCACGGAGATTGCGGAACTGGCGCACTGGAAGCTGTCCGGCAACCGCGATGGCGGAGCGATCGATCGTGTCAAAGGCGATCTCATGGCGCTGGCCGATGAAGCGATGATCGGACTGGCGGCCCTGGTGCGCGACTTCGGCGACGACAATGCCGCCTACGTCGCGACACCCGATGCGGCCTATGCGCCGGCCTATGACGATTACGCGCACCTCGCGCGCAACACCGAATGGCTGAGCGAGCGCGAACAATGGAAGTGACCAAGCGCGACATCCTGCGCGAGGCGACTGAGGCGCAGCGCCTCGGCTCCGATCCCGGTTGGTCTGCCTGGGTGTCGGCGTCCGCGGGCTCGGGAAAGACCAAGGTGCTGGGCGATCGCGTGCTGCGCCTGCTGCTCGGCAACGTGCCGCCGGCCAAGATCCTCTGCCTCACCTTCACCAAGGCGGCGGCGGCGGAGATGTCCAACCGCGTCGCCGAGCGGCTGGCGTCCTGGGCGGCGGCGAGCGACGACCAGCTGCGCGAGGAATTGCGCGCGCTGACCGGCGGCGGCGACATCAAGGCGCTGATGCCGATCGCACGCCGTCTGTTCGCACGGGTGCTCGACACGCCGGGCGGCATGAAGATCATGACCATCCATGCCTTCTGCCAGTCGCTGCTGCGGCGCTTCCCGCTGGAGGCGGAGGTGGCGCCGCACTTCACCCTGATCGAGGAGCGCGACGCCACCGCCCTGCTGGGCGAAGCTCGCGACGAGATGCTGAACGCGGCGCGTTCGGGGAGCGACCCGGCGTTGCGCCTGGCGCTCGATGCCGTGGTCGCGCGCATGCTGGAGGGAAGGCTCAACGACCTGATGAAGGATTTGTTCAGCCGCCGCGCGCGCTTCGAGCGGCTGATCGAGAGAGCCGAGATGCCGGCGATCCGCAGCGCGCTGCGCCGTGAGTTGCGTGTCGGCGCGGAGGAGACGCGCGAGTCGATGCTGGCCGAAGCGGTGACGGACGTTGCGTGCAATCCGAAGACCCTGCGCCGCGCGGCAGATGCATTGGCCCAAGGATCGGAGACGGATCAGGATCGCGCCGAGATTTTACGCAGCTGGCTGGAGGCCGATGCATCCGAGCGTGCCGCGCGGCTCGACGAGTATTGCGGCCTGTTCTTCACGAAAGAAGGGACCGTC
>Ga0081538_10001053_pt1 | contig 29391 bp, 19 predicted proteins | sample TabmetS5T2R1_FD_71022 | JGI IMG/M metagenome (GOLD analysis project Ga0081538, IMG submission 71022) | Tabebuia heterophylla rhizosphere microbial communities from the University of Puerto Rico - S5T2R1 | ecosystem: Host-associated > Plants > Roots > Rhizosphere ...
GCCCTGCCCGGCTTTGCCCGGCAGGCGCACGACGTGCACGGTGACCCCGCAGCCCGGCGCCCGGTCGCGGCTCAGGAGCGCCCCCCTCACCTCGTACGCGTGGCTCGGCTTGGCGGCCCGGAGGATCCTCAGGAAGCCCGTGAAGAGCGTGCCCACGTCCGCGGCGCCCGCGGTGAGCACGTCGAGGAAGTCGCCATGCTGCGCCGGGGCCGGGACCGGCTCGGGCGACTGCAGGTGTGAGCGGACGAGCCGGTCGCGGAAGGCGGCGGTCAGGCGGGTGGCGTCGACCTCGCCCACCTCCTCGGTCGGCGCGAACTCCTCGACGACGATCCTTCCCGGCCACCACGCGAGGAACTCGAAGATCAGGTGCCGGACGCCCGCGGCCATCAGGAGCACCGCCGCGAACGCCGCGAGGCCGGCGACCGCCGGCTCGGCGAGCGTCTGGTGAAGCGAGGCCATGACACCGTCGCCCTTGTCCGGCTCGTTCCCGTGGACGTACGCGATCGCGAGGACTCCCAAGGCGCCCCCGACGACGGCGAGCACCGAGCGCATCACCGCGCGGCGACGCGACTTGTAACGGGGCGAATGCGAGCCCTTGCGGCGTCGCCTCATGACGGGGCCCATTCTGCGGGCGCCCCGTCCGGCGCTGTGTGCGAAACATCACAAAGGCGGCGGGCGTGCACCCGGCGAGGACGAGAGGAGTACGGTCCGGAACGTGTCGGCCGCGTCCTACAGCCACGGCGCCTCGAGCACCGCCCTGCTCGGCGAGACGATCGGGCATAACCTCGAGCGCACCGTCGACCGGCACGGCGAGCGCGAGGCCCTCGTCAGCCGGCACCAAGGGCTCCGTTTCAGCTACGCCGAGCTGAACGACGCCGTCGACCGCGTGGCCCTCGGGCTGCTCGCGGCGGGCGTCCGCAAGGGGGACCGGGTCGGCATCTGGGCGCCGAACTGCGCCGAGTGGGTGCTCGTCCAGTACGCGAGCGCGAAGGCCGGCGCGATCCTCGTGAACGTCAACCCCGCCTACCGGGCCCACGAGCTCGAGTACGCCCTGCGCCAGTCGGGGGTCGGGCTGCTGGTCAGCGCCCGCAGCTTCAAGACGAGCGACTACGTGGCCATGATCGACGAGGTCCGACCCGGCCTCGAGTCGCTCGAGCGGGTGGTCCTCCTCGACGACCACAGCTGGGACGAGCTGCTCGACGAGGGCGCGTCGCTCGATGCCGGCCGCCTACGCCGGCGGATGGACGACCTGACGTTCGACGACCCGATCAACATCCAGTACACGAGCGGAACGACCGGCTTCCCCAAGGGCGCGACGCTCTCCCACCACAACATCCTGAACAACGGGTTCTTCGTCGCCGAGCTGCTCGGCTACGGGCCCGAGGACCGGGTCTGCCTGCCGGTGCCCTTCTACCACTGCTTCGGGATGGTGATGGGCAACCTCGGCGCGACGACGCACGGCTCGTGCATCGTCATCCCGGCGCCGGCCTTCGAGCCGGGCGCCACGCTCGGGACGGTGGCCGAGGAGCGCTGCACGTCGCTGTACGGGGTTCCCACGATGTTCATCGCGGAGCTCGACCACTCGGACTTCGGCGCCCACGACCTCAGCTCGCTCCGCACCGGCATCATGGCGGGCTCGCCGTGCCCGGCCGAGGTGATGAAGCGGGTGCAGGACGAGATGCACATGGCCGAGGTTGCGATCTGCTACGGGATGACCGAGACCTCGCCCGTGTCGACCCAGACCCGCAGCGACGACTCGTTCGACCGTCGCGTCGGCACGGTCGGCCGGGCGGGGCCCCACGTGGAGGTCAAGATCGTGGACCCGGAGACCGGCCTGGTGGTCCCGCGTGACGAGCCCGGCGAGTTCTGCACGCGCGGCTACAGCGTCATGCTCGGCTACTGGGACGAGCCCGAGAAGACCCGAGAGGCGATCGACGCCGCCGGCTGGATGCGCACGGGCGACCTGGCGACTATGGACGCCCAGGGCTACTGCCGCATCGTCGGGCGCATCAAGGACATGGTCATCCGCGGCGGCGAGAACGTCTATCCGCGCGAGATCGAGGAGTTCCTCTACGGGCACCCCGCGGTCGCGGACGTGCAGGTCGTGGGCGTCCCCGACCCCAAGTACGGCGAGGAGCTTTGCGCGTGGGTCGTCCTCCGTGAGGGGGCTACGGTCTCCGAGGAGGAGATCCGCGACGCCTGCCGCGGACGGCTCGCGCACTTCAAGGTCCCGCGGTACGTCGTCTTCGCCGACGACTTCCCCATGACCGTGACCGGCAAGGTCCAGAAGTTCAAGATGCGCCAGGACTCGATCGAGCGACTCGGCCTCGGGCAGCCCGCCCCCGTGGAGACCGCCTGACGATCACGCCGGGGAAGAGCCGCTCCTCGGCGTAGCGGTAGTGGTTCTCGAGCGCGGCGCGCGCGGCCGCCGCGTCGCGCTCGCGCAGCGCCCGCAGGATGTCCCGGTGCGCCGCCCGCCGCAGGTCCGTGCGCAGGCTCGGGTTCTCCTGCGCCGCGATCCGCAGCAGCAGCATCGTCTGCTGGAGCATCTGCTCGTACATCGCCGCCATGCGCTGGTTCCCGGCCAGCGCCACGATCGAGCGGTGGAACGCCAGGTCGTGCACGGCCTGGTCGAGGTAGCCTGCTCCCGGCGGCGGTGACTCGAGCGCGTCCAGGTGCCCCTCGACGGCGCGCAGGTCATCGTCGCGGGCCCTCGCGATCACCACGGCGCTCGCAGCCACCTCCAGCGCCTGGCGCACCGCGTAGACCTCCGCCAGGTCCTCCGCGGTGAGGCTCGAGACGAGCGTGCCACGGCGGGGCAGCTCCGTCACGAGTCCCTCGCGGGCGAGCTCCCGGATGGCCTCGCGCACGGGTCCCCGGCTCGTCCCGAACCGCTCGGCGAGCTCGCTCTCGATCAGCTTGGCGCCCGGCTCGAGCTCGCCGGCGAGGATGGCGCCGCGCATCCGCCCGGCGACGCTCTCCCAGAGCGCCTGGGTGGTGATGCCGTCAGCCACCGGACCCGGTCGTCATGCCCGCATCCTGCATTCTCCCAAGCCGTCGGTCGCACCGGTCCGCGCGGACGGGACAGCTCGCCGGTGAGCGAGATCCGGCCGGACATCGCGGCGGAGGCCAAGCGCGGAACTCGGACAGTCAGACAGGTGGTGCCCCCATCGACGCTGCCCCTTTCAAGGCCGTGGGACGAACGAGCCGCGGAGGTTGTCCATCGTCCCGGTGGCCCCCCAGTAGGTCTTGTTGCCCTGCGGGTACCGGGAGTCGGTCACGTCGATGAGCGTCTGGCCGTTCTCCTCGTTGACCACCCGATGGCGGCTACCGTCGACCTTGACCATCAGGTGGGTATCCACCGGCACGGCCGGAGCAGATCCGAGCTGGTCGAACGAGCTGGACGTGGTCTTTATTCCGAGCCGCGTGCGTGCGGAGTCGAGCCGGAGGTGGTAGCCGTACTGCCCGACTGTCCCCCGGTAGACCAGCCGGGCTCCGTGGGCGGACCACTCGTCAAGGTGGTACTCGACGTGCCCATCCGCCCCGTGCTCGACGTGGTCCATCGTGGAGCTCGAGCCGCCGTTCCGGCCCGAGCCGAAGCGGTAGTTCTGGATCGTGTAGGTCCAGCGGCTGGTGGCGATCGACTGGCCCGTGGGGTGGATCGCCTGGGGGCTCAGGTAGCCCGGCGCCGTGTCGGGGAAGTTCCACGCCAGCGGGTTGGCCGCGATGTCCATGGGCCGGGCCTCCACCCGAACCCAGCGCCAATTAGTGCCGGGCATCGAGTAGTAGCTCGCGTTCTCACCGGTCGGGAAGCGATTGGCGGTGTCCGTCCAGGCCACGCAAGGCTTGGATGCGCCCGACTCATAGAACTCGAAGCGGTTGCCCTTGAGGTACAGCGTGCCGCCGTACTGCCGGCCGGTGGTCCTGAAGCCGCGGCAGCCCCGCGCCTTGGTGGTCATACTGCCCGAGACCTTCTGTTTGATCATGACCTCGTCCGCGCGGAAGTCGAGCTCGTTGAAGTTCTCGGAGTCGATCTCACGGAAGATGAGGTTGCCGCCCGGGCCGGTGCCGCCGAGCTTCTGGACGGTCAGGTCGAAGATGTACGGGACCGAGCTTGTGCCGGCGTGGCGTCCCTCGAACCGGAGCTTGGTGGACTCGCTGCCGCCGACGGCGGTCACGTCCGCATGGTCGATCGTGTGGATCGTGTCTGTGGGCGCAGCCTGTGCCGCTGCGGGAGCGAGCAGCTGGGCCGCGGCCAGCAGTGCGGTGCGCTTCACGTATCCGTTCATCCCTCCCCCTACTTGTCGCCGCGGAGTGAGCGTCCGGTTGGCCCCGCGCCCGTGAGCGTGCCTAGACAGCCTTCGTAGGCGGCGTTTCTTGTGGCCCTCTCGTGGTAGCGCCTCGCGAGGGTGCGTGCCACCGCCTCAGGGTCCGCCCGAACCCCCAACCTCACGGCCCAGGTGTCCGTGCTGAATCGCTCGCACGCCTCGGCCGAGGTGTCTTCCACCTGATTCCCGCTCCAACGCAGGTGGGCGGCTCGCACGGCCCGGCGTGAACGCGACTGTGTGGCATACCGCGGATGCTCGGCGGGAGCCGGCGCGGCGATGTCCCTTCGAGTCGACTCCCACGCTGAGGTTACTACGGCCGCCGCGGCGGCCGCAACGACCGCGCTTGCAACCAGAGCGGCCTGTGCCTGTCGGCGCGTCATCGTGCTCCACTGGCAGCGGGGTGCGCGCCTGCTCGGAGTGCTGGCTTGTGTCGGACTTCCAGCATTACCGCGCCGATAGCGTTCGCCGCCTGATCCACGCCCGCCAAGCGCCGAGCCCAGCCGTACCGATCACAAGCGCCAGGATCCCGGCCAGGATCGCCGGCCCGTAGCTCCGTCCGGTCGTGCCGGGGACATTCGAGTCGAGATTCGAGTCGATGTCGATGGTTGCCCCCTGGACGTCGGCAAGCACCTCGAGGTAGCGCGGGCCGTGCTTCAGGCTCGGCTCGATGTGGGTGTTCTCACTGAACTCGTTCCAGCTGATCAGGCCGATCGCATCAGGTGCGGACGCCGTCGCCGCGTCGAGCTCACGCCGCAGCGTCGCGCCGTCCCGGCGCGGGACGACCGTGGTGCCGCCGATGAGGCGGGCGTCGAAGCCGGGCGCGGCGGGCGCGATCCAGATTCCGTTGCGCCGGTGGACCGCCCTGCCCATCTCCGCCAGCTTCGCCTCGTAGCCGGGGAAGGTCTCGGGGTTGACCGACGACCAGTAGTACGCGTCGCCCTCGACGTGGTCGGCCACACGGTGGTAGCCGTCGAGATTGCGCTCCGACGCCAGGATCAGAAGATCCGAGCGAAGCGGCGCGGTGACCCGCGCGATCTCCTCGGCGGAGAAGCGCCACGTGCCCGACCAGACCACGAGCGGGCGGGCGAAGCTATCGAACGCCGGATGCCCGGCATATCTCTCACGGAAGAGTTCAAGGTCCCGGGCGATACGGGCCGTGGGAAGTGGCCGGCGCTCGAAGTCGAGACCCTGGTAGATGACGAGGAGCTCGAAGCGCAGGGCGCGTGCTACGCCCGCGAGCTCCCGCAGTCGCTCGTCGAGGGGCCGAGTGCTCTTCCAGCTCACGATGAATCCCTCGATTCCTGCGGCCTTGGCCCAGCGGATGTGCCGCCGCATCACCAGTCGCTCGTCGCTTGAGTAGCGACCGAGCGAGGGGTAGTCGGTCTTCGCGCGGTTCCACGAGGATGGATCGAACCAGATGTAGTAGTAGGCGAAGACCGGCGAGGGCGTCGCGGCCGTGGCAGCGGGCACCGAGGGCACGCCCGTGGCTGCGCCGACGAGCAGGAGGACCAGGAGCAGGCGGCGCCCGGCGGAGCCCCGGCTGGGTGCGGGAGTCGGGGTGCGGATCATCGGTCGCGCCGGCTCGGGGGCGTGCGGAGCCCGTCCTCGCGCTGCCGGCCGCCCATCTGCTCCGTCTTCTCGGGAACGCCCGACCGGCTGTCGTGTAGGGCCCTGTTCGTACCGTAGCTGAGCGGGAGGTAGAGCAGGAACATGAAGACGGCGAGCAGCGCCCCCACGGAGGGATCGCGGCCGAAGAGCAGCACCACAAGCAGGCCGACCACGAGTGCGGCGATCGCCGCGTGCCATGTGGAGTCGCGCCAGGTCGGCGGCCCGCCGAGACGGTCCCGGCGCCGCGAGCGGGTGTTCTTCGGTGGCTGCGCGCGCGGGCGCGACCGGCCGAGCCGCCGGCGGGCGATCCCCACCCTCTGTTCGACCGCGTGCGAGAGGTGGGAGCTCAGTCGGCGCGGAGCCCTTGCCAAGTGCGGGCGTCCCACCAGCAGCAGGCCAAGCGCGACCGAGATCAACACGCCGAAGCTCAATCCCAGGTCCAGATAGCTCAAGACCTCGAGCTCGACGGTCTGCTCTCGCGACAATGACAGCGGCCGCTCGAACGAGATCCCCGGGGCCTCCACGCTGACCCGGTACTCACCGCGGGCAAGGGAGGGAAGCGTGACCTCCGCATCCTGGTCCAGGGCGTGGCGCTCGACGCGGCCGTTGGGATACTCGATCCGCACATGGGATCCGAGCGGAAACTTGAACAGCGCGTCTCGAGCCGAGACATGCGCGGGGTAGAAGAGCAGCTCGACCCGCACGTTGCGCGTGCCCGCCGGCAGGAAGCTCTGCTGACCGCGGTTGACGACGTTCGTCCCGTCGACGATCGCCTTCTCCACCACCCAGGTCAGTCTCTTCCTCCGGTAGCCCCCCGAGAACGGCACGACCCTGGCGCCCTGAAGCCACTGCGCGCGTCCGGGCTTCAGCGTCTTCCGCACGCCGTGGCTTCCCTTGAGCGTGATCGATGTCACCCTGCTCGCGTCGATCGGGCGGCCGGCCAGATCCCTGAACGACATCCGCACCCGATAGAGCAGGTCGAACAGGTACTTCCCCTCCTTGCGACGGCTGAAGCGAGCCCGCACGCCGGGCTCGATCTCCATGTCCGGAATCTCGATCCGCTCCGCCAGCCCGGGGGCGGGGCCGAGGACGAGCGCGCGTCCGCGCGCGTCCGTCGTGAAAGTACGTCCGCCGACCACGAAGCCGACCCCCTCGAGCACCGGCACCGTTTGGACGTAGAGGGTCGTCGCGCCGCTCTCCTGGGCGCGGGCCGGAGCGGGACAGCAGAGGGCCGCCGGAGCACAGAGCATTCCCAGCAGGGCTGCGCGCAGCGAGGTCAAGTGTGCGCTCCCTCCCCCGCGTGGGGCCGGCGCCGCTCGCGCCGGGCCGTCCCCACCGCGAGCGCGATCATCATCGCGCTGAACGCCACCGACAGCACGTAGACCACATAGATGGCGATTCGGCGGGGTTCCTCCGCCGGTGGTTCGTGACGCACGAATGAGACGAACTCCGGCCTCCGGGGCGCGCGGTCGAAATCGAAAGCGCTCGAGAGGTTGTTGGCCCGACGATCGCGGGCGGCGAGCGGGTCGAGTCCCCAGTTGTGCTCGATGAACTTGAGGTAAGAGGTGAAGTCGAGGGTGGTGCTGTCGACGTGGCCGCGCTTGGCGTAGGGGCTGACGAGCAGCGCCGGCGCGCGGAAGCCGTAGCCGTAGGGATCGACCCGTGGGGGAGGAACGTGATCGTAGAAGCCACCCCAGTCGTCATAGGTCCAGGTGAACGCCGAGCTCTTCCAGGCGCTGCTCCGCATGAGCGCGTTGATGAGTGTCCTGACGAATCGCTGGCCCGCCTGGATGCTGCCGGGCGGATGCTCGCTCGATCCCGACGGGGCGATGTACGAGACCGCCGGGAGCGTTCCGCGCTCGAGGTCCTCGTAGTACTCCTCCAGGTCGACGATGTGCGAAGACAGCTTCGGATCGTCGACGAAGCGAGGGTAGTTCAGGAGCGGCACCCAGACGACCTGCGAGCCGCGGTCGCCGGTCCCCGGGCTGCGAAAGTTGATGGAGGGGTCGTAGTTCTGCACGTAGAACTTCCACGAGATGCCGCGCTCCTCCAGCCGATCGAAGATCGTCGGGCTGTCACCGAAGCCCTCCTCCGGGATGGCGTCGCCCTCGTAGTTGCCCGGCGTCCCAGTCACCCAGAACATGTGGTTCCAGACGCTCCCGCCGGCGGCCGACGTGAAGAATCGGTCGAACAGCACGTACTCGTCGGCGACGTTCCAGTAGTAGGGGAGGTCGCGATCGTCGTAGTGGCCCATCACCATGCGATCGATCCGCCCGATGTCGCGCTCGATCGCGTGCACGAAGCCGTCCATCTGTCCGCCCGCGTACTGGTCCGCGAAGACCCGCGTGGTGTGCCCTAGGTCCTGTACGGCGCGGTCGCCGATGTGGAAGGCACGAATGCAACCGCCGCGCGGGGCCGAGGCCCGGGCGCGCGCGTCCCCGAACACCCGAGCCGCGTCGTCGCGGTTCCTGCGCGCCCAGTCGGAGTAGGTGCGCCCTCCCCGGCGGCGAAGGAATCGCTCGAAGCTGCGCCGCTCGCCGTAGCGCCAGGTGCGCCCGCCCATCCGGAACTCGGCCCGCGGGTCGATTGGCATGCATGTCCCCGCCGGAATGCCGTCGGCGCCCGGATAGGTACCGAAGTAGTTGTCGAACGAATGGTTCTCCTGCATCAGCGAGATGAAGTGCTTGATGGGGGTCTTGGTCCGTTCCGCCGATGCCCGGTCCTGCCCCCGGGCGCCGTCGGCCGGGACAAGCGCAAAGAGGGCGGCGCAGGCCGCGAGCAGGGTCGCTCGCGCCGTCACGGACGCACCTCGTAGACCGAGATCAGCGGCTTCATCGCTTCGTGGCCGTCGCCTGTTGTCACCGTTGTTGACTCCTGGTGGACCAGGCGGCCGTGGAACCGGTCCACGTACCGCATGATCCGAGCGGAGAAGAAGGGCGACCGCGCCGCGGAGAAGGCGTCCCACACCAGATACTGCAGATCGTTGTGCCGGATGAGGAGGTCCGGGTTAGGCAGCGGCTCGTAGGCGGGATTGCGGTGCAACGGGTTTGGGCTGACCGAAAGGCCGTAGGCTTTCCGGCGGCCGTAGTACCTCACGATGTTGGCCATCGAGGGGCCGATGGTCATGAGCCGCGCCCCCTCCGGCGCGTGCCGGCGGATCCATTGCCCCGTTTCCCTCCCGCCCGGTACGCCGCCGGCGCCGGCCAGGAAGGTTCCGGCGTTGACGGGCTGTACACGCTGGAGAGTCGGCACGACCAAACTCGCGGCGATGAGGCATGTGGCCACGGCGGCAAGCCGAGGGCCGCCGAGCCGCCGCCGCTGCGCGCCGCTCGTGCCGAGCCCGCCAACGACGAGCCACGCGGCCAGGATCACCACAGCCGGAGCGACCGGCAGCAGGTACTGGAAGCCCTTGACGGGCCAGATCTGGAAGAAAGCGGTCGGAATCACGATCCAGCTCACGAGCAGCGTCTCCCGCCACGAGCGCCTGTCGCGCAGCAAGACCAGTGCGGCCACGGCGGCGAGCAGGACGATTGGACCGATCGACTCCGGCACGGTGGACCCGTAGAACAGCCAGTCGTGGTTGGCCCGGCGAAAGATCTGCCACGCGAGATAATCACCACCGGTCTCCGCCTTGCCGCCAAGGCTGGTCGCCAGCGGAAAGGCCAACGTGACCACGCCCATGGCGGCCGCCGAGGCGGCCAAGTCGCGCAGGCGCAAGCGGATGGCCGGGCTGAGCGCGAAGAACGCGTACAGCGAGCCGAGGAGCACGATGCTCGTCTCCTTGGAAAGGAAGGTAAGCCCCATTGCGGCGCCCGCCGCCACGAGCCACGCGCGCTGCTGTGACTTCACGAACCTGATCACCAGGTACAGCGTGAGCGTTGCGAAGAACACCATCGGCCCGTCGAGCAAGACCTGCCGCGTGACCAGCACGTGATAGGGCATCACCGCGATGAAAAGAGCCGCGACGAGCCCAACTCGGCGCCCATAGAGCGCGCGCCCCGTCAAAAACACCAGGTAGACGGTCGCGACACCGAACGCCGCAGAGATGACCCTCGCAAAGAGCTCCTCGAACCCGAGGCGAAAGCCGAACGACAGCAGAGTCTGGAACAGCAGCGGGTGCGCGCGGAACGTCGGGAAGTAAGGCTCCAGAGGCCCATAGTCCGCGATCGAAGCGGCTTGCCCCGCGTAGACGGCCTCGTCGCTATTGAACCCGGCGCTACCCAGCTGCCACACCCTCACCACGGCTGCAATGGCGAGGATGAACGCAAGGGGAACGGCCGGACGTCGGCCAAGCCGACGCCAGGGCTGCAGCCGGTCGACCTGAGCACGGGCCCGGGTGCGGCGAAGCGCGGCCGGCGAAGGGGCGGTGCCAATCCCGCCCGGCCGACGTACAGCGCCGTGTCGCCGGCCCGTATGAGCTGGCGACGTCGGCGGAGTCGCTCCCTGCGACGGCGCCGATTTCGTCCAGCGGCTCACGACGTCAGGGAGTCGGCGCCACCAGTCCATCGTCTCGCTTCGCATCACCGCCGCGGGCCGGCCGGAAAGGGCGCGGGCGACGATCGTGCGCTCAACATGCTGTAGATCACCGCCGTTCCGACCCCGCAAGAGGCCCTCGATCGCCGGATAGGGCGGAAAGCCGTAGGCGTCCTCGGAATTGCACATCAGGGTCGCGAGCGCCTGGCTCTCGTCCAGGTGGCCGGCTCCCTCGCCCCCACGCTGAATTACGACGAGCCCGACGAGGCGCGCCTCGGGGGCGACCTCGACGCCCGGCACCAGACGCTCCACGTGGTACTTCGGGGGTGGCACAACCATCTGGACGAGAGCGTTGATCGTCGCCGCTGGAAGGCGGGTGCGAGAGAGGGTCAGCGCGAAGCGCCGTCCGGAACGGGAGTGCAAGCGGCTCTGGATGAGCAGACCGATGCGCTCTCGTCGTGAAAGCAGCGGGGTCCTGACGGCCTTCAGGGTGTGCCGGCTGATCGTGAGCGGCTTGGGGTAGGTGAGCACCTTTCCATCGGGGCTCACGAGCGTGAGGTCATCCGAGATGAACGAGTACGGATGGCCCTCGAGCAGGCGCAGGCTGGTGGTCGTCTTCCCCGTATCGGTCCTCGCCGTCACCAGGAACGCGTCCTCCCCGGCCGCCAGGCAAGCGGCGTGCACGAGCGCGTAGCCGTGTTCCGGGAAGGTCCAGCGCAGTATCGGTTCGACCACGTTCGTGTAGAGGACGTGTGGGGACCACCGCAAAAGCGGTGACGCGCTGACCTCGATCTGGTCACCGAGCCGGATCGCGACCGCGAACCCGAGACGGCCGAGGCCCTCCCGATAGCGGATGACAGTGGCGCCGGCAGGGCGGCCGTTTTCGGAGCGCCGCTCCCATGCGTGATCGCCCCTTGACCTGATCCCGCCTAGGCGCACTCGGATGTTGGGCTCTGGGAACAGCTCGCCGATCCGGAAGCGCTCGAGCTCCGGCAGCCGGATATCCGACTGCACGCTGACGATGCCGTGGATGTCGTAGCTGTACGGGCCAGCCTTGAGCTTTATCGGGCGCGCCTTTGCCCAGATCCAGGTGTCCGCGAGCGCGAAGCGCACGAGGGTGAGGGTCACCAGGGAGAGGATGTTCGAGACGACGTAGTGGATGCCGAGCCCGGAGGTGAGGAGGACCAGCAATGGGCCCCTCACGGCGAGGGCCGCATTGTTCATCAGGAAGAACATGGCCATGCGGGTCCTCAGGCGCCGCCTGTTCTCGCGGTCGCCGAAGACCCAGAGCTCCGTGAAGGTGAAGTTCCAAAGCGTCGAGCCCTGCGTCGCTATGACCGCCGACACCACATAGAAGAGTCCGACGACGTCCGTCAGGGCGGCGAGGATGATCGTGTTGACGACGAGTCCCGAGGCCCCGACGACCCCGAAGCGCGCAAAACGCAGGCGGACCAGTAGGGAGAGGTAGCGCAGCCCCTCGCGAATCGTGGCCTTGCTTTTTCCGGCCTGGCGCTCGCCGAACCTGAACGACACTTCGGCGACGCGCAACGCCGGATTGCGGACCAGGATCTCCAGCAGAATCTTGAACCCGCGCGGGCGCAGGCGATCGAGGGCGATCGCGTTGCGACGCACTAGGAAGAAGCCGCTCATCGGATCGGTGACCCGCCGAAGTCGGCGCGGAAACAAGAGTCGCGCGGCGGTCGTGGTCGAGCGGGAGGCCATCGCGCGCGCCCAGCCAAGGCTTCTCGCGTCTCCGTCGTCGCAGTAGCGGCTCGCGACAACGAGGTCGAGGTGCTTGGAGTCGGCCTGCTCTAGCAACTCAGCGATCAGCTCGGGAGGGTGTTGGAGGTCGGCGTCCATCACGCAGGCCCAGGGGGCACGTGCGCGCTTGAGGCCCGCGAGCACTGCCCCGCCCAACCCGCCGGCGCGGTCCCCCCGATCACGATGGATGACCTCGATGCTGCGCCGGGAGCGTCCGCGCGCCGACTCGATCGCCTCGACGGTGCCGTCGTCGCTGTCGTCGACGAAGACGATCTCCATCGGAACCGTAGGGATCACCTCATCGAGCGACCGGACGAGCCGTGCGATGTTCTCGGCCTCGTTGCGCGTGGCAACGATCACCGACAGCAATGGGATGTCAGCTTCTCGCGAGCCCTCCGCCTTGTGAAGATCGGGTGAGCCAGCTCGATTCAGCACTAGCTAGCTAGAGGTGATGTGACGCATGCAGGAGGCGCTGCCCGCGTCCATGTACAGGGGGTCTGTGGCCACCAACACAAGCTTGCCTTGACATTTAGTCGGCTCGAGTCATTGCTGCACATGCCTGTGCCGTAACTTTGTGGCACCGCAACTAGCCTGTCGCACGCGAGTCAGGCGCGACAGTCGTACCTAAACTGGTGGGGACTTCGTCGGGCAGGGTGGCCCGGGCGGTGGGTGAGGTTAACCAGTCGAGGGGATGCGGGGCAACCGCTATATGCGAGTCGGGCATTTACATTCAGCCTCTAAGGCACAACTAGTGCATTAGTGCACCGAGAGCGGCCTTAGCCCTGGCGCGCACCGCACCCTCCTCTGCGGCCGGACGTGGGGCCGGGTTACCGTCGGCGAGCGCCGCGCTCGGACGAGGGGGTCTTCCCCCTACCCCGCCTCAACCCGACGGTGGAGGCAACCACGCGGCGGCCACCCCTGCCGAGGCGGTCGCCGTCACCTCGCGCCGCTCCAGGGATTCGAAGGCCCGTGGCCATCCTCGTCTACGAGCGAGCGAGCGACAGCTGGCGTGTTGCGCCCTCGCGCCGGTTAGCATCGTCCGGTGGCCGAAATACAGCGGGACATCGTGGTGGAGGCGAAGCGCCTGCTCGACCTCGCGAGGTCGGAGGGCGTGCCGCTACGGGTGCTCGGTGGGGTGGCGATCTACCTGCGGGCGCCCGGCGAGCTACCCGGCCCGCTCGCCCGCACGTACGCCGACGTCGACTTCGTCACCGCAAAGGGCCGCTCGGCGGCCGTCCAAAGCCTGCTGCGCGGGGCCGGCTACGAGCCGCACGTGGCCTTCAACGCGCTCCACGGCACGGAGCGCCTGCTCTTCTTCGACAGCGGAAACGAGCGCCAGGTCGACGTGTTCGTCGGCGGCTTCAGCATGTCCCACCGGGTCCCCGTGGCCGAGCGGCTCGAGCTCGAGCCCGAGACGCTGCCGCTGGCGGAGCTCCTCGTCACGAAGCTCCAGATCGCGGAGCTGAACGAGAAGGACGTGCGCGACGCGCTCGCCCTGTTCCACGGGCACCCCGTCGACGAGCGCGACGGCGACGCGATCAACGCCGCGCGCGTCGCGGAGCTGTGCAGCGGCGACTGGGGTCTGTGGCGCACTCTGACCGGCAACCTCGCGGCGTCGCGCGACCATCTGGCCCGCTATGACCTGCCCGACGAGGAGAGGGGCCGGTTGGGCGCGGCGATGGACGCCCTGCTCGATCGCATCGAGCGCGAGCCGAAGTCACGCGGCTGGAAGCTCCGCGCCCGGATCGGCGAGCGCAAGCGCTGGTACACGCTTCCCGAGGAGGTAGCGGGCGGGCCATGACCCGCGTTAGGGTGACCCCGTGCGGCTGTTCTTCGCCACGGACATCCACGGCTCGGACACCTGCTGGCGAAAGTTCCTGAACAGCGGCAAGCACTACGACGCCGACGTCATCGTGCTCGGCGGCGACATGACGGGCAAGGCGCTCGTCCCGGTGATCGACGCCGGCGGCGGGCGCTGGTACGCGACGCTTCTCGAGAACCGCCACGAGATGAACGGAGAGGAGGAGGCGCGGGAGTTCGAGGACGCCGTGTCGCGGCGCGGCTACTACCCCTTCCGCACGACCCCCGACGAGCTCCGTGAGCTGCAAGGCGACGAGGAGCGGACGACGGAGCTCTTCCACGACCTGATGCTCGGCCGAGTGGAGAGCTGGACCGCACTCGCCGACGAGCGCCTCGAGGGCTCCGGGCTTCGCTGCTTCGTGTGCCCCGGGAACGACGACCAGTTCGAGGTCGACGAGATCCTCGCGCGGGCGAAGCGCGTCGAGGCGTGTGAGGGGCGCGTGGTCGAGGTCGACGGGTTCCAGCTGGCGTCCACCGGCTGGTCCAACCGGACCCCCTGGGACACTTACCGGGAGGAGGATGAGCCGCAGCTCGGTGAGCGGATCGAGAAGGTGGTGGCCGGCGTGACGGCGCCGGCCGAGCGAACGATCTTCAGCTTCCACTGCCCGCCGTACGGGTCCGGGCTCGACGAGGCCCCGGAGCTGACGGAGGACATGCGGATGAAGCACGCCGGGCGCGCGCCGGTTCCGCTCGGCTCGACGGCCGTGCGCGAGGCGATCGAGCGGCATCAGCCCGCGCTCTCGCTGCACGGCCACATCCACGAGTCGCGCGGCAACGCCCGGATCGGTCGCACGCTCTGCATCAACCCGGGCAGCTCCTACGAGCAGGGCGAGCTGCTCGGGGCGGTCGTCGACCTCGAGGGAGGGAAGAAGGTCAAGCGCTTCGTTCTTACGAGCGGATAGAGGAGGAGAGGAATGGAGAGTGCTACGGGCAGGATCGGCGAGGTCGAGCCTTCGCTCTTTGCTCGCAAGGCCACCGGGCTCGTGCGGGGCTGGGCGGTGCGCGACGCGTTCATCTACGCGTTCTTCTCGATCAACCTCGTAACGCTCGGCTTCTTCATCTTCTCCTATGCCGTCTTCATCCCCGACGGCAGCCTCCTGTGGGCGGTGGCGCTGTCGGGCGCCTACCTCGTCCTGCAGGCGGTCACCTACGCCTCCCTGGTGGCCGCGATGCCGCGGGCGGGCGGCGACTACGTCTGGATCAGCCGCACGCTCGGCGGCGGGATCGGGTTCGTTCTGGCCGTCTGCGGCTGGTGGTTCATCCTCTGGCACTGGGTCCCCATCTACGCGAACATCCTCAACGTCGAGATCTTCGTCCCGCTGTTCGCGATCGTCGGCTGGGACGGCGGGGTCACGTTCTTCTCCGAGGACAGGGGCCTCTTCTGGGCCTCGGTCATCACGGCCCTGCTCGCCTCGCTCTTCATCTCGCTCGGACTAAGGACCTACGCCAGGATCCAGAAAATCTGCTTCTTCGGCGGCCTCCTCGGGCTCGCCTTCATGTTCGTCCTGCTCCTGGTCAACTCGAAGGCGGACTTCATCTCCGCCCTCAACACGCAGTCCCAGGAGGTCCTCGGCGCGGGCCCGAACGCCTATCAGGGGACGCTCGACGCCGCCGACGCCGGCACCCCCGGCGGCGTGGGCGAGATCGGCGCGCTCAGCGGCGTATTCCTGCTGATCCCGTTCATCGTGTTCTTCAACCTCTGGTCGAACTGGGGCGCCACGCTCTACGGCGAGGTCCGCGGGGCCTCCGACTTCCGCAAGAACATCCAGGCCATGGGCGGCGCGCTGATCGCCACGACGATCCTCGCCGTCATCTCCCTGCTCCTGTTCGCGAAGACCTTCGGCTGGGACTTCTACAACGCGGCGAACAACGGCTACTGGGGTCAGCCGGCGCTCTTCAACTACGTCGAGGATCCGCCGATCACGTTCTTCCCCTATCCGGGCCTGCTCGCCGCCTTCCTGATGGACGGTGCGTTCTGGCAGTTCCTCCTCGTCGCCGTGATGGCGCTCTGGTTCGTCGGCTGGGTGGGGAGCGTCTTCCTCTCGTCCACCCGGGTGGTCTTCGCGACCGCGTTCGACCGGGTGCTGCCCGAGGCGGTCTCGAAGGTCAGCCGAAGCGGCGTCCCGTACATCGCGCTCGCGCTGATGCTGATCCCGGCGCTGCCCATCAGCTGGTTCTACGCCTTCAACGAGGACTTCTACAGCTGGACGCTCGCGACGACGATGGTGATCGCCGTCACCTTCGCCGGCTCGGCGATCGCGGCCGCAGTGTTGCCGTGGCGGAAGCCCGAGATCTACAACGCGTCGCCGATCGCGAGGTATCGGGTGGCCGGCATCCCGCTGATCACCATCACCGCGATCGGATTCCTCGCGCTGCTCGTGTTCTGCCTCTACAAGTGGATCCAGGACGACGTGTACGGCATCAACGACTCCGGCTCGCTCATCTACATGGGCATCCTGTACGCGATCGCCTTCGCCATCTACCTCGGGTCCCGGCTGTTCCGCCGGCAGCAGGGCATCGACATGGCGATGGTGCACAAGGAGATCCCGGCGGAGTAGGCGCGGCCGGCGGCGCGCCGGGATCCCGTCAGAGCTGCGTCGCGATCAAGCCGAGAAAGCCGGCCACGAAGGTGGCCATCATGGCTCCGGCCACCTGGATCATCGTGCGCTGCAGCGAATCGATGCGGCCGTTTACCGCCCGAAGCTCCGCGTCCAAACGGTTGAACCCGTCATCCATGCGGCGTGCGAGGTCGTCGAGGCGCTCGTCGGTCCAGGTGGCCCTCGCCCGCTCCATGCCGTCAAAGCGTACCCGGCCGGCTGTGACGCCGGGCACGCTGGGCGTGACAAGCGTGTGACGATTGGCGCGCCGGCCTACGACGCCGCCGGCGCCGCCGCCTCCTCCCCATACCGGTAGTACTGCACATCCTCCGCCGGCAGCGGCGTGTTCCCGAGGATGAGGTCGGCGGCCTTCTCCGCGACCATCATCACCGGCGCGTAGATGTTCCCGTTCGTCACGAACGGGAACACGGCCGCGTCCACCACGCGTAGGCCCTCGGTCCCGTGGACCCGCAGCGACTTCGGGTCGGTGACGGCCATGTCGTCCGTTCCCATGCGGCACGTGCACGAGGGGTGCAGCGCCGTCTCGGCGTCCTTCGCCACCCACTCCAGGATCTGCTCGTCCGTATCCACCTCCGCGCCGGGCGAGATCTCGCCGCCGTCGAGGTCGGACCAGGCGGGCTGGGACAGGATGTTGCGCGTCACGCGGATCGCCTCGATCCACTCGCGGCGGTCGCTCTCCGTCGACAGGTAGTTGAAGAGCAGGGCCGGGTGCTTGCGCGGGTCAGCGCTGACGATCTTGCAGGTCCCGCGGACGTCCGAGTACATCGGGCCGACGTGCACCTGGTAGCCGTGGCCGCCGCCGCCCGGTGGGAGGGTGCCGTCGTAGCGCACCGCGATCGGCAGGAAGTGGTACATGAGGTTGGGCCACTTGACCTCGTCGTTGCTCCGCGCGAAGCCGCCGGCCTCGAAGTGATTGCTGGCACCCGGGCCGGACTTGCGGAGGAGCCACTCGAGCCCCACCTTGGGCCGGTTCTTCATCAGGAAGTAGGGGGCCATCGAAACGGGCTTCGTGCAGCGGTGCTGCACGTAGACCTCGAGGTGGTCCTGAAGGTTCTCGCCCACGCCGGGCAGGTCGTGGACCACGTCGATGCCCAGCGGTCCCAGCTCGTTGGAGGCGCCGACGCCGGAGAGCTGCAGCAGCTGCGGCGAGTTGATCGCCCCGCCGCAGAGGATCACCTCGCCGCCCCGCGCCTGCTTGGTGCGCCGGCGTAAGTCCTCGTACTCGACGCCGACGGCGCGCTTGCCCTCGAACAGCACCTTCGTCGTGAACGCGAAGGTCTCTACCTCGAGGTTCGGGCGACCCAGCACCGGATGGAGATAGGCGCGGGCCGCAGACAGGCGGCGCCCCTTGTGCACGTTGCGGTCGAACGGCGCGAAGCCCTCCTGCCGGTAGCCGTTCACGTCGTCCGTCAGCTGGTAGCCGGCCTCCTGCACAGCCGCGAAGAAGGCGTCGAACAGCGGCCCGCGCGCCGGACCGCGCTCGAGGACGAGCGGCCCGTCGTGACCGCGGAACGGATCGTCCGGCGCCGCCGCCAGGCAGTTCTCCATCCGCTTGAAGTACGGAAGGCAGTGGTGGTAGTCCCAGGTCTCCATCCCCATGCCGGAGGCCCAGCGCTCGTAGTCCATCGGGTTGCCGCGCTGGAAGATCATCCCGTTGACGCTGCTCGACCCGCCGAGCACCTTGCCGCGCGCGTGGTAGACGCGCCGGCCCCCCATGTGGGGCTCGGGCTCCGACTCGTACTTCCAGTCGTAGAACCGGCTTCCGATCGGGAACGCCAGCGCGGCGGGCATGTGAATGAATACGTCCCAGGACCAGTCCGGGCGCCCCGCCTCGAGCACGAGGACCCGGTTCGCCGCGTCCGCCGACAGGCGGTTGGCGAGCGCGCAGCCGGCCGAGCCGCCGCCCACGATGATGAAGTCGTACTGCGAGTTCATGTAGGCCTCCCGGTTACGAGCGAATGAGCACGGTCTGGAATTCGGTGAGCATCTCCATCGGGTAGCGGCCGCCGACGCGCCCGACGCCGCTCTCGGAGCGGCTGCTGCCGCCCCAGGGCAGGTGCGGCTCCCAGTAGTTGGTCGTCTCGTTGATGTTCACGAGCCCCATGTGGACCGAGTCCGCGAACCGCAGCCCGGCCGCCAGGTCGCCGGTGAAGATCGCCGCCATCAGCCCGAACGTCTGTGAGTTCGTCTGCTCGATGGCATCTTCGAGGGATGCGACGGACACGATCGGGGCGATCGGGCCGAACGTCTCCTGCGTGACCGCGATCGAGTCGGGCGGCACCTGGTCCAGCACCGTTGCCGGCCAGTAGAGGCGGGTGGGGAACCCGTCGGCGCGCGCGCCGCCGGCGACCACCTCGGCGCCGCGGTCCACGGCGTCAGCCACGTGCTCGTCCATCTTGGCGGCGCCGGGCTCGTTGTTAAGCGGCCCCAGCGTGGTCGCCTCCTCGCGCGGATCACCCAGCCGGATGTCGCGCTCCACCTCCTCGGCCAGCCGGGCCACGAACTCGTCGCGCACCGCCTCGTGGACGAGCAGCCGCTCCGCCGCCGAGCAGCTCTGCCCGGCGCCGAGGAAGCAGCCCACCCGAGCCGCCTCCGCGGCGGTCTGTACGTCCGCGTCGGCCATCACGACGAACGGGCCGTTCCCGCCCATCTCGAGCAGCTGCACCTTGCCTGCGGCCCGGCTCGAGACGATCATCCCGGTCTGCGTGGAGCCGGTGAAAGCCACGGCGTGGGTGCCGGGATTCACCGCCAGCTCGTCGCCCACCTCCGGGCCCGGGCCCAGCACGAAGTTGAACACGCCGGGCGGAATGTCGGCCTCGACGATGCACTCGGCGAGGGCGCCCGAGCACACCGCGGTCGTGGGCGCCGGCGTCCACACCACCGTGCACCCGCAACCGAGCGCCGGGGCGAGCACCTCGGCGGGCATCGTGTACGGCCAGTTCCAGGGCGTGATGAGCCCGAGCACACCGACCGGCCGGCGCAGGAGAAGCACCCGCCGGCCCGGAGCGGCGCTCTCCGGAATCCGGCCCTCCAGGCGCTTGGCGTCCTCGGCGGCCATGTGGAAGAACTCGACCAGCTCCCCCACCTCGCCCTCGGCCTCCGCCTTCAGCGGCTTGCCCTGGTCGAGGGTGCAGATCCGGGCGAGCTCGTCGCGCCGGCGCTCCATGGCGTCGGCTGCCCGGTGGAGCAGCTCACCGCGCTCGAAGCCGGTCCGAGCCGCCCAGGCCGGGAACGCGGCGCCCGCGGCGGCGATCGCGCGCCGGGCGTCCTCACGCGTCCCGTCGGCCACGGGGCCGAGCGACTCTCCGGTCGCGGGGCTCGTGGCCTCGACCGTCGCTCCGGCGGCGGCGTCGCACCACTCGCCGTCTATGAACATGCGGGTGGCCGTCACGGCGCCGATTCGGGGAGCGCCGTGCGCTCGGACACCGCGGGCGAGGGCGACTCGACGGAATGCGAGGCGAGCACGCCCGTCTTGTGGCGCTGGACGAACCAGTAGTAGGCGAGCCCACCGAAGAAGACGATGCCGATGAAGAGGACCGCCCCGTACTGCAGGTACCAGTGGAAGGGCTCGGTCGCGTTGTAGACGTCCTTCCGCGGCCAGGCGAGGTTGATCGCCATGCCCGCACCCCATACGACGGCGATGATGTTGATCGGCAACCCCAACTTGCCGAGCGTGAAGTAGCCCTTTTCCTTGGCGTCCTTGGGCGGCCACTTGCCCTGGAGCCGCTGGACCAGCATCGGCACCGTCACGAGCAGGTACGCGACGTAGATCATGATGATCCCGATGCTGGTGACGACCGTGAAGATCTGTGGCTGTTGGATGTTCACCACCAGGATCAGCAGCCCGAGGACGCCGATCAGGACCGCGGGCACGATCGGCGTCTTTGTCTTCGGGTGCACCCTCGCCAGCCGCTCGCCCCCGGGCAGGTTGTTGTCCCGCGCCATCGCGAACATCATGCGGATCGTCGCGGTGTGGACGGCCAGGCAGCAGACGGTGACGGCGATCGCGACGCAGATCAGGAAGACCTTGCCCATCGTGTCGCCGAGCACGTCGAGCACGACGAACTGCAGGCCGCCCTCCGCGATCTCCGGCGAGTTGATGTTGGTGACCGAGAGGATCGCGAACAGCAGAATCAGTCCGCCGAGGATGAACGAGGCTATGACGGCGCGCATGATCGCCACCGGGGCGGTGCGACGCGGATCGTGGGTCTCCTCGCCGAGCGAGCTGGCGGTGTCGAAGCCGTACATCACGTAGGCGGAGGCCAGCGCGGCCGTGAGGAAGGCGCCGAGATAACCCCACTCGTGGCCCTCGCCTGTGCCCTGGGTGTCGAAGAGCACGTCGGGGCCGCGGGTGATGTTGGCGGCGAGCAAGATGATCAGCAGCACGGCCGCGATCAGCTCGATGAAGACGCCGGTGCTGTTGATCCGCGCCATCAGCTTCACGCCGAGCGCGTTGATGATCGTCGTGAACAGGATCAGCACCGACCCCAGGATCACGGCGTTGATGGAGTAGTCGTACTTGCCGGTGCCGTCGCCGACGAACTGGAAGGCGGACCAGATCTGCGGGAGCGTGTACTGGTAGGCGAGCGCGACGGCGGCGAGGGTGACGACCGAAGCCGTGAGCATCATCCAGCCCCCGAGCCACGAGACCGTCGCGGTGCCGACGCGCTTGCCCCAGTTGTAGATCGACCCGGCCACCGGCCAGCTGGCGGCCAGCTCGGCGAAGACCAGGGCAACCATCACCTGGCCGGCGAAGACCATCGGCCACGTCCACCAGTAGGCCGGTCCGCCGAAGGCGAAGCCGAAGAAGAAGAGCTGGAAGACGCCGGTGAGGATCGAGATGTAGCTGATGCCCGCCGCGAAGCTCGCGAACTTCCCGATGCTCCGGTCGAGCTCCTGCTTGTAGCCGAACTCGGCGAGCTCGTCGGAGTGGGCGCTAGCCGCTTCCGTCGCCACCGGCGACCTCCCCTCTGCGAGTGATATATCTCTGTTCGAGGCGGCTCACGACAGCCACGGCCGCCATACGTTCGGGTTCTCCCTGACCCAGCGGTCCGCGGCCTCTTCGATGGGAACGCCCCGCGCGTCCACCTCGAACGCGATCGCCTGCTGCTCGTCGGTCGTGTACTTGAACTTCTCGAGGAAGCTAAACGCCTCCGGCGCCTTGTCCTCGAGCCCGAGCCAGAACATCTTGAAGAGGACGTCGTTGGCGTAGTCGCAGTCGTAGCCTTCGCCGCCGCGCTCGCGGGCGGCGTCCTCGCACTCCTCGTCGAAGGCCGGCAGCTGGACCTCGGTGAGGTCGTACTTCCGGTGCGCCCAGTGCGGCGTGTAGAAGTACGCGAGCACCGGTTCCCTGCGGCGGTACGCCTGGTCGATCGCGCGGATCAGGGCGCGCTCCGACCCGGTGTTCACCACGTCGAGGTCGAGGCCGAGGTTCTCGATGATCTCGGTGTCGTACGAGACGAACGTGGGATCGCCGGCGACGAACTCCCCGTCCACGAGGCGCTCGTTTCCCCTCAGGCCCTGCCAGCGGGCGAGCTCGGGATTGCGCTCGGCGAGGTACGTGGGTATCCACCAGCCGATGTTGCCTATCAGCCCGAGCTCGCCGCCGTTGACGATGCCGCCGTCACGGAGGAATCCGCCCCGCCGGCCCTCGATGTAGCGGTTGATGTCCGCCGCGTGGCCGGAGGGCCACACCTCGAGCGCGGCGTCCAGCTCGCCGGACGCGATCGCAGGGAACTGGCTGTTCTCGTCGATCTCGACGAGCTCGACCGTGTAGCCCAGCTCCCGCTCGAGCAGGATCTTGGCGACGTTCGCATTCACCGCCGAGCCGGTCCAGGGGTTGACGGCGATCCGGATCGTCGTGCCCTCGCCGGGCCGCTCGTCGGAGGCAGCCTCGTCGTCGTCGCCGCAGCCGGACGCGAGCAGCGCCAGCACCGCCGCGAGCGCCGCGACGGCGGCCAAGACCGTTCCGCGTCTCACCATCTTGTGACCGTGGGGAGGTCCGAACGCGTGGCGAATCCTTCCGGGGGCGTCGACGGTTTACGGCGAAGCATCGCCGTCCATACTGCGGGGGCAATATCTCAGGCACCGCAGAGGGTGTCAAGGCTGATATATCTCCCCGCTCGGCCGGTCGTCGAGCCGATCTGGCGAATCTGCCGCGCGGCTTTCCGCGGTTGCGAATGGACGACGTCGCCGACTTCCTGACCCGCCATCCCCCATTTGACACGCTGGACGAGCAGACGCTCGGGGGCGTCGCGCACAGCACCGAGATCGAGTCCTACCCCGCGCGCGCCCTGATCCTGGAGCGCGCCGACGAGACGCTCGACTTCGTCTACGTGGTCAGACGCGGTTCGGTCGAGCTGCTGAGCGGCGGTCGCATGCTGGACCTCGTCGGCGAGGGCGAGATGCTCGGCTTCGCCTCGCTGCTCGCCGAGAGCCCGCTGGGTTTTGTCGCGCGGGCCGCCGAGGACACCGTCGTCTACTGCATCCCGGAGCGCGCGATTCGCCCCGTGCTGGAACGTCCGGCCGCGGTGCGGTTCGTCGCCGCGTCGCTGACCCGCCGGGGACGCCTCCTCGCGCGCCCGGAGCCCGAGCCTCCCCCACCCGCGGGCGGCCGGACCGTTAGGGAGCTGATCCGTGGGCCGGCGCTCGTCTGTCCGCCCGGCACACCGGTTCAGGACGCGGCTCGGCGAATGGTCGAGATGGGTTACACGTCCGTCGTCACCGACCTTGGCGACGGGTACGGGATCGTCACCGACTACGACATCCGCACGCGGGTCGTCGCGGCAGGGGCCGCCGCCGACACGCCGCTGTCGGAGGTCATGACCGCGCCGGCCCGGACGGTGGCGGCCGACAGCACCGCATCGGAGGCGCTCGTCGCGATGCTCGACCACGGTGTCCGGCACCTGCTCGTGCTCGAGGCCCGCCGCCGCCTCGTCGGGGTGATCGACGACGTGGACCTGATGGCGAGCGAGCGGCGCGCGCCGTTCCACCTTCGGACGCTCGTCTCGCGCAGCCGCGATGCCGCGGCGGTCGCGGAGGCGGCGGCCGACCTGCCCCGGACGGTGATCGCGCTCCACGAGGCGGGCCTGTCGGCGCTGACGATCTGCCGGATGATCGCGAGCATCCACGACACCGTCACCCGCCGGCTGATCGAGCTTGCGCACGAGGAGCTCGCCCCGCCGCCGGTGCCCTACTCGTGGCTGGCGCTCGGCAGCTTCGGCCGCCGGGAGCCGTTTCCGGGGTCGGACGTCGACTGCGCCGTGGCCTGGGACCCGGGCAGCGAACCCGACCCCCGCGAGCCCATGCTCGCGCTCGCCCGGCGCGTGCTCGAGGGCCTTTCGGCAAGCGGGCTTCATCCGGATCGTCACGGGGTGGTGGCGTCGAATCCGCTCTTCGCGCGCTCGATCGCGGACTGGCAGCTCGCGGCGGAGGAGTGGCTCGACGACCCCGACCGGGGTCGCGGCCTGATGCTCCTCGAGGTCGTCGTCGAGAGCGCCGAGGTATGGGGCGCCACGACCGCGGCGGAGCGGCTGGCGGCCGCCTTTGCCCGCCTGCCGGGCCGGGATCGCACGCTCCGCCGGCTGGCCGTGGCCGCGCTCGCCGAGCGTCCCCCGACCGGCTTCTTCCGGCAGTTCGTGCTCGAGTCGAGCGGCGAGCGGAAGGGCAGGCTCGACATAAAGCGCGGCGGCCTGCTGCCGATCGAGTCGCTCGCCCGCTGGGCCGCGCTGGCGGCCGGCGTGAGCGCGGCGTCGACGCCGGCGCGGCTCGAGGCCGCGGAGGCCGAGGGAACGCTCGCCGCCGACGACGCGGCGGTCCTTCGGGACGCGTTCGAGCTGGTGTGCGCGCTCCGGATGGAGCACCACGTCGACCTGCTGCGGGCGGGCCTGCCTCCCGACGACCTGATCGACCCGAAGCGCCTCCCGCCGCTCACGCGGACGTCGCTGAAGGAAGCGTTCCGGGCCGTGGCGCGGGTGCAGCGCGGGATCGCGGTACAGCTGGGGCTGTCGGCGCGGTGAGGACCGCCTCCGCCCCCGCCGGGCGGGCGTGTCCGCCGCCATTCGGCGCAAGCGTCCTGGGTTGGGCACCGTACAGGTGCCCTAGGCAGGATTCTTGTCCGGAAGCCCGAGAACACTCCACCCCGAGCGGCTAATTACTCGCTTATGCGTTAGCTTTGCTTACGAGTGCTGGACCTTCGCCGCCTCTACCTCCTCCGGGAGCTCGACGCGCGCGGGACGATCGCGGCGGTCGCCGAGGCCCTTTCCTACAGTCCGTCCGCGGTCTCACAGCAGCTCTCCCAGCTGGAGCGGGAGGCGGGAGTGGAGCTGCTCGACCGGGTCGGCCGGAATGTGCGCCTGACCGAGGCGGGGCTGCTTCTCGTGGACCACGCGGACGCCCTACTGGCACATATGGAGCGCGCGGAGGCCGAGGTGGCTCGCATCAACGCCGAGCCGCGTGGAACCGTTCGGGTGGCGTCCTTCCAGACGGTCGCGGTCGCTCTCTTGCCCCGCGCGCTGTCCCGTCTGGCTCGCGACCACCCCTGGATATCCGTCGAGTACCTCGAGGCCGAGGCGGAGGAATCGCTGCCGCTCGTCGTCAAGGGTGCGTTCGACCTCGCGATCGGCGAAGAGTACGAGCACGCCCCTCGCCCCCGCGAGCCGGCCCTCGAACGCCGCGACATCGTCCATGACCCGATTCTGGTGGCCGTCCCGCAGGATCATCCCCTCGCTCGTGGCCCGGAGATAGCGCTTGCCGACCTGGCCGGCGAACGCTGGGCGACCTCGCGCGCCGAAACCGCTTTCGCCGAGATGGTCGTCGGCGCCTGCCGCACGCTCGGGCGTTTTGAGCCCGAGATTCGCTACAGGGCGAACAACATGGGGACGCTATTGAGCCTCGTCGCGAGCGGTCACTCGGTGGCGTTGATTCCCGGCCTCGGGAATGTCGCAGCCCACGCCGCGGCCGCGGTGCGAAGGGTGGCGGAGGAGCCGCTGGCGCGCCGCATCTTCATCGCCGTTCGGCGAGTCAGCACGCCTCGCCCGGCGCTCGCCGCCGTGGCCGACGCCCTTGCGGAGACGGCCACGGCGATGGACGCGGAGACCGAGACGCTCTCAGCCCGACGCTAGCTCGTCGTTCGGAGGCCGGGCTGCCGGCGCCGGCGTACGTCACGCACGCGGGCCATGAGCGAGGATCGCCGTCGTGTCTCGGGGCCGTCGGCGAGGCCCATCTCCGCAGCCTCGGCTCGCAGGTTCTTCACGACGCCGACGGTGGACACGAATGGATCGGCGAATACTGCTCCGGTCTCAAGCGAGACGGCCGCGACCACGCTTCCCCGACGCTCGGCAAGGAGAACACGCCCGTGAGGAGGGTGTCCACCATCGAGCTCAGCCAGCCGGGCAATCGTCGGGAGATCCGCACGCGTCGCAAGGCGAGTGGTTACGGGTTCGGTCAGGTACTCATCGCTGGCAATCATGGCTCCTACCACTTGGTCCGGGGCACTGGGATGCCGCAGTGTGCATTCAGCGGCGCATAAGGTCAAGCGATGATTTCTGAGGAGTTTCGTAAGCATTCTCGAAGAATGATCTGCGAATCGCGGTACGGCGAGGGGAGCGGCGCCCACCAAGACGCGCGCGCCACTGCGGTAGCTTGACCGGAGCTCATGAAGCTCAACCAGTCGGTCCAGAGGGCCACGGCCATCCTGCGCGCCGCGGCCAACCGCCCGGCGGGCGACACCGCCTCCGGTCTCGCCCGCTCCACCGGACTGCCGACCTCCACCGCCCTGCGCCTGATCCACACCCTCGAGAGCGAGGGGTTCCTCACACGCCAGGGCAACGGGCGCTATGTGATCGGGCTGATGCTGGCCCGCCTCGGCCACGACGCCGGGCACGGGGACCTACTCGACGCGACCGCGCGAGGCGCACTGGACCGGGTTGCTGCCGAGACCCATGAGACGGTCACCTTGAGCGTGGCACGCGGGCGCGAGGCGCTGGACGTGGTGCTGCAGATCGACCCGCCGCACTTGATCCAGGCCGTGAACTGGGTCGGCCGCCGATACCCACTTCACGCCAGCTCGAGCGGCAAGGTGCTGCTGGCGGCGTTCGATCCCGCCCGGCTCGAGCGGTTCCTGGAGGGCCCGCTTGAGCGGCTCACGAGCGCCACGATCACCGATCCGGACGTGCTGCGGCGCGAAATCGAACTCGTGGCATCTCGAGGCTACGCGGACATCGCGGACGAGCTCGAGGAAGGGCTCGCCAGCGTGTCGGTCCCGATCGTCGAGCGCGAGGGTCGGCTGGTGGCGACGCTGAACGTCACGGGACCGAGCTTTCGCTTCGATGCGGCGCGTCGAATCGCCGCCCTGACTCCCATGCGGGCGGCCGTCGCGCAGATCGAGGCGAGGCTTGCCGAGGCGATCTCCGCTGATGGGGGTTGACTCCGGCCGCTGAGCGGTTCAGAATCACGCTGTGAGATATATCTGTTCACGTAGTGAACAGCGTTTCGCGCAGGAGGAGACGTACACCCGCACACGGCGACCGGTAGCGCTCGCCGAGACGATTACTCCGGAGGCCTACACCTCCGACGATTTCTTCGCCCTAGAGCGCGAGCGGGTCTTCGCGTCCGGGTGGGTGGCGGTCGGACCCTCCGCCCAGCTCCGCGACCCCGGGGAGCTGTTGGTAGCCGATGTCGCAGGGCGCTCGATCATCGTCGTCCGCGGGCTCGACGGTGAGCTGCGCGCCTTCTACAACACCTGCCGCCATCGCGGAACCCGGCTGCTGCCCTCGGGCGCGGGCCGAGTGAGGCGCTCCATCCGCTGCCCGTACCACAGCTGGGCGTACTCGCTCGACGGGTCCTGTATCGGGACGCCGCTGTTCGAGGGCTCGAAGATCCCAGAGGATCAGCGCGGGGTCTTCGACATGGGCGAAGTTGCCGCCTTCGACAAGGCCGACTACGGGCTGCTCGAGGTGCGGGCCGGCTGCTGGGGCCCGCTCGTCTTCGTCTGCCTGGACGAGGAGGCCGCGCCGCTGTCGGAGCATCTGGGCGACCTACCGCGACGCACCGCCGGCTACCGCCTCGACGAGTGGGAGCTCGCCCGCACGGCGCACTATGACGTCGGTGCCAACTACAAGCTGCTCGCCGAAAACTTCATGGAGTACTACCACCTGCCCTGGGTCCATCCCGGCCTCGTGAAGGTCTCACCCATCGAGGCCCACCACCGCTGGCAGGGAACCGGCATGTACACGGGGATGTGCACGTTCCCCATCGCCGCCGACAGCGAGCAGGGCGGCTGGCAGGTCGGCTTGCCGCCGATCTCGGGTCTCCGCGACACCGACGCCGAGAGTGCCCGCTTCGTATGGCTGTTCCCCAACGTCGCGATCAACGTGTTGCCGAACCACCTGTTCCTGATTCACGCCAGCCCGCTGAGTCCGGGGCGGACGCGCGAGACGACATACCTGCTCACCCATCCCGAGTCGACGTCGGACGGCCGCTCCGAGGAGGCCGTCGACCGGCTCGCGGCCTTCTGGGACGAGGTAAACCGCGAGGACATCGAGATCGTCGAGCGCGTTCAGCAAGGTATCGCGACCACACCGTTTCCCGGCGGTCGGCTCTGCTACCGCTTCGAGGAGCCGCTACACCGCTTCCAGAACATGATCATCGACCGGATGGTGGGAATCCGCCGGATCCCGCCGGGCGACGACATGGAGTCGGCGCCCATGTTCGTGCCGCGCGAGGGGGACGCCGCCACGGCCAGACGCACCCGCTGACGGGTCGCACGCACAGGAGCTAGACGAGGGAGGAGCAGGATGGAGCAGGAGGGCTGGAAGGTCGACAGGCAGGTCTTCGCCATCGCCGCCGCCATCACCGTGGTGTTCGTGGTCGTGGGGGTGATCTTCGACGAGGAGCTGGCCACGGTCGTGGGGGACATCCTGAGCTGGATCCTCACGAACCTGGGCTGGGTCTTCGTGCTGTCGACGGCGGCCTTCCTGATCTTCGTCATCTTCCTGGCCGTCACGCCATACGGCCGGATCCGCCTGGGCAAGGACGACGATCGGCCCGAGTTCAGGACGGTGTCCTGGATCGCCATGATGTTCAGCGCCGGAATGGGGATCGGCCTGATGTTCTTCGGGGTCGCGGAGCCGATATCCCACCTGGCGGCTCCGCCGCTCGGACTCGCCCGGCCGGGCACGGACGAGGCCGCCGCGACGGCGATCGAGTACACCTACTTCCACTGGGCCCTGCACCCGTGGGCGCTGTACGCCGTGGTCGGCCTCGCCCTGGGCTACTTCTGCTTTCGCAAGGGGTTCCCGAACCTGATCAGCACCGTGTTCCGGCCCGTGCTCGGCGATCGCGTGGATGGGCCGATCGGCAAGACGATCGACATCCTGGCCATCTTCGCGACGATGTTCGGCAGCGCGACCTCGCTCGGCCTCGGCGCCCTGCAGATCAACAGCGGACTCAACTTCGTCTGGGACGTCGAGAGCACGACCGGGCTGGCCGTCGTGATCATCGCCGTCCTGACGCTGCTGTTCGTGGTCTCGGCCGTGTCCGGCGTCGAGCGCGGCGTGCAGTGGCTCAGCAACTTCAACATGATCGTGGCCGTCCTGCTGCTGCTGTTCATCCTGGTGGTAGGTCCCACAGTGTTCATCTTCGGCACGCTAGTGGAAGGGACCGGCGACTACTTCGGCGGGCTGGTCGGAAGAAGCTTCAGGACCGGCGCCTTCGGCGGCTCCGAGTGGCTCGGCGCCTGGACC
>Ga0081538_10001054_pt1 | contig 29380 bp, 27 predicted proteins | sample TabmetS5T2R1_FD_71022 | JGI IMG/M metagenome (GOLD analysis project Ga0081538, IMG submission 71022) | Tabebuia heterophylla rhizosphere microbial communities from the University of Puerto Rico - S5T2R1 | ecosystem: Host-associated > Plants > Roots > Rhizosphere ...
ATCAACGCCGCCATCAACCTCGACCACCAACTCGACCACGGCCCCGGCTTCGACCCCGTCCGGCACCTGGACGCCAGCGGCGCCGGGTGAACCGCCGCTGACTGCTGCCACCGCTGGCCTTTGATGATGCTGCTTCGATCAGGCTGGCCGAGCTGTCGGGCGCTGGCGAACGCCCTCGCCGCCCCCGCGCCGGACAGGAGATGCTCTCCAACAGGCTCCAGGCCCAGCATCGTGGCCAGCAGCAGCAGCGGGCGAAGGCGTCGACGGCGCGAGCGCGAGAGAGACGGTGATGGTTTGTCTCGACAATTCACCCGCCCGTGCTAGGAGGTGCGGAGTCCCTCGGGGGTCATGGCCTGGACGCGTGGGCGTCGGCTGGTGCCGGAGTCCGGGGCAGGAGCGCGGAGGCCGTCAGCCCGAGGAGGCCCACCGCAGCCAGCCGTGCACGGTCTGGCGGCTCACGCCGTAGTGGTCGGCGACCTCGATCACCTTGAGTCCGTCGCGCAGCACTTCCATGACGGCGTTGAAGCGTTGCTCTGCCACTGTGAGCTCCAGGAGCACACTCCCGACCTCCTCACCTCGCCACTGATCGGCGAAGCGAGGAAGGACGGGCGGTCATGTCAACCATCTCCGTCAGTTTCATAAGACGGCCATGTAGAGTCCTTGCCAGAGATTTGCCAGAAACTGCGCTACACGGAGCCTCCCGTCCCCCCACCAGCCAATCCTGGGCAGCACGCCCCACCTGCGCTGTTGTACGGGTACGTGAGGCGCTGCATGGCTTCGTGAACTACCCGAGCATCGATGGCATGCAAGGGGTCAGGGGTTCAAATCCCCTCAGCTCCACCCCAGGTCAACGGCCCTCCCCACCGTCGACCTTTCCCGATTCACCGGCCTCGGGCAGCAAATGGGCAGCAACCTCATGCTCCTAGGCCGATCCGGTCGCCCGGGGCACCGGTGCGACGGCCGGCATTGTGGGTGTCGTCTCCCTCGCGGCTGCTACCCTGGCGCCGTCCCCGCGGCGCCATTCCCCCTTCCCGGTGCCCGATCACTGGACGATGAGCTGGAGCAGACGTGTCGACCAGCCCGTACGAGAACGCGATCCTGCGGCTGAACAAGGACAAGTAGTCCCTGCAGAAGCAGATCGCCACCGAGCAGGAGAAGATCGGGAAGCTACGCCGTAACGCCGCCAAGCTCCGCGAGGAGGCGGCGAAGACAAAGAACGCCACGATGCAGGCATCGAAGCGGCGCCAGGCCGCGAAGGACCGCGACCTGGCCACCGCCGAAAAGCGCTTGGCCGGCCTACTAGGCAAGAAGTCAAGGGTTGAGACCGACCTGGTCCGCAACCTCAATTCCCTGCAGCACGCCGAGCAGCAGGCGCGACGTCAACAGGACATTAAGGACAGGCGCCGCCGTGACGACGAACTGCGGCACATGCGAGAAGTCACCCGAGAGGTCGAGCGACAGGCCCGGCTACAGAGCAGCATGCCCCAGGTGCAGCTGCCCATCGAGGTCGTGCGGCAGCTGCCCGAGGCGATCACGGTCCTGTTCCTCGCCGCGAACCCCCGCGACACCACGCAGATCGGGCTTGACGAGGAGATCCGGCTCGTCGAGAAGAAGCTCCGCGCCTCCGAGTTTCGCGACGCCGTCACGCTGAAGCCAGCTTGGGCCGTCCGGCCGGACGACCTCCTGCAGGCCCTCAACCAGCACCGGCCCAACGTCGTCCACTTCGCCGGCCATGGCAACGAGGATGAGATCGCGCTGCAGGACGCGGACGGCAAGACCAAGCCGATCAGCACGGACCTGCTCGCGCAGCTGATGAAGCTGATGATCGACAACGTCCGCTTGGTCGTCTTTAACACCTGCCAGTCGCGCAAGCACGCAGAAGCCGTCGCCGCACACGTCGACGTCGCCATCGGCATGAACGCATCGATCGACGACGAAGCCGCCCGGGTCTTCGCGGCCCAGCTGTACTCAGCGATCGGCTTCGGCCGGTCGGTCCAGCAGGCCTTTGAGCAGGCTAGGCTTGAGCTGCAGCTTGAAGGCCTTCCGGGAGCGGACATCCCCGAGCTGTTCGCGCGTGCTGGCGTCGACCCCAATCAGGTCTTCCTGGTCCGGCCGTAAGAGGTCGTTTCGCTCCTTTGGGGTGGTCTGGCAGGATCCGCTGGAAAGCGGTTGTGCGGGTGCCAGGTGGCGGTCAGGCTCAGGCGGTCGCATCGTCGGTTCCACGGAGCGGGCTGATGGGCAAGGCCGTTCGCGTCGGGGTGCTTGGACTACGCCGCGGCGCGGCCCTGGCCCGGCTCGCCCAGCAGGCTGGGATGCAGGTGGTGGCGGTATGCGATCGCGACGACCGACGCCGCCAGGAGGCTGCCACGGCGCTGGGCGTCGCCGGCTACCGCGACGTGGAGCCGTTCCTGGATCACCCCATGGACGCCGTCATCCTGGTCAACGACTTCGACCAGCACGCCCCGGTCGCGATCCGCGCCCTTGAACGGGGCTTGAGCGTGATGTCGGAGACGGCCGCCTGCCGCACGCTCGGCGAGGGCGTGGCGCTGCTGGAGGCGGCCGAGCGCTCCAGCGGCGTCTACATGTTCGCCGAGAACTACCCCTACATCCCCTTCGCCCGCGAGATGCGGCGCCGCTACCAGGCCGGCGATATCGGCGAGGTCCGCTACGCCGAGGCCGAGTACCTGGACGAGCCAGCTGACCTGGCCGCGATGGTGCACGACCGGGCCCACTGGCGGGCCCATCTGCCCGCGACCTACTACTGCACCCACTCGCTGGCCCCGGTCGCCGCCGTCACCGGGACCCGGCCGGTGCAGGTGAGCGGCTTCGTGGTGCCGACCGCCAGCAGCCCCGAGGCGCTGGAGCGGGCCCGCCGAGGCCGCGGCTGGTCGGCGCTGCTGGTGGTGCGGCTGGACAACGGGGCGATGTTCAAGTCGCTGCACGGCTTCCTCGAGGCCAGCCAGCAGTCGTGGGTCCGGCTTCATGGGGACCGCGGCCTGATGGAGAACCTGCGCCACGGCGACACCCGCACCCTCCGCGTGGTCTGGGACGTCGTTGACGGCGAGGACGGACGACGGGCCGAGGAGGTCTTCCTTCCCTGGCCGCCGGAGTTCCCCGCCACCACCGCCGATCCGCTGGGTGACGGGGTGGCCGAGACACTGATGCTGCGCGACTTCGCCAGCGCGGCCCGCCACCGAGCGGCACCCGACCAAGACGTCTACTTCGGGGTCGAGCTATCCATCACCGGCATCCAGGCCATGCGCTCAAGCCTGGCCGGAAGCGTGCCCATCGAGGTCCCCGACCTGCGCCGACCAGACGTCCGCCGAGCCCACGCGGCCGACGACTGGTTCCCTGATCTGCCCGAGTTGTGACTGAGTAAGTAACCGAGGAACATCCCTCCACCCATGGGCAACCGTCCAGCTCCCAAAGGGAGCGAAACGCCGTCTTAAGTCCCCGCCTCGCCACTTAGGGTCTGCGCCAGTAGGGATGGTTGCTGCTGCCAGGCGCCGCAGCCGGGCGGGAAGGTTTCGGACAGGAGTGCGGCGGCGCACCGCAGAGGCGAGGGTGGCATCCCTGCTCCCAGTAGCGCAGCCCGGAGTCGTCCGCTCAGGCAGCAGCCCCGCCAGAAGGCGGAACGTCAGCGCCAGCGCTCACGGCCGCAGCTTGGGTCGCGATCCCCGAGCCAGCATGAGGTGATCGCCCGCCCGCTGGCGTCGAGGGCGATGAGCCGCTCAACCGGCAACTGCTCCTTGGACCCTGGCCAGGGAACCACCGCGACGAAGAAGTTGACCGGAAACTCGCTGCCGCTCTGCAACGGCTCCAGGTCAAGCGGAGGTTTCCCACCTGCAAGGATGAACCGAACCCGGGCCGCCTGCTTGGTGACGTAGCCCTCAACGATGAGCTTGGAGGGATCCCCGCTGGCCATGGCCCGGAGTGAGGCCAGCAGCGGCGGCTGTCCTGCGTAGGCGACCGGGGCACCGAGGTTGCGCTCGTTGCCGAACGCGAACATCCAGCACAGCCGCTGCTCGCCCGGCAGCGGCGGCCGCGCGGCGATCATCCAGACGCCTTGCCGATCCGGCAGTGGCCCGACCGCGATGATCCGCACATCCTTTGGCCGCCCACCCTTGCAGGCGCCCAGCCCTTCCGACCGGTCGGTCAGCAGCCGCAGCACCGCCGCCTCCGCGCTGCCGTTGGGGGTATACGTCGCCAGCTTGGCGGGGAAGCGCGGCCTGGTGGGCGGCGACGCCGGCGCCAGGTCCCGCCCGCCTGGGCCCAGGTTCTCGGCGCCAACGGCACCAGCGACCAGGACCGCAGCCAGCAGCGCGGCGGTGCCACCGGCGAGGCGGCGGCGCCGTTGGCGGCCGCGGCGGATGGCAGCCATGGGTCCGGCGGTGCGCCCTTCGCGGGCGGCGGCCTCGGCCAGCTCGTCGAGGTGGTCGCGCAGGTGGATCACGGTGAGTTGAGCACCTCCTCGGCGTCGCTGAGCCGGTTGGCCAGGGCGCGGCGGCCGCGGGCGAGCAGGCTCTTGACCGCCCCCGGACGGGTCCCGAGCGTGCGGGCGACCTCCTCGATGGGCAGGTCGACCAGGTGGTGAAGCACGATCGCCTGGCGCTGGCGCACCGGCAGGGTGCGCAGCGCCGCCAGCAGCGCCACCGCCTCGGCCGAGGCGGCCGGGACCTGCGGTGGGGGGCCGAGCCGCAGCATCGCCCTGGTCTGGCGGCGGAGGCTACGGGCACGGTCGGCGGCAAGGTTCATCGCCACCCGACGCACCCACGCCTCGGGCACGTCGTAGTCCCGCAGCCGCGTCCAACGGACCGAGGCACGGGCAAAAGCCTCCTGGACCACCTCTTCGGCCTCATGTAGGTCGCCGGTGACCGGCAGGAGCTGGCCGAGGAGCCGCCCGACCGCGCCAGCGTAGAACGCCTCGAAGCCTTCGGTGCTGGCCATCGCGCTCCCAAGCTGGCGGACATCCTCATCCACATACACGCCGCCCGGTGGTGCACGGTAACGGGTTGGCCACAGAATGCCGCCTCGCCGCCCGGCTGCGGCGCCAGGCGGCGGCAACCATCCCTACCGACGCAGGCCCTTCCTCTGACCTGAGCGACCATCCCTGGGCCGGTATCCTTGCCTCTCGCAAGCGGCAAGGCGTCGGCGTGGTGGAGCAGGGCAGGCACGAGCCGTGATGATCACGGAGTTTCCACGCCCTGTGACCATCGGAGGTCTCGTGCCTGCCCTGCCATCGTCCATCCTGGAACCGCTGTGGGTCCAGGTGTCGGCGCTGCTGCCCACCCCCCACGACACCCATCCCCTCGGCTGCCACCGGCCCCGCATCCCCGACCGGATCGTCTTCGACAAGCTCATCCAGGTCCTGGTCTTCGGCTGCGGCGATCGCCGGATCGCCGACGCCACCTGCTCGGCCACCACCCTGCGCCGCCGCCGGGATGAGTGGATCAGCGCCGGGGTCGCCAATCAGCTGCGCCTGGCCGTGCTTGGCGCCTATGACCGCATGCTCGGCCTGAAACTAGAGCACCTGGCAGTGGACGGCTGCACCACCAAGGCGCCCTGCGGCGGCCAGGTTGCCGGGCCCAGCCCGGTCGACCGGCGCAAGCACGGGCTGCTTGCCGCCACCCTGGACGCCATCGCGGTGGTCGGCTCGCTGCCCGCCCGGCCGGTGCTGCACCTGGATGCCGGTTATGACTACCAGCCGTGTCGGCAGGTCCTGGCCGAGCGCGGGATGGCCGGCCAGATCGCCACCCGTGGGGTGCCGGCCCCGGTCCAGGTCGGCCGCCGCTGGGTGATCGAGCGCACCCATGTCTGGGGGAACCAGTACGGCAGGCTGCGCTGGTGCACCGAGCGGCGCCGGCTGGTGGTGGCGTTCTGGCTGGCTTTGGTCAGTGCCGTCATCGTCGGTGGCCGGCTCATCCGCCGCGCCTGGACCCACTACCGCTGGCAGGATCGCCCACCTCGACGCCCATGACCACTACCGGCGCAGCCTCCTACAAGCCCAACGGTGGACCGGTAGCGACTCCGACCTTGCTATCCCGGTTGCTCCTGGTATCACAGCTCCAAGCACGAGACCACAACAGGGGTGCCGCCAATGGCCGTCCTGGCCCTGGCCCTGCTCGCCGCCTGGCTGCTGCTGGTGGCCGGCCTGCGCACCGGCATCCAGCTCCGCCGCACCGGTGACGCCGGCGCCCCCCACTTCCGGGACCGACCCGGGTCCCCGCAGTGGTGGGCACGGCTGCTGTCGGCGGTCGGCTTCGCCTGCGCCGTGGCCGCCCCGCTGGCCGAGCTGGCCGGCCTGGAGCCGATCGCCATCCTGGACCGGAGCCCGGTCCGCGCCGCCGGCGTCATGCTGGCCGTCCTGGGCATCGCCGCCACGCTGGCCGCGCAGCTGGCCATGGGTGCCTCCTGGCGCCCCGACGTCGACCCCGACGCCCGCACCGCCCTGGTCACCGGCGGACCGTTCCGGCTGGTCCGCAACCCGATCTTCACCGCCACCGCCGCCACCACCACCGGCCTGGCCCTGCTGGTGCCCAACCTGGTGGCGGCCGCGATGCTGGTCGCGTTCGTTGCCGCCCTCCAGGTCCAGGTCCGCCTGGTCGAGGAGCCCTACCTGCACCGCGTCCACGGAACCGTCTATGACCGGTACGCCGCCCGCACCGGCCGCTTCCTGCCCTGGATCGGGCGGCAACGCCCAGGCGCGGGGTCGGCGTAGGAACCTCCTGATCGCTGACAGACCGGAAAGCAGCGTCGCTGCCGCATCCGCATGCCACAGCTGATCGTCAAGAGCCGACCCGACTGGCGCAGGCTCTTACTGGCCGACCGGCACCACCCACCCTTGGGCCCACTCCCCAACCGCGGACGACCCGGGCGGCTAGGGCGTGTCCGCAAAGGGCCTCAGGCGACGGCGGTACCCGGCCTTGGCTAGCCTGCTGGGGCGATGCTGGACGACCCGCACCCGGCGCCGGAGACGAGCAGGTGGCTGCTGCGCCGTGCGCCTGGGTTCGCCTGCCTGTGGGCCGCCAAGCCGGCTCCCACCTCGGCGACGGCGCCGCCCTGGTGGCCTTGGTCGTCTACGTCCAGCAGACCCAGCGCACGGGCGTGCCCATCTCGGCGCTGCTGCTCGCCGACACCTTGCCCACCTTGCTGGGCCCGCTGGCGGGTGCCTTGGTCGACCGCGTCGAGCAGCGCCGGCTGATGCTCGCCGCCCAGGCCGGCCAGGCCGTGCTGTATGGGCCATGGCGGCGCTGCTGCCACCGTTCCCGGTGCTGCTGGTGCTGGTGGCCGCCGCCTCACCGCTCGCCACGGTGTTCGCGCCCGGGGGTCGAAGCGTCGTGCCCAACCTGGTCGCGCCCAAGGAGCTCGTGCGCGCCAACGCGTGGATGGGGATGGCCCTGACGCTGCAGGGGACCATCGGACCGGCCGTCGGCGGCCTGCTGATCGCGGGGGCGGGCATCCGCGGGGCCCTGTGGGGCAACGCGGTCAGCTTTGCGGTCTCGGCGGCACTGGTCGGCGGGCTCCCGGCCCTTCCCCCGAACCAGCCGGAACCGAGCGGGTGGGGCTGCTGAAGGGCACCGGCGAAGGCCTGGCCTACGCGCTCGGCCACCCGGTCGCCCGGGCGCTGGTCATCGGGCTGGGGCTTGGCGTCCTGTTCGCCGCCGTCGACGACGTGGCCCTGGTCTTCCTGGCGCGAGAGGACCTGAACGCGGGCGCCCTGGGCTACGGACTCCTGGTCTCGGTGTACGGCATCGGGTTCGCGCTGGGCTCCCTCGCCCTGATGCGCACCCGCACCAGCGGAGCGGTAGCAGGGTTCACGTTCGGGCTGCTGCTTTCGGGTGCTGGTGGGCTGCTCACCGGGCTAGCGCCCGCGCTTGGCCTGGCCACTGCCGCGCAGGCGGTGGCGGGCTCCGGCAACGGGCTAGAGGTGGTGGCAACCGACACGTGGTGCAGCGCAGCGTGCCCCACTCGTACCGAGGGCGGGTCTTTGGCGTGGTCATCGCGGCGACGCTGCTCGGCGGCGCGATCGCCCGAGGCCTGGGAGGCTTCATGCTCGACCTCACCTCCGCCCGGGCGACCTTCGTGGTCGGGGGCTGTGGGGTCCTGCTGGTCACGCTGGTCGCCGCGGTGTTGTTCCGAGGTGCTGGGCGGGGCGCGGTGGATGACTAGGGCGTGGCGACACGTCGGGGTAGGCGTTCGAGCTTGATAGGTTCGGGGCATGGCCCGAACCGAACCTGAGCTCACCGACGCCCAATGGGCGGCCCTGGCGCCGCTGCTGCCACCGCAACGGCCAGCAACCGGGTGGCCCAACAACGACCATCGCCAGGTCGTGGAGGCGATGGTGTGGCTGGCCCGCACCGGGGCGCCATGGCGCGACCTGCCGGCTCACTACGGCTGGATGGCGGAGCGGTCAAGCGAACCGGCCCTGAGGGGCGGCCGGGGCGGGGTCGGCCACGCAAACAGCCCAGCAAGCTGGCCGGGGACAAGGGCTGCTCGTAGCCGAGAGCGCGGCGGCTGCTACGCCACCGCGGCATCACCCCGGTGATCCCGACCAAGTCGGACCAGCCCCGCCAGGCCCGCTTCGACCGGGCCGCCTACCGCGGCCGCAACCGCGTGGAGCGCAGCGTGGGGCGGCACAAGCAGTTCCGCCGGGTGGCCACCCGCTACGACAAGCGCGCTGTCAACTACCTGGCCTGGGTCACCCTGGCCGCCGCGCTGATCTAGCTATGACCCCTTTGCAGACAGGCCCTAGCGGTGCGGCACCTCCCACCACAGGAAGTAGAGCAGCCACGGGATCAGGAAGTCCCCTTCCCCCAGCTCACTCCAGCCCTGCGGCTCGGGCGCGACCGACCGATCCGGTGGCGGCGTCCCGGGCGGGGCGCCGTACACCCTGGCGGCGCCGAACAACTCCCCACCCGCGGACCGCTCGGGGCAGACGACCAGCAGCACCCGGTCCTGCATCGCCACCCACTCCGGGTACCCCAGGCCACCGATGGTGGCCAGGTCCTCCCCGATCACCGGAATGTAGGTCGCGGTGGCGGGAAACGGCGGGTCGCTGGTCCAGGAGACCACCACCTCGGGCCGCAGCCGCCGCAGCACCCTGGCCGCCTCGGCCAAGCGGGCCAACTGCAGGTGCTCGTCGTCGATCCGCTCGGCCTCGGCGTCCTTGGCCGCGCCCTGCTTGCCGGCCAGCCGCCGCCAGTGCGCCACCACCCACGGGTTGCCCTCGGCCATCCAGCGGGCCAGCCGCTGCTGGAGGAAGGCGCCCTGGCCCGGGTGGTGTTGGCGCGGCCAGCCGCCCTCGGTCAGCTCCTGCCAGCCCTGCTGCTCGGGCGGCCGGGCAGGGTCTGGCCGCGGGACCCCTGGTGGGGCGGCGTAGACCCGGATCGGGCTGCCCCACAGCTGGCGCCGGTCGTCGGCGTGCAGCTCCTGCTGGACGACCAGCACGTCCCAGCCGGTGAGGTCCGGACCGGGGCGGTGCTCGCGACGGCCTCGGTGCGGCGGCCAGGGTCCCAGGTAGCGGTAGCGGTGGCGGTCGCCGATGACCTCCACCTTGCGGTAGGCGTACAGCGCGGCCCGCGGTTGGTCCACCGGGGTCCGCACCCAGCGCGGGTGGGGCAGGCCGAACTCGACGAGGTCGTCGTCGTCGGTCTCGTGCACCGTCCCGGCCCACTCCGGTGGGCCATCGAGGATCTCGACGAACGGCATCCCACGATGGTACTGCGCCCGGCTCAGACCTCCTGAGCTGTCACCGTGCTCGGCACATCCCGGCGCTTGACACACCGAGGAACCCTTCTGTGCTCGGCCGCCCGGAGTAGGAGGCTTGAGGTGGCCCAAGGGGATCCGCCATCGACTACCGCGGCAACGGCGTGGCCGATGTCTACTGCGGGATGGCCGACACCCGGATCGGCGCCTTCCCCTCCCCATGCCCCCTGATTCCTCCTCGAATGAACCGTTGGGGCATGATGCGGCGTATATGGGAGCGGAAGACGAGAACCTACTCGCGCGGGTCGCCGCAGGAGATCTCGGCCATCCCCTCGAGGAGCTGTACGACCGCTATGCGGGGCGGCTCTACGGGCTGGGCCTCCGGTTGCTCGGTGACCCTGGTCTGGCGGAGGAGCTCGTGCAGGAGACGTTCGTGCGGCTCTGGCAGTCGGCCGGGCGGTACGACCCGCAGCGCGGGTCGGTGACCAGCTTCCTCTTCACCATCGCCCGGCGGCTCGCCATCGACCTGCGGCGCCGGCCGTCCTCCTGGCCGTTCGCCGAGCTGGAGGCCGACCAAGGCCCCGAACGGGACTGGGGCGACGCGGTCGACCGGCTCCTGGTCGGGCTGAACGTCCGCGACGCGCTCAACTCGCTCCCCGACGGCCAGCGCGAGGTGCTGGAGCTGCTCTACCTCCAGGACCTGACCCAGCGGCAGGTCGCCGACCGGGTGGGCGTGCCGCTTGGTACCGTGAAGACCCGCGCGTTCTACGGGCTGCGGACGCTGAAGGAGGCGCTGGTAGAGCGTGACGTCGATGTCTGAGCCGGCCAGCCCCCACGTCGAGGTGGCCGCCTACCTGCTCGGCAAGCTGGAGGCCGACGAGGCGGCGGCGTTCGAGGCCCACCTGGCCAGCTGCGCCGACTGCCGGCGCCAGCTGGAGGAGCTCCGTGGCCTGCCGGAGCTGCTGGCCACGGCCACGCCAGCGATCCCGCTGCCCGATCCGCTGCGGGACCGGACCCTGGCCGCGGTGCGCCAGGCGGCCGCCCGGGCCGAGCCGACCCCGGCGGTAGCCGCGGCGCACCCGAGAGCCGAGGCAGGGGTCCCCACAACCGACGCAGCCACCCCGGCGGCCGCGGCGCCGGCTCCCGCCCGCCGGCCCTGGTGGCGGCGGCGCTGGCTGGTGGTCGCGGTCGCCACGGCCGCGCTGGTGGCCGCGCTGGCCATCCCGGGAGCGCTGCTGCTAGGGGGCGGCGGCGGTGAGGTCACGCGGCTGACCCTGGTGGCGGCGGAGGGAGGCGGCGGCCGCGGCCAGGCGATCGTCACCCGGACGGCGGCCGGCCGCTCCTTCGACGTCCGCATTCAGGGGCTGCGGCCGCCGCCCGCGGGCTCGCTGTACGAGCTGTGGGCGGTGCATCCCCAGGACACCCTGGAGCGCCCCCAGCGGGTGTCGCTCGGCACCTTCACCACCGGCGCCGACGGCAGCGCTCGCCTCACGGCCTTCACCGCGGCCCCGATCGACCGCTTCCCGGTGGTGGGCGTGACCCTGGAGCCGGTGGACGGCAACCCGGCCAGGACCGGGCCGCGGGTCCTGATTCCCGGCCCATCTGGTTGAACCGACTGGACCCTTGCCACCGTACCTATAGGCGCGAGGGGCGGGATCGGACGACGGGGGACGGCCATGCCATCGGAGTCGACGGTGCTCGCGGACCGGTACGAGCTGCGCCGCCGGCTCGGCGCGGGACCAGTGGGCCAGGTGTGGGAGGGCTACGACGCGGTGCTGGGCCGGCCGGTGGCGGTCAAGGTCGTCCATCCCCACCTTGCCGCCGACGTGGCGTTCCGGGCGCGGCTGCCCGCCCTGGCCAGGAACGCGGCCCGGGTCCGGCACCCCAACGCGGCCGTGGTCCACGACCAGGACGAGGGGGGGCGCTTCGTCGTCACCGAGCTGGTGGGGGGGCGCAGCGTGCGCCGGCTGCTGGACGAGGAGGGCGCGCTCGGGGCCGACCTGGCGGTCCGGGTCGCGGTCGGCGCCTGCGCCGCCCTCAGCGCCGGCCACGCCGCCGGCGTCCTCCACCGCGGCCTTAAGCCGGAGAACCTCCTGGTTACGGCCGACGGCGGCGTCAAGGTCACCGACTTCGCGCTGGGCACGGCTGCGCCCGGTCCCAGCCTGGCCGGCGCGCGCTATCTGGCCCCCGAGGAGCTCCAGACCGGCCGCGGCGATGACCGTTCGGACCTGTACGCGCTGGGCTGCTGCCTGTACGAGATGGTGACCGGCCAGCCGCCGTTCGACGGGCCGACGCCGTTCGCGGTCGCCGCCGGGCACCTGTCCGGCCGGCCTCGGCGGCCGAGCTCGATCCGGGCCGACCTCCCCGAGCAGCTTGAGGCGGTCATCGCCACCGTCCTGGCAAGGGACCCAGGCGACCGCTTCCAGACCCCGACCGAGCTGCGCCGCACCCTCCAGCGAGCCGCGACCCGCCCCGAGCCCTCCGCCAGCGCCACGGCGGAGCCTGTGGTGGCCATCACCCAGGGCCCCGCCGTCGCAGGTGCGCCGGCCCCATCGGCCACCCCGGCCCCGGCGCCGGCGGACCTCGACGGTCCGACCCCGGCCCATGCCCCGGCGGAGGGCGACGGCGCGGCCCCGGCGGCGCGGGTGGTGGCGGAGGGCGGCGGTCTGGGCGGGCGGAACCGGCTGCTGGCGGCCCTGGTGGCCGTCTGGTTGGTGGCCGGGCTGGTCGCAGTGTTGGTGGCGACCCGGTCCGCCCGGCAGGCGGCAGCGCCGGCTGGGGCCGGCTCCACCACCACTCTGCGGCCGGCCTCGGCCGTGTCCGCCGCGACCAGCCCGGCGCGGCTGGTGCCGGTCGTAGCAGGCGCCACCCAGGCCGAGGCGACCGAGCGGCTGCATCATGCCGGGACGCCGGTGGGCACGGTCCGGCGCGTCCGCAGCGGCAAGGTCCCCCGCGGCCGCGTCGTCGGGACCCGGCCGCCGGCCGGCACCGGCCTGCAACCCGGCCAGCGGGTGGCCCTGCTAGTGTCCGGCGGTAGCGGGCCGGCCAGCGTGGCCGACCTGGTCGCGCTGATCGACGCCGACCCCCGCGCCGCCGGGCCGCGGGCCCCTACGTTCCACGGGCGGCTGGCCGGCCTGGACGAGCTGAGGGGCCGGCGCCGCCAGGCCGAGCTGGCCGACCTGCTCGGCATCGCGAAGGTCGGCGCCGCCAACGGCGACTTTGGCCCGAAGTTCAGCGCCGCCGCCGTCCAGGTGCTCAGCCCGCAGGTCGGCCTCGACGAGTTGGTCGCCCTGGTCGACCTGCTCCCCGAGGCCGCTGGCCCGCGCGGCCCCCGGTTCCGCGGGCGGCTGGCCGGCCTCGACGCCTTGCGTGGTGCGCGCCGCCAGGCCGAGGTGGCCAAGTTGCTCGGTATCGCCAGGGCTGGCGCCGGCAACGGCGACTTCACCCCCAAGTTCAGCGCCAGCGCCGTCCAGGTGCTCTCGCGGCTCACCTGAGGGCGCGGCCGGTCAGCGGACCACGGCGGCGGCCCAGCCGGCTGCATGCGTCGCCCATGTCCCCGACCGGGCGGGCCGCTCGCGTCGCGCCTGTCAGAACAGCCACCACTTGATCTTGGCGCCGGCAGCCTGGCGACACCGCTGTCGACCGCACCGGCGGGACGACCGGCAATGTCATGGTCACGTTCAGGAGGGTGGCCGGACGCAGGGACTGCTGGCGCCGAGGTAGACCCGCTTGGTGGTGCGGTTGACGACCAGCCTCATGTTGTAGCCGTCCAAGGTGGCGTAGCGGATGGAGACGCCTTGGTGACGATCGTCAGGTTCGACCGCATAGCCGCGTTCCCGCCAGATCCGGTCGGTGTCGGCCACGAGCTGCCCTGCCTGCGGCCCATCCATGGGGAAGGTGCGCTCGAAGTGCAAATAAACGTCCTCGCTGGGGGCGCCCAGGGCATCCTTGCAGAGCAATTGCTCGACCCGGGGCTGGTCGAGCCGCAGGCTCGGCAGCGTGGCGGTGAGGGTCTCGTCGACCAGGGCGACCACGCGCCGCTGGGCCTCCTGGTAGGTCACGGTCGGCTCCTTCTGCTTGGCGGTGCAGCCCGCCGCCAGCGCCACGACCAGCAGCCCGAGCAGGCCACGGCGGGTACGGTTCACGGATGCACCTGCTCGGGGTGGCCGAGCATGATCCAGGTCAGTGCGTCGGTCCCCTTGGTGTCCGCCTTGTAGTAGTCGGAGTGGCCGTGCTGGCGGGCATCCAGCGGGATCGGCTGGGCGCCGAAGGCGGGCAGGCTGGGATCGGGACCAAAGGCGTACACGTCGCCCGTGACCCTGACCGCGACCGGGCCGTAGCGGGTGACCTGTTCGGCGGCCTCCCGGGCGGCGGGGTCGGTGAGGAACACCGCACGGATCGGGTCGTCGGGGGTGCGGCCGGCCCAGACGTGCCCGGCTGGCAGGCCAAGCTCGCTGGCGTGGGCGGCGCCCACGCCGGGGCTGCCGACCAGGGTGACGGCGTCGGCGGCCAAGCCTTGGCGGGCGGCCAGCCCGGTGACCAGCGTGCCGTAGCTGTGGGCCAGGACCGTCACCCGGGGCGGCTGGGTGCCGGCGTGCGCCGCGCGCAGCTCCTCGACGAAGCCGACCAGCTCGGGGGCGCCGGCCTGGGCCTGGTCGTCCAGGGCGACCTGCGCGGCGTCGGGGGAGTCGTAGCCCAGCCAGGCCACCACCGAGGTGCGGTCGGTGACCGCCGGGCCAGCCAGGTCGCCGCTGGTACGACGCAGGATGGCCGCGTCGCCCAGCGGGTTGGGAAAGTTGCGCAGGGTATTGCCCATGCCAGGCACCACCACGCCGACGGTGCTGGCCCTGGTGGGGTCCCCCAGCGCGACCACGGCCTTGCCGTCGCCGTGCGGGTCGAAGCTGAGCAGGTAGACGTCTGCGGGGTCGAGGCGGTTGCGCGGCTCGGCGGCCACCTGGGCGAGGGCGGCCTGCAACCCGGCGAGCTGCGCGAGCTGCTGGTCGAGGGCGGCCAGGCGGGCCAGGAGCGCGTCCTCCTGCTGGTTCCAGCCGGGAGTCAGGCGGTCCAGCCAGCTGCTGCCGGCGCGGAGCCTGGCGAGCTCGGCGGCCACCGCTGCCCGCTCGGTCTGCAGCCGGGCCTGCTCCTGGCCAAGGCGGTGGCGGTTGGCGCGGTCCCGCACCGCCGGCGGGAGCCCGGCCAGGCCACCCAGCAGCGCCGGGTCGCGGGCCAGCAGCACGATCTGCTGCAGCGGGGACAGCCCAGCCCACCAGGTCGCCGCCCCGGCCGGGCCGCCCGCCGGGCGGGGCACGACGGCGGGCTGGGTGGCGGCATCCAGTGCCGCCGCCGCGGCTCGCCCCGCGGTGCGAGCGCGTTCGGCCGCCTCGGCCATGGCGGCCTGTGCCCCCGTCAGCTCCGCGCTGGCGTCGTCGAGGGTTCGCTGCAGGCGCGAGCGGGCCAGCGGGTCCGGCTCGGCGGACGCCGCCAGTGCCGCCAGGCCGCTGGACGCCGAGCCGATGACGCCACTGGCGGCCTCCGCGGCGGCCTGCGCGCGGCGTGCCTGCTGCTGCGCCGCCTCCAGCTCGCCGGCGAGTCTGGTGAGCGCCGTAGCGGCGTCGCCGAAGGCGCGCGACCCGGTGCGCACCGCTGCGCGGACTTCCGCGCCGTGGGCGCGGAAGGCGTCGCTTGCCGGTCCGACCCAGCGCCGCCCGCCACCCGCCGCCTCGGCGGCGGCGCCGAGGTTGGCGGCGACGCCGTCCACGGCAGCGACGGCGGCGGCCAGCCTCCCGGCGGCTGCGCGCAGGGCCGGGGGGTCTCCCGCCGGGATCGTGCGCCACTGCTGTGGGGCGGCGACCGACATCGCCGTCACCCGCCCGCCGGCATGACGCTGGCGTCCACTGCGGTGTAGGCGGCAGCGGCCTGGTCAGTCGCCGCGCCCAGCGCCGCCACGGCGTCGGCGATCAGCAGCACGGACTGCGACCAGGTCTGGGCGAACCGCTCAGCCGCCGCGGCTGCCTCTGGCGACCCGGTCGCGGTGGCGACGCTGGTGAGACTCCGGACCTCCCCGGCGAGTTCGGCGAGCTGACCGGCCTGACGGGCGACCACCGGCGCCTGGCCGCTCAGCGCCTGCGGCTGCACCTCCAATCGCATCCTCACCCTCCAGCTCGAGCGCAAGGAACCGGCCGACGGGTTGCCGGCCTACTTGCTGAAGGAGGCAGCGATCTGCTGCTCGTTGGACTCGTAGGCGCCCGAGGCCCGCTGCATCAGCACGGCGATCTCGGCCAGGGCCTGGTGGAGCTGCTTGCTCGAGGTCTGCCACTGCTGCCAGAGCTGCAGGAACCGGCCCTGGGCGACGCCGGCCCAGTCGGAGCCGAGGGGGGCGACGTTGCCGGCGAGCTGGCTGAGGATGCCGTCGATCGAGCTGGCGCCGCCGTTGAGCTGGGAGGCCACCGAGGCGAGCTGCTCGGGCGTGACCCGGATCTGACCAGCGGACATGCGCGACACTCCCTTCAAGTGCGCGGGTGCGAAAAATGCTACCTAAGGTTACGAACGCTTCGTCGATGACGTTAGCCGGCTGTTAGCAGCCTTGAACCGTTTCGCGGGCTACATCCGTACGGGTGGTTGGACGGACGGCGACTGCTGGAAGGTAGTACGGGTCGCAGGACCCCGGAGGTTCAGAGGCCGCGTGAAGGAATTGGATGGCAGGCCGGTCCACCGACCGGAGCGGACGTGGCCGGTGCGGCCGCCGCATGGGCCGATCGTCCTGGCCGCGCCGCCGGTCGCGCCCGAGCCGGAGTCCGGTGGCGCCTGGATGACCCTGCTCCCGCTGCTGGGGTCGCTCGGCATCGTTGCCTTCGCGTTCGTGGTCCGCTCGGCCGTCTACCTGGTCGTGGCCACGCTGATGGTCGTCGCCATCGTCGGCGGCAGCATCGCGATGCGGGTGGTGCAGCGGCGCCGGGAGACCGAGCGGCGCGACCGCCTGCGCCGCCGGTACCTGGCCCATGCCACCGAGGCGGAGGCCAGGGCCAGGTCCGCGGCCCTGATGCAGCGCGACGGGCTCCTCGGGCTGTACCCGGGCACCCCCGGTGTGCTCCGGGCGGCGCACGAGGAAGGGGCGCTGTGGGAGCGGCGGCCAGCACATGCCGACTTCGGGCACGTGCGCCTCGGCCTCGGACCGATCCGGGCGGCCGCTCCCGTCCAGGTCAGTACCGATGGCGGGCCGCTGGCCACGCCGGAGCCGGAGCTTGCCGAGGTCGCGCACCGGCTGGTGGCCGCGACCCGGGTGGTGCCGAAGACGCCGGTGGTGGTACCGCTCCGATCCCTGTCGTCGATCGCGGTCGTCGGCGACCCTCCAGCCGCCCGCGCCCTGGCCGGCAGCTGGCTGGCGTCGCTGGCCGCGTTCCACGCCCCGACCGACCTGCGCATCGTCGGCTGGGTGCCCCGGTATGCGGCCCGGGCATGGGAGTGGGTGAAGTGGCTGCCGCATACCCGCGACCCGCTGGCCGGGGAGGGGTTCGGCCGCGCCGAGCGCGCGGTGACCACCGACCTGCTCCGGTTCGCCGAGCAGGTCGAGGCAGTGGCCGGGCCGCGGTTGGGCCAGGCGGCCCGCCGCGCCCGCGAGCCGGAGGCCTGGGAACCGCCGGACGGCGCCTCCGGCATGGTGGCCGAGCACGTCGTGGTCCTCGTCGACACCTACGCACCGGATGCTGACGTGGCCGCCGTGAAGCACCTCGACACCCTGCTGGAGCGCGGCGCCGACCTCGCCGTCACGGTCATCGCGCTGGTCGACGACCCCACCCGGGTGCCGTCGACCTGCGGTGCGCGGGTCGAGCTGGTCCCGGACGGGACCGCGACCTACCGCGAGGCCGGGCCGGACGGGCGGGTGGAGCTGGCGGTGTCCGCCGACCAGTTGGATCGGGCCGCCGCCGAGCGGCTGGCACGGTGGCTCGCCCCGCTGCGGCTCACCGGCTCCGACGCCGGCGCGGACCTGATCGACACGGTCCGGCTGGTCGACCTGCTCGGCCTCGAGCACGCCGGCCAGGTCACCCCCTGGGAAGGGCTCACGGTTCGTGACCTGGTCGCCGGAGCCTCGGAGCCCGCCACGTCCTGGGAGGCGCCCGCCCGTGACCCGGCTGAGTTGCTGCAGACCCCGATCGGCATCGGCGCCGACGGGTCGCCGCTGGTGCTTGACCTTAAGGACCTCGCCGCCGGGGGGATGGGGCCGCACGGGATGCTCGTTGGGGCCACCGGCTCGGGCAAGAGCGAGCTGCTTCGCTCCCTGGTCACCGGCCTGGCCGTCCGGCACGACCCACGGCTGGTGAACTTCGTGCTGGTCGACTTCAAGGGCGGTGCGGCCTTCGCCGACCTCGCTGACTTGCCCCACACCGTGGGGCTGATCACCAACCTGGCCGACGAGCTGAGCCTGGTGGACCGCATGCAGGCCGCGCTCAGGGGGGAGCTCCACCGGCGCCAGCAGCTGCTCCGCGATGCCGGGAACCTCGACTCGATCCGCGACTACCACGCCACCCAAGCCGCCTCCGGCTTCCCCGCCGACCTACCCGACCTCCCGTACCTGCTGGTGATCGTGGACGAGTTCGGCGAGCTGCTGGCGGCCAAGCCGGAGTTCATCGACACCTTCGTGGGCATCGGCCGCCTGGGGCGGTCCATGGGCATGCACCTGCTGCTGGCCACCCAGCGGCTCGACGAAGGACGCATCCGGGGGCTGGAATCGCACCTCCGCTACCGGCTGTGCCTGCGCACCTTCTCGGCGTCGGAGTCGCAGGCGGTGCTCGGCAGCGCGGCCGCCTACGAGCTGCCGCCGCTGCCCGGCCTGGGCTGGCTACGCGTCGACGCCACGCTGACCCGGTTCAAGGGCGCCATGTGCAGCCTTCCCTACCGGCCGCCGTCGCGGACCGACCTGGACCCTACGGCCGTGCAACCGTTCGCCCTCGACGCCGCCGTGGCCCGCCAGGATCTGGAGGTGACCGTGGCCGAGCCCAGCGCGGGTCGGGCCAGCGAGCTCCGGGTCATCGTCGACACCCTGGCCGCCGCGCGGATGCCGCCGCGGCACCAGGTCTGGAAGCCGCCGCTGCCCGACGTGCTGGCCCTGGACCAGCTCCCGGCGTTGCCGTCCGACCGCCTGCACCCGGTGGTCGGGTTGCTGGATGAGCCAGACCGGCAGCGGCAGGGCCCGCTGGCGCTGGAGCTGGACGGTGCCGGCGGGCACGTGGCCCTGGTCGGCGCCCCGCGCACGGGCAAGTCCAGCTTCCTGCGCACGCTCGTGCACGCCCTCACCGGCAACCGGAGCCCGGACGAGGTGCAGGTCTACGCGATCGACCTCGGCGGCGGCAGCCTGTTCGACCTCGACGGCCTCCCGCACGTCGGCGCCGTCTGTGGCCGCCATGAGCCAGACGCGATCGCCCGGCTGCTGCGCGAGGTCCGCGCCGTGGTCGACGAGCGCGCCGTGGCGTTCCGGGCGGCCGGCGTGGCCAGCCTCGCCGACCTGCGGGCAAGCGAGCGCCGAGCGGAGCTGCTGCCCGACCCCCTGGCGGCCGAGACGTTCCTGCTGATCGACAACGTGGGGCTGCTGCGGACCGAGTTCACCGACCTAGAGCTCGGCCTGCCCGAGCTGGCCACCACCAGCCTGCAGTTCGGGGTCCACCTGGTGGTCACCGCCGGCCGGTGGCTGGACATCCGTCCCGCGCTCCTGGACGCCATCGGTACCCGCCTGGAGCTGCGGCTCAACGACCCGGTGGATTCCCAGTTCGGGCGTGCAGCCGCCTCCGCGCTGCCCGGCGACCGCCTGGGCCGGGGGCTGATCCGCGACCGGCGCCAGTTCCAGCTGGCCCTGCCTTGGCAGCTCGACGACGCTGCCGTCCCCGACGGCCGGGCGGCCGTGGAGCAGGCCGCCGACGCTGCCTTCGCACGCTGGCCCGGCCGGCAGGCGCCGCAGGTGCGGCCCCTGCCGCTGCGGGTCACCGAGGCCGACGTGCCGGACCTCGCCGCCGCCGCCGGCCGGCCGGTTGCGCCCGGCAGCGGGTTCCTGCTCGGCGTCGAGGAGTTCCGGCTCGCACCCGTCCACCTCGACCTGCTCGCCCCCGGCGCCCACCTGCTGATCTACGGCGACGACGGAGCCGGCCGCTCGACCGTCCTGCGCCGAGCCATCCACCACCTCGCCGGCGGCGACCCCAACCGGGTGCGGTTGCACCTCGTCGACCTTGGCCGCGCGCTGCCGGCCCTTGCCGACGCCCCCCACGTCGACCACTACGCCTTCGCCGGGTCCCTCATCCAGGAGACCGTGGACGACCTGCTCAAGCTGCTCCTGGACCGCCTCCCGGGACCCGACCTGCCCCGGACCGTCCTGCTCGAAGGGTCCTGGTGGACCGGTCCGGAGCATGTGCTCGTCGTCGACGACTACGACCTCACCCTCACCGCCACCGGCGGCCCACTCGGGATGCTCGCCGACGCCCTCGGCCACGCCCGCGACCTCGGGTTCCACGTCCTGCTGGCCCGCCGGGTCGCGGGCGCCCAGCGGACCGCGTTCGAGCCGTTTGGGCAGCGACTGCGCGAGCTCGGGCCACCGACCCTGCTGCTCAACGGCGACAAGGGCGAGGGCTCGCTCGCCGGTGACCGTACCGCCAGCCCGCAGCCACCGGGCCGGGGGCTGCTGGTGCGCCGGGGCCGCCGTGACGCGCTCGTCCAGTGCTGCCTGCCGACCCGATGGTCGCCACAGGAGGCGGAGCGGTGAAGGGCCGCCGCGTCCGCCTGCTCACGGTCGCCGGTGTCGACGCCACCGCGGACGTCGTCGTCGCAGCCGACGTCCCGCTCGGCGAGCTGCAGCCGGCACTCGCCAAGCTGGTGGGGGGCTGGCAGCTGCCGCCCGACGACCCGCGCTGGGTGCTGCTCACGGCCGACGGGACCGTCCTGCGCCCCGCCGCCACGCTGCACGACCAACAGGTGCAGGACGGCGAGGCCCTCTACCTCCGTGCCAGCCAACAGCCCGCTCATGACCGCTATCGAGGAGACGCCCATGCGTGACCCGGCCTGGCAACCCGACCCGCCCAGCTCGACGCCCGCGCCGGTCGACCGCCGGTTCGGAGCCGCCACGCTCGGGCATCCCGACCCGTCACCCCCGCAAGCCAGCACGGAGGCGCCAGGCAATGCCGCAGGTCGGCGCCCCGGCCCGGGGCGCACGATGGTGCCTGCCGTGGCGCTCGTCGTCGTGGCTGCCTTCCTGCTCGGCCGGTGGTTCGCGGATCGGGGCGAGGTGGTGGTGTGGCAGGTCACCGACCCCATCCCCGCTGGCAAGGCGGTGACCGCGGCCGACCTGCGCCGGGGCGCGGTCGCCAAGGCGGTCGCTGAGGGCGCACTGCCCGCGACCGTCGACCCGGACGGGCACGCCGCGCGAGTAGCGATGCCTGCCGGGGCGCTCCTGACCCCCGACGTGCTCACCCGAGGACCCGCGCTGCCCAGCCAGGGGGAGGCGCTCGTCGGTGTCGCCCTCGCCCCTGGCGCTGCTCCTGCCGACGGTCTGGCCGTTGGGGACCTGGTCCGCGTGGTCCGGCTCCCAGTGACCGCTGAGGAGACCAGGCGAAGCGGCGGCGGCAGGCTCGTGCTTCCCGCCGCACCGGTATGGGCCGCCCGGCCCGGCAAGGACGGCGCGACCGTCGTCACCCTTCGGGTGGCAGCCGAAGACGCCGACCACATCGCCGGCCTGAGCGCCCGCGGGGCCGTCGCACTGGAGCGAGTCGCAGCACCGGGCTGATCCGAACGCTGCTCGATATCGAAGGCGGCGGGCTCCAGCGCGCACCACCGCCGCCGGCCGGTGGCCGGGTGGGCGGTGACGATCCCGGAGCGGATGCCGTGGACGGCGGTGAGGACCAAGCAGCTGCCGTCGGCCGCCCACCTCGGCCGCGCCCACCGTAGCTGGGGTGGCAGCCGCGTCAGCCAGCGCCCTGCCGGCGTTCCACCAGCCTACGGGTCGGCTTAGCCCGGCTTTACGGACTAGCCAGTACTGTTTAGTCACCCGGGACGCAACCCGCGTCCCGGGCGAGCATCAGTAGCACCTGCCACCTGATCCTGCCGGACCGCGCTGTGCGCGGGCCCGCCGTCGCACGCCGACGGCGGCGCCCTGGCCGCAATGCTGCCTGGCACGCCAGCGCGGCTGGGCGACTGCGCGCCACGGCCGACCTGGCCCGCCGGCAGGCTGCCGACGCCGAGGAGCGGTGACCGCCCGATCGCCACCCCACCCGATGCGGTCGGGGGCGACCTGGAGCGGCGCGTGGCCTGGTTCTTGCGCCTGCTCGACGCCTACGACCCTGGGCACCCTCGGCCGAGCCGTGGACGCCCGAACCGAGCGCTGGACCTCGCCAGCAGAAAGGCAGTACCCACCATGGCCGCCCGACCCACCCCACCCAGTCAACCCAGCAACCGCCCGCATGGCAGCCGCCGCCGCCCGGATGGCAGCCGCCGCCCCAGTGGGGGCAGGCGACCCTCCCGACCCCGCCGCCCCGCCGCCGTCGGCGCCGTGGAGGCCGGATCCTGCTCGCCGTCACAGTGGTCGGCGTCGGCCTGCTGCTCGCCGGCAGCCTCCTCGGCAACGACCAACGCGCCAACCCCACCGCCACCCAACCCGCCCCCGAGCCCAGCAACAGCCAGGACCGCGCCGGCCCGGCCAGGCTAGCCATCGGCCAGGCCGGCGTCGCCCAGGACGTCCTTGGCAACCAGACCGCCCAGATCACCGCCAGCGGCCCCAGCTACCCCGCAGTCCAGCAGTTCCTTGAGCCCGGCCGCGGCCACTGGGTCGTGTTCGACGTCGACGTCAAGGCGCTGCGCGACAACATCACCTCGCCGCAGTTCTACGTGCTGGTGGACGGGGAGAAGTTCGACCCCGACTACCTGTACCCCGGCAACGACCACATGCTCCAGTTCAGCGACCTCCAGGCCGACCAGCGCCAGTCCGGCACGGTCGGCTTCGACCTGCCCGCCGAGCACGGCACCCTCATCGTCCCCGGCGGCGACGGCGAGCCGCAGCTCGAATGGCGGTTCTGACCGCCGCACCCCGCCCCGCCCGGGAGCGGGCGGCGCTGGTGGGTTAGCGCCGTCGCACTGGTCGGCGACGCGCTGGCGGTGGTGGCGAGCATCGCCACCACCGGCCGCCAGCCGGCACGGGATCATGGGCGGCCAAGGCCCCGGGGGGCCGGGCGGGCGCCCTTGCTGTGCTCCCACTCCGCACGCGGAGCTGCTGATTCGCCTACGTCGACGTCGAGGCGCTGCCCGCCGGTCGGCGTCGGGGGAGGCAGGCATTGCCCGTGGGTGATGTCCCCTCGGCCCACCCCGAAGCGGCCGGCCGGGCGCTCCCTCCCGCCCGCCGCCGGCAGCGAGGACCTGGCCGCTGACGAGCAGTAGGGCTGTCGGGCCCCGGATGCAGCATCCCGGGCATGGCCCAGGACGAACCGCGCCGACCCCTGACCCCGGCGCAGGGCCGCACCGCCGCGGCGCTGCCCTGGTATCGGGCCTGGCTGCTGTCCACCGGACGCACCGAGGCCGAGCTGGACCCGACGCCGCCTAAGTGGACATTCCGGAACCACGCGCGCGTCCTGGGACCTTGAGCGCCAAGGAAGGGTGGAGTCGATCCGCCCGTGCCGTCCCTGGTCTGGTTACCCACCCATCCTGACGGCACGGGCGCGTCGACCGGTCCAGCGGACAAGGTCCGGCGCGTGGCTACCGTGGCTGTCGGTTCCCAGCGGGGACAGGCACAGGGAGAGCAGCAGCGCGGCGATGGACCCGGGCGGTGAGCCCGGCCAGGTCGCGGCCGGGAGCGACAGCCCGCCGCCAGCCGGCCAAGGTGGTCAGCCAGTGCGGTTGGCCGGTGAGGGAACCGAAGGTCCCGGCGACGAGGATCACCGGCAGGTAGGTCAAGGGTCAGGATCGGCGAGGCGCTCTCGACGTTGGGGATGAGCAGGTCTCCCGCCAGGCTGCCGGGCGGAGCCACGGCTCGCTCGCCATCCAGCCGAGATCCGCCGCCAGGGTCAGCGCTGCTGGCGTCGTGCCCGTGCGGCCCGCCAGCGGATCAACCGCGTCGCCAGCGCAAAGCCGAGACCACGTTGGGGCACCGGCCGCACCCGGGTGTTCTGAAACGCCGTGGCCTGCCAGCGCCCCTCCCGCCGCACCACCACCAGCGTCTGGCGGGACCGCCGGCGGCGCCGCACCCGCTGCTGCCACGGATAGGCGACCGAGCCGGTCCAGTGCACCACCGCGACCTCGGGGGTGACCAAGCGGACCGACTCGACCTCACCCTCCAGCCGACTGTCCTTCAGCACCGTGTCGAACAACCGGGCCAGGTGCGTCGCGGGTTCGGCTGGGCCACGAAACCGGGTGCCGTCGAAGGCCACGTAGTCGCAGTCGTCGGTGAACTCGGCGCCATAGGCCTGGGCGTCGCCCCGAGCCCAGCTGTCAGCCAGTCGGGCCATGAGCGCGCGGATCTCCTGCTCATCCTTGTCCGTCGCACCTGTCGCGGACTCCTGGTTCATGCCTGGCCTCCTTGGCCCCAGCTTCACAAGAGCATTCCAAGAGATCAGATCGGGATGCGGCGATGCCCGGCGTCGGCCAAGGAGCGGCAAGCTAGGCCGCGCGTGATGAATCTTAGGCGAAGTCCGCCTGCTGGCTGTGGAACTGCTCTAGCCAGCCGCGCAGTTCCAGGCGGCTGGCCGGGCTGAGCTGGCCGCGGCGGGTCTCGCCGGTGTCGAGGAGTCGTAGGTGATCTGCCGCCGGTGGATGCCGAGCCGCCTACGATGGCCATCGGGAGCTCCCCTGGCTCCCGTCCGAGGACCTGATGCGCCAGGGTTGCGCATCCGAGCGGAGGGGTCCCGCTCACCTGCCACCTATGGCTTTCAAGCGGGTGGTCGGGAGCGGCGCGGTCCGCTTGGCGCATCGTTGAGGGACTGCGGAGACCGCTGGGGCCAGGTAGCGCTTGCGGCAGCGGATCGTGGTCGACGCCAGGTCGACCCATACCTTTGGCGGTGTTCGTGTTCACGGAGATCGGCGAGGCCCGCCGAGGGCCTCGCCGATCTCGCGAGGAGCGGCGCCTGGCGACCGCCCTCAGTAGCCGCCGCCCGAGGAGCCGCCCCCAGAGGAGCCGCCGCCCGGGGTGCCACCCCCGCCGCCGGGGGCGTACGGGCCGTTCTGGCCTCCTCCGTTCTGCTTGGACCCGGCCGGCGACGAGCCGATCGCGCCAGCCTGCGACAGCACGCCGACCAGGGCCAGCGCGCCGACCACCACCGCGGCCGCGACGGTGACGCCGGGGGAACGAGCCACCGAGCGCGCCGGACCCCGCCCCCGAACCAGCAGCGCCGCCGCGCCGACGACCGTCACTGCCTCCAGGGCCGTGGCCAGGCCGTCGGCGAACCCGACGGGCAGCGTGCTGCCGGCGAACTCGCCCACGGGGAGGCCGACCGTCCTGGACACCACCCAGGTGGCCACCACCACCAGGTTGCCCACGGCGCCAAGCGCCAGCCACCACCGGGGCGCCCGGGCCAGGGCGACCGCCCCCCACACCAGCTGCGCGGCGGCGACCACCACAAAGAACGCCAGGGTCTGGGTGCTGCTGTCGCGCCCGACGGTCGCTGCCGCGGCGAGGTTGATCGCGCCCGCGCCGATGCTGGCCAGGGCGATCGCGGACAGGACCCGGGCGGGGTTGCGGTCGGGGTCCGCCCTCGTGCCGCTGGCCGGCACCGGGCGTCCGGCGCGTTCCCATCGAGCCTGTTCAGACATGCCACCCATCTCCTTGCTCTCTCCGCTGGTGCATTCCTCCGCCTACCACGTCCCGAGGGAGACTTCTGCCGGGCCGGTGGACCTGAGCTTCGTCATCATCCGGCGGCCCCGGGCGCACGTCTTCGACGCCAGCGCCCAGTTGTGGTTCCCGTTGGCTGGAGTCTTGGGCTACCTGCTACCGGCACGCGGCTGGGCCACATTCCGGCACGGTCACCATGGTGGCTGGTGGAGCGCCCTGAAGCAGGTCACCGAGCAGGCCAGCATCGCCAGCGCATAGAAGCGCTCGGCGTCCCGCTGGTAGCGGATCCGTAGCCGCCTGAAGCCGCCTAGCCACGCCCCAGTGCGCTCAATCGTCCAGCGGTGGCGGCCAAGCCGTGCCGAGGACTCGATCATGCGGCCCGCGATCCGCGGGCGGATACCCCGCCGGCGCAGGTAGGCCCGGCAGCGCCGATGGTCATCCGCCTTGTCACCGTGGACCTTACCCGGACGCCGCCGGCGGCGCCCGCTGGGCATGCGGATCGGTGGGATGTCGTCCAGCACCGCCTCGAACACGGTCGAATCGTTGGTGTTGGCCGCGCTCAGGATCACCGACAGCGGCAGCCCACCGGCCTCGCCGGCCACATGCAGCTTGGACCCTTGCTTGCCGCGATCGACCGGGTTGGCGCCGGTCAGATCCCCCCTTTGACCGCCCGCAGGCTGAAGGAGTCCACGCTGACCCGCTCCAGGTCGATCCGGCCGGCGGCGCCGAGCTCGTCCAGCAGCGGCGCCTGCAGCTGATCGAACACGCCCGCGCGGGCCCACTCGTCGAACCGGCGCCAGCAGGTGGTGGCCGAGCCGCAGCCCAACTCCTTGGCCGGCAACAGCGCCCACGGGGTGGAGGTGCGGGCCATGAAGATGAGTGCGGCGACGCAGTTGCGATCCGGGACCCGGCGCGGGACCCCGCCGCGGGGACGGGGTGGCGGGGCTGGCAGCAGCGGCCAGAGGCGCTGCCACAGCTGGTCAGGCAGCAGTCGGTCTACCAGGCTGGACATGGCCTGGAGCATCCCAGCAGCAGCCCCGATCACTCAAACCGCCCTACAGGCGGTTCCGGAATGTCCACTAAGTGGCAGCCCACCGCTGTGCAGACCTGTGTTCTTGCAGGTCGCCTTCGACCGTCGAGGGCGAAGTCAGGCGTTCTGACACAGGCCGTCGGGTAGCACCGAGGGTTACGCCTTGACCACGACCACTTCGTACTGGTCGGCGGTGGGCCGCCCGTGACTGCCGCAGCCGGCGGGCCGTGCGTCGACGGTCGACGGCCAGCGACCGCCTGTCCACGCCCTGCTCAGGGCAGCGGCCTGTCCCTTGCCCCACCCTGTTCAGGGCAGTAGCAGGTGTCCGCGGCGGACGCCGACCGTCCCGACAGCCTTAGCACCCTGGCCGCAGTTCCGCAAGCACAGCGGACACTACCGTCGTGTCCGGTTCCGACGGACATCCGGCGGTCCCATCTGCGGTAGGCGCGGCGACCGCCGGCGCCAGCAACCGCAGGTTTGCGGACACCGGCGACACGAGCGTGTTCTACCCGGCGGCAGTACGGCCGCACGTGCACCACAGTGCCGCCGACCAGGCAGTCTGAGTCGTACCACCTGAGGTCATCCCCTGAGCAGGAAGATCCCGCTTTGGGAGGACGACCGATGCGGTCAGGTCATGACCAGATGGGGCCTTGGGTCGCCAGGCCAGAGCATCTCACAGCAAAAGTCGTAGTGACTACCTTCGATCGTTATCGATCGCTGTCGCGTTGGGTCGGGCCGCAACGAACCCCGGAAGGCGCGTAGTCACCGACTCATCGGCCGTACGCATGGGCCCGCTAGCCCGAGGAGTGCGGCCGCCCGGCCTGTGCCACCTGTCCCCCGGCGCCGCAACGCTCGCCGGGCCGCGGCGCCGCAACCACCACGACTCACGCAGTAGTCCTTGCTACGACGAATGGCCTATTTATAACAGCTTAGGCTTGAGCGTAGGCTCCAACCCGCGCGCGCAGGGACTACCGCCAAACGAACCAAGCCCTCCGGCCCGTTCAAGGTTCGCAGCACACTCCGCGGCTCCTCCATGCTGCACGCTCCGACGAGCCAAGCGTCCATGATGCTCCCCTAAGTCACGCGCCAGCGTGGAAGGGACGGCCTTCAATGTCGAAGGTCCATACGAATCATGCGCCGCACCATCCTGTCTCTGGCTGCCGTCGACAGTTCAACGGCCGCCCCGTCCGGTCGTCGATGAGGCCATCGTCCGCGGGGTGTCCCAGTCTCCTCCCGGTCCGGGGACCTCCCTCCTAGCGACCCTCACCTCCCTGGCTCCTTAGCTCCGCGCGATGACCGCTCTGCCGGGAGCCGGTGGTCACTGACCAAGGAGGGATGGCCTGACCAGTGCGCGCATCGCCGCCCGCCGCGGCCCATTGCTGACCCTCGTCGCGGGGCCGAACGGGTGCGTTCGCCAGACCCTCGGGGTCGCACTGGGCCCGAGGGCGCCGCCACGCTGCCGGACGGCAGGAGGAGTGCCTGCTACGGGTGTTGAGGGAGGACGACCGATGAGAGCGCGATTGATCCGCGCGCTGGGCTTGGCCGCCGCGATGACGGCCGCCCTGGCGCTGCCGGCCGCAGCCGACCACGCGACCCGCCCGCACACGCCGAACCTGCACGCGAAGGGGCACAGTCCCCACCCCGCGACGTTCCTCGGCGCGACCTCCGCGACGCGGAACGTCAACTCCGACATCGCCTTCTGGGGCAAGCTGGCGTTTCACGGGAACTACGACGGGTTCCGGATCGTCGACATCGCAGCGTCCGGCAACCCCAAGGAGATCTCCTGGACCCACTGCAACGGTGACCAAGGCGACATCGTTGTCTGGGGGAACATCCTCGTTCGCGCATGGAACAGCCCGGCGCCCGCCGGACGGGTCTGTGACGGTCAGCCGGTGCCCGTGGGCTTCGAGGGCATGCACATCTTCGACATCTCGAACCTCGAGGATCCAGTGCTAATCGGCGAGGTCGAGCTGAGCGCCAGGCCGCAGGCCGACTCTCCGGGCTGTGGCACCCACACGCTCACGCAGGTTGCGGATCTGGCGCACAACCGCCTGGTGATCTACAACGCGACCTCGGGCGGGAACCAGCTGCTGCCCCCGCAGGACCAGGCGTGCGACTGGATCGACATCGTCCAGGTCCCGCTGGACAACCCCGCCGCCGCCAGCCACGTGCGCCGTGAGCCGCTCGAGGGCGGGCATGCAGCCCACGACAACGGCGTAATCCTCGGCGACGTGAACCTGCTCGCCACGGCCTCGGGGCACATGAGCAACGTCTTCGACGTCGGCGCCAACGCCATCCCCGGTGGCAGCCTGGACAACCCGAACCTCCTCTTCACCATCGAGGAGCCGGGCGTCGACGGCGTCGTGGGGAACTGGCACTCGGCCGCCTTCACCTGGGACGGCAAGGTCATCATCCTGGGCTGGGAGCCGGGCGGCGGCGCGGCGCCGTTCTGCCAGGCCAACGGCAGCACCACGGGGCTGCCGAGCGGCGTGGTCCAGGCCGACGTGCACAAGAGCGCCTTCTTCTACGACGCCCGGACCGGAGCGAAGCTCGGCCAGTGGACGCTGCCGCGCCCGCAGACCGCGGAGGAGAACTGCACCATCCACAACTACAACACCGTGCCGGTCAGGAGCGGGCGCTACGTCCTGGTGAGCGGGAACTACCAGGCGGGCACGTGGGTCACCGACTTCACCGACCCGGCGAACGCGAAGACCGTCGCCTGGTCCGACCCGCCACCCCTCCCGCGGGTCACGCCGCCCGGCGGCGGCCAGCCCGTCCCCGAGCTGGGCGGGGCGTGGTCCTCGTACTGGTACAACGGCTTCATCTACGAGTCGGAGATCACCAAGGGCCTGAACGTC
>Ga0081538_10001055_pt1 | contig 29379 bp, 26 predicted proteins | sample TabmetS5T2R1_FD_71022 | JGI IMG/M metagenome (GOLD analysis project Ga0081538, IMG submission 71022) | Tabebuia heterophylla rhizosphere microbial communities from the University of Puerto Rico - S5T2R1 | ecosystem: Host-associated > Plants > Roots > Rhizosphere ...
ACCGCGCGGGCCAGCCAGTCGCCGGCGGGGGCGGCGCCGAGGGTGCCGCCCCCGCCGGCGAGGCCCACCAGCCCGGCGTGGTGGAGGTGGCAGAGGGCCACCGCCAGCGCGTCGGCGGTGTCGGCGGGGGTGGGGACCGCCTCCAGGCCGAGCAGCGCCCGCACCATGTAGCCGACCTGCTCCTTGGGCGCGCCGCCGGTGCCGGTCACCGCCCGCTTCACCTGGGGTGGGGTGTAGGTGGCGACCTCGAGCCCGTGCTCGGCGGCCAGCAGCAGCACCACGCCGGAGGCCTGCCCGACGGTCATGGCGGTGCGCACGTTGGCGTTGAAGAAGACCCGCTCGACCGCCAGCACCTCCGGGCGGCTGTCGGCCAGCACCTGGCGGAGCCGTCCGGCCAGCGCCGCGAGCCGCGGCGCGACCTGGTCGCCGCCGGTCTCGATGGTGCCGTAGCCGGCGGCGGTGACCTTGCCGCCCGCCTGGTCGAGGACGGCCCAGCCGCAGCGGCCCAGTCCGGGGTCGACCCCGAGCACCCGCATCGCCCCGTCCCTTCCGTCCCGCGTGTCGAACAGGTGTTTGGCGCAGCCTATCGGTTCCCTGTGACGGCCTCAACCATGAGAGGTTACGTGCCGGCCCGGCCGGGTAGGCGGGCGCGACGACGAAGGAGGCCCCATGCGACTCAGCACCCTGCTGCTGATCATCATCATCGTCCTGCTCGTTCTGTTCTTCCTCAGCCGCCGCCGCGGCCGCCTCTAGCCGGGGCGGCGATCCCGGGCCGGTGGCGCCGGTCCTGCGCGGCGCGCTGGTGACGCTGCGGCCGGCCGAGCCGCGCGACGCCGAGCGGCTGACGGAGGTCCTGACCCACCCGGAGGTCGCCCGGTGGTGGCACGGGTTCGACCTCGAGCGGGTCAGGCGCGAGCTGACCGGCGGCGACGACGAGACGGTGGTGTTCGCCGTCGAGGCCGACGGGCAGGTGATCGGGCTCGTCCAGTACGCCGAGGAGGACGACCCCGACTACCGCCATGCCAGCATCGACGTGACGCTGCACCCTGCCTGGCACGGGCGTGGGCTCGGCGCCGACGCGGTGCGGCGGCTGGCGCGCCACCTGTTCGAGGACCGCGGCCACCACCGGGTTACCATCGACCCCGCCGCCCACAACCAGCGCGCCATCCGCTCCTACCGCCGGGTGGGCTTCCGCCCGGTGGGGATCATGCGCCGCTACGAGCGCGGCGCCGACGGCACCTGGCACGACGGGCTGCTGATGGACCTCCTGCCCGAGGACCTGCGCTGAGCGGCCTCAGCTGACCTCGGCGATGACGTCGTCGGGGATATCGAAATTCGCGAAGACGTCCTGGACGTCGTCGAGGTCGTCCAGGGCGTCCAGCAGCCGCAGCACCCGCACGGCGGCGTCGCGCTCCAGCGGCACCGACATGCTCGGCACCATGGTGACCTCGGCGGCGTCGTAGTGGATGCCCGCCTGGTCGAAGGCGGCGCGGACCGCGCGCAGGCCGCCGGGGGCGGTGGTGACGGTGAAGCCGTCCTCGCCGGGCTCGACGTCCTCGGCGCCGGCCTCCAGCGCGACCTCCATGACCCGGTCCTCGTCGACGCCGTCGGCGGGCACCACCAGCTGGCCGCGGCGGTGGAACAGGTAGGCGACGCTGCCGGCGTCGGCGATGCTGCCCCCGCCCCTGGTGAAGACGTGGCGGATGTCGGCGGCGGTGCGGTTGCGGTTGTCGGTGAGCGCCTCGACCAGGACCGCGACCCCGCCGGGCGCGTAGCCCTCGTAGGTCACCAGGTCGGGCTGCTGGCCGCCGAGCTCCCCGGCGCCGCGCTTGACCGCCCGGTCGATGGTGTCGTTCGGCACCGAGTTGTCCTTGGCCTTCTGGATGGCGTCGGCCAGGGTGGCGTTGCCCTCGGGGCTGGCGCCGCCGGCCCTGGCGGCGACCTCGATGGCGCGGATCAGCTTGGCGAACAGCTTGCCCCGCTTGGCGTCCTTGGCGCCCTTCTGGTGCTTGATGGTGGACCACTTGGAGTGCCCGCTCATGGCGCTCCCCTTTCGCTCGTCGCCGGCTCGTCAGCCGGTGGGATCGGGGGGCTGGCCGTGGACGCCGCGGGCCTTGGCGGCCCGGGCGAGGTCCAGGAGCCAGCGGTGCAGGCGGACCTCGCCGGCGAGCTCGGGGTGGAAGGCGGTGGCGAGCAGGTTGCCCTGGCGGACCGCGACCACCCTGCCGTCGAGCTCGGCCAGCACCTCGACGTCGGGGCCGGCCTCGGCCACCCAGGGCGCGCGGATGAAGGCGCCGGACACCGGGCCGCCGTCGACGCCCTTGACGTCGACCTCGGCCTCGAAGGAGGCGACCTGGCGGCCGAAGGCGTTGCGGCGCACCCGCACGTCGAGCACGCCCAGCAGGTCCTGCGGCGGCCCCTCGACCTCGCGGGCGAGCAGGATCATGCCGGCGCAGGTGCCGAACACCGGCAGGCCGGCGGCCGCCCGCCGGCGCAGCGGCTCCAGCAGCCCGTAGCGGGCGGCGAGCTTGCCGATCACGGTGGACTCCCCGCCGGGGACCACCAGCCCGTCGACCCGGTCGAGGTCGGCGAGGGTGCGGACCTCGACGGCGTCGGCGCCGACCGCCGCCAGCGCCCGCAGGTGCTCGCGGACGTCGCCCTGGAAGGCCAGGACGCCGATGACGGGGGTGGCGGGCACGGCTACCAGCCGCGGCCGGCCAGCCGCTCGCCCTCGGGGACCGCGGCGATGCCGACCATCGGCTCGCCGAGCCCGCGCGACACCTTGGCGAGGACCTCCGGGTCCTGGAAGAAGGTGGTCGCCTCCACGATCGCCCTGGCCCGCCGTGCCGGGTCGCCGGACTTGAAGATGCCCGAGCCGACGAACACGCCGTCGGCGCCCAGCTGCATCATCAGCGCGGCGTCGGCGGGGGTGGCGATGCCGCCGGCGGTGAACAGCACCACCGGCAGGCGGCCTTCGGCGGCGACCTCGGCGACCAGCTCGTAGGGGGCGCCGAGCTGCTTGGCGGCGGTGAACAGCTCGTCGGGGCGCAGCCCCGCGAGGCGGCGGACGTCCCCGGCGATGGCGCGCATGTGGCGCACGGCCTCGATCACGTTGCCGGTGCCGGCCTCCCCCTTGGAGCGGATCATGGCGGCGCCCTCGGCGATGCGGCGCAGCGCCTCGCCGAGGTTGGTGGCGCCGCAGACGAACGGCACGGTGAAGCGCCACTTGTCGACGTGGTGGGCCTCGTCGGCCGGGCTGAGGACCTCGGACTCGTCCACGTAGTCGACCCCGATCGCCTGCAGCACCTGGGCTTCGACGAAGTGGCCGATGCGGGCCTTGGCCATCACCGGGATGGAGACGGCGTCCATGATCTGGTGGACGAGCTCGGGGTCGCTCATGCGGGCGACGCCGCCCTGGGCGCGGATGTCGGCCGGCACGCGCTCCAGGGCCATGACCGCGACGGCGCCGGCGTCCTCGGCGATCCTGGCGTGGTCGGCGGTGACGACGTCCATGATGACGCCGCCCTTGAGCATCTCGGCCAGGCCGCGCTTGACCCGGGCGGTGCCGGTGACGTGGTTGGTTGGGTCCATGCCTGGAGACTCCTCGGTGGCCTTCCGAGCCCCGCCGGCAGTCACGTTTTCCCTGCTCAGGGGCCTATTTCGGGTTCCCAGGCTACACCAGGCCGACACCCGGCTTCAACGGCGCGCCGCCGCGGTGCTCAGCCGAGGGCGGGGCGTTCGGTGGCCGGCAGCAGCTCGACCCAGGTGCGGCCGGGGCGCAGCTCCAGCGGTGCGCCGTCCTGGCCGAGCAGGCGCAGCGGCTGGTCGACGGCGGCGCGGCGCCAGCTGCCGGTGACCGCGCGGCCGTCGCGCAGCAGCCAGGCCTGGCCCCGGCCGACCACCACCGGGTCGGGGGTGCGGTTGCCGAGCACGTCGCGGTTCTCGTCCAGCCGGATCACCACCCGCAGCACCACCACGTTGTCGGTGGTGACCGGGCGGCCGTCGGCCAGCCGGTGCGCGGCGCCGTCCTGCTCGCGGACGAAGCGGCCGCCCGCCGCGTCCCAGCGCCATGCCGCCCGGCTCGACGGCGAGAAGCGCAGCCCCACCCGGGCGACCTGGCGGCCCCCGGCGGGCGGCTGCTCGGCGAAGCCGAGGAACGGCGGCGGTGGCCGCAGCCCCGGCGCGACGCGGCGGCCGGCCTCGTAGAGGGCGGCGGTGCTGGTCGCCAGGTTGTAGGGCGCCGGGCGGTCGGCCTGCCGCCGGTAGGCCTCCGGGGCCTGGCCGGGCCCCAGGAAGGTGGCGCCGGAGCTGCGGCGCACCCGCTCCAGGACCCCCGCGGCGCCGCCCGAGAAGCCGAGCAGCCCGCCGCCGAGCTGGCGCAGCAGCGGCCCGTCGACCGGCCGCACCGAACGGACCGGCGCGACCTCGGCGGCGTCGCCGGAGTGGTAGGTGACCAGCAGGCGGGTCAGGCCGCCCTCGACCAGCTCCTCGTGGACCAGGTCGGCGTCGTTGAGGCCGGCCTGGGGCCGGGCGGCGCGGGTGTTGTCGACCTTGATCGACAGGGCGGGACGGGCGGCGCGGCCGCCGTCGCCGGCGGGCAGGCCGGTCAGCGGGTAGGCCGGCGGCGCCGCGGTGGTCGCCGGGGCGGTGGTGGCCGGGGCCTCCGCCCCGCCGCCGCCGGAGCAGCCGGCGGCGACCGCCAGCGCCAGCAACGCCGCCGCGGCCGCGCGCAGCCCAACGCGGGTCCTGCGGGGGCCCACGCTACAGCTCCTGCAGCGCGGCGATGCGCGCGTCGACCGGGGGGTGGGTGGGGTCGCCCGGCGCCACGATCCACAGGTGCCCGAGGGGGCGCCCGCCCGGCGGCTCCTCGCCGCCGGCCGACAGCTTCCGCAGGGCGCTGGCCAGGCCCGGCGGGTACCGGGTCAGGCGGGCGCCGGCCTCGTCGGCGTCGAACTCGCGCCGTGGCGGGGCGACCAGCCGCAGCAGCCCCGGCACGCGGCCGAGGGCGACGCCGAGGGTGGACAGGCGGGCGCCCCAGCTCCAGGCGTGGTTGAGCTCGTGGGCCAGCACGCCCTCCAGCTCCACCCGGTTCAGCCCGTCGAGCAGCCCGCGGGTCACCACCAGGGCGGCCCGCTCGGGGTGCCGCCCGACCGTGAAGGCGTTGGCGGTGGCGCTGTCGACCACGTACAGGCGCGGCACCGGCAGGCCGGCCGCCCGGCTGAGGCCCTCCACCAGGTTGTGGTAGCGGGGGTCGCGGTCGCGGTCGGCGGGCCGCGCGCCGGCGGCGCGCAGGGCGCTGTCCTCCCCCACCCCGGGGGCGAACCCGACCACCAGGATGGCCAGCCCCAGCCCGGCGCCGAGTCCGCCGACCCCCAGGCCGAACACCAGGGTCACCAGCAGCCCGAACAGCGCCAGCCCGACGACCAGCAGGGCGATGCAGCGCTGGTAGGCGCGCCGGTTGGCGGCGATCTGCTCCCGCAGCAGGGCGACGGCGCTCAAGGAAGGAGGACGATGCCGACCCAGGTGCCGAACACCACCGAGGCGACCAGCAGGGCGACCGGGGTGAGGCCGCCGTAGCCGCGCCCGGCGAGGCCGGGCGCTGGCTCGTCGCCCGCCCGCACGTTGCGGTTGACGGCCCCGAACAGCGGCAGCAGCAGCAGCGCCAGCACCCCCTGGGCGAGCCCGAGCAGCGCCCCCCAGCCGACGAAGGTGGCGGAGTCCAGCTGCTGGAACACCAGGCGGTAGGCGAGGGCGAGCAGCGCGCCGGCGACCACCTGCACCACCGCGCCGTAGACGTAGACCATGCTGGTGCGCTCGCGGATCAGCATGCCGCCCTCGAAGCGGAGCAGGTCGAAGCGGGTCAGGCGCAGCCCCAGGAAGCCGACGTACACGGTCGCCGCCACGATCGCCCCGATGATCCCGCCCCACAGGGCCGCCGCCACGTCCACGCCGCCTCCTCGACTCGGCCTGCTGCCGGGTGGCAGTGTAGCGGACCGCTAGCGGCTGGTTCGCCGTGCCGCCTGCTGGTAGGCCTCGGCGACCTGGGCCGCCACCACCGGCCAGGCGTAGCGCCGCGCGGCGGCGCGGGCGGCCTCCCCCATCGCGGCCCGGCGGGCGGGGTTGTCGAGCAGCCCGCCGAGGGCGCTGGCGAGCGCCTCGGGGTCCCGCGCGGGGACCAGCAGCCCCTCGCTGCCGTCGCGGACCACGTCGCGGTAACCGCCGATGTCGGAGCAGACCACCGGCAGCCCGACCGCCATCGCCTCGGCCAGCACGATGCCGAACGACTCCCCGCCCAGCGACGGCGCGCAGAACACGTCCCCCGAGGCGTAGTAGCCGGGCAGGTCGGCCTGGGGCACGGCGCCGACGAACACCAGGTCGGGCCGGAGCCGCGCGGGGACCATCGCCATCGCCTTCTCCTGCTGGCGGCGGTCGTCCCTGCCGACCACCAGCAGGCGCACCCGGGGGAAGCGCGGCTTGAGCCGCAGGAAGGCCCGCACCAGGTAGGCGAGGCCCTTGCGGGGCTCGAGGCGGCCGACGAACAGCACCGTCGGGCCGGCGTCCTTCCAGCCGGGCAGCGGTTCGGGGCAGGCGAAGAACTCGGGGGCGACGCCGTTGGGGATCACCGCCATGGTGCCGCCGAAGTGGCGCTGCCAGGTGTCGCGCGCCGAGGCGCTGACCGCGATGCGGCCGGCGAGGCGGTCGTAGGCGCGCCGCAGCAGGGGGCTGGCGGCGGTGAGCGCCAGCGAGCGGTCCAGGTTGGCGTGGAAGGTCCCGACCGTCGGGAGGCGGGCCTGGGTGACCGCCAGCAGCCCGACGCTCGGCGACAGCGGCTCGTGGACGTGGAGCAGGTCGTAGCCGCCGGCGGCCAGCGCGCGGCGGACCCTGACGAAGGTGCGGGGGCCGATGGCGATGCGGGCCACCGAGCCGTTGTAGGGGACCGCCAGCGAACCGCCGAGCCCGACGAAGCCCGGCTCGTGGACGGGCCGCTCGGCGGGCGCGAGCACGTCGACGTGGTGGCCCAGGCGGCGCAGCTCGCCGGCGAGCGCGCGCACGTGGTTGCCGACCCCGCCGGGCACCGTCCACTCGTAGGGGCAGACCAGGCCGATCCTCACGCCGGCACCCTCACCTGGCCGGCCTCACGCCAGAAGTGGCTGAGGACGTGCCACTGGTCGGGGGCGCGGGCGATCAGCGCCTCGAACTCGTCGGCCAGCCGCTGGGTCAGCGCGCGCGCGTCGGCCCTGGGGTCGCCGGAGGGCTCGGGCCGCAGCGGCGGCCGGATCACCGCGCGCCAGTGGCCGGGGCGGCGGTCCTGGTAGACCGCGCAGGGCAGCAGGGCGGCGCCGGTCCTGAGCGCCAGCGACGCCGGCCCGCCCGGCATCACCGTGGCGGCGCCGAACAGCCGCACGGGCAGCCCGCCGCCGGTGAGGTCGCGGTCGCAGACCAGGCACACCACCCGGCCGGCCCGCAGCGCCCGCAGCGTCCCGCGCAGGGTCTCCGGGCCGTCGTCCAGCGGCAGCAGCTCCAGGCCGAGGGCGCGCCGGTAGGCGGCGAACCGCTCGTACAGCTCGGCCGGGCGCAGCCGCTCCACCACCGCGGTCGCCGGGTAGCCGCTGGCGGCCAGCCAGGCCCCGCCCGCGTCCCAGTTGCCGACGTGGGGGCTGGCGAAGATGGTCCCGCGGCCGGCCGCCACGGCGGCGTCGAGGTGCTCGCGGCCCTCCAGGCGAAGGCGGTTGCGGATCTCCTCGGGCGCCAGGTCCTCCAGCCGGAACGCCTCCACCCAGTAGCGGCCGTAGGTGGCGAAGCCGCGGCGGACCACCGCCTCCAGCCCGGCCGGCGGGACCGCCGGGCCGAGGACCTGGCGGAGGTTGGCCCGCAGCGCCCCGCGGCGGCGGGCGTCCAGCCGGTAGTAGGCGCGACCCCCGGCCCGGCCGAGCGCGTAGGCGGCCGGTTCGGGCAGGCGGCGGACCAGCCTCCAGGCCGCCAGCCAGCGCCGCCCGGCCCGCTGGCCGTCGGGGCGCCGGTCGGGCATCGGCGTCGCATCAACCACGTCGGACCTCACCGCGAGCCGTCAACCTGCGCGCCGGGTATGCCGACCGGCGCTCCCGGGATCACGGCGCCGGCGTCAGCGGCCGATGTCGGGGCCGACGTCGGACTGCTGCCAGACGACCAGGATGCGCTGGACCACGGTGATCGCGGTCCCGGCGGCCAGCACCCACAGGCCGGCCTCGGCATGCCCGAGCAGCAGCGCGATGCCGAGCACGATCACCCGCTCGGGGCGTTCGGCGATGCCGACGTTGCAGGCGAACCCGAGCGACTCGGCGCGCGCCTTGATATAGGAGACGATCAGCGACAGGCCGAGCACCAGGGCCGCCAGCATCACCAGGGTCTCCTGGCCGCGGGCGCCGGCCAGCCAGACGATCCCGGCGAGCACCGCCGCGTCGGAGAGCCGGTCGACCACCGAGTCCAGGAAGGCGCCCCGCCGCGAGAGCCGGCCGGAGGCCTTGGCGACGGCGCCGTCGAGCATGTCGGGCAGCCCGGACAGCAGGCTGACCGCGCCGCCGATCTGGGGGTGGCCGCTGGCGATCAGGGCGCCGGCGCCGAGGCTGCCGGCGAGGCCGACCGCGGTGAGGCTGTTGGCCGTGACGCCCGCCTTCGCGAGGGCCTGCCCGGCCGGCTCGGTGACGTGGCGGAAGGTGTCGCGGGCCTTTGACGAGAGCACGAGGATTACCTGCCATGACGGGGGCGCCCCTGGGGAGGGCGCCCGTGCGGGACGTGGGGGAGGCTACACCTACCGATAGACCCGGCTCAACGGCGACCGGTTACGGCAATATGCGGTGGTAGCATCGCGGCTCCCGGGGCCACGACCGGCGCGACACATGAGGGAGGCAGCCGCACGTGAAGAGCTACCCCACCGACCACGTCCGCAACATCCTGATCGTGGGTCACGGGGGCGCCGGCAAGACCTCCCTGGTCGAATCGGTGCTGCACGCCACCGGCGCGACCAACCGGATCGGCCGGGTCGAGGACGGCACCACCGTGACCGACTTCGAGCCGGAGGAGACGCGCAAGCAGATCTCGGTGTCGCTGGCGGTCGCCCCCGTGGAGCACGACGGCTTCAAGGTCAACCTGCTGGACGCCCCCGGCTACGCCGACTTCGTCGGCGAGGTGCGGGCGGCGCTGCCCGCCGCCGACGCGGTGCTGTTCGTGGTCAGCGCCGTCGAGGGGGTGGAGACCCAGACCGAGGTCGTCTGGACCATGGCCGAGGAGCTGGGCCTGCCGCGGGCGTTCTTCATCAACAAGCTCGACCGCGACCGGGCGTCGTTCGCCCGCACCCTCGACGCCATCCAGGCCGCCTTCGGCAAGGCCTGCCCGCCGCTGTACCTGCCGATCGGCGAGGAGCACGACTTCCGCGGCCTGGTCGGCCTGCTGTCGGGCCGCGCCTTCCTCTACGAGGACGGCGCGCGCCGCGAGGGCGACGTCCCCGAGGAGCTGCAGGAGGCCGCCTCCGGCCTGCGCGAGCAGCTGATCGAGGCGATCATCCAGGAGTCCGAGGACGAGGACCTGATGGACCGCTACCTCGGCGGTGACGAGATCGCCCCGACCGACCTGATCCCCGACCTGGAGCAGGCGGTGACCGCCGGGCGCCTGTTCCCGGTGCTGGCCGGCGCCGCGACCCGCAACGTCGGCGTCACCGAGCTGCTGGAGGTCCTGACCCAGGCGTTCCCCTCCCCCGTCGAGCGCCCGCCGGTGGAGGGCCGCCGGGCCGACCCGGCCGGGCCGCTGGCCGCCTACGTGTTCAAGACCATCTCCGACCCCTACGTGGGGCGCATGAACCTGTTCCGGGTGCTGTCCGGCACCTTCCTGCCCGACTCCACGGTGCTCAACGCCACCAAGGGCAAGGACGAGCGGGTCGGGAACCTGCTGACGGTCCGCGGCAAGGCGCAGGAGCCGGCCGACCAGGTCGTCGCCGGCGACATCGGCGCGGTCGCCAAGCTGGCCGACACCGCCACCGGCGACACCCTCAGCGCCAAGGACGACCCGGTCAGGCTGCCGGCGCCGTCCATGCCCGACCCGCTGCTGCCGATCGCGATCGCGCCCAAGTCCCGCGGCGACGAGGAGAAGCTCTCCTCCGGCCTCAGCCGCACCGAGGCCGAGGACCTCACCCTGCGGGTGGAGCGCAACCCCGAGACCAAGCAGACGATCCTGTGGGGGATGGGCGAGAACCACATCGAGGTCACCCTGGAGCGCCTCAAGCGCAAGTACGGCGTCGAGGTCGTGCAGGTGCCGCTGCTGCTGCCCTACAAGGAGACCTTCAAGGCGTCGGTCAGGGCGCTCGGGCGGCACGTCAAGCAGTCGGGCGGCCACGGCCAGTACGCCATCGCCAACCTCGAGGTGGAGCCGCTGCCCCGCGGCGGCGGCTTCGAGTACGTCGACAAGATCTACGGCGGCGCCGTCCCCAACCAGTTCATCCCCTCGGTCGAGAAGGGCGTGCGCAAGGCGATGGAGGACGGGCTGCTCGCCGGCTACCCGGTGGTCGACATCCGGGTGACGCTCTACGACGGCAAGTACCACTCGGTGGACTCCTCCGACATGGCCTTCCAGATCGCCGGCGCGCTCGCCCTCAAGGAGGCGGCGGCGCAGGCCGAGGTGGCCCTGCTGGAACCGGTGCTGGAGCTGGAGGTGCTGGTCCCCGACGAGTACGTCGGCGACATCCTCGGCGACCTGTCGTCGCGGCGCGGCCGGGTGGTCGGCACCGACCCGGTCGGCACCGGCCGCACCCTGGTGCGCGCCACCGTGCCGGAGGCCGAGGTGGTCCGCTACGCCATCGACCTGCGCTCGATGACCCGGGGCAGGGGCTCGTTCGCGCGCCGCTTCTCCCACTACGAGGAGCTGCCGCCGCACCTGGCCGCCAAGGTCGTGGAGGAGGCCAAGTCCCGCAAGTGAGCCGCCGAGGAGCGACGGTGTGGTCGGTCACGGTCCAGCGGCGTCATTGGGGCGGACGGGTCGGTCGCCGGCCGGCACCAGTCCCCGCCGCACGGCCGGCGCCGCCGCCTCGAGCTTGGAGTGGACCCCGAGCTTGACGAGCACGTCTGGACGTGGGTGCGGACGGTGTTGGGCGACAGGTGGCCGGCCTCGGCGATGCGGCGGTTGGCGTAGCCGCCCACCAGCAGGGCCAGGACCTGGCGTTCCCGCTCGACTCCCCCACCACGCGCAGCGCGGCCACCCGCCGGCGGAGGCCACTGAAGCAGTCCCCCTGTCGCTCTCTGTGGTGAGCCAACGTACTGCCGTACGGCGAGCGTGCCCGTGTGGAGCACTGACCAGGGATCGTATGGTTGCATGAGGGAAGTCCTCGTTCCGGACGAACTTGCCCGGACTTTTGGGGCGGGTTGCCGGAAACCGCGCCTTCCCGACCGCTCCCCGCGGTGAACGAGCATCACCTGCCGTAGGGCCACTTACTGCAGCTGAAGTAGGCCAAGCAAGCGCCGATCGGACAGAGTAGGCAGCCGCGAGGCCGGAGGGTGACGGGAGGTCGACGAGAGGTTGACGAACTGATGGCACGGGTGCTGCTGGCCGATTCGCAGCCGCTGTTCAACGAGGCGCTGGAGGCGCTGTTCTCCCGCGACGAGGCCTACAAGGTCGTGGGCCGCTGCTCGACCGCCGGGGAGACCTTCTCGGCGGTCGGCCGGCTGCGGCCCGACCTGGTCCTGGTGGACGCCACCCTGGCCCTGGAGGGCTCGCCGAGCCTGCTCGCGCGGCTGGCGCAGGCCCATCCGGCCGTCAAGGTGCTGGTGCTCGGCGACGAGCGCGACGTCGAGCTGCTGCTGGTCGTGATCCGCGCCGGCGCCGCCGGCGTGGTCGGCAAGACCCACGGGGCCGGCACGGTGCTGCGGATCGCCGGGGCGGTCCTGGCCGGCGAGGGCGCCGTCCCGCGGGCCATGCTGCTGGAGCTGGCCAGGCGCATCGCCGCCAAGCAACGCGCCGCCGACTCGCCGCTGGCGCGGCTGTCGCCCCGCGAGCGGCAGGTGCTGGCGCTGCTCAGCCGCGGCTGGGACAACGGCCGTATCGGGCGCGACCTGTTCATCAGCCAGCACACCGTCCGCACCCACATCCAGAACATCCTCGAGAAGCTCGGCATGCACTCCAAGCTGGAGGCGGCCACCTTCGCCATGCAGCGGTCCACCGAACTGGAGCTGACCCCGGGCGGGGTCGGCCTCGACGACCTAGGAGGAGCAGGCACGTGACCATCGGCGAGCGGACGTTGGTGGGGTCCCGGCGGGGCCTGCCGCACGGGGGGCACCTGGTCGACCGGCGCCTGGACGCCGGCGAGGCGGCCGCGCTGGCCGGCAGCGGGCTGGCGTCGCTGTCGCTGACCCCGGCGGAGGCGGCCGACCTGCGGGCGCTGGCCACCGGCGCCTACAGCCCGCTGGCCGGGTTCATGGGCGCCAAGGAGCACCAGTCGGTCACCGAGACGATGCGGCTTCCCGACGGCACCTTGTGGCCGATCCCGGTGTGCCTGGGCATCCCGCAGGGGGTGCTGCCCGACGGCGGCCGCCTGCTGCTGCGCGACGGGCAGGGCGGGCTGCTGGGGGTGCTCGAGGTCCACGAGGTCTACGAGCGTGACCGCCACGCCGAGGCCGAGCTGGTCTACGGCACCACCGACCCGGCGCACCCCGGGGTGGCGCGGGTGCTGGGTGCGCCGGCGCTGGCGGTCGCCGGCCCGGTCCAGGCGCTGGTGGAGCCCCTCCCGGGGCCGGTGGGCGCCCGCGCGCTCACCCCGGCCGAGACCAGGGCCGCCTTCGCCGCGGCCGGCTGGGCCTCGGTGGTGGGGTTCCAGACCCGCAACCCGGTCCACCGCGCGCACGAGTACCTGATGAAGTGCGCCCTGGAGATGGTCGACGGGCTGCTGCTGCACCCCCTGGTCGGGCCCACCAAGGAGGGCGACGTGCCCGCCGAGGTGCGCATGCAGGCGTACGAGGCGGTGCTCGGCTACTTCCCGGCCGAGCGGGTGCTGCTGGCGTCGCTGGTGGCGCCGATGCGCTACGCCGGCCCCCGGGAGGCGGTGCTGCACGCGCTGGTGCGCAAGAACTACGGCTGCACCCACTTCATCGTCGGCCGCGACCACGCCGGCGTCGGCAGCTACTACGGCACCTACCAGGCCCAGGAGCTGCTCGCCTCCCTGCCGGAGGAGGAGCTCGGGATCATGCCGTTGCGGTTCGACAACGCCTTCTACTGTCGCCGCTGCCTGGCGATGGCCACCCGCAAGACCTGCCCACACGACGAGGGCGAGCAGGTGGCGCTGTCGGGCACCCAGGTGCGGTCCATGCTGGCCGCCGGGCAGCTCCCGCCGGCGGAGTTCTCCCGCCCCGAGGTCGCCCGGCTGCTGGTCGGCGCCTACCGGTCCTGACCCTACCCCGCCCACCCCGCCGACCGAGCGAAAGGCACCCAACCCATGACCAACGACACCGGCTTCGTGCTCTGGCTCACCGGCCTGTCCGGCGCCGGCAAGTCGACCGTGGCCGCCAAGCTCGCCCCCGCCCTGGCCGAACGCGGCCACCGCGTCGAGCTGCTCGACGGCGACGAGGTCCGCACCAACCTCTGCCAAGGCCTCGGCTTCACCCGCCAGGATCGCGACACCAACGTCGCCCGCATCGGCTACGTCGCCGGCAAGCTCGCCAAGCACGGCGTGGCGGTGCTGGTGGCCGCCATCTCCCCCTACCGGGCGGCCCGCGACCAGGTCCGCGCCCAGGTGGACCACTTCGTCGAGGTCCACGTCGCCGCGCCGGTCGCCGTCTGCGCCGCCCGCGACCCCAAGGGCCTGTACGCCCGGGCGCTGCGCGGCGAGCTCGAGCACTTCACCGGGGTCTCCGACCCCTACGAGCCGCCGCTGGCGCCCGAGGTCACCCTCCACACCGAGGCCCAGGCCGTCGACGAGTCCGTCCACCAGGTCCTCACCTGGCTGGAGGCGAACCGGCTGACCACGGCCGACGACCTGCGCTAGCCGACCGTGCCGAACCACAGGGTGGCCACCCTGGTCGACCTCCACGCCCACACCTCGGCCAGCGACGGCGGCGACGATCCCACCCAGCTGGTCGAGGCCGCCGCCGCGGCCGGGGTCGGGGTGCTGGCGGTCACCGACCACGACACCGTCGCCGCGGTCGCGGAGGCCACCGCCGCCGGCGAGCGGCTCGGGGTCGACGTGCTGTGCGGCTGCGAGCTCACCGTCACCGTCGCCGGCCGGGTGGTGCACGTGCTGCTGTACGGCGAGGGGCTGGCGGCCCCCGACCTCGCCGACGCCGTGGCGGCCGCCAGGCGCGGCCGCCACGAGCGCAACCTGGCCATCGGCGAGCGGCTCCTGCGGCTCACCGGGGTCGGCCACGAGCAGGCCGCCGCGGTCGCCGGCGGCAGCGCGCTCTCGCGCGCGCACTTCGCCAGGGCGCTGGTGGCCGGCGGGGCCGTCGCCGACGTGGCCGAGGCGTTCGACCGCTACCTGTCGGCCGGACGGCCGGCCTACGTGCCGGCGCCGAGCGTCACGGTGACCGACGCCGTGGCCCTGGCCGGCAAGGCCGGCGGGGTCGCGGTGCTGGCCCACCCCGGCCGGATCGGCGACGACCAGCGCGAGGCGGTGCTCGGCGAGGCCCTGGAGGCCGGCATCGACGGCGTCGAGGTGTGGCACCCCCAGCACGACGCCGGGCTGCGGCGGCGGCTGCAGCGCCTGACCGAGCGCCGCGGGCTGCTCGCCACCGGCGGCTCCGACTACCACGGCGTCCACAAGCCCGGCGTCCGCCTCGGCAGCGGCGTCGACGGCAACGTGGCCGTCCCCGGCGAGCTGCTGGAGCGCCTGCGTGACCGGTTGGCGAGGCACGCGCCACCTGGGTAGGCTCCCGCGCGCGCAAACCGGTGCAAGCTCATCGACGGGGGGTCGTCCCACGGCTCGGCGTTCGCGGCACCTGTCCGTGCTCGTGCTGCTGGCCGCGATGGCCAACGACGGCTACTACTCGCGCGGCTCGCCCTGAGCGGGGATCCCGCGCCGCCGGTTCAGCACCTCGAGCAGGTCGGCGCCGAGCGTGTCGGGCCGCCCGGTGATCACCGACGCCTGCGCCTCGGACGCCCGGCAGAACAGCTCCAGCAGGTAGAGGTCCAGCAACAGCTCGGCCGCCCCCGGCTCCTGCCCCAGCCCCCCGAGCAGCGGCGCCGCGCGGCGCAGGCTGGCGGCGGCCGCCTCGGCCGGCGGGCGCCGGAGGTCCTGCACCCCGGTCAGGTAGCCGAAGTGCAGCAGGTCCAGGCCGACCGGCACGCCGTCGGCGCTGCGCTCCCAGTCCCATACCAGCAGCCGGTCCGGCGTCGCCCGCATGTTCCACGGTCCCCAGTCGCCGTGCCAGGTCCCGAACGCCAGCCGGCTGCCCGCGGCCTCGCCCCCGAGCGCCTCCAGGACGGCGCTGAGCACCTCGGCCGCGGGGCCGGTCGCCCGCTCCCTGATGGGGTCCAGACGCCGCTGCAGGCCCTGCCACCAGGCGCTGTCGCCGAGCACCGCCCACTCGACGCCACCGAGCGAGGCGATCTCCCTGGTCGCCGCCAGCGGCGGCAGCCGGTGGCGGCGACCGTGGCGCCACAGCCGGTGCGCCAGCGCGGCCGACACGGTCACCTCCAGCTCGTGCCACCGGCCGTGATGGAGCAGGTGAGGAGCGGTGAAGGTCTCCGGTCTCAGCTCGGCCAGCCGCGTCAGCATGGCCGCCTCGTTGCGGACCAGCCGGCGGGTGAGGTCGTTCCAGCCCACCTTCACGTACCCGACCGGCTCGCCGCGGGCGTCGACGAGCTGCAGCACCGGCTTGCGGTTGAGCCGGACCGGACCGAGCACGATCGCGGCGGCCAGGTCACGGCGGCCGAGCGCCTCGGGAAGGTAGTCGTGCAGCAGGGTCCCGCTGGCGGCGTCGGCGGGTGCTCCGCCGGAGCCGGCCCGCAGCAGCGAGCCACGGCGGCGGAGCACCCGTTGCAGCCCGCCGCTCCGCAACCCAAGGCCGACCAGGGCCTTGGTCAGCCTGGCCCGCTGGGTCATGCCGTCGCTGTACTGGCGGACGGCCGCCGCGGCCGCGCGCCGGGACGCCAGCGGCACCAGCACCCGCGGGCGGCGCCGGTCGGGCAGGATCACCCACTCGGCCAGCGGGCGGAACCCGGCCGGCACGTCCCGGCCGACCACCACCTCGACCTCGGGGGTCGGCCCCCACAGCACCTCGCGCAGCCACCGCAGCTCGTCCTGCCGGTGGCCGCCGGTCGCGCGCACGCCGGTCACCGCGCCCCCCCGTGGGTCGGGAGCCGCCCGGCGGCCCGGCCGATGCGGCTGCGCAGCAGCCCGCGGAGCGCGTCGACCTCCACGCGGTCACGGAAGCGCCACAGCAGCGCCGCGTACAGGCCGCCGCCGGCCAGCGCGTAGACCGCCAGGCCGGCCGTGGTCGGGCCGAGCAGGGCCCGCACGGCCACCCCGAGGACCCCGAAGCACACCCCGGCGATCGCGACCGCCACCCGGACGCCCTCCCCGAAGGGGTGCAGGCGCAGGAAGCGCCACACCTGCGCGAGCGGGAGGAGGTTGTTGAGCAGGATCGAGCCGGCGAACGCGGTCGCCGCCCCGGCCAGGCCGAGCCGCGGGGTCAGCAGGAGGTTCAGGACCAGGTTGACGGTCAGCGCGGCGATCGTGTTGAGCAGGTTCCAGGAGCTGCGCCCACCCATCAGCAGGACCACGTCGACGGGCCCGACGGCGGTCGCCAGCAGCATCGTGGAGGCCAGGATGGTCAGCACCACCTGACCGTCGGTGAAGCCGGAGCCGAACAGCTCGAGGAGCGGCACGCCGAAGATGACGAGCGTCAGGTAGATCGGCCAGTTCAGCACCACCAGCCAGCAGCTCGCGGTCTGGTACACCGACGCGGCCCGGTGCCGCTGCTCGCGGGCGAGCAGCTCGCTGAGCTTGGGGCCCATCACCTGCTGCACGGCGACCCCGAGCATGGTCCCGGCCACCAGGTAGCGGCTGCTGGCCGCGTACACCCCGGCCTCGTCGGTGGAGCGCAGCGCCCCGAGCAGCAGCGTGCTCAGCCACAGGCTGGTCGTCTGGAAGACCACGGCCAGGCCGCGGGGGCCGGTGAAGCGCCAGAACTCCCCCACCAGCTCGGCGACCGGCCGGGCCGGCTCGGCGTCGGCGGCTCGCCCGCGTTCGGCCCGGCGCACCAGCACCAGCAGCCAGAGCAGCCCGGCCGCCAGGGCGGGCAGGAACGGGCCCGCCCACGCCAGGGCGATCAGGGTGCTGCCGCCCCCGGTCAGGATCACCCCCAGCACCAGCAGCGGCTGCAGCGCGGGCCGGGCGACCTTGTCGACCAGCGCCGACGGCCGCATCGTGCCGAAGCCGCGCGTGGCCGCGAACACCACCAGCGACAGCGCGTAGACCGGGATGAACGGCGCGAGCGCGCGGAGGAAGTCTTCGAGCTGCCGGCTGTCGCCGTCGCCGGCGAACACCCCGGCCAGCCACGGTGCCCAGGCGAGCACCAGCAGCCCGGCGGCGGTGCCGACGGCCAGCACCGGCCACACGCCGATCCGGATGCCGCGGCGGATGTCGTGCACCCGCCGGAGGGCCCGGTAGCGGGGGATCATCCGCGACAGTCCCATGTCGGCGCCGAGCGCCGAGGCGGCCGACAGGATCAGGAACAGCGCCACCGCCTCGAAGAACGCACCGGTCCCGCCGGTGTCGAGCCCCCTGGCGATGACCAGGACCAGCACGAACTGGAACAGGCCGGTGGCGACGGCGCCGACCAGGTTGAGCAGCCCACCCTTGGCGAGCATGGTCAGGTCCTGCCTGGTTGCCTCGTCCCGCCCGCCGGGCGGGCCGGCAGGGGTGGCTGCGACCGTGCCGGGACGGTCCGGCACTACCGGCTCCAGCCGAGGTCGTCGCCGAGCGCCGCGTACAGCCGGCGGTTCGGCTCCTGGAAGTGGTCGACCAGCCGCCGTCGGACGGGCTCGCCCAGCCGGCGGTAGTCGTAGGCGTTGTGCCGCTCGTAGGCGGGCGGGGTGAACGCCGGCAGCTCCAGGAAGTCGAGCACCTGCGCGAAGGTGCGGTCCGGCTCGGCGAAGAAGCGCTCGCTCGACAGCACCAGGAACTGCTCGCGGGGGAACTGCGACCACCAGGTGGCGAGCTGGTCGTGGTACAGCCCGCGTGCCAGGTAGGAGTGATGCTGGTGGGCGAAGCTGTTGTAGAGCGGCTCCCGGCGCATCCGCTCGAGCTCGGCGGCCAGCCGCTGCGGCTCGGCGTCGACCGCCTCCGCGAACGACAGGGTCTCGAAGCCGCGGGCCGTCTCGTGCTGGAAGTGGGAGTGGGCACGCGCCACCGGGTCGCGGAGCAGCACGATCAGCTTGACGCCCGGCAGGTGCTCGGCGACCCGGGACGGGACGTGCGGGTGGAAGAGGTAGTAGGGGCTGGCCTCACCGGTGACCAGCTCGGTGCGGTGGCGGCGGCGTACGTACCAGCCGTAGGCCCTGGTCGGGAAGCGGGAGGCGTACCAGGCCATGCCCCGGCCGTAGCTGGTGTCGAAGAAGTGCACGCCCTTGGTCCGCAGCATCGTCCGCACCGCGGGGTGCTGGACGAGGTAGCGGTGCAGGGAGGTGGTCCCGGCCCGTTGGGCGCCGATGATCAGGTAGCTCGGCAGCAGCCGCAGGCCCGCGGTCGGGCGCGCGTACGCCTGGGCGCCCCAGCGGGCCGCCTCCGCGGCCAGCTTGGTGGCCCTGTTGCTCCTCGTCATGTCCCGTCCGGCTTTCCGTCCGGCGCCGGTCGCCGAGCGAACCCCACCAGTCGCTGTCAGCCCCCTCTGTGGTGCCGCCTTCGGTGGACGGCACGCCACGGGGTCCGCGGCCGTCGCCGGCGGACCGGCGCCAAGCATACTTCAGTTCCTCGACCCGACGTGCGACCGGCGGCCAGGGGTCAGCGGGCGGCCAGCGGGGAGGCCGGCTCGGCGTCGGCCGTGCGCCCCGCCGGCGGTGCGGCCGCCGCCGCACGCTCGCGCCAGGCCAGCGCCGCGGCCAGCATCATCAGGTGGAGCTGGTCGGGGATCATGTTGTAGTAGAAGAACTGGAGCATGCCGATCCCGACCACGGCGTGGACCCACAACGGCGGTCCGGTCGCCACCTTGAAGGTGGCCAGGAACGCCCACAGCCACCAGCCGAGGAACAGCACCGTCGCCGGCAGCCCGTGGGAGAACAGCACCAGGTAGAACTGCCCGTGGGTACCCACCTGGGGCGCGTCGGGGTTGGTGGTCAGCTCGCGCGGCCCTCCGTGGCCGAAGACGGGCGACCGCTTCCAGCCCTCGATGGCCTCGGCGGCCAGGTCGGCTCGCCGCTCGTTGCTGTGCTGGTGGGTGAGCCGCTCCTCGACCAGCCCCTTCAGCGGCGTGAAGGCCACCAGGCCGGCGATCAGGACGAGGAAGCCGAGGATGGCGACCAGGGCGCTGACGTTGCCCCGGAGCGCGACCCGGGCGGCCAGGTACACCAGGCCGGCGGCGAGCCCGATCCACAGCCCCCGGTTGGCGGAGACCACGATCGGCACCAGGGAGGCGACCAGCAGCACCCGCACCAGGTTGCGGGCGAGGTAGGAGCGCAGCAGCGACAGGCTGGCGATCGCCATCGGGGTGAGCAGGGCCACCATGCCGCCCCACTCGTTGGAGTAGGCGAACGGCGCCGCCGGGCGCGTCACCGGGTAGCCGATGTCCTGCACCTGCGCCAGGCGCGGGTTGAACAGCTCCTGGACGAAGTCGTTGGCGGCGATCGACCCCGGCAGCAGGCGCGCGACCGGGGTCGTGATCCTGGCCTGGGGCAGCGCCAGGGCGAGGAACCCGAAGCCGATCACCACCGCCCAGAGGAGGGTGAGAAGCAGGATCATCCGGCGGATCGGCACGGCGGAGCGGGGCAGGTTGTACACGTAGAGGAACAGGACCGTCATCGACAGGTACAGCACCGCCCGGTAGCTGTAGGCGATCCACAGCTTGGCCTGGTCGAGCTGGGTGGCGGTGATCAGCATCCAGCCCAGGAACCCGATCCACAGCCCGAACCCCTTGGGGGCCCGCACGCCAGGACGCTGCACCAGCCACAGCAGCATCGGGACGGCCAGCAACACCCAGATCAGGGCGCTCAGCCCCAGCACCCACCACAGCGGGACGGCGCCGTAGAGCAGGTAGACCGGCCAGCCGGCCGGCAGGCGGGTCGTCCGGGACCCCGGCCGCGCCGGCGGCGTCGGGACCGTCGACTCCGAGACCTTCACGCGCTCGGGCACCGGACAAGCATAGGTCGTCCGGTGCCCTCGGGACAGCGGCGACCGCTACCGCGCCAGCCGGTTGAGGAAGGAGTCCCGCCCCGCCGCCCGGTAGCCGTCCACCGAGCTGGAGGAGCTGGTGATGCGCCAGTCGCAGTCGTGCAGGTTGTTGAAGTACACCAGCGCCTTGATGCGGGTCCGGGCCGTTTTGAGGGAGGCCACCGCGCTACGGAACCACGCGCCCTTGCTCGGGTGGCCGGCGGGCTGCTCGCGCAGGCCGAACTCGCCCAGCATCAGCGGCTTGCCGGGGTGACGCGCCGCCGTCCAGTCGTAGAACGGCTTGGTGATCTCGGCGAAGGACTGCGGCTTGGCGCCGGCGCGGCAGCCGTACCAGTTGTAGGGGTCGTAGGCGATCCAGTCGACGTACCGGTCGCCGGGGTAGAGCTGGCCGAGCAGGTGCTGCCAGCCCAGGTACCCCATCACGTTCCAGACCCAGACCACGTTGCCGGCCCCGACCCGCTCGAACACGTCGTGGATGTGCCGGTAGGCGCGGGCGTAGTCGCCGGCCGAGCCGTACTCGCCGACGTTGTCCTCGGGCTCGTGGTGGAAGGCCAGGAACAGCTTCTTGCCGAACGACTTGAGCCGGGTGGCGGTCGCCGAGATCTGGGCGTCGTGCTTGCCGCTGGCCACCGCCGCCCACGACCCGGAGCCGGTCGGCGGCTTCCAGTTGAGCAGCAGGATCCGCCCGCCGTTGGCCAGCTCACGCTCGGTGGCGGTCGGGAACGCGTGGGTCCACTGGTGGTAGAAGTGGACGATGTCGAACCTCCGCCCCTGCCGGGCCTCCCAGTCGTGGGTGAACTGGGTGGTCCCCCAGAGCGCGCCGGAGCTCGGGACCAGGATGTCGGACACGCCGCCCGGGCCGGGCGACGGCGAAGCTCCCGGCGCCGTCGTCGGGGTCGGGCGGGTGGTGGACGTCGGGCGGGTGGTGGACGTCGGGCGGGTGGTCGTGGTCGGCGGCAGCGGCCTGGTCTGGAAGTGCTGGTCCTGGGCGAGCCGCTTGAACGCCGCCAGCGACCGCGCCGAGGTGTCGACCCGGTAGTCGCAGCCCTTGCCGGCGTCGAAGTAGACCAGCGCCTGGACGTTGGGCATCTCGGTGGCGAGCTGGCGGGCGGCGTCGTCGAACCAGGCCGCCTTGCGGCCGGGCCTGGCCGGGTCCTCGGTGGAGCCGGCCTGGGCGATCATCAGCGGCTTGCCGCGCGCGCTGCCCCAGGCGTAGAAGTCGCCGAACACCTCGGAGAGCTCGGCCCAGCGGGTCTGGCCGCCGCAGCCGAAGTCGTTGTGGCCGTCGGCGGCGATCCAGTCGACGTAGTCGTCGCCGGGGTAGAAGCGGTCGGCGGCGCCGCCGGCGAACGCGGCCGCGGTCGGCGTCCAGACCCACGACACCGGCAGGCCGGCGAAGACCTCGTGGACGTGGCGCCAGGCGGCCACGTACGACGCCGGCGTGCCGACCCAGGAGCCGGCGCCCGGCAGGTCCATGCGGTGGCCGTAGCGGAGGAACACCGGCTTGCCCAGCGCGCGGACCGACTCGGAGAGCCGGCGGAGGTACACGTCGTGGCGGCCCTGGGCGACCTCGGCGGTGTCGCCGCCGTTGCCGATGGTGATCAGCGGGATGCGGTCGAGCTGGACGTCCCAGGCGGGCCGCCAGCCGAGCCCGGTCCCCCAGGGCACCTCGGTGTGGTCGATGGCGAGCCGGCGGCCGATCTGCCGCTCGAGCTCGAGCACCGCGGCCTGCTGGGCCCGCGGGCCGGAGGAGGCCGGCTGGACCCAGGCGCCCAGCCAGGCGGCGCTGGGGGTCAGCGGCGCCCGGCCCGGCGCGGTGGCCGGCGGGAACGCCCTGGCGGAGACGGTCAGGGCGCCGGCCAGGCCGGCCAGCAGCAGCAGCGCGGTGGCGGCGCGCGGGAGGCGCCGGGGCCCGGGACCTGCCGGCTGCCTGGAGTGGCGCGGGGACGGTCGCAACCTAATCGGCTCCTCCTGGTGAGGGTCTCACCTGGACGGGAGGCAGAGCCTGTTGCTGGCCACGCCGGGGGGAGGGCGTGGCCGGCCGGGCTTGGGGGGTAGCTCGGCGGGTGACGCTTCGGGGGACTGAAGGGCTCGCGGATTCATACCAGCATGATGATTCGAGAGTCAAATTCGCTCATCGGGGACTCACGGCCTGTGAACAACTCCTAGGCAATTGTCCTGGTTCGGTCGATCCGCCTGGGCGCCCTTTGTGCCGGGGAATTTCCCGCAGCGCTAGACGCCCCTGCCGGCGAGGTGGGCCAGGCGCACGACCGTGCGCGCCGTCAGCAGCCGCAGGCTCACCGCCAGCGCCAGGTACGCGCGGCGCTCGCGGCGGTCCAGCGACAGCGTCCGGCGGGCCCACCGCCTGGCCGCGCCACGCTCGCCCAGGGCGGCGTGGGCGAAGGCGATCTGCCCGTAGATGCGGGCCAGGCCGGACGGCTCCTGCTGCAGCTCGCGGTGCTTGTCGACCAGGTAGGTCAGGGCCGAGATGATCATCCGCCAGCGGTCGGCGAAGAACGAGGACTGGTGCCAGTGGACCACCACCAGCGGCTCCTGCACCGCCAGCAGGGGCCCGAGCCTGGCCGCCCGCAGCAGCCACTCGTAGTCCTCGGCGTAGCTGCCGGGGATGTGCTCGTCGACCAGGCCGATGGCGCCGAGGAGCCGCTGCCTGCGCACCAGCACGGTGGAGGGGTGCAGCTCGGTCAGGCGCGACCGCAGCAGCTGGCCGTGGGTGACCTGGGGGGTCGGCGCCAGCCGCGTGAAGCTGCGGTCGCCGTAGCGGACGACGATCCCGGTGGTGGCCACCGCCGCCTCCGGCCGGCCGGCGAGCGCCGCGGCCTGGCGTTGCAGCTTGGAGGGCAGCCACTCGTCGTCGTCGTCGCAGAAGGCGACCAGCTCGCCGGTGGCGTGCACGGCGCCGGTGTTGCGCGCCCCCGCCAGGCCGGGGGTGCGCTGGTTGCGGACCAGGACCAGCCGGCGTGAGGGGCCCGGGTCGCCCCACGGCAGGTCGGGGTCGCTCTGGTCGAAGACGACCACGCACTCGACCGTGCCGGGGTAGGCCTGGCCGAGGATCGCGGTCACGGCCCGCCGCAGCAGCTCCGGCCGGTCGCGGGTGGGCACCACCACGCTGACCGACGGCCAGCGGCGCTCAGCGGTGTCCACGGAGGTACCCGTAGCGGAGCAGCAGCGGCCAGGTCGAGCCGACGGTGAGCAGGCGCTGGCGGCGGGGCAGCTTGCCGCGCCACTCCTCGTCCAGGCGCAGCCGCACGCGGCCGCGTTCGAAGCGCATGGGGTTGCCGGCGAGGGCGTGGCTGGTGTCGAGCTCGATCCAGCCGTCGCCGACGAAGCCGAGCTCGCCGTCGGCGGCGGGCCGGCCGGCGTGGGCGAGGACGCGGCGCAGCTGCTGGGCCGGCTGGTGCACCAGCGACTCGTAGCGGAGCAGCAGGGTCGCCACGCCGAGCCGGTCCAGCAGGTGGAACAGGCAGTTGTAGGCGAGGTAGCGGGCGCTCATCCGCAGCGGCGTGTCGGTGGCCATCAGCGCGTCGCCGCCGACCACCTCGCGCCGGCGCATCAGCTTGGTCCACGAGAAGGCGACCCCGCGGCTGTCGCGCACCAGGTGGACCAGGCGGAGCTCCACGCCCTCCAGGCGCCGCAGCAGGAACGCCTGCGAGGCGTGCTTGCTGGCGTCGACGATCAGGGGGGCGTCGGCGACCTGCCGGACCGCGGCGTACAGCCGCTCGAGCAGCTCCAGGTAGCGGCGCAGCCGGGCCCGGTAGGGCGGCCACAGCGCCGGCAGGACCATCAGCGGCACGTAGCGGTTGCGGTCGACGGCGCGCTTGAGGGCGAGCACCTCGCCGACGTCGAGGGTGTCCCAGCCGCCGAAGGCCACCTCGCCGACCAGCCGCCAGAAGGCGCAGTCGCGGAAGCGCCGCCCGCAGCCGCAGAGGTTGTTCTCCTCCAGGCCCCGCTGCCACACGTGGACCAGCTCGCCGACCGACCAGACCCCGTCGAGCCGGCCGAGCGCGCGGTCCAGCAGGGTGCTGCCGCTGCGCCCCAGCCCCCCGATGAACAGCACCCGCACAGGACCGGCCTGGGCGGCCCGCTCCCCCGCCGCCGCGGCCTCCGCGGGCCTCATCGGCCCGGCTCCTCGGCGGCGCGCGGGGCCGCGGCGGGCTGCTGGCCGGCGACCAGGCCGTCGACCAGGCGCTCGAAGGCGCGCACCGCCGGGCGCGGACCGAGCCGCCCGGCCGGGACGCGGAAGGCGGCCGGCGCGGCGACCACCCGGTCCAGCAGGCCGTGCAGGTCGGCCTCGGACTCGGCCAGGAACACGCTGCCGTCGGCGGCCAGGCGGCGCGAGAACGCCACCTGGTGGTCGTCGACGTGCTCGCCGAGGCGCTGCCGGCGTGGCACCACGATCGGGACCGCGCCCAGGTGCCTGGCGCCCAGGATGGTGCCGGGGCCGCCGTGGCAGACCACCGCGGCGGCCACCTGCATGGCCGCCTGCAGGGCGTTGAACTCGAAGTAGTCGTGCCAGTCGGCCACGCCGGCGGGCGGGGCCGAGGTGCCGGTCTGCATCAGGCAGGTCAGCCCCGAGTCGTGCCGGCGCGGCGCGGCGAGCCAGCCGTCCACCCAGCGCACCAGCCGGTCGAACGGGTGGTGGTCGGTGCCGACGGTGACCAGCAGCAGCGGCGGCGCGGTCACAACAGGCTCCCGATCACGACGCCCTTGGGGTAGCTGCGACGCTGCTCCTCCCACTGCAGCAGGAACAGGTTGCTGAAGGGGTAGCAGAGCCGGCCGGTCATGGTCGCCGAGTCGATCCGGTCGTAGACCTCGACGTACACGGTCTTCTGGCCGAGCAGCCTGGCGACCAGGAAGAACGGGAAGGCGACGCCGGCGCCGCTCGACACCACCACGTCGGGCCTGAACGAGCGCAGCAGCCGCCAGGCCAGCAGCAGGTTGCGGACCAGGTTGGGCAGGTTGCGGGTGGTCGGGTGGTGGGCCCAGGCGACCCGTTCGCCCACCAGCAGCGAGCGGCTGTCCAGCTTGCTGAAGGTGACCCACATCCGGTCCTGGCGTTCCCACCACGGACGCAGGTTGTGGAGCTGGATCAGGTGGCCACCGGAGGAGCAGGCCAGTAGCACGCGCATCGGGTTCAGAACGCTCCCCTGGGGGAGACCAGCAGCGGGATGGTCTTGGAGAGGATGAACAGGTCGTAGGCGATCGACCAGTTCTCGACGTAGAACAGGTCCAGCCGCACGTAGTCCTCGAACGACAGCTCGCTGCGCCCGCTGACCTGCCACAGGCCGGTGATGCCCGGCCGCACCTCCAGCCGGTCCAGCTGCCACTCCTCGTACAGCGCGACCTCGGAGGCCAGCGGCGGCCGCGGGCCGACCAGGCTCATCTCGCCCTTGAGGACGTTGACCAGCTGGGGCAGCTCGTCGATCGAGTAGCGGCGCAGCACCTGGCCGACCCGGGTGACGCGGGGGTCGTGGCGGAGCTTGAACAGCGGCCCGTCGGCCTCGTTGCGCCCGCGCAGCCCGTCGAGCAGCTGGTCGGCGCCGGCCACCATGGTGCGGAACTTCAGCAGCGTGAACGGCCGGCCGCGCAGCCCGATCCGCTCCTGGCGGAAGACCACCGGGCCGGGCGAGGTGAGCTTGACCGCCAGCGCGACGGCCGCCAGCAGCGGCGCCAGCAGCAGCAGGCCGAGCGCGGCGACCACCAGGTCGCAGGCGCGTTTGGCGGCCGCCTGGAAGGTGGTGAGCTGCGGCGCGTTGACCGACAGCGTCATCACGCCGCCGATGGTCTGGGGCGCCAGCCGGCTGGACAGCACCGTCGGCAGGTTGGCGGTGAAGCGGACCTCGACGTCCTCCAGCCGCCTGGCCTTCATGATCTCCACGACGTCCTCGGTGGTGACCGCGCTGGAGGCCACGAACAGGCAGTCGGCCTTGGTCTGGCGGATCAGCTCGCGGAGGTGGCCGACGTTGCCGAGCACCCGCGGGTCGTCCAGCCGCACCTCGTCGTGGCCGCCGGCCAGGAACCCGACCGGCTGGAACCCGAGCTCCCTGGTCTGCATGGTGGCGGCCAGCCGCTCGGCCTCCAGGTTGGCGCCGACGATCAGCGTCCGGAAGGTGAGCTGGCCCCCCAGCCGCAGCCGGCGGACCCGCCAGTGCCACAGCCGCCGCGAGGACAGCGCCAGCACCAGCCCCAGCCCCCACGCCAGCAGCATCCACAGCCGTGAGAACGACGCATTGGACCAGAACGACACCATCACCACGGCGGAGATGATCAGGCTGATGCTGACGATGATGCGGCGGAACTCCTCGGCGGTGGAGTACTGGTGGACCCGGTAGAGCCGCATCGTCAGGTAGACCAGCGGGGTGATCAGCGGCACGGTCAGCAGCAGCAGCCAGAAGTCCAGGGTGGGCACCAGCTGGTCGAAGCGGAGCTGGTAGGCCAGCAGCAGGGCGGCGAAGACGGAGAAGCTGTCGGTCAGGCCCATCCAGGCGTAGTGGGCGTGGTACTCGCGGCGGGTGTCGGAACGCCGCGCGCGGGCCAGGCGGGGCGAGAGCAGCAGGCTGTGGTGGAACGGGGGTTCCAGGGTCACCGTCTCGGCGAATGCCCGCCGCACGTTTGCCGTCCTTTCCGCTGCGCCAAATCCGCGAGGTCTCGCAGAGACGGCCGGGAGGCCCGGGTGGGCGGCGTTTTCCATCCGTGGTGGAGGCGGCACTCCGACGACTCCCGCTTCAGCTCTGCTGGTGCTCAGCACCACGCGGAGCATGACCCGGCGGGCGGGGTGGGCGCATGCGGAGGTTGCGGTAATCTCCTCACGCATTTGCGGTAAGCGCGCACAGGGGGTCGTGGACGCGGCGCTAGTGGTCCTGCGGATCGTAATAATACGAGCTCTTGGTTGCCTGCTTCGACCGGTTCAGGACCGCGCCGACAAGCTTCCCGCCGACCTGGTCGAGCTCCTCCCGCAGGCGGCTGACCGCCGTCCGGTCGCTCTCCTTGGCGTCGGCAACCACCAGCACCGCGTCGGTGAGCGGCGCCAGCGCCATGGCGTCGGCCACCACCAGCGCGGGCGGGCAGTCGAGGATGATGAAGTCGAACAGGTCGCGCTGCTCCTTGAGGAACTGGCGCATGGCGTCGGAGTCCATCAGCGACGACGGGTGGGGCGGCAGCGGCCCCGACAGGATCACCCACAGGTTGGGTGCCACCGACCACAGCTCGGAAGCCTTCTGCGCCGGGGTGACGACGGCGCCCGGCCGCCTGGCGGGCGCGGTGCCGTCGGCGAGCACGTCGCTGAGGCCCGACCGGTTGGGCAGGCCGAAGAACTGGTGCACCCGGGGCCGGCGCAGGTCGGCGGAGACCAGCAGCACGTCCTTACCGGTCTCGGCGAGCACCACGGCCAGGTTCGCCGCGGTGGTGCTCTTGCCCTCCCCCACCCCGGCGCTGACCACCATGACCGAGTTGATGTCGAGCTGGCTGGCCAGCCTGGCCATGCGGGTCCGCAGCGTGCGGTAGCTCTCGGCGGCCGGGGTGTTCGGCTGGTCGAGGGTGACCAGGCTGCTCCTGGGCCGGCGCCGCCAGCGGATCCGGCCGCGGCGCATCCACCTGGACAGCGGCGGGATCGTCGCCAGCACCGGCCGTTCCAGCCGCTCGGCCAGGTCCTCACGGCCACGCAGGCGGTCGTCGGTGTGGTCGCGCACGAAGGCGAGCACCACCCCGAGGAACAAGCCGACCAGCAGCCCGATGCCGACGTCGAGCCGGTGCTTGGGGCTGACCGGGTAGGTCGGCAGGTCGGCCGCGGCGATCACCGTGCCGGGGGTGAAGTCCAGCGACTGGAAGCCCTGGATCTGCACCGCCAGGGGCTGGAGGCGGTTGTTGAGGCTGGTGATCCTCGCCTCGGCCGCGCGGACGGCCTCCGGGGCGGCGCTGGCGTTCGCCACGATCGCCTCGGCCTTGGTGACCTCCCGTTGCAGCCGGTCGATGTCCTTCTGCAGGGTCCTCTTGCTGGAGGCGGCCTGGCTGCGCGCCTCGGCCTCGCGAAAGGCCAGGTAGGCATTGGCAAAGGCGTCGGCGCCGCGCTGCGCCGACAGCGGCACGGTGTCGCGGTAGTGGATCCTGACGATCTGCGAGTTGGCCGGCACGTCGGCGGACAGGTGCTCGATGAGCTGCTGGGGGGTGGCGGTGGTCCCGAGCTGCTTGGCGGCCACGGCGGCGACCGGCTCCGACAGCGCGAGCTGGCGCTGGTTGAACATGTTGAGCTGCTGGTCGACCCGCTGCCCCGGGTCGAAGGCGTTGGTGGTGATCGCCCGCACCAGCACCGACGCGGTCGACTCGTACAAGGGCGTACGGCGGAAGGAGTAGGCGCCGGCGGCGACGCCGCCGAGCACGACGACGGCGAGGATCAGCACGAACTGCCGCTTGAACACCGTCAGGTAGTCGCGGAGCTCGACCGATCCTGCCGGTGTGGGACCTCCACTCACCGTACCGACCGCCTTCTCATGCGTCAGGCCCTCCCTGGCGGCTTGCCCGCGTGCGGCCCTCGCCGGCGGTCAACCATGCGGACGCCTGCCTCCCGGCCCGTCAACGTAGCGCTTGACTGTGAGCTTCGCCTCCGTCGGGTTGAGTATCGTCTCCCCGCTGTCAGGACTAGATACCAGTACGTAGCGTTTGCATCGGCACCCCCCGGAGTTCACTGGATTGTCACCCATCCCGGAACTTGGGGCGAAGCCGCTGGTAGGTCTCGGCGAGCAGCTCCGGCAGGACCTTGGTCTCGCCGACGACCGGCATGAAGTTGGTGTCCCCGCCCCAGCGCGGCACCAGGTGGAGGTGGAGGTGGTCGGCGATGCCGGCGCCGGCGGCCTGGCCGAGGTTCATGCCGAGGTTGAAGCCGTGCGCTCCGGCATCCTCCTCCAGGGCGCCGATCGCGGTGCCGGCGAACGCCATCATCTCGGCCAGCTCGGCGGCGGTCAGCTCCCGGTACCTGCCCACGTGCCGGTAGGGCGCCACCATCAGGTGTCCGGGGTTGTAGGGGAAGG
>Ga0081538_10001056_pt1 | contig 29378 bp, 27 predicted proteins | sample TabmetS5T2R1_FD_71022 | JGI IMG/M metagenome (GOLD analysis project Ga0081538, IMG submission 71022) | Tabebuia heterophylla rhizosphere microbial communities from the University of Puerto Rico - S5T2R1 | ecosystem: Host-associated > Plants > Roots > Rhizosphere ...
CCTTCTTCTGCCAGCGGCAAATGACCACTAAATTATAGATGATAGAGAAGATATGAAAATCTTAGCAGGACATATAATATGTTATTTATACGACTTTCCTACTCATCATTGTGACTAGTGGACTAATCCTTTTTAATACTCCATTTTTTTCTAAATTGTTACCCTGATTGGTTCATCCGGTCTCAATTTTGAACGTCTTTCTGCCGGAACCCTCTAGGCCCGCCTAAATTAAAAAATCGTTCGAAAAGTGGACCCAATTCTAATTTTAGAGATGTTCACTAGATCGGAGAATTCCGCGGCAAGGAAGAATTCTAAAATGACCTGTTCCAAAAGTGAACATATTTTGGTATGGCTGTGCCACAGATTCACATTCTCAAAGTATATCTGGCATTATATAATCGTCAATGACAATCTTCTTTACACTTATCCAAACCTTTTTGAGTTAACCTAATGTATTCTAGTGTATTCCTTTCGATAAACCCTTTTTGTATAAGGTCTTGGACAATCTCATTTGTTGCCTGATATCCATATGACGGCCTTTCATAGGCTGTTGGACTGACATTTTCAAAGAAGACATCAAAAGCTTTTATGTTATTGTTTACATTTCCATTAGCCATCATATACATCCCGCAAAGAAACTTCTTGGAGTATCTTTGCAGCTCCTCAGAGGTAAAAATTCCTCCCAACTGAAATCTTATCCAGTAGGTTACATTTCAAAGACAAATAATAACTTTCAAAACTACACGTGACCGACATGTGGCTATATTTCGACTAGGCTCATACACAACAGAAATCTATAACTAACAGGATAGTACAAATTAATTAGATCTCATTTTTCATTCTGTGCTTCTGATTCCTCGAGTCCGAATTCTGAAGTTTTTGCCGAGTCCCTCTGGCCCTCTTTTTCTTGAAGGAGGATATCCATCAAAAGAACAATACCTCCACAACCTCCACTATCTCCATAGAAAGAAAATCGAATTGAATATCAGCACAAGAGTGGTGGAGGCATCTGCAGAAGGTGGAGTATCATCTCCACCGTCAACAAATCTTCACTATCTCCACTCCCACCGGGTTGAGCGTGGATTTGCAGCTCTTTTGGTGGAGATATGGGAGGTATTTTCCGAGTGTATCTGTAAAATTGCAGTTGAAGTTCTGGGATATGATGGTGTGATATGAATGTAATACTCGGCATTGAGATACATTAAGGCAAAACAACAAAGAGATACCCATTTGATGCTTCAGCGTTCTATCACAGGCAGCAAATTGATAAGGCTTTTTGCTATCTTTTACCATCTACTTCTATAAGCTTTTTATGAAGATCTGAACATAGTCAGTTCTTAATAATTGAAAGGCGATAATAGTACTAATAATACAAAGAAGAAAGTTGCTGTGGTTTTCCCATTTACCTGCATTATAACAGTGGAATTCTTTTTTACTATGAATTTGGAAGCCATTAGTAAAGACGAGCATGGTTGCTGTTAAGTGCTTTGCTGCCAGTACTAAAATAATGTCGACAAGAAAGACTCATTAGTATAGATGCTCTGAAAGTGCCTTTATGGTGGACAGCAGAAAGAAAGCGAATAGGGACATTTTGGGAGACCCCGTAAGAGACTACGACATAAAAAAGTATAATGATATTCAGACAATCCTTTCCGAAATGGCAAATTCTGGCGGCTTTCAATCGAGGAATCTTGCTTATGGTGTTGATATCCTCCGGAGTATGATAAGCGAGCAGAACTGTACCAAATTCCTTTCATTCGTTGGATCACTAATGTCAACAGGGGCAAGGGGCATCATACGTGATATGCTGAAGAATAACATGTTTGATGTCATCATCACTACATGTGGTGCAATAGACCACGACATTGCAAGAACATATGACAGGTATTATGGCGGTGACTTTCGTATGGATGATGGCATGCTACTCGAAAACAACATTCACAGACTTGGCAATGTGCTTGTACCAATGGAGAATTATGGTCCACTTATCGAAGAGAAAGTGCAAAAATGCCTAGAGGATATGTACAAAGAGGGCAGGCGGGACATCGCAACTTATGAGATAACTAGCTACATAGGGAGCACCCTTGACGAATCATCGTTCCTTTATTGGGCCAACAAAAACAAAATCCCAGTTATTGTTCCTGGCATTGTAGATGGTGCAGTCGGAAGTCAAGTATGGTTGTTTTATCAACAACACAAAGACCTCAAAATAGACATACTGAAGGATCAAAGCAAGCTATCTGACCTTGTCTTTGAGGCCAAAAAGTCGGGCGCATTCATGATTGGAGGAGGCATTTCAAAGCATCATACATTATGGTGGAACCAATTCAGAGGTGGGCTTGACTATGCTGTTTACATAACTACAGCTCATGAATGGGATGGAAGCCTGAGCGGCGCTCTAGTCGCAGAGGCAATATCTTGGGGAAAGGTTACCGCTAGGGCTTCCCAAACCACGATAAACGGCGAGGCTAGTATATTGCTACCGTTCATTTATGCAGCATTGCGTGCCTCTACAAAGAAGGAGCAAGAATAGCATATACATACATTCATCATTAAGACTTTGTAATAGGCGAAAGATGATTTATAACAAATGGTACAGCCATTACTAAGTCCTTTATAGTTTGCGCCCTCTCATGTTTCTGTAATCGTCCACATTTGGTATTCATATTCTTCTTTGTGAGCCCTTATCTTGCATAAGCCGAGAGGGGAATTATGCCAACCTGTAAACGTCCGTGCATCTGTATGCAAGTGCGAAACAATACCTCTAGAATATTTAGGATTCTTTCTTGTTTATACATTCAAAAATACTAAACACAAATTCAGTTAATTTTCAAAAAAAGCTGAGGTAATTATATATATCTTCTTTGTTTTATTTGATCTCTATTAACAAACATTGAACTACTCAAGCAAATACGAGGTATCTTTTCTTACGGGGGCAACTGCTGAGGAGATTAAGAAAGTATCCTCGTGGGTCAAATATGCAAACAAGATAATCAATGATCATTTTGGAATAGTCACGTCGTTTGATATTCTAATATGCCGAGGAAGATGGGAGATGGAGGTGCAAGTCATATCTAGAAAAAGCCAGTCTCCTTTCTCAATGTATAATGATACAAAATTCGTGGGTATTACAGATTACCGCCTTGGGGAAATTGTGATCAGATCTGATATTGCAAGTTTCGGTCATTATTTGCATGAATTGATACATGGGATAATAAGTAACAGACATTCGCATCAGCTTAGAGAAGGGTTTGCATGGTACTTCACCCTAAAGCTTACTGAGCGATATAGGTATGTGAGGCCGTCCTACCCATCTTGGGTAGATGTACTATATGTATATCCGGTCAACATGCTTGCTGAAATTGTGGGGGATGAATTCCTCAAAGATTTAGCAGTCGGAAAAGCCTCTATACAGCATGATCTACTTCCGAGGGATGTACAAGAACTTTTTCTGCCTGAAGAGGTGTTTTACTCAAAGAAAAGATATCTTAAATGAGGAGAATAGAAATGTTGGTTTCCATATCCAAAACCTACATCTCGGTCAATATTATTTTGTGGAATCGTTAGGACTGAAGAATACCAGAAGTGTTGTGTTTTGTTTTCTGCACATACCGGTTCTAGAAACCGGTTGCGACTGTAAAGCTTGTTATTGTCCATTCTTGATGTCACAGGCTAAAAAGTAAATTGAGCGATAGGTCGACAGGGTTTATTTTGAATGTTTCCTGGAGAATAGTAATACTATAGACTCATGGCCACAAGGGGGAGCATACGCGTCAAGAAATTGCCTCCAGCTATAACAATTAGTTTTCTGAAATTCAAGGTAACTAACTATAGGATGTAACAATACTAGAAAATTATGGTAATAATAGCCCACAACCAGAAAATTTCTGCTATTAATAACTCGAACAAGGCTAATTTAAAAAAATAAAAATATCATAATTTTTTACGATTATATCACGTAGAGAAAAGATAAGTACTGCTGATAGCATGTAAACGCAATGGAATTTGTCGATTCAAGCATAGTTGAACAAATAGAGATGAAAATGATTCGTCCATCTCAGTTCTCTATACGGGACAAATTTCAGAGAAATGATTGTGATTTTGAAACGTTAGTCAATAGCATAAGAGAGCATGGCCTGTTACAGCCTATTCTAATAAGGCCTCTTGAACATGGCTTTGAAATTGTTGCAGGCCACAGGAGATTTCAAGCATGTAGAACCCTTAGGTGGAGATTCATCACTGCAAAGATAAGGGAATTGTCGGACAAGCAGACGTATGAAATCCAACTTACCGAGAATATTCAAAGAAAATCGATGGATCCAATAGAAGAAGCTGAGGCGTTTAGAAGATATGTGATTGATTTTGGGTGGGGTGGGGTAAGCGAGCTTGCGAAAAAAATTGGCAAAAGTGAAGAGTATGTCTCGCACCATATGCAGCTGCTCAAATTACCCTACGAAATCAAGCACAAAATAGTGAACAATTCACTTAAAGTCAGCCAAGCTATTGAAATAGTGCAGGTGCCTCATGATAAACAGCAAAAGATAGCAAATGAGGTCATTAACAATAATTTAACTGTAAGACAGATCCGAGAACTAAAAATGGCACTAAAGGAAGAAGAAACATTTAACAAAATAATCGTTTCTACAAAAGATGAATCGAGATCTTCAGCTATAGCAAAGAAAGCATCACTTACTCTCAAGATCACTCTGGCAAGACTTGATAACTTGATAAATGAAGTTCATACAACTATAGAGCCAGATCAGAGAGCAGAAATAATTAACCTGCTAATGGGAATAAGACTAAGAGTTCATTCACTAATCGATGAGAGCATACGTTTCAAAAGCAAAAAATCCAATTTGTAGTTAGTCACACACACACAGTCACTCACTTCAGTTATCTTGGAAGGAAAGGGGGAATCCACTCCTCTAGGAATTTTTTATAATCTTTGCTTGTATATGCAAGAGAGTGGAATGAGGGATCTTTCATAGGGATGAAATCGTACGCTTCGTATGACTGTATGATATCTCCAAATAAGTTTCTGTAGATATCACTTTCCTCATCAGCTATTTCTTCTGATGGAAAAGCTTGCACACTTATCCAGTCATATCCTCCCCTTGTCCGACCAGAAAACAGGACAAAAGGTGCATCAGCCAAATATTTCTTCAGACCCTCAAGCCTCTTTGTAAGGTGCTGAGATGTCCTAAAAGTTCCGAGCACGACTCTTACCACTCGGCGTCTAATCTTTGTCGTATCAACTGATATTGTGTATCCAGTTATGACACCATCTTCTTCTAACCTAGTAATTCTTGATTGGATCTCTTCCTCAGTAAGGTTGTGACCATAGCCACGAAGAAAGTCCCAGATCTCTTTGCTGTCTTGTCTTGAGTTCTTGCTCAACGTAGAAAGGATCAGTTCATCAATGTTGTCGAGCATTAGCGATGTCACTGCTAGACGTATATGACATATGCCAAGTAATAGATGTTTTAAGAAGATTTAGATATATACTAACTTTGACTACTTCGTCAAATGCTTTTTCTATCGAATAGTGTCAGCATCAAAAACACACTGCTATGCAGTCGAAGCATCATGAGATCTGCAATTGAGTAGAAGAGAAACAGAGAATATAAGAGAATGGTCAAGGTTGGAGATCCTGCAACCAAGATAGTTGAAATTGCAGAAAAAAATTAAAGCTGGACACGATAGCTATAGATCCAAAAGAAGTTATAGAAGCACTACACATCTTAGAGGGCACGAATTCATTAATGATCTATACGATGTAAGCGACAAGGTCTTAAAGACGATGTCTATTCTCGTTATCTTTATGATGCGAATATCTGATCTATCCAGACCAAATCATACATCATCCCTGCGCCAATTGCCAGTGTAGTTATTGCTGCAGCATATCTGAGTAGAAGGCTAACCTTTGCTGAATTGGCAAGTTTGACAAAGGGTATCCCTATGAGTGTGCTTATTCCCACCATTCCCCCAATAGAACCTGCTCCAAAGATTGCTATGTATGCCAACCCAAGAGGGATGGAATTGATGGTCGATAGTACAATAAGCAGCAATGCTCCACTTCCCGCCATCCCATGAACCATGCCAACAATGAGTGATTTATGTCCATGTCCGTGTTCAGCATTGTGAACATGTCCATGAGAATGGACAAGATTGCCTTGATGATGGTGATGGATGTGCTTGTGTGATGACTTTTGATGTCGCAGGCCTTTTAAGAACTTGCCAATACTCCATCCCGTAAAAGTAGTAACACCTAGGAATAGCAGCATTATACCTACACCAAATTCCATCCTACTACTTACTGTCTCACTGATATTGACTGCAAGCAGCAATACCAAAAGTCCTGCAATAAAAAGCGACGTAGTATGACCCAAACCCCATATTGCGCCAAGCATAGAAGCACGCTTGATGTTCTTGTGGTTTGACGCAACAACTGAGAGCACCGCCGCAACATGATCTGCTTCCATCGAATGGCGTAAGCCTGTTACAAGGCCCAAAAGAAGGATGCCTGTTGGAGCAGCCACATTGATGTTGCTTTCCACAGTATGAAAGAGTGGTTCAATTACAGCATTGATTGTATCCACTATCAAGCGTGAGTGCCTTTAGTGAAATCTTTAGATTAGTCTTTAGATTCGAGTTCTCTTTTAATAAGAAAAAATTGAGACAAGGCCAAAGGTTGTTTGCTCTTTGCCGACATCGACTAAATTTTTGTCTTCAGCTTGTTAATAAATTGATTTATTGTACAAATGTTAAACACTGCATTCGCAAGACCCAAACCAATGGCTATTCCAACCTTTTCCACTGGAGATCCAATTCTGGATTTCTTCTATACACTCTTTAATGGAATTGCTGAGGTACCACTCTTTAGCTCTCCTATAACAGGCATACTGATACTTGCAGGGGTCTTCCTCGCCTCAAGAAAAGCTGGCGCGATGATGGTACTTTCAGGGTTGATAGGTGCTGGGATCGCTATTTTGGCTGGCGCTCCCTATGATTTAGTCACTTTTGGCCTATTCGGTTACAACTCAATACTCACTGGAATGGCATTTTGGTCTGGACCGTTTGTAAAGGCAAATAGGGCTACTTTCTTTATTTCAGTCTTTGGAGCAGCCATAACTGCGTTCACGTGGATGGCATTCTCTCACCTTATGGGAGACCTGTTTATACTGGATGGAGTAGCCAACTCGTGGGCTATCCCTGGCTTTACGTCATCGTTCATCTTCACGACGTGGGCTCTAATGTACGCCACCAAGAGGTTTGGACATGACATATGGCCAGCACCTCCGGCTCCACCTAAAGAGGAATTGATAGCTGAAAGCGGCAATCCAAAGCAAGAAGGGGAATTTAAGTGGACAGCAAAGGAGTTCATGATGGCCACACTACAAGGCGTCTCGCAGGTCACGTTTGTAGGAAACTGGAAGACAGGCATATTCTGGGTGGTAGGGCTTACACTTGCATTTGAACTTGCCCCAACGATAGCCGGGGTGCAGGAGGGAAGGCCTTGGTTCACCAATGGATATACAGCCCAATGGGACGAAAATTCTATGCTATTCTTAGCAGGATTGATGGCGCTTCTGGGTTCAGGCATTGGCGTAGCAATGGCAATACTTACAAAGTTGCCAACTGCAGAAATAAGACTAGGGCTGCATGGTTTCAATCAAGTGCTAGTCATGATAGCCCTGACTAGTTTTGTACCGCTCACACCTCAATCATTTATGATGGCTGTTTTTGCCACAATAGGCTGTTCATTTCTGATGCCTGCTCTACAGAGGTTCTTTGGACAATGGGGACTGCCCGCTCTTACTGGCCCATTCGTATTTACTGCTTGGGTGTTTCTCCTGGCAACAGCCGGCTTTGGGAATATACCTGCTGGAATCGGCTGGGCAAGACCATAGGCAGAACCCTTCCACACCTTTTATTATTATCGTTATTTTATTCTCCAATAGGAGGGCATATATACAGAGCCATGGATTCAGGGCTTTTTGATAAATTTCTAAAAGAGGCAAAGAAAAGACTGAAAGACAAGTCTGATTCTGAAAAAGTCAGGATATTTATTGACTGGTGCATAAAGAACGGCTACGAAGAGGTAATACTTAGAATCAGTTCTGAAGAAAAGGGAGGATGGGCAAAGAATTACTTCTTGGACTTTACTACTACCAGGATCATAGTCACCAAGAAGAGCTTTTTGACGAAGTTTGCAGATCTGGGCTATGTCGCCGGCCTAGCACCCTACCCATATCTTGTCCTGAGAAAAGAGACAAATTCTTCAACTGTACGCTCGCAGGCAACTACAAGCCCTGAAGAGCTATTGAAGAGGCAAGGCTTCTCCATATGGTATTCAGATATTGCAGAGTTTGTGCTTAGAAAAGGTATAGAGACGCTGGTTACGAATATGTTTGGCAGGGCTATCGTTTCAAACTTTCTTAGTATCAAGACATTCTCCGGAAAAGAGTATAACTTTACTTTGCCCGTAAACAAGAATGGCACCTACGAGCAGATACGTTTCTGGATAGGAGTAATCCTTCCCTCTTTCTGTCCGCCCTATTGATGATATCTTGATGCTGCAAGATGATTTCATGATAGTAAGAGAAAGTTATTTGCCGACATCGGCAAAATCACTCAAGCCTCAAAGTAGTTGCGAAGTAGATAAAAACAACTATTGAAAGAGTTCAATTTCTAACTTTAAAATACTTCACTCAAGTATGAACTCAAAGAGGTATCATGCGAAAATGATGCTAGCGCCAAGAGAAATGGAAAAAATGTGGATCTGGACAGCAGCCCAGATCGCAGAAGGGCGAAAAGAGCGAGGTGTAAAATTGAACTACCCAGAATCTGTAGCATATATAGCAAATTATGTAGTAGAAGGAGCCCGTGAAGGTAAGAGTGTTGCAGATCTAATGCAATCAGCAAGAACGATATTGAAAAAGAATGACGTAATGGCTGGAGTCCCAGAACTTATTCATACAGTTCAAGTAGAGGTCACATTTCCCGACGGAACTAAGTTGGTCACAGTGCATGATCCCATTCAATAATAGGTGAACAACATATATGGTAAAAAAGAAACAAGTTTTACAAAAAAAAAGAAAACAAGAACAACATCCAGCAGTAGAAGAACCAGCACTAAGAGGGAGGTTGGAAGAGCTTTGATTCCTGGCGAATATGTTCTATCCAAAGATCCTGTGATTTGTAATGAAAATAGAAAAACTATCAAAGTAAGTGTAAGCAATAGAGGAGATAGACCGTGCCAGATCGGATCACACACGCACTTTTTTGAAGTCAACAGGGCTCTGGACTTTCCAAGGGAACAGACATTTGGCTATAGACTAAATATTCCAGCTGGAACTTCAGTGAGGTTCGAACCTGGCGATACAAAAGAAGTAGAATTGTGTGAAATAGGCGGAAGTAGGATCTGCTTTGGGTTCAATGGTCTAACTATGGGGAGCCTTAATTCTAGTATAATGAGAAATGCAGCACTCGAGAAAGCAAGGACGCTTGGGTTCAGAGGAGCAGGGGAGAAGAGGAGGTAGAAAAGAATATGGTTCTCAAATTAACACGAAAACAATACACAGACCTATTTGGTCCCACAACGGGAGACAAGGTCAGATTAGGGGATACAGATCTGATGATTCAGATCGAAAAGGACCTAATCACCCCAGGAGACGAATGTGTCTTTGGTGGAGGAAAAACTCTAAGGGACGGTCTTGCACAGACATCTGGAGTCACCAATAGCAATGGCGCGCTAGACTTCTTGATTACAAATGCAGTGATACTGGATCCTGTACTTGGTATAGTAAAGGCTGATATTGGAATCAAAGATGGCAAGATCGCAGGAATAGGAAAGGCAGGAAACCCGTATACTATGGACAAAGTCAATCGTAACCTGGTTGTGTCAGCCTGTACAGAAGCTACTGCTGGCGAACATACCGTATGTACTCCGGGCCACTTCGATACCCACATACATATGATCTCTCCTCAGCAGTACATAGACGGAATCAGCAACGGTATTTGTAATATGATCGGCGGAGGAACAGGTCCTGCTGATGGAACAAACGCTACAACTTGCACACCGGGTGTATATAATATGAGTAGAATGCTTGAAGCAATAGAAGATACACCGATGAACTGGGGATTCCTAGGCAAAGGAAATGATTCGCATCCTTCACTTGCAACTCAATTAGAACAAATAGAGGCAGGAGCATGTGGTTTGAAAGATCATGAAGACTGGGGCACTACAGCATCCGTTCTCGATGCATCGCTCAAGGCCGCAGATATGACCGATACTCAAGTGGCCATACACACAGACTCTATCAACGAGTGTGCCTATGTGGAAGATACAATTAATGCGATAGATGGTAGGACGTTACACACCTATCATACAGAAGGTGCAGGAGGGGGACATGCTCCAGACATTATGAAGATAGCAGGTGAAACATTTGCACTGCCGTCTTCAACAAACCCAACAAGACCTTTCACCAAGAATACTATCGATGAGCACTTGGACATGCTTATGTTCTGCCATCACCTTAATCCAGCAGTTGCTGAAGATGTGGCATTTGCAGAGTCCAGAATTAGAGCAGAAACGATCGCAGGTGAGGACGTACTACATGATGAAGGCGTATTGAGCATGTATTCATCCGACAGTCAGGCTATGGGACGAATTGGCGAAGTTGTCATACGGGCATGGCAGACGGCAGACAAGATGAAGAAGATGAAAGGAAAGTTATCACAAGAAACTGAAGACAATGACAACTTCAGAGCACGCAGGTACATTGCAAAGACGACCATAAACCCTGCAATCACACATGGTGTAGCCGATCACCTAGGCTCCCTTGAAGTGGGCAAGTATGCGGATATTGTAATGTATCCAATGTCTTTCTTTCCTGCAAAGCCAAAAATGGTGCTAAAAGGAGGATTCATTGCCTGGTCCATAATGGGAGATCCAAACGCGTCTTTGCCAACACCTGAACCAGTTTACTACAGACCAATGTTCGGAGCATTGGGCAAAGCAGTCCATAAAACTTCTTACACATTCATGTCGAAGCGTGCAATAGAGCTTGGGGTTCCGCAGAAGTTAGGCCTTGAAAAAGTGGTTCTTCCAGTAAAGAATTGTAGAAACATCAGCAAGAAGGATATGATGTGGAATGATGCAACACCTAAGATTGACATAGACCCAGAAACCTATGAGGTAAAACTGGACGGTAAGATAGCTACAGTGGATCCAGCAAACGAGCTAGCGGCTGCACAAAGATACTTTATGGCATAACTGTCAAGGGCATCACAAGCAGGCTTCGCTTGCCTGCATCCTTTTCTTCTTTTTATTGAAATATCTATATCTTTATCTTCATCTCTTCTGTTCTTCTATTCATGTCAACAAACCCCAACTTTGGCGTGTGGCGGCCAATGGCTGAAAGTGTTGAATTCAATGCGCTAGAGTCCAATTCTAACGCGGTAATGGCTGTTGCCGACACAGTGCGGACCACCCTTGGACCAAAGGGACTTGACAAGCTGCTTATAGATCAAGCGATGAATCGGCATGTGTCAAATGACGGCGTTACAATACTGCTTTCACTTAAAGCCATTCACCCTGTTGCAAGAATGATCGTAGAGATAGCCGAGCGCCAGGAGCAGCTGGTCGGAGACGGAACGACTACTGCGGTAGTCATGTCTGCAGAAATGATAAAGGAAGGCAAACGGCTGATAAAGGAGCTAGGTGTTCACCCTACAAAGGTCGCAGAAGGGATTGAAAATGGAGTCAGGCTTGCCTGCCAGCTTCTAGAGAAAGAAGCAAAGCACATTTCGACCAATGATATCGAGCTTGAACAAGTAGTTAGAACTTCCCTTGCATCCAAGCTTGACGGCGAAAGACTTGCAAGCCTGGTCATTTCGGCACTCCGAAAAGTCGGAGAGAATGCAAAGTACAATGGCGAGTATGATTTCAACAAATCAATAATGGTAATTCGCAAGACAAGCATCGAGGATCAGGTGGTCAACGGTATTGTGCTTGAAAGAAAAAGGATGGATCCAGAACTCCCCTTCGAGGTGAATAACGCTAAAATCTTAATTGCAAAGCTTGATCTCAAACCCGTTAAAGAGTCATGGATAAAGGAGAACAACAAATATCAGGAAATCCTGCTGATGGAAAATGACCGAATTGCAAAATCAAAAGAAATAGTCGATGCCATGCTGGCAACTGGCGCTAACACTATTCTTATCGCTTCTCCAGAAGTCGACCAAGCAATAGAGGATATTTTAGTAGCCAGAAGAGTGTTTGCTTCAAGAATATCGATTGAAGAGATCGAACACCTGTCGCGCTACACAGGCGCCAAGCCGGTGCGTGTCTTTGAAGACCTCAAAAGATCAGATATACTTGGTACTGCAGAATATGTTCGAGAGGATGAGGATAACGGGATAATTTACCTTGAGGGCGGCAGAGGCAAAAATATTGTCACTCTGATAGTTTCTGGAAGTACAAAGGAGACCTCACTTGAACGGTGGAGAGCTGCCATCGATGGTGTAAATGCTGCAGAAGCAGCTCTAAACAAAGGCGTTGTACCCGGAGGAGGCGCTGCTGAATTACATATAATAGATAAGGTGAAGGGTCTTCGCCTCAAAGGTTTGGAACAGGTTGGACTTGAAGTGGTAGCTTCTGCGCTTGAAAGCATCATGAGACAAATACTAGCCAACGCCGGTTTTAATGGTCTTGAAAAGGTAATGGCTGCAAAGGCATCCCCTCCAGCGTATGGTATAGATATCAATACAGGCGAGGCTATTGATATGTGGAAGGAAGGCATCATAGACCCACTAATGGTCAAGACGATGGCACTGCAAGCATCCGGTGAAATCGCCAAGTCTGTTCTAAGAATTGATAGAAATCTTGCAGCAGAAGATCTCAGCCAGCAAGCGCTATCAGAGACAAAAAGGTGACTCTGTTAAATGATCAGACACTGTATAGAAGAATCCAATGTAGATAGCGATATGAATGTAGTAGATCCAACTAAGATAAGGCATGTAACAGTTGCAGGTGGCAGGATAGAACTGATCTCTGGCTTGATAGATCCTGCATCTCATCTAAACTTTGACTTTCCTGATCATAGGGCTACAATCTGTATTATTGCAGAAAGGTTTGAAGTTGGGTCTAAAGTAAAGATGGATAGTGACGGACTTGTATTCGCCACTGTTCCAAGGTCCTTATATGGACATTATGGACATCTTGATTATACACAAAGGCTAGTAGATATGATAAATGCAATCAAGACAAATCAAAGGAAAACAAAACAAACAAGCAAGCAAGAAAGGGAAGACGCTAGATTAACAAAGAAATCATAGAGGGGAAGAGGAGGAAGAAACAAAGAATTGATTACCATAAATTCAACAATTGGGAACATATATCATGACGAAAATCTGAGAAAGCGATATGAAGAGATGTCCTCCAAATCCTTATGTGAATCCATAAGAATAAACAGGATGGAAGCACAACGAGTAAGAATGCGCAAGAGATCAAGTAAGGGGACAGATATTGCCCTTACTATGGCACCTGGCACAAAGTTAAGGCATGGAGATGTCCTCATGGTTGCAAATGACAAGATGATAATCATTGAACTTGAACCAGAGAACCTTGCAGTGATTCAGGTAAAGGATAATATCCATGAACACAATGATGACGCTATTCAAGTGCCAGTGACAATTGGGCATGCAATAGGGAACCTACATAGACCAATCAAGCTTCAGGGAAGAAAAATCTATTTTCCAATACAAACAGATTCGGAAATAGAGATGTTCAAAAAGATATTTGGCCGGGTTTTGGATCATCTGGAGATAACTCAGGCTAAAATGGTCTTTGAACCAGAAGAGGGGATGGATGTACATGAGCACTGATGATGCTCTAATGGATACGGGTGACTTGAGCATGATGCAGCTATCGGACTCTTTTTTTCCGACAGGCATGTATTCTATGTCTAACGGACTCGAAGCTATCTTTTACAGTGGTAGGAAAATAAAAGCTGAAGAGCTACGAGAGCTTGTCAAGACTTACCTTGAATACCAAATAGGCCCTGCAGATTGCACTGCACTTGGAAACGCATACGAATATGCTGCGAGATCCAATCTTCCAAAGTTACTTGAAGTGGATAGAGCGATATTCTCAATGAAGCTTGTGCACGAGATTAGAGATGCATCAATCAGATCTGGCACGCAGCTTGTGCGCTGTATACGATCATTTTCTGACAATAAAATCCTCAGTCAATATGAAGACGCAATAAGAGGTGGCCAGGCTTTTGGGCCATACCCTGTGGCACTGGCAGTTGCCGCCAATGCGTTTTTAATTCCCAAGAAAAAGGCTGCGCTTATGATGCTCTATTCATTTTCTGTAAGCATAGTTGGTGCTGCACTGCGACTTGGAATGCTGCAACATTTTGATGGGCAGAAGGTAATCGATGAGCTCAAGTCCACAATAGTCAATGTGACAAAGACAAATATCAATAAACCAATTGAAGGCATTTGGCAATTTGCTCCCTCAATCGATATAATACAAATATCTCACGAGAGAATGAATTCTAAAATGTTTATTACATGATGATGTCGCTGTACACACTTATATAACGATCACTACAAAACGAATCTGATGACTGCAAAGCGAATTCCGAGGCTAGGGATTGGTGGTCCAGTAGGCTCTGGCAAAACGATGTTGATCGAAAAGATTGTCCCTGTTTTGGCTGCTAAAGGTTACAATGCAGGTATTATTTCAAATGATGTAGTGTCAAGAGAAGACGCAGACAGAATGCGCCACAATTTGGCAACAGAACAAGGCATTCTTGCAGAAGACTTAGTGGTAGGTCTTGCGACTGGCGGCTGCCCTCACACTGCTGTCCGTGAAGACCCATCAATGAATATATCTGTCATTGAAGAAATGGAATCAAAATACAGCTACCTTGATCTGATAATAATTGAAAGTGGAGGTGATAACATCACCACCACCTTTAGTCCTGCATTGGCAGACTACTTTATTTACATAATAGACGTATCTGGAGGAGATAAATACCCGCGAAAAAGAGGTTTGGGAATAGAGACATGTGATCTTTTGGTCATAAATAAGATCGATCTGGCCCCACATGTTGGAGCTGACCTTGCAATTATGGAAAGAGATGCAAAAGAGGTCAGAGGAGATAAGCCATACGTTCTTGTAAACAGCAAGACAGGCCAAGGCATAGAGCAGGTGACAGAGCATATCATTAGGGACATACTCTTTGAGTCTCCGCCAAAAACTGTTGCTAAAACCTGAAAAAAGGCATGGAAGGAGCTGAGCTAGAGCACTACACTCCAAAGGCTGTTCCTCCAGAGGTACTTGCATATGGCTCGACCTTGGCTCAGCTAGGTGTGGGTAAGGCAGGCAAGCTTGGAGCGCTTGTTCTGAGGCTTGAACAGGACAAGAGTAGCGGCAAGACTTCTGTAAAAGAGCAATACTCTCGTGTCCCACTTTATACCCAGCGTGCCCTTTACCTTGAAGAGGCGCTATCAAATATGGCGTATATGTATATCATTTCCCCTTCAGGGGGAATATTGCAAGGCGATAGGTACAGAATGGACATAACTCTTCGAAACCATGCGTTTGCCCACATCACAACGCAAGGGGCGACAAGAATATATAGAATGGAAAGGAACTATGCCACCCAGATAATCAACATAGATGTTGGCGAAGATTGCTATTTTGAGTACATTCCTGACCAGGTGATCCCCTACCGTGACTCCAGATTCTATCAAGAAGCCAATCTACGTGTTCACGATAATGCAACATTGCTCTACTCTGAGATTATAACGCCTGGCAGGGTTGCAAGCGGAGAACATTTTGATTATGATATATGCTATATGAAGGCTATTGCAAAGGACCATAGCGGGGGTCTAAAGTTTACAGATGTAGCAATGCTGGAACCTAAAAAGCGTAATATGAAGTTATTTGGAGTTCTATCAAATCACGAAGTTGTAGGGAATATGTACATTATTACGAAAAACAAGCTACAGGAGATCAACAATAGCATAAATGGTGCCCTTGGGGCCATACAAAAGGTATATGCTGGAGCCACAATTCTACCAGGTAATTCCGGCGTAGGAATAAGAATGCTTGGAAATACTGCAAGCGATCTGAGATATGTAATATATGAAGTCGTAAGGATTGTTAGAAGGATTATTTTGGATGCTCCTTTCAGCGGAATTAGGAAAGGATGATCATGATAATAATCGTATTACTATGACTTTCTCTTCCACTATTTCCTGCCAGTTATCCAAAACTCCATGACTTTTACTTTATGGCTTTTTTCTTCTTGATGCTCATTAGCATGCCATCTTGTATCAAAAACACATTCGCAATCTTCGCACCAGGCGGTAAGGCTTTTTCGGTGCTTGTCAAAGGCGTTCATGTCAAGAACTCCAGCTATTATTATCAGCCTAGCCGTAATAAATATTATTATCTATCATAAACTGACTATTAGCTGATCACAATTGCTGCGTGGATTACTTGGTTAGTTAAAGAAGACTGCTTTAGAAAATTAAGCAACTTCAAATAACAGTCAGGGCCTTCAAACGTTTTCTTTGTAAGTACGCCTTCAAATATCGAAGCATTTACAGTGATCGAATCTGCTGTCATCAGCAATTGAATATTAGCTTCTGCCATAAGTGATGGTACCTTTGGTAATGGAGTTTATTAGCTATTTGGATACAATTATTTCAGATAGACCAAGAAGCAATTGTCATATGTGTGCTTACATTTGAATTGCTGAGGGTCATAGCCTCATCGCGTGGGCGTACACACAGTTAGTGCTCTTTATTCTCTATTTAAGAGACATACTGAAAGAGAGACACACATATACACATACACAGGTGCTGACGACCATCGTAAGCTGTCGGAGATTGCAGGCACAGGCACATATGCACCCATGTTATCTTCAATTCTAGGAGTAGAGTAGTCGTTGAAAATATCTCATGGTCGTACGTTACTGCAAGTGTTTTATGCAGAAATGAAAAATACTTGGAGACCACCTAATTCTCAACTATTTGCTGGGGTTTATCTTTAGAAGTAAAGAAGAGATATTATTAATAATAATTGGCAGTACCTTAAAAAAGGGCAACATATACCCAAAGTTTCAATGTTGGAAGGCACCAGACCGTTGTTCCGTGCCGGCTCAGTAGAGTTTCAAACTCGACACTTGTTGGTGATCGCCGTTCTAGCTCTGGCTTTTAGTTGTGCGCTTATTATGAGATTTTACCCAATAAAGTATGGCTACTATCTCAATGAGTTTGATCCCTTTTTCGACTATCGGGCTACAAAATTCATTGTCGACAATGGCCTGAACGCGTACTGGCAATGGCATGATACAATGTCATGGTATCCTGAAGGCAGAGATGTTCCGGCAACATCACAAGCTGTACTACACATAACAGCAGCATATCTGTATCAAGCCTTTGGAAGAGGAGTGTCCCTCATGGACTTTACCATTGCATTTCCTGCAATCATGGGTGCGCTTACAGCCATTGCAGTATTTGCTCTTGTAAGGGTGCTTGCAGGAACATCTGCTGGGATGTTCTCTGCGCTGTTTTGGGCATTTAGCCCTGCCATCATTCAGAGAGGCAACCTGGGATGGTTTAAGTCAGAGCCATTAGGCCTCTTCTTTGGAATACTGGCTATTTACTTATTCATATCTGCAATCAAGCATAAGGAGGTCAAGTATGCTATCGCAAAGGCAATAGCAGGTGGGTTGATACTTGGTCTTGCTAATGGCTCGTGGGGAGGTATCCAATACTTTAGCATTCCGATATCACTATTCTTTATCGCACTCCCCTTCTTTAGAAGGGATTTAACCGTACCGATGTATGTAGCAATTGCATTTACTGTATTCACTCTCATAAGCGCAGCAGCATTTCCACGACCTGGAATATCGTTTGTACTAGGTCTACCTGGCCTAGCGATGATGGCTGGTACTGCCTTTTTGGTAGTCGCCTTCTTTGTTAGGAAGATGAGCAGGCCTCTAGTGCAGACTAGGAACCTCGTCTTTGTGCTTATTGCATTTGTTGCAATAGGCATTGCCTTTATTGCGGTTGGGCCCTATGTGTCTCCTAGCTTTAGATATCTCAATGCCATCAACCCGTTTATAGGCTCGATAGATCCACTTGTAGAATCAGTTGCAGAGCACTTTACACCGACCGTTGCTGACTACTTTATTGACTTTTCTGTACTCTTGATGTTTGCAGGACTTGGTGGATGGCTCGCATTCCGCCGCAGAAATGATACAGCGATATTTGCACTATTGCTCGGCATCACGGGAGTATACGTCAGTGCTACTTTCGCTAGACTGCTGGTATTTGCATCTGTTGGTATAATCGTCCTTGCAGGAATTGGGTTATATGAAGTGACACGTAGTATCATGGCCTATAGGGAAGCGACTGCGACCCCAGCTACAGGACCAACAAGATTAACGGCAGCCACAAGAGAAGAAAGGAGAAAGATGGAATTTGCAAGTAGGGGACATTCTACCTCAGGGCAGGCAGTAAAGATAAGCTATGTTATCGTCATAATAATGATGCTTTCAATTCCACTGTTTTATCCTTCTAACTCCAATTGGGTCAGCTCTGCGGACATCCCTACTGCGATCGCAAATGGTGGAACAGGCTTCAGGCTTCAGACTGATGATTGGATAAATGCCATGGACTGGATTTCGCAGAACACCGAACAGGATGCCGTGGTTGCATCATGGTGGGACTATGGCTATTGGATAACTACTCTTGGAAATAGGCCTTCTCTTGCAGACAACGCAACGCTCAATCATACTCGCATTCAGTCACTAGCAAAGATGTTCATTTCCGACGAAGAGTCAGGAATGAAGATAGCCCAAGACTTAAAAGCTGACTATATCCTGGTATATGCGGTTGGACAAATACGGTTCTATGGTCAACTCAATGCTACTGGAACAGATGCTGCTGGTGAAAGAATTCCAATCTATACATTAGGCCAAGGCGGAGACGAAAGCAAAAAGCAGTGGTTCATGAGAATTGGAGGTTTTGATGAGCAAAACTACATTGAGGAGGATGGGTTTACACCCAAACCCGAATTCTGGAATAACACACTCATTGGCAAGCTTTTCCCGTTTGAGCCTCTGTACTATGCAAGGTTTGGTACACAGGGTCCTGCAGAAGTACAGGAGACATGGCAGCCGGGACTCGTTGGACTGTATGCACAAAATGTAAAGTATCCCGCAGATGGCGGAAATGACCAGCCCCTGCACCTTGTCTATGCCTCTCCAAGCTATGTGAACGATGAAGGCATTTTGTTTGGAATATTCATTTACAAGGTGAATCACGACTATACTCCAAATCCCTAAGAGACCTCTATCTGCACTCATCAGTGCTAAAGATCTAGTCCAAGATTGAGACATAATATGTGATGATGTCCAAGTAGTTCATAAAACAGTCCCAGAGAACTGTCAAAAGATAGGTAATAACATGATTTCTTTATTTGATTTCCACAGGCTCTCAAAAAGGGCTAAAAGTATAACTCCCATGCTTCTGATAATAGCATCTGATCGGAAGAAGATTGCTGTTCTTTTCCCTCCTCTCTAGCTGCAGCAGTAGTAGTACTAGTAAATGTAGTGTCCTTCATTCTTTTTTTGAGGTATCTAGCCAAGTCTGTCGCAGTAATGATTCCTATTATTACTCCTCCAGTGTGGGCAGAAGGAGGAGGAGAAGAAGAATCTTCAACCAAAAGATGTCTCACTTTGTTTCTTATCATTATAAGGGCTGCCTCTTCAATTGGTTGATCCTTTCTTATAGAAAGGATCTGAGAGGACATTACAGAGCCTGCAGTAACAGCATCAGGAGACGTTCCCTTTGCAATACTCTTGACAATATCACGTTCTGTCAATATTCCAATGACTTTTTTATTATTCTGCTCTTCATCTGTTATAGCCACAGAGCTAACGTTCCATTCGACCATGACCTTTGCAAGCTCTAACACGCTAGTCTTTGAATCACGCATAACCATTCTAGCATTCATATAGTCTTGGACAGAACTCATATTTGCTACTGTGTTAATAGTGCCACTTCATACATTATAAGAGTGAACGAAAAAAGAAAATGAAAGAAATGCAGAATTTCTGTTTTTTTCCTTACATATCCATGTATGGATTCGGGCCACCCATACCTCCCATTCCACCCATGCCGCCACCAGGTGGAGGAGCGCTCTCTTTAGATTTAGACGCAGCAATTACATCATCTATCCTCAAGATCATAGATGACGCCTCTGTAGCCGCGCTGATTACCTGTTCTTTGACTTTTAGCGGTTCATAAATGTCCTTTGCAGCCATATCTGCGACCTTGCCGTTAATTACATCTACACCATATTTGGGCTTAGCTAGTGCAGCTTTAGCTCTGAGCTGTGTTTGAGTGTCTAGAGGATCCATTCCTGCGTTTTCTGCCAGAGCTATTGCAATTTCTTCTACGCTATCGGCGAACCTTTCTACTGCTAGCTGAGACCTTCCTGATAGAGAAGCTGACCACTCTCTGATTTTCTGCGAGATGTAAACTTCTGGAGCTCCTGCGCCTACAGTAATGTATGGGTATTCTACTACGTCTTTGACAACCATTACGGCATCGTGAACTGACCTTTCAGCCTCGTCAACAACACGCTGAGATCCACCCCTTACCAAGATAGAGACAGCCTTTGGATTCTTACATCCTTCAACAAAAACCCATTTGTCAGTCTCTACTTTGCGCTCTTCTACTAATTTGGCGTATCCCAGGTCAGCCCCGGAAAGTTCGTCTATGTTGAATAGCACTCTGCCTTCAGTCGCCTTCGCAAGATTATTCATGTCGCTTTCCTTTACTCTTCTGACAGCGAGTATACCCTCCTTTGCAAGATAATGTTGCGCCAAATCATCGATTCCCTTCTGACATAGAAGTACGTTTGCGCCTGAAGCGGATATCTTGTCTACCATCGATTTGAGCATGCGGTTCTCCTCTTCCAAGAACATCTGCATCTGCTGTGGGTCAGAGATACGGATTTCTGCACTCATTTCCGTCTTTTCAATTTCTAATGCAGCGTTGAGTAAAGCTATCTTTGCATCCTCAATTCGCTTTGGCATAGCTCCATGTACAACTTCTTTGTCAAGCACGATACCCTGAATCAGCTTAGTATCTTCTATGGATCCTCCTGCCTTCTTTTCGACCTTTATGCTATCAGGGTCTACTTTGAGGCTATTATCACTAGTCTTTTCTGCTATGGCTATGACTGCATCTACTACTATCTTAGATAGAGGTTCTGCGTTCACTGAGACGAGCTTGGAAGCCATGCTTGTGCGTGCTACTTTACCAAGTATCTGTCTGTCCGCCGGATCAACTTTTGTTGATGCATTCTTTAGTATTTCAATAGCTTTTTCAGATGCCATTCTATAACCGTCGACTATGACAGTAGGATGAACATTCTTCGCTATCAGTTCTTCGGCCTTGGACAAGAGAGAACCAGCAAGAACAACTGTTGAAGTTGTGCCATCTCCCACCTCATTGTCTGTAGCCTTGCTAATCTCTACCATCATCTTGGCTGCTGGATGCTGAACATCTATCTCTTTGAGAATTGTGGCACCGTCATTTGTTATTGTTACATCGCCAATGTTGTTTACAAGCATCTTATCCATTCCTCTTGGGCCAAGGCTCGTGCGCACAATTTCTGCTATTGTCTTTGCTGCAGTGATATTGTTTCTCTGTGCCTGGTTGCCTTTTGTTTCAGTAGTACCCTCCTTTAAAAGGACTATAGGCATAGGTTGTTGTTGTTGTTGTATTGACATAGATCATATCTCACCTTAGGTTAGTACCCAAAGAGATCTTTTAAGAGTAATTTAAGATATTCTGCTAGCCAATTCATCAGCACAGACAAACCTATATATCCTTATTATATAATATTGAAAGTTAATAAATTATAAATTGAATGTTATAGGCTAACGTATAACATAATTGATAGTGAGACAACACGCCTCCATCCATACATAGCGTGGACTAGCATCACGATATACTACCTTTATCTAATTTTTTTCGGGTTTTATGGCTACGCAATACATAGCCATGTCCGGTTCGTAGCTTCATAATCTCAGAAGAATAGGCAGGAAGCAGGGAGCTGCTTTGAAGTTGTCAAGCTAAATTGTGATATTACTGCACACTAGACGGGCTTTTGTAGAAAATTTTATTTTATTTTCTTTTTCTTCCAAAGTAGCCAACTAAAAGAGTAAATTATCAATATCATTGTCAAGTAAGCTCAGGTATTGTCTTGGTCAGGTTTGCAATGATTTCTTTTATCAGCTTGTCTCCTTTTGAAGCGGTAGCCTTCATCGGGTCTCCCCAAACACCATTGCCAGTAATTTTGGGAAAAGACCCTGGAGCACTAGTGAGGCTACTGAAAGCTGCCTTTGACTTGGATAGATTTTTAGAATTTGGCCTGGCTCGGTCCATATGAACAAGTTCAGGTGCAATTGCCAATACAAGCGACGTTTCAACTTCACCTGCATGGTCAAAGTCCGGCGTCATCATCTGCCAGTAATGCATGATGTGAATATTGACATCCATAATAGCAGGCATCTTGCTATGTATCTCTTGCGGAACGTACTGGATCGCCCCTGTATTACCGTGATGGCCATTTAGGATGATTATTTCCCTGATCCTGTTATCTGCAAGTGAAATACATGTATCGCATAACATTGTAGACAATGTTGAGTTGCGGAGTGACACATTAAACATTGGTTTATGCTCAAATGAGACACCATATGAAATCACAGGCAGCACAAACGCGCCAATTTTTTCTGCTAAAAGCTTTGCAAGGTATTCCACAATAAGAGAATCAGTTGATACCGGCAAATGAGCACCATGCTGCTCGAGGGAGCCTACAGGTATTATAGCTCGCTTAATTTTTTTGAGTATGATTTTGAAATCATAGTCGGTCATGCCAAATACCTGTGCTGACATCACACGATAAGCAGACTTGTGCCCATTAACTACTTTTTGTTTTTCTGTTGCTGTTTATTGATTTCTTATTTATCTTCTTTGACGTAGACCTTTCCCCAGTATACTTCAAGTTTGTTTTCAAGGTAGAGTCTGACTCCCTCAAGAAGCGTTGCTGCTTCAAGTTCCTGACCCTTTTTCTTGATGCTGTCAAGTGTATCATAGGTAGATACCTTGAATGATTCTTGGTGAATTATTGGTCCTTGGTCAAGTTCTTCAGTTACAAAGTGCGCAGTGCATCCAATTATCTTGGCGCCTCGCTCATATGCTTGAACATATGCATATGCCCCAGGAAATGCAGGTAAAAGTGACGGATGTATATTGATTATTCTGTTTGGATAACGCCAAACAAAGTTCGGTGTCAATATGCGCATGTATCTTGCAAGTACTATTAGATCAATATTGTATTGCTCGATCAGTTGCAGGATTTTGTTTTCAGTCTCTGCCTGATCTCTATGGACTACTGCATGAAAGGGTATCCCGACATCATCTGCAACTGACTTGAGCGTAGAATCACTTCCAATGATAACTGGAATATTGGCTCTTATTTGGCCCTTTTTCTTAGCTTGCAGAAGCCTGACAAGACAATGAGGTTCCTTGCCTACAAAGATTGCAACATTTTGGAGTCGGTTAGGCTCTTGATAATGGACTTTTATCTCCATTGACAGCTTTTTGGCAAGCTGTTTTAGACCAAGATCAAGCTGCTTCCTGCCAATTTCTTCTGCAAATGATGCTTCAAACTGCATGCCAAAGAGGCCGCGGAGCACGCTCTGATTTATCTTTTCGATGTTACCTCCGCTTTTGAAGATAAAGTTGGTAATATCGGCTACGACACCTTTCCTATCGGGCCCAACTACAGTTACTTCAATGATAGTCTTGCCCTCTGCTGCAGGCATAAGAACTCATAGCGTTTATGAAACATATTAAATGTGCTGATACGCCGTCAATACTTAAATAATAGGATTGTGAATTGAAGTAATTGGGTTACAGCGTTAACAATGATTATAATTTTTGAGGACTCTGAAATAATAAATGCACATTCCTAATAGTTCTCTAGCCCTCTGAGGCACATGACATATGAAGGCACAGCCAAAGCAACAAAAAACATCTTCTACAAAACAAAGGAAAAACTACGACTACAACAAGCCCATAGGCAAGTGTATAGTCTGTTACACCATTTCCGGTTGGCATTGCTACGATTGTGACAACGACTTTTGCCAAATGCATTTTCAGGACCATAAGGAAAAGAAACTATGCAGGACAAGCTGACACAAAGGTTAGCCAATACTTTATGGCAATAAGAACTATAATAATAGAAGTCTAATAACAGATCATAAGAGAAAACAATAGAAGAAATGTAGAGGGATGTCAAATACAAATACAAATACAAATACAGTTCTGAACGCTCCTACTGTATTTCGTCTGAAACCTTTGAGTAAGAGATAAGTGGGAAGAGATTCGTGCTAATCGAAGTGGATATTCAAAAGAAGACTTGCAACCGGTTAGCTCAAGCCCCTGAGAATATTTCAGCAAAAAGTAAGGAACGTGAAGAATGCAAAAGAGAGGGGACTCGCTGGGTTGCCCTGAGAATGTGCCTGTCGTGTGGTCATGTTATTGGTTGCTGTGACTTATCACCTGGAAGGCATGCGACTCGACATTTTATTGATACAGAGCATCATCCTGTAATGGTAGCTTTACCCGACGGATGTGGAGGTGCTGTGCTATGTTCACAAAGCTTATGGATAAAGAGAAAAGAGAGAGAGATAGCAGAAAAATGACGCTTCAACAAAATAACAATAGAGAGTTTGAAGAGTTTGCGAGTGACGTTGCAAGATGCCTAGCAAGTAAAAACAAGTTTCTCAGTCCCAAGTATTTGTATGACAAGGTAGGCTCACAACTGTTTGAGCAGATATGTCTACAGCCGGAGTACTACCTTACAGGGACTGAGGCATTAATACTTAACAAACATGCACCACTAATTTCAAAGCTGGCGGGCAATAACATAAAGATAATAGAGCTTGGAAGCGGAAGCAGCTCCAAGACAGCTATTCTGCTCACCTACTTATCATCACAGAAAAAGAGGATCCATTACTTTCCAATCGACATATCAACTACCATATTGATAGAGAGCGAGAGAAAATTGAAATCACAATTTCCAAATGCCAGCATCCATGGAATTAGGTCGGATTATGATACTGGTATCGATAGGGCAGCTGCTGAATGCATAGCTATCGAGGAGGACATGATGGAGAACAACAATATTCCATGCACAAAGCTTGTGCTCTTTCTTGGCTCAAGCATTGGTAATTTTGAACTTATGGAGGCAAGATCCTTACTTCGATCAGTAAGGGAAAAACTCGATAAAGGAGATTTTATGCTCGTCGGCTTTGATTTGCAAAAAGACAAGTCACTGTTAAATGCAGCATACAATGACAAGGCTGGGATAACAGCAAAATTCAATCTAAACTTGCTGGCAAGGATAAACAGAGAACTTAGTGGGAATTTTGAGCTTGGAAAATTCGAACATTGTGCATTTTACAACAGTGAGCGACATAGAGTAGAAATGCATCTAATTTCAAAAACCTACCAACAGGTGTACATAGGCGCCTTAGGCAAGACTTTTGCCCTCAGAAAAGGAGAGAGTATCCATACAGAAAATTCATACAAATACAGTTTGAGCCAAATTACCGCGCTCGCTGAGGATTGCGGGTTTACAATAGAGAAGAACCTTACGGATAAAAAAAGATGGTTTGATCTGGCTCTCCTTTCGCCGTGTTAAACAACATCTCTAGCGCAGCGAAAACCAGCAAACAATATCCTTTCGTGCGGCTTGAAATAGTTTCTATAGGTATTGCGTATTTGCGCCATTGGTGTTGCAAAGCATCCTCCACGCAGCACTTTTTGGTTTATCGTCCACTTGTCGGTATATTCGGAAAATTTTGACCTAAAGCCTGGATACAGTACATATTCTGACGATGTCCATTCCCAAACATCTCCTATCATCTGGTGGCAGCCATAATGACTCTTGCCAGCAGGATACGCTCCCACTTTGGATGGACTCCATAGATAAGAGTCAAGTAGGTTGGCGTGTTTGGTTGTTGGCCTCTGATCACCCCATGGATATAGCGTTTTTCTCTGCAATTCCTCATTCCAGCTTGCGGCCTTTTCCCATTCTGCCTCGGTTGGAAGCCTTTTACCAGCCCAACGTGAATATGCATCTGCTTCATAGTAACTGACATTGACAACCGGCTCGTCAGGGTCAATTCTGCGCAGACCACGAAAATCTTTCTTTTTCCAAACATCATCTCCTTCTTCTTGCACCCAATATAGGGGCGCGTTCCATTGCTGGTCGTTTACTAGTTCCCATCCATCAGCTAGCCAGTATCTGTAATCTTCGTAGCCGCCATCCTCTATGAATTTCATATATTCGCCGTTGGTTACAGGAGCCACATCAATTTTGAAGGGTTGCAAGTATACTTTGTGCTCTGGAAGCTCATTATCATAGCAAAAGGCATTGCCGTTATATCCAAGCTCAAAGATTCCTCCTGGGATTTCTACCATCATTGAGGATAACCTTGGTATTTCTGATGCTTTTGGAGGCTCATTAACGATTAGTGGTTCATAGTTGTCAGAGAAATCAGGGAAGCGCTCAAAATAGTGCTGAAAATCATATACCATAAGCTCTTGATGTTGCATCTCATGGTGTATTCCAAGGATAATGTCGTACTGCAGCTCATGAGTTATTGCATTTTCGCTTTCAGAAGAAGAAGTTGTAGTTGTTGACCACCTCTCTTTCAAAAATTTAGCTACCTTTTTGTCTATAAATGACCTGTAATCTAGAGCTTGCTTTACTGTAGGTCGTGGGAATTTACCTCTCTCTTGCTTGGGCAAAATTTTTCCAAACTGTTGATAGTATGAGTTGAGGTATTCTAGGTTAAAACCACTGTTGCTATTGCTTTCAGATTCTAGGGTGACTCCATGCCTTTCCAAGATCTTTTGAAAGAACCATGTTACATGTGCAATATGCCAATTTGGGGGGCTGCCAAAAGGGTCAGATTGCATGACTGCATCCTCAATTCTTAACGGTTTGAAAAGCTGCATAGTCTTTTCTCTGACCTGTGTAAATTCAGATAACAAGCGGTCAGCAGATTCTTGATAGAGTAGTTTTGACACAAAGGAAAAAAGATTTTGGTCCTTATAAGCTCTGTGTTCCTTGTTTAGTGTTCTTCTAGTTTGCTTGCACAATTGAGGAGGAAGCTGCGTTGTGTAGTGGTGATGCGGGGGGTGGGATTCGAACCCACGGACCCCTGAGGGACGGGATAACCCATTTATGTGATCTTAAGTCCCGCGTCTCCAACCTTGTTAACCTATTTGGCCAGGCTCTACAACCCCCGCAGACTCAAGTTGCGTTAATAAGCATGCATAATTAAATCTTGATCTGAGCATTACCCAATATTATTATATGGTTTATTGTCTCGATTGTTCGTCTAATTGCCTTGGTAGCTCAGCCTGGTAGAGCGTTACCTTGGTAAGGTTTCGGGAGAATTGTACTTTCTTGACCGAAACTCATCCAAAGAGGTAGAGGTCGCGGGTCCGAATCCCGCCCAAGGCTTTTCTTACATTTTATAATAATAATAACACTCAACGAGCTGAGCTACCAAGGCAATTAGACGAACAATCGAGAGGACAAATAGATTGGTCTGACTTCAGAGCATACCTATTGCAGACCTGTAGGCCTAACACTGTCAAAGTCAGGATGTGTTATGCAAGAAAGATGACTGGGAATAGTGCCTAACAATGACAAAAACTGCACTGCGTTTTACTTGTTGAGTTCGAGATAAAATCTTTTGAATTCCTGATAAGACTTCGGATCGCTCTTATCCGCTGATGATGCATGTGTTTGAAATGTCTCCTCATAATATCTGATTATAAATGGTTTCATGTAATTTATCAACCTCTTATCATCAATGATTTTACGATTGACATTAAATGAAAGGTAGTCTAAATTACCAAATATACGATAATACACTATACTTCTAGCATTGTCGTACTGAGGTTCTTGAGGCATTTTAGCAAGTTCTCGATCCAATTCTCGTAGTTCAGAGAAGATGCGATCTGCTAATGTGATCTGATCTATTTTTTTAGAGCGACGAAATGTCACAATAGTATAAAATAATGCTGTTGCGTATATTCCAGCAGCAATAATCTGAATGTATTCTGCAGTTGTTATTTCCACCATGTCTGTGTATATGCCTGTCTCTCCCCTTAGTTGTAGAGAATATAATTTACGTAGTGTGATTTTTTAGAGTAGTGACTGTATTGCTCACTTCCCTCGGTGAAATTGTAATCAAACTGTACTCTCAGAGAAGAGTTGGAAATAAGTCCTGTATTATCTTTGTAAAGGTTATCTTTGCTCCTCTTCCTCCCTCTCACCTGTCCGTGCTAGCCCCTTTATAACTATCCGCAAATTTCATCATTATGGTCCTCACATGGAGTTGGTCGATTCAATCGACAATTCGACTGAAGTAGCCATCCAAAAAATGATTGAAGGATGTGAGAGAATGATTAGGGTAAGTAATAACAATAACAACAACGACAGTCAACAAGAAGAAGTAAGAATCAATCCAGCTATAAAAAGACACTATGAGTTAGAAATATAGAGACACTTCAAAATGCTCCAAGAGATGAGATAAGAGAGTTTTTGAAAGTCTGGACAATCAATATTATTACTGCCCTCTAAAAAGGAGCCTTTACAGGGATTTAGCCATGCGCCTCAATTATCTCTTATTATTATGGTCTTTCGCATTACCTTGATAAGAGAGCTGATAAAGTCTAAGGCCGTGCAAGGCTTCTTTTCTTCTCTATCTTTCTTCTTTCTCATTTTTCGGAATGTCATTACCCGGAAAGAAAAGTTTAAAGCGTAAACTACTCTGTAACATCGCGGGGTGGTGGTGGGAATGGCTGCAAAAGCAACCGCTAAAGGAACAGATAATTATATCCTCGTAAACAAAACATGCGCATTCTGTTACAACCAAGCAACCGAGATAATATCCATGGACGACCTGAACCTTTTGTCAATCAAAAAGGACATTCCAAAGCATGAACGCAAACTTATGTCTCTCCCTATATGCGATTTGCATCTTTCGAAATATGTGACAAATCCACACATAGAGAAGTCATAGATACCGAGAGTTGACAGAGAAGGGGAGAAATGACGTCATAACTCAAGACTTGAAGAATAATCTGTAACAGATCAGAAAAATTGCAAAAGGATTAGAAAAAATCTATTATTTAGCCAAACTGTAAAAGAGAGCAAACAAGTATATGGAAGCCAAGAT
>Ga0081538_10001057_pt1 | contig 29375 bp, 23 predicted proteins | sample TabmetS5T2R1_FD_71022 | JGI IMG/M metagenome (GOLD analysis project Ga0081538, IMG submission 71022) | Tabebuia heterophylla rhizosphere microbial communities from the University of Puerto Rico - S5T2R1 | ecosystem: Host-associated > Plants > Roots > Rhizosphere ...
CGAAGAGGCTCTCGAGGTCCCACTCCTCCTGGTACTCCGACTCGGTGTGGTCGTAGACGATCCGGGCGATGAGCTCGTCCATCCAGCCCTCGATCTCCTCCGAGAGGTCGGCGCCCTCCAGGACACGCCCGCGCTGCTCGTAGATGACCATGCGCTGGACGTTCATGACGTCGTCGTACTTGAGGACGTTCTTGCGCGAGACGAAGTTCTGCTCCTCGACCTTCTTCTGGGCGTTCTCGATCTGCTTCGAGAGGATCGAGGCCTCCATGGGCTGGTCGTCGGGGAGCTTGAAGCGCTCGATGATGTTGTAGATGCGGTCGCCGGCGAAGAGGCGGACGAGGTCGTCCTGCGCGGAAAGGTAGAAGCGGGACTCGCCCGGGTCGCCCTGACGGCCCGAGCGGCCGCGTAGCTGGTTGTCGATGCGCCGGGCCTCGTGCCGCTCGGTGCCGAGCACGTAGAGGCCGCCCACGTCACGGACGCCTTCGCCGAGCTTGATGTCGACGCCGCGCCCCGCCATGTTCGTGGCGATCGTGACCGCGCCCGGCTCACCCGCGTCCTTGATGATCTCCGCCTCGCGCTCGTGCTGCTTCGCGTTCAGGACGTTGTGCTTGACGCCCGCGCGCGTGAGCAGCGTGGAAAGGTGCTCGGAGACCTCGACCGAGATCGTGCCGACGAGAACCGGCTGCCCGAGCTCGTGGCGCTCGAGGATGTCGGCGATGACCGCGTCGTACTTGGCCTCGCGCGTCTTGTAGATGTAGTCGTTCTCGTCCACGCGGGCGATGGGCTCGTTGGTGGGGATCTCGACGACCGAGAGGTTGTAGATCTCCTGGAACTCCTTCTCCTCCGTCTTCGCCGTGCCCGTCATGCCGGCCAGCTTCTCGTACAGCCGGAAGTAGTTCTGGAGCGTGATCGTGGCCAGGGTGACGTGCTCCTCCCGGATAGCCACGCCCTCCTTGGCCTCGATCGCCTGGTGGAGGCCCTCCGACCAGCGGCGGCCTTCCATGATGCGGCCCGTGAACTCGTCCACGATCTTGACCTCGCCGTCCTGGACGACGTAGTCGACGTCGCGCTGGTAGAGCGACTCCGCCTTCAGCGCCTGGATCAGGTGGTTGACGAGCTGCGCGTTCCGGGGGTCGTAGAGGTTCTCCATCCCGAGCGCGCGCTCGACGGCGTCGACGGCCGACTCGCGCGGGGAAACCGTCTTGAACTTCTCGTCGTACTCGTAGTCCGCGTCGTCTTCGACCCGCTTCATCCCCTTGGGCACGAACTTGGCCGGGACGCCGGTGAGGCCCTTCGCGATCCGGGCGAAGTCGTAGTAGGTCCGAGCCGCAGTCTCGGGCTCGCCGGAGATGATCAGCGGCGTGCGCGCCTCGTCGATGAGGATCGAGTCCACCTCGTCGACGATCGCGTACGCATGGCTCGGCTGGACGGTTCCCTGGAGGGACGTCGCCATGTTGTCGCGGAGGTAGTCGAAGCCGAACTCGGAGTTCGTGCCGTAGGTGATGTCGGCGGCGTAGGCCTCCTTGCGCTCGGCGAACGGCATCTGGTTGCGGATGAACGAGGCGCGCATGCCGAGCGCCTCGTAGACAGGCCCCATCCACTCGGCGTCGCGCTTGGCCAGGTAGTCGTTGACGGTCACGAGGTGGACGCCGCGCCCGGGCAGCGCGTTCAGGCAGAGCGGCATGGTCGCGACGAGCGTCTTCCCCTCGCCCGTCTTCATCTCGGCGATGTCACCCTCGTGGAGCACGATCGCGCCCATCACCTGGACGTCGAACGGGCGCATCCCGACCGAGCGCCTGGCCGCCTCGCGCACCGCCGCGAAGACCTCGAAGCTCAGCTCGTCGAGGGACTCGCCGTTGTCGAAGCGCTGCCGGAACTCGGCCGTCTTGGCGGCGAGCTCGGCGTCCGAGAGCCGCTGGAAGTCCGGCTCGAGGGAGGTGACGTAGTCGGCCTGTTGGCCGAGACGCTTGAGGCGGCGCCCTTCGCCGATGCGAAGGACCTTCTCGAGGGCGCCGTAGTTCTGGGGCATCGACTCAGGGTAGCTGCTGGTGCGAAGAGCTAAAGAGGGTCGACGGTCAGCTCCCAGCGACCGTCCTCCAACCTATCGGCCCGCGCGACGAAGGCGCGAAAGCGGGACCCGCCCAGCTCCTCGAGCTTCGCGAAGGCCTCCGCCTCCGCGCCGGTCGGCTCCTCGGGCAGGATCTCTCCGTCGGCGAGGTACATGATCTCGCCGTCGGGCGGGACGGCAACCTCCAGCGCGAGCGAGGCGATGTTGCTCGGGAGCTCGACCAGCTCCGAGTCGAGCTCGAGCGCGCCCACCATCCACTCCGTCTCGTTCTGGCGGACGGCGCGCGCAGCGTACGGAGGGGCAAGGCCGAGGTCCTTTGTAAGCTCCGAGAGGACGCTGGGCGCCACGTCTCCGATCACGGAGCCGTCGCCGAGCACGCGAAAGTCGATCTCCGCCGTCTCCGTCAGCCGGAGCTCCGCGACCTCGGCGATCGCGGTGGCGTCCCACTCGCGGGCGCGCGCGAGCCCGGAGACACCGCTCTCGACCCAGCGGAACGCCCGGGGATCGCTGATCTCGTCGTTAGGCATTAGGCGATCTGAGGCTCGATCAGCCCGAAGTTGCCGTCGCGACGGCGGTAGACGACGTTGACGTCGGTCGTCTCGGCGTTCTGGAAGACGAAGAAGTCGTGGCCGATCAGCTCCAGCTGCAGCACGGCCTCCTCCGGGGTCATCGGCTTCACGGCGAACTGCTTGGTCTTCACGATCACCGGGCTCTCCTCGTCGGCGACGACGGGGAAGCTCTCCGCCGCCGGCGGGGTGGCCGCGCTCCCCCGGGCGCTCGACCGGCGGCGCTTGTCGCGGTAGCGCCGCGCCTGGCGCTCGAGCTTCGCCACGAGCATGTCGATCGAGGCCCGCATGTCCGGCGAGCTCTCGCGTGCGCGGAGGACCGGCCCTTTCGTCCAGATCGTCCCCTCGGCGATCTGGTTCTCGGAGATGGACGGATTCTTCTCGATGGCGAGCTCGAGCTCGAGCCGGGCGGCGTCGTTCAGATGCTTGTCGAGCTTCCCGAGCTTCTCCTGCGCGTAGGTCTTGAGGGAATCGCTGACCTCGACGTTCTTGCCCTTGACCTGAAGTCTCACCGGAGCCTCCTCGTCGGGTCCCTTCACCTTAACCGCTAGCGGAGCGAACGGGCGAAGGTGACGACGTGGACACGGCGGGCGCCCACCGCCTTGAGCTCGCGGGCCGCAGCCGTCACCGTCGACCCGGTCGTGTAGACGTCGTCGACCAGGCCGACGGCCGGCGGGGAGGCCCCCGCTCCACGGAAGGCAGCGCGAATGTTGGCGCGGCGCTCCGCCCGCGAGAGCCCGCGCTGCGGCCGTGCGCTGCGGGCGCGGACGAGCAGGCGCCGGACCGGGAGGTCCCAGCGAGCACCGAGGGCCCGCGCGAGCTCCTCGGCGGTGTTCAGGCCCCGCCATCCTATGCGGTCGCCGTCGCCCGGAACGAACGCGAGCGCGTCCACCACCGGCCTCGGCACGGTCTCCACGAGGAGGTCGGCGGCCAGGCCGCCGACGCGTCGCAGGCCGCGCTCCTTCCACGCCAGGACGAGCGCGCGACCGGGCCCGTCGTAGGCGACGGCGGCGCGCGCGGACGCAAAGGAGAGGCGACGGCCCGCGCACTCGCCGCAGCGCTCCACCGGCCAGGCGGTCGGGCAGCCGCAGCGGGCGCAGAGCGTCCCGCGCAGGACGACCAGCCGGGCTCGGCACGCATCGCAGAGAAGCTCCTCTCCGGTGCCGCAGGCGAGGCAGCGCTCCGGCAGCAGGACTCCGAGTACGGCGCGGCCGATCTTCATCTCCCCGGAATAGCGCCGCCGGGAGCGCGGGACCGTGCCGACTTGGTGTCGACATTCAGTCGAGCGCGACCGGCTGTCCAGACTCGGCCGAGCGGTAGAGCGCCTCGATCGCTCTCGCCTGTCCGACGGCGTCCTCGCGCCCGAGCAGAGGCTCCGCCTCGCCCTCGATCGCATCGCTCAGGTTCTCGAGCTCGAGCCGGTACGAGTCCTCAGGCTGGAGGACGATCTCCTCTACCCGACCTTCGCGGCGAAGCTCGATCGCCGGCGTCCGGGCATGCCAGGGGTCGTCCAGGAAGAGGGAGCCCTCGTCGCCCACGAGCTCGAGCTCGTCACGTCCCGACACGACGAAGCCGCAGTCGAAGTGGCCGAGCGTGCCGCTCGGGAAGCGCATCGTCCCGACGAAGAGGACGTCGACGCCGCTGGGGCCGACGAGCTGCTCGCCGTAGGCGGTCTCCGGCTCGCCGGCGAAGAGGCGCGACCCGCTGACGCAGTAGCAGCCGACGTCCATCAGCGCGCCTCCGTCCAGGCGGGCGGCGAGGCGAACGTTCTCGACGTCGTCGAGCCTGAAGCTGAAGGCGGCGCGGACCAGCCTGAGCGCCCCGACGGCGCCGCTGCCCACGAGCTCCTTGGCCTTCGCCGTCTGCGGGTTGTGGCGGTACATGAAGGCCTCCATCAGCAGGCGATCGGCCCGCTCGGCGGCGTCGAAGGCACGCTCGATCTGCTCGGGACGCCGGTCGAAGGGCTTCTCGCAGAGGACGTGCTTACCGGCCTCGAGCGAGCGGATCGACCACTCGACGTGCAACGAGTTCGGCAGGGAGATGTAGACGGCGTCGATGTTGGGGTCGGCCAGAAGCGCCTCGTAGCTCCCGTACGCGCGCTCGATCCCGTGCTCGCGTGCGTAGGAATCCGCCTTCGCCCGGTCGCGACTTGCCACCGCGACGACGGCGACCCGGTCGGACTCCCGTGCGCCCGCCAGCACGAGCCGATTGATGTGCGCCGTCGAGATGATCCCCCACGTCGTGCTCATGCAAATTCCAAGGGCTCGAGTGCTGGATACAGGGAGCGGTAGCGGACGTAACCCTCCGAGTAGACCTGTTCCCATGCCGGGTCGGGCTCGATCGTCTCGCGCACGCGGACGCACGCGGCCACCGCCTCGTGAACGTCGCCGAATATGCGCCCCACGACGCCTCCGAGCAGTGCCGCGCCGTACGCCGCGCCTTCCTCCACGGCCGTGCGCTCGAGCGGCATCCCGAGGACGGAGGCGACGATCCGGAGCCAGAGCGTGCTGCGCGCCCCGCCCCCCGAGACGCGGCCGACGTCGAGGCCACAGCCGAGCGAGCGAAGGAGCTCGAACGAGTCGCGGAGGCCGTACGCGACGCCCTCGAGCACGGCGCGGACGAGGGCGCCGCGGTCGTGGCGATGCGAGAGCCCGACGAACGCGCCACGGGCGAGCGGGTCGGCGTGCGGCGTGCGCTCGCCCGCCAGGTAGGGCTGGAAGAGGAGGCCCTCCACCCCGGGCAGCCAGCGCTCGGCCTCGGCGACCAGTCGGTCGTACGGCTCGCGCGGCGCGAACACGTCCCGAAACCAGCGGAGCGCTCCAGCCGCGGAGAGCATGACCCCCATCGCGTGCCAGGTGCCCGGCACCACATGGCAGAAGACGTGCGCGCGCCCCTGGGGGTCGGAGACCGGCTCCGGCAGGGTGGCGAAGACGACCCCGGAGGTCCCCAGGCCGACGGAGACCGGCCCCGGGGCCGTGACCCCGACGCCCAGCGCCCCGGCGGCCTGGTCCCCTGCCCCGGCTGCGACGGGGACTCCCGCCGGCGTGTCCGCGGATCGCATCGGCGACTCGAGCGCCGGTGGGAGCCAGGCCGCGGGGAGATCGAGCGCGGCGAGAGCCTCCTCGCTCCAGGTGCGGGCCGGGACGTCGAAGAGCAGCGTCCCCGATGCGTCCGCGACGTCGGTCGCGCGCTCGCCCGTGAGCGCGAGCCTGACGTAGTCCTTGGGCAGGAGGACGTGCGCGATTCGCTCGTACGTCGCGGGCTCGTTGGCACGGAGCCAGAGGAGCTTGGGCGCCGTGAACCCGGGAAGAGCTCGATTGCCCGTGAGCTCGAGCAGGCGGGCGAGGCCGATCCGCTCCTCGATCTCGCGGCACTCGGCCGCGGTGCGCTGGTCGTTCCAGAGGATGGCGGGGCGAAGCACGCGCTCGTCGGCGTCGAGAGCGACGAGCCCGTGCATCTGCCCGGTGAGCCCGATCCCCGCGACCTCGTCGACCGCGAGCGATTCGAGCGCCTCCTCGGCTGCGCGCCGCCAGTGCTCCGGATCCTGCTCGGCCCAGCCGGGGCGGGGAATCGCCAGCGGATACTCGCGCTCGGACCGCGCCACCACCTCGCCCGAGGAACTGAGGGCGAGCGCCTTGAGGCCGGTCGTGCCGACGTCGAGGCCGACGAGGGCGGTCATGGCCTCACCGCACGCCCAGATCCGGGGCCTAGTCGGGCGCCGAAGGGTAGCGGAGGATGCTCTCGGCGAGCTTCGACGCATCGCCGAAGATCCCCGCGATCGCGAGGCCCTCGTCGGGGACGACGCTCCCGGGCAGGAGGGCGGCGCGGCGAATGGCGGCGGCGAGGCCGACGTGGCAATCCGCTCCGATTGCCGCGGGCCCGCGGATCTGCGCGCCCTCCTCCACGGTGACGTTCGGCCCCAGCACGACGGGGCCGTCAATCATGGCGTCGGAGTGGATCCGGCAGCCCGACTCCGCCCAGACCCCGGGGGCGATCTCCTCGCCGGGGATGTCGACCCGGACGTGGCCGAGCACGGCGTCGAGGATCGTGTTGCGGAGCTCGTCCAGGTCCCCGACGTCGTTCCAGTAGGCCATGGTCGTGTAGGCATAGACCTCCTCGCCGGCCGCAACGAGGTTCGGCCAGACGTCCTCGCCGAAGTCGTAGAACGTGTCCGGCGGGATGCGCTCCAGCAGCTCCGGCTCGATCACGTAGATGCCGCAGTTGGCGAGGTCGCTGCGGGCCTCCTCCCGCCGCGGCTTCTCCTGGAACCCGCGGACGCGTGTGTCGCGGTCGAGGATGACGACGCCGTACGAGGACGGGTCGGCCACGGGCTTCACGGTCAGCGTCGCGAGAGCGCCCGTGCGCTGGTGATGGCCGAGGAGCGCGGTCAGGTCGACGTCGTGCAGCCCGTCGCCTGACGTGATCAGGATCGTCTCGTCGCCCCAGTAGTCCTGTAGCTTCTTTGTGCCTCCGGCCGTGCCCAGAAGCTCGGGCTCTTCCGACCAGAGAATCGACATCCCGAGCGCGTCGCCGTCCCCGAAGTAGCGCTTGATCATCTCCGGGAACGCGTGCAGATTGATGCCGACCTCGGTGACGTCGTGGCGGCGGAGCAGGTTGAGGAGGTGGTGCAGGACCGGGCGGTTCGCGACCGGCATCATCGGCTTCGGCAGGAAGTCGGTGAGCGGGCGGAGCCGCGTCCCCAGGCCGGCGGCCATGACCATCGCCTTCACGAGGCGATCCCCTCCCTGCGGCGGCCCAGGCCGGCGAGCGACTCGGCGAAGGGCGCGCGGTGCACTCCTTCCTCCGTGACGATCGCGGTCAGGAGCGCCGCAGGAGTCACGTCGAAGGCGAGGTTCCGCGCGCGGAAGCGGTCGCTCACCTCGGCCGGGTCGCGCTCCTCGATCGGGATCTCCGCGCCGCTTCCGGCGGCGAGGTCGACGGTAGAGCTCGGCGCGACCGCGTAGAAGGGAACGCCGTGCCGGGCGGCGAGCACGGCCAGCGGGTAGGTGCCGATCTTGTTCGCCGTGTCGCCGTTGGCGGCGATGCGGTCGGCGCCGGTGAGGACGACGTCGATCTCGCCGCGGGCGATCAGCGAGCCTGCTGCCGAGTCAGCGACGACGCTCGCAGGCACCCCGGCGCGCTCGAGCTCCCAGGCGGTCAGGCGCGCGCCCTGCAGGAGCGGCCTCGTCTCGCCTACGAGCACATGCGCGACGAGACCACGCTCGAAGCCCTCGCGAATGGCGCCGAGCGCCGTTCCGACCCCTCCCGTGGCGAGCGCGCCCGTGTTGCAGTGGGTGAAGACGCGCGTTCCGGGCTCGAGGAGCCCGGCAGCGTGGGCGGCCATGCGGCGGCACCGCTCGACCTCCTCTTCGTGCAGCGCCCGGGCGCGAGCGCCGAGGGCAGGTGCGCTCTGGTCGCCCGCGCGCATCTCGGCGAGCGCCCACGGGAGGTTCACCGCCGTCGGGCGGGAGGCGAGGAGCACGCTCGCCGCCTCGTCCAGGTCCTCACCCCGAGCGGCGGCGAGCGCGTAGCCGTACGCAGCGGCGATCCCGATTGCAGGCGCGCCGCGCACGGCGAGCGTCCGAATCGCCTCGGCAACCTCCGCGGCCGAGCGGCAGCCTAGCTCGGCCGTCTCGTCAGGCAGTCGCCGCTGATCGAGCAAGACGACGGCGTCTGGCTCGAGGCGGACGATCTCGTGAGGCTGCAGGTCCTTCACTGGAAAACGCGCAGCATTTCCCAGTGCTAGTGCTCCTTCGGGTAATGCCGCCTCGCTTCTGCGTCGCGAGCACCAAGCGAGAGTTCGCACTCGTCCGCCGCCAAGGCTGGACGCCTTGGCAAGGGCGAGGGTGGGCTCTCGCGCCGCGTGATCGCGGTGCAGAAGCAGGCGTGCATTGCCTGGAGGGGCACTAGGTGCCCTCGTCCCAGGAGGCCAGGTACCGCGCCTGCTCTTCCGTGAGGCTGTCGATCTGGACGCCCATGCTCTCCAGCTTGAGGCGGGCGATCTCGCGGTCGATCTCCTCGGGCACGACGTAGACCCGCGGCTCGAGCTCGTCCGCGTGCGCGACGACGTATTCGGCCGAGAGCGCCTGGTTGGCAAAGCTCATGTCCATGACGGCCGCCGGATGCCCTTCTGCGGCGGCGAGGTTGACGAGCCTGCCCTCGCCGATCAGGTAGACGCGCCGTCCGTCGGCGAGCTCGAACTCCTCGACCTCGGGGCGCGCCTCGCGGGTGGAGACCGCCAGCTCGCGGAGCGCCTCGATCTCGATCTCGACGTTGAAGTGCCCCGTGTTCGCCAGGATCGCCCCGTCCTTCAGCCGCTCGATCACGGCGCGCGAGATTACGTTCTTGTCCCCGGTCGCCGTGCAGAAGACGTCCCCCACCTCGGCCGCCCGCTCGATCGGCATGACCTCGTAGCCGTCCATGAGGGCTTCGAGCGCCCGCACGGGGTCGACCTCGGTGACGATCACGTGCGCGCCCATCCCACGGGCGCGCAGGGCCACCCCGCGGCCGGTCCAGCCGTAGCCGGCGACGACGAAGCGCCGCCCCGCGAGCAGCACGTTCGTTGCCCGGATGATCCCGTCGATCGTGGACTGGCCCGTGCCGTAGCGGTTGTCGAAGAGGTGCTTCGTCGAAGCCTCGTTCACGGCGACGATCGGGAAGGCGAGCTCGCCCTGCGCCTCGAGGGCGCGCAGGCGGATGACGCCGGTCGTCGTCTCTTCCGTCCCGCCCATGATCTCGGCGAGCTGGTCGCGCCGCTCCTTGTGCAGGACGCCGATCACGTCGGCGCCGTCGTCCATCGTCAGCTGCGGGCGGTGGTCGACCGCAGCCTCGATGTGGGAGTAGTAGGTGTCGTTGTCCTCGCCGCGGATCGCGTAGACAGAGATCCCGTACTCCTCCACGAGCGCCGCCGCGACGTCGTCCTGCGTGGACAGCGGGTTCGAGGCGCAGAGGACGACGTCGGCGCCTCCGGCGTGCAGCGTGCGCGCCAGGTTGGCCGTCTCAGTGGTCACGTGCAGGCACGCGGCGATGCGCACGCCGTCGAGAGGCCGCTCGCGCTCGAAGCGCTCCCGGATGGCGGCCAGCACCGGCATCTCGGCATCCGCCCACGTGACCCGCGTCACGCCGGCGGGCGCGAGCGCGAGGTCTTTCACGTCGTGGCGTGGCGCGGTGGTGCTCATGGCAGCAGGAGAGTTTACGTATCGACGCGCCCGTAGCGGTCCTCGAGGCGCACCACGTCGTCCGGCTCCGGTGTCGAGACCTCGAGCACGAGCGTGTCCTCGAGCGCGCGCCAGCGGTGGACGACGCCCGGCACGAAGCGGAAGGCGCGTCCGGCCCCGACCACCTCCACGTCCGGGGTCCGCCCGGGCTCCCCGACCTCGAGCTCGATGCGGCCGGAGTGGACGTAGATGGTCTCGTCCTTTCGGCGGTGGAACTGGAGGCTGAGCTGCTCGCCCGCGCGAATGAAGAGCACCTTGCCCAGGTAGTGGTCGCACCTGGCGTAGACGAGCTCGTAGCCCCACGGCTTCTCGACCCGCTCGACGGGCACGGCGAAGCGGTCGAGGTCGAGCAGGTTCGGCGTCAGGTCGCCCACCGGGCGGTCATACCCCAGGCGCGGCGCGCGAGTCAAGCCAATCGGGATGCTCGCGTAGGTGCTCGTCGGCGATCCGGAGCTCCTTGGGCGTGTTCACCGTCAGCCAGAGCCCGGCGTGGCGGAAGGCGCCGAGCCGTCCCTGGGCGGCGAGAGCGGGGAACGTCGCCGTCTCGTGGTCGCCGCGCTCGGGGAGGAGCTCGAGCGCCTCCTCGCCGAGGACGTACGTCCCGCAGCTGACCCAGTGCGGGAGGAGACCACCCTCCCGGAAGCCCGTGACGCGATCGTCTTCGGCGAGCTCGACGACCCCGAAGGGCGAGCGCGGGTGCGTCACGACGATCGTGGCCGCGAGGCCGGTGCTTCGGTGCCGGTCGAGCAGGCCCGCTAGATCGGCGTCGAGGAGCTCGTCGCCGTTCATGGCGTAGAGATCGCCGTTCTCTAGCCGCGCGGCGGCGGCGAAGCGGAGGCCGCCACCGCGCCCAAGGGGCTCCGGCTCGGGAACCGCCAGGACCTCGGGGCCGAGATCCGCGAGCTCGCTCTCGAAGAGGCGCTCCTGGCCCAGGGAGCAGCTCACGAGCACGCGGTGGACACCCGCCCGAGCGAGCTGCGACACCTGGTAGGCGGCCAATGGCCGCCCGGCCACCTCTACGAGCGCCTTCGGCCTGCCTCGCGCGGCTGCCCCGAGCCGCTCGGCCTTGCCGCCGGCCAGGATGATCGCTTCCACGGCGGGGACGCTACGTTAGTTGCGCTTGTCCGGAAGCGGCTTGAGGCCCTTGGCGATGGCGAGCATCGTCTCGTTCGAGAGGTCGTTCTGGAGCGTGTTCACGACCCAATAGGTCGCTCCGTTCTGTTCGAAGGCGACGATGTGGAGCTTCGCGCCGCTGAAGAAGAGCTTGTAGCTCCGGCCGCCGATCGTCCGCACGAGCGTCGGCTCGTTCAGGATCGGGGGCTCGTCCCAGCCGGTCTGCTGGATACCCCAGTACTCGTTCTGCCCGGTGTCGTAGGTGAGCCGGACCGCTCTCTCGTCCTCGAGCTTGTAGGCGCGAATCCCCTCGTCGTCGTCGATCGAGGAGCCCTCCTCGCGTACGGTCGGAACCATCAACGGGAAGTCGACCTGCTTCCGCAGCTGGCGGAGCGCGGGCAGGATCGAGGTGCGGTCGGTGACCACCTGGGGCTTCTGGCGCTTGGGCGTGTCGTCCGTCGGCGCCGGGCCGAGGGTGCCCTGGAAGGTCTCCCCCACGATCACGAGCAGCGTGGAGCTCAACCGCTCGCCGGGGGGAGCCGGCAGAACCTCGGCGTCGCCGAAGAGCTTGGCCACGCCCTCGGCGGCGGCCTTGGCCTTCTCGGACTCGGCGTCGTACTGGACCTGCGAGCGGAAGTACCTGAAGTTGTCGGCGTTCCCGCCGTTCTCCGTCTTGTAGCCGACCTGGCCGAGGAGCACGGCGGCCTCGTCCGCCGCCCCGTCCTCTCCGTTCCCGTTCAGCACCTCGATGCTGACCTGGGAAGGCCGCGGTTCCGTCTGTCCCATCGGCCTCTGCCCGGTGGCGACCGTCACGGCGGTCTCCGAGGCTTCCACGTCCGGGTTCGTGAACCGCCGAACGGCCTCCTGGAGCGAGGCCTCGGAGATCTCGAGCTCGAAGTAGCCCGAGAGGCCTTCGAGCGGCACCTGATGGAAATTCCCCGCGGAGAGGCCGTAGAGGGCCTGCGCGTAGCCGAGGACTTCACCCGAGCTGATCGCCTTGCCGCCGCCCTTGGCCACCTCGATGTTCTCCGTGACCGCCTTGATGATGCCGGGGAGCTCGAAGATGTCCCAAGCGCTCGACACACGCTGCTTCAGCGCCTTCACGAACTCCTGCTGGCGGACGACGCGGTAGATGTCGGAGTCGGTGTGGCGGAACCGCACGAAGTCGAGCGCGTCGGCGCCGTCCAGGAGCTGGTAGCCGGGCTTGAGGTCGAGCTGCGGGTACCCGACGCCTTCTTGATCGTTGAAGTAGCGCTGGTCGACGTCCATGTAGACGCCGTCGAGCCGGTCGACGATCTTCTTGAACGCCTCGAAGTTGACGGTGATCAAGTAGTTGATCGGGATCCCGGTCAGCTCCTTGACGGTGGAAACCGTCCCTCGGGCGCCGCAGTAGGCATAGGCCTCGTTGATCCGGCCGGTCCAGGGCGGATGTCCCTCGCAGCCGGGATGAGTCACCTGCAGGTCACGCGGGAACGAGAGCAGAGAGACGACGTTCTTCTTCGGATCGACCCGGACGAGCATGACCGTGTCCGAGCGGGAGCCCGCGGCCGTCTGGTCGCGCTGCATGTCGTAGCCGATGATGATGGCGACGGCAGGCTTGTCCGCGCCGGAGAGCTCGGCGAGCTCCAAGGCCGCTTCCTTGACCTCGGGGGAGCTCGCCTGGATCGCCGACACGCTGTAGTCGAAGTAGAGCTTCACGCCGCCCGCGAGCGCTCCAGCAGCCACGACGACCGTCGCGAGGAGCCAGATCACGCCCTTGGCGAGGAGCTTCAGAGGATTTCGCCGCACGCGGTAGAACGAGCGGCCGGAGTCGGCCACCGGGGGCGGAGGCGGTCCGTCCCCGCCCGGCGGCGCGCCGGCGGCTTGCGGCTCGAGGAGCGGCGGCGGGCCGGGTGGAAAGGCACCGTTCCCGTTCGCCGACCTTCTGGTGCCTTTCTTCAGGGTCGTGCGCATGGAGGAAAGCCGCCCGAAGGCGACGCGCTGAGGATAGCGGAGGTTACGGAATCCCAGACCCCGAACGTTCTACACGCCCCGGACGGTTTCCTCCGCGAGCCATTGGGCGACTGCGAGGAGGCTTCCCGTCTCCTCGTAGACGCCGAGCTGCGCGTCGGCTCCCGTGCCCCGGGCAAGGAGCGCCTCCAGGGAGTTCAGCTCGGCCGCGCAGCCGAGCCTTCGCGCCGCCGGCTCGGAGCGCTCGACGAGCGCGAGAACGGCCTCGCGGGCCGAGCGCTCCGTGTCGTTGTCGAGGTCGACGAGCCTCGCGTCGAGCCCGTCGCGGGTCGCGCGCCACTTGTTCTCGTCGACGAGCGTGACCGGCTGCACCGGCAAGATCTCGCCGGCCTCGTAGGCCCCGGCGAGCGTGGCGACGAGGCTCTGTACGAGGGCGACGATGCCCTCGACCGCCTCGATCGAGGCCTGCGCGTCGCAGATCCGCAGCTCGATCGTTCCCAGGCGCGGGTGGGGGCGCAGGTCCCACCAGATATAGGTGTAGTCGGCGAACGAGCCCGCTTTGATCCCCCGGTCGACCAGCAGCTCGAACTCCTCCCACGAGGCGAACGCAGGGGGCAGGCCCGAGCGTGGGAACGCCTCGAAGATCTTCGTGCGCGTGGACGCGAGCCCGGTGGGTCGCGCCTGCCAGAAGGGTGAGTTGGCGGAGAGCGCGAGGAGCTCCGGCAGAAACGTCCGCGTCGCGTTCGAGCAGGCGATCGCCGTGTCCGGCGAGCCGAGCCCGACGTGGACGTGCAGGCCGAAGATCAGCTCGCGCTCGGCGACCCAGCCCATGTCCTCGACCAGCTCGCGATAGCGAGGCCGGTCCGTCACCTCCTGGTGCTCGTAGAGGGAGAACGGATGCGTTCCCGCCGAGACGATGAGCGCCTCGCGCTCGGCGGCGGCGTCGCGCAGGCGCGCCCGCAGGCTCCGCAGATCGTCCATCGCCTCGTGCACCGAGTGCGCGACGTTCGTCGCCACCTCGACGACCGACTGGAGCAGCTCGGGCTTCACGCGGCCTTCGTGCTCGTCCTCGTCCTCTACCTCGGAGAGGATCTCGTCGATGCGCGACACGAGCTCGTAGCTCTCGCGCCCGACGAGCTGGAACTCTTCCTCCACGCCCAGGCTGAAGCGCCGGCTCGTGCCGAACTTGTGCTCCACGACCCGACGCCCTACCCCGTCAGGCCGGATCGTAAGCGAGGTTGGGCGAGAGCCACCGCTCGGCCTCGGCGACCGAAACGCCCTTGCGGGCCGCGTAGTCCTCGACCTGGTCGCGTGCGACGCGTCCGACGGAGAAGTAGCGCGCCGCCGGGTGACCGAGGTAGAGGCCGGACACGCTCGCCCCCGGCGTCATCGCGAAGCTGTCGGTCAGGCTCATCCCGATCGTCTCCGCCCGGAGCAGCTCGAAGAGGGTCCGCTTCTCGGAGTGGTCCGGGCAGGCGGGATAGCCGAAGGCCGGCCGGATGCCGCGGTAGCTCTCGGCGATCAGCTCCTCGTTCGACAGCCGCTCTCCGCTCTCGTACCACTCGCGCCGGGCGACCTCGTGCAGGTACTCGGCGAAGGCCTCCGCCAGCCGGTCGGCCAGCGCCTTGACCATGATCGAGCGGTAGTCGTCGTGATCGGACGCGAAGCGGTCGGCGAGCTCGTCGGCGCCGATCCCGGCGGTGACCGCGAAGGCGCCAACGTGGTCGACGAGGCCCGTGTCCGCGGGCGCGACGAAGTCCGCGAGCGAGCGGTTCGGCCGTGAGTCGGCATGGTCGACCTGCTGACGCAGCATCGGGAAGCGAACGCCGCCCTCGAGCACGATGTCGTCGCCCTCGGCGGCGGCGGGCCAGAACCCGTACGCCCCTCGAGCCTGCAGGAGCTCACCCGCGACGATCTCGTCCAGGAGCTCGTTCGCGTTCGCGTACAGCTCGCGCGCGGCGGCGCCGACCGTGGGGTCGTCGAGGATCTTGGGGAAGCGGCCCTTCAGCTCCCAGGCGTGGAAGAAGAACGTCCAGTCGACGTACTCGCGGAGTACGGCGAGCGGCGCCTCGACGACGCACGCCCCGGTGAAGGCCGGCGCCGGGAGGTCCTCGGCGTGCCACTCGATCGGCGTCCTCCGCTCGCGCGCGTGCGCGAGCGGGAGCAACGGCTTTCGCTCCTTCTCGCTGTGGAGCTCCCGCAGCAGCTCCTGGGCCGCGCGGTTCTCCGAGTCCAGGCGCTCTCGGCGCTCGGGCTCGAGCAGGTCGGAGACGACTCCGACCACACGCGAGGCGTCGAGGACGTGCAGCGTCGGCTGTCCGTAGGCGGGCGCGATCCTCACGGCCGTGTGCTGGCGCGAGGTGGTCGCGCCGCCGATCAGAAGCGGCAGGTCGAGCCCGCGGCGCTCCATCTCGTCGGCGACGTGCACCATCTCGTCCAGCGACGGCGTGATCAGGCCGGAGAGGCCGACGACGTCGCAGTCCTCGTGCACCGCCGTGTCGAGAATGCGGTCGGCCGGGACCATGACGCCGAGGTCGATCACCTCGTAGTTGTTGCAGCCCAGCACGACCCCGACGATGTTCTTGCCGATGTCGTGGACGTCGCCCTTCACGGTGGCGAGCACCACCTTCCCGCGCGCGCGGCCGTTCCCGCCCGAGCGCTCGGCCTCCATGAACGGCTCGAGGTAGGCGACGGCGCGTTTCATCGCCCGCGCGCTCTTCACCACCTGCGGGAGGAACATCTTCCCCGAGCCGAAGAGGTCGCCGACGACCGACATCCCGTCCATGAGCGGGCCTTCGATCACGTCCAGCGGCCGCGGCAGCTTCTGCCGGGCCTCCTCGGTGTCCTCCTCGATGTAGTCGACGATCCCGTGGACGAGGGCGTACGAGAGCCGCTCCTCGACCGGCCCCTCGCGCCACGAGAGATCGAGCTCGCGCTTCGTGCCCTCCCCTTGCACGGTGGCGGCGAAGGCAACCATGCGCTCGGTCGCGTCCGGACGCCGGTTGAAGACGATGTCCTCGACGTGCTCGAGGAGCTCGGGGGGGATGTCCTCGTAGACCGCGAGCTGGCCGGCGTTGACGATGCCCATGTCGAGGCCGGCCTGGATCGCGTGGTAGAGGAAGACCGAGTGAATCGCCTCCCGCACCACCTCGTTCCCGCGGAAGGCGAAGGAGAGGTTGGAGACGCCCCCTGAGAGCTTCGCCCCGGGGCAGCGCCCCTTGATCCGCGGCACCGCCTCGATGAACGCCTTGGCGAACTCGGCGTGCTCCTCCATCCCGGTCGCGATCGCGAGGATGTTCGGGTCGAAGACGAGGTCCTCGGGTGGGAAGCCCACCTCGTCGACGAGGAGCCGGTAGGCGCGCTCGCAGACCTCGACCTTCCGGTCGGCCGTCTCCGCCTGACCCTCCTCGTCGAAGGCCATGACCACGACGCCGGCCCCGTAGCGGCGGACGAGGCGGGCCTTGGCGAGGAAGTCTTCGGGCCCCTCCTTGAGGCTGAGCGAGTTGACGATGCCCTTGCCCTGGATGCACTTGAGGCCCGCCTCGAGCACCGACCAGCGCGAGCTGTCCACCATGATCGGCAGGCGCGCCACCTCCGGCTCGGTGGCGATCAGGTTCAGGAACGTGGTCATCTCCGCTTCGGAATCGAGGAGGTCGGCGTCCATGTTCACGTCGAGGATGTTGGCCCCGCCCCGCACCTGGTCGAGGGCGACGTCGAGCGCTCCCTGGAAGTCGTTCGCTTCGATCAGGCGGCGGAAGCGGGCCGAGCCGGTGACGTTCGTGCGCTCGCCGACCATGACGAAGGTGGTGTCCTGAGCGAAGGCGAACGGCTCGAGCCCGCTGAAGCGCGTGAGCGTGCGGTGCTCGGGAATCCGGCGCGGCGGGATTCCGCGCATGGCCGAGGCGATCGCGCGCGTGTGGTCGGGCGTCGTCCCGCAGCACCCGCCGACGACGTTGACGAGCCCGCTCTCGGCGAACTCACGCAGCAGGGAGCTCGTGATCTCCGGCCCTTCGTCGTAGCCGCCGAAGGCGTTGGGGAGGCCAGCGTTCGGGTGGGAGCTCGTGTAGCAGTCGGCGAGGCGGGCGAGCTCCTCGACGTGATGGCGCATCTCGCGCGCCCCCAGGGAGCAGTTGACGCCGGCGAGCAGCGGCTTTGCGTGCTCGACCGAGGCCCAGAAGGCCTCCAGGGTCTGGCCGGAGAGCGTCCGGCCCGAGAGGTCGACGATCGTCACCGAGAGCCAAAGCGGCAGCTCGACGCCGAGCTCGTCCAAGACGTCACGCGCGGCTACGATGGCGGCCTTGGCGTTCAGCGTGTCGAAGATCGTCTCGATCAGGAGCAGGTCGACGCCGCCGTCCACCAGGCCGCGCACCTGCTCCGCGTAGCTGTCACGCACGTAGTCGAACGTGACCGCCCGGTAGGCGGGGTCGTCCACCTTGGGCGAGAGCGAGAGCGTCTGGTTGAGCGGGCCCAGGGAGCCGGCGACGAACCGCGGCCCGTCCTCGCGCTCGTCACACGCCTGCCGGGCCAGGCGTGCGCCCTCGAGGTTCAGCTCGTAGACGACCTCCTCGAGCCCGTAGTCAGCCTGCCCGATGCGCGTGGCCGTGAACGTGTTCGTCGTCGTGATGTCCGCGCCGGCCTCCAGGTAGGCCCTGTGGACGTCGAGGACGAGGTCGGGCCTCGTCAGGTTGAGGACGTCGGGGTCGCCCGCGACCTCGTACGGGTGGTCGCGGAACCGCTCGCCGCGGTAGTCGGCGTCCGCGAGCCCCTGGCGCTGGAGCATCGTCCCCCAGGCCCCGTCGAGCACGAGGATCCGCTGCGCGAGCAGGTCGCGCAGCAGCTCGGTCCGGGAAGCCAGCGTGGTCGCCATGGACGAATTGTGCCCTCACGCGGCCATGTCTTGGGGTCAGGTCTTGCAATCACGCACGCAGGTGCGAAATGCGTCAATGCAAGACCTGACCCCAGGGCTTGTACGTTTCGGGCGGTAGGCGCGGCTGCGCCGGCTCAGCCCCGGCCGGCGACTGCGAGCTTGTTCTCGGCGTGACGGAGGCGCTGCTCGACCTTCCAGCGATCGTCCTCTTCGGCGCCGGCGTCGATCCGCTCGAGCAGCGCGCGGGCTTCATCGGCTTCGCGGCGCGCTTCGGCGACGTCGATCTCCTCCGCCCGCACGGCGTCGTCGACGAGGACGAGCGCGCGGTCCTGCTGCACCTTGAAGTAGCCGGGCCCGGCGGCGAACGCCTGCCAGCTCCCGCTCGCCTTGATGCGGATCTCGCCAGCCCTTAGCATCGCTACGAGGGGCGCGTGCCGCGCGAGGACGCCGATCTCGCCCGCGACGCCGGGAACGATCAGCATCTCGGCCTCTCCCTCGTAAGCGGCGCCTTCCGGCGTCACGAGCGAGAGGTCGAAGGTGCGGACTGCGCCTTCCTGGACGGCCATCTAGCGCACCTAGTGCCCCTAGACCGCCGCGGGCTCCGCCTCGCGCTCCTCCGCGGCCTCGGGCTCGGCCTCTTCCTCGGCCTTCGCCTCCGGCTCCTCGTCCTCGCCCGCCATCGTCTTGGCGCGCTCGACGGCTTCCTCGATCGTCCCGACCATGTAGAAGGCCTGCTCGGGGAGATCGTCGTGCTTCCCCTCGATGATCTCGCGGAAGCCCTTGATCGTGTCGCCGAGCCGCACGTATTGGCCGGGGCTGCCGGTGAACGCCTCGGCGACGAAGAAGGGTTGCGAGAGGAATCGCTGAACCTTGCGCGCGCGCTGCACGGTGAGCTTGTCCTCGTCGGAGAGCTCGTCCATTCCGAGAATGGCGATGATGTCCTGGAGCTCCTTGTAGCGCTGCAGGATCTCCTGCACCCGCGTCGCGGTCTCGTAATGCTCGTCGCCGACGATGTCGGGCTGGAGCGCCCGCGAGAAGGAGTCGAGCGGGTCGACCGCCGGGTAGATCGCCTGCTCGGCGATCGAGCGTGAGAGGACGGTCGTGGCGTCGAGGTGCGCGAACGTGTTGGCCGGCGCCGGGTCGGTGAGGTCGTCGGCGGGGACGTAGATCGCCTGCACCGAGGTGACGGAGCCCTTGCGCGTCGAGGTGATCCGCTCCTGCAGCTGCCCCATCTCGGTAGCGAGGGTCGGCTGGTAGCCCACGGCCGAGGGCATACGGCCCAGGAGCGCCGAGACCTCGGAGCCCGCCTGCACGAAGCGGAAGATGTTGTCGATGAAGAGGAGGACGTCCTGGCCCTCCTCGCGGAAGTACTCCGCCATCGTCAGCCCTGCGAGGCCGACGCGCAGGCGCGCGCCCGGCGGCTCGTTCATCTGGCCGAAGACGAGCGCGGTCTTGTCGATGACGCCGGACTCGGTCATCTCGCGCCAGAGGTCGTTGCCCTCGCGCGAGCGCTCGCCCACGCCGGAGAAGACGGAGAGGCCCTCGTGCTCGGCGGCGATGTTGCGGATCAGCTCCTGGATGAGCACCGTCTTGCCGACGCCGGCGCCGCCGAAGAGGCCGACCTTGCCGCCCTTGACGTACGGTGCGAGCAGGTCGATCACCTTGATGCCGGTCTCGAAGATCTGCACCGTCGGCTCGAGCTCCTCGAAGGTCGGCGCGGGCCGGTGGATCGGCCAGCGCTCGCCCTCGACGTCCTCGCCCTCGTCGATGGCCGCGCCGAGGACGTTGAAGATCCGGCCGAGCGTCACCTGGCCGACGGGCACGGAGATCGGCGCGCCCGTGTCCTCGACCTCGGCGCCGCGCGGGACGCCGTCGGTGGAGTCCATCGCCACCGCCCTGACACGATCGTTCCCGAGGTGCTGCTGAACCTCGGCGATCAGGTCGATTGCGGGCCGGCCGTCCTGCTCCGGGACCTCGATGCGGAGAGCGTTGTAGATGCTCGGAAGCTCGCCGTGGAAGACGGCGTCGATGACGACGCCCTTGATCTCGACGATCTTGCCGACGTTCTTCTCAGTGGCCATGAATCTCCCGGATGATCGCGTGCGAGGAAGGCCGCGTTTCCGGCCGCTTCAAGTCTATCCGAGGCTGGGCGGCCTTCAGACATCTGCCGCCTTTACAGCGACGGCCGGCCGGGAACGCTAGATGACGCCTTCGGGCGGGTGCCGAGGAAGCGGAGGCGCAGGCGGAGGAGCCGGCTTAATTCGCCGGAAATCCTCGAGCTCGTCGGCGTCGACGAAGCTCACCTCCGGCGGCGATTCGGGCTCTGTCGAGCCCGGGCCCGCGACGAAGCCCGCGAGCGCGCCGAGCGCCAGGGCGGCTACCGCCGCGATCGCGGCGCGCCGAGGCCCTGCCGAAAGGCGCCGTGCGGGACGGGACGGGATTGTTACCCGGCGCGACGGTGTCTCGGCGGCCGTCAGTCGCATCACGTCCGTCGCCCAACGGACGTCGTTCTCGAACGCGCGGCAGTCCTCGCACGTCTCGAGGTGCCGCTCGAGGAGCTCCTTCTCCAACGGCGAGAGCTCGCCGTCCAGGCGCAGCGATGCCCACTCTCGCGCCCGATAGCAAACGCCGCCCTCAGTCAGCGGGTTTCTGCCGGCCATACCTCCTCTGACGAGGGCAAGCCGAGGAGGTTAGATCAGGCTGGCTTACATTCCAGCGATCTGCTTCAGCTTGAGTCGCGCGCGCCGCGCGCGAGAGCCTTCGGCGCGCCCCCGCCTCGCTTGAGTACGCCTCCGCCACCCGGGCGGCGCAGTCAAGGTGTCACACGTAGGACGAGATGAGCGTCGGCTGGAATGTCATCTGCGGGTGAACGGTCAAGCGTGTGCTGCCCGCTCGAGCTCGTCGCCAGGCTCGAGCGGATACCAGCAAGCCGCGTAGTGATCCTGCGAGAGGCGCCCCAGGGGAGGCATCTCCGTGCGGCAGACCTCAGGCACGGCGTCCTTGCCGGCGATGAGGTGGGCTTTCGGGCATCGGGGATGAAACGGGCAGCCGGGTGGCGGGTCGACTGGCGAGGGGACGTCGCCCTGGAGCACGATGCGACCTGTCTGCGCGCCGTCAACTCGGCCCTTGGGCACGGCCGAGAGAAGCGCGGCCGTGTACGGGTGCCTCGGTTCGCTGTAGAGCAGATCGGCCGGGGCGATCTCGACGATCCGGCCGAGGTACATCACGGCGATGCGGTCGGAGATGTGCCTAACGACTCCAAGGTCGTGCGAGATGAAGAGGTACGTGAGATCGAAGTCCCGTTGCAACGCCTGGAGGAGGTTGAGGATCTGCGCCTGGATGGAGACATCGAGGGCGGAGACGGGCTCGTCGCAGACGATCAGCTTCGGGCTGAGCGCGAGTGCCCGAGCTACTCCGATCCGCTGCCGCTGGCCGCCGGAGAACTCGTGCGGGTAGCGGTTGTAGTGCTCGGGGTTCAGGCCCACGCGGTCCATGAGCTCCTGGACAATCCGCTTCCTCGACCCCTCGGTCTTGTGGATCGCGTACGGCGCGCCGATGATCTGGCCGACCGTCTGCCGGGGGTTCAGGGACGAGTAGGGGTCCTGGAAGACGATCTGCATCTCCCGCCGCAGGGGACGCATCTCGCGCCGACTGAAGCGGGTGATGTCCCGTCCGTTGAACTTGACCGTGCCGCTCGTAGCCTCGATCAGCTTCAGGACGAGGCGCGCGGTCGTCGACTTTCCGCACCCCGACTCCCCGACAAGGCCGAGGGTCTCGCCGCGGCCGACCGTAAAACTGACGTCCTCGACGGCGTGCACGTATCCGGCCGTGCGCTGGAGGAGCCCTCGGTGGATGGGGAACCGCTTCGTGAGGTGCTCCACCTCCAGAAGGGGCTCCGCTCGAAGGCGTGGCTCGAGGGCGGCAGCCTGGGTCGCGGCCTCGCTCACACCGCCGCCTCCAGGAAGCGCGATTGCCGCTCCGCCCAGAGACGTTTCTTGTCGTCGGCGGAGAGGTGGCAGGCCTCAGCGTGTCCGCCTCCCCGGTCGCGAAACTCGGGCCGCTCTTTGTCGCAGGGTGAGAAGCGATGGAGACACCGTGGGTGAAACGGGCAGCCCGGCGGGACGAAGATGAGGGAGGGCGGCGACCCCTGAATCGGCCTGAGCCCGGACACCTTCTGATCGACGCGCGGAATTGACTCGAGGAGGCCCCACGTGTAGGGATGAAGAGGCTGTGCGAAGACGTCGTCCTTCCGCCCCACCTCCATCCCACGCCCCGCGTACATGACCATGACGGTCTGGGCGACGTCGGCCACGACGCCGAGGTCGTGCGTGATGAGGATAACCCCGATGTCGAACTCCGTCTTGACCCGGTCGATCAGCTCCAGGATCTGTGCCTGTACGGTGACGTCGAGAGCAGTCGTCGGCTCGTCGGCGATGAGAATGTCAGGGTTGTTGACGAGCGCCATGGCGATCATCGCCCGTTGGCGCATCCCGCCGGAAAACTGGTGCGGGTAGTCACGGATGCGTTCCTTCGGCCTAGGAATGCCGACCGCACCAAGCAGCTCGATGACGCGCTGCTCTGCCTGCTTCTTGGAGACGTCGGAGTGCACGCGGATCGCTTCGACGATCTGGTCGCCGACTCGGTACATCGGATGCAGACAGGCAAAGGGGTCCTGGAAGATCATCGCGATTTCCTTGCCTCTGATCTCCCTCAGCTCGTCCGCCGGGAGCGAGAGAAGGTCGCGACCTTCGAACAGGGCCTCTCCCGAGATCTGAGCCCCTCTGATCAACCCCATGAGGGCGAGGTTGGTGACGCTCTTGCCGGAGCCGGACTCACCGACGAGGCCGAGCGTTTCCCCACGCCGGAGGGAGAACGAGAGCCGGTCAACGGCGTGGACGACCCCATCGGGCGTCGCGAACCTGACGTCTAGCTCGCGAACCTCGAGCAGAACATCGCTCGACGGGATGCTCACTGGTAGCGAACTCGCGGGTCGAGCCAGGCGTAGGCGATGTCGGCGAGCAGATTGAAGAGGACGACGAAGACGGCGCCGAGGAGGACGACGGCAACCACCACGGGGAGGTTCGAGTTGAAGGTCGCGGTGAGCACCCAGGAGCCGACGCCTTGCCAGTTGAAGACCGTCTCGGTGATCACGGCTCCTCCGATCAGGAGGGCGACGTCCATCGCGAACATCGTGACGACGGGCGTCAGGCTCGCCCTCAGCCCGTGCTTCACGATCACGTCGCGCTCGCTGAGACCCTTCGCCCGCGCCGTGCGGATGTAGTCCTCGCTCATCGTCTCGATCAGGCTTCCCCGCGTCATTCGCGCGTAGAAGGCCGCATAGAGCAAGGACAGGATCGTACAGGGCAGGATCAGGTGGAGGAACCACTCCTTCGGGCTCTCCTCGAATGGAACGTACCCGGTGCCGGGAAGGACCTGGAGCTGCTCCGGTCCTCCGCCGGTGTCGGCGAAGAGGAAGAGAACGAGGAGACCGAGCCAGAAGACGGGAGCCGAGACGCCGAAGAGGGCGAAGCCCATGGCCGCCCGGTCGAGCACACCCCCCTTTCTAATCGCCGAGATCACCCCGATCGTAATGCCCATGATCGCCCAGAGGATGGCGGCACCGAAGACGAGGAAGAGAGTGCGCGGCAGTCGGTTCAGCAGCTCGTCTCGCACCGGGACCCTCGTGTCGTACGAGAAGCCGAGGCCAGGCCAGCCGTACTCGTCGCCGGTGACGAGGTTCTTGACGAAGAGCCCGTACTGCTCGTACCAGGGCTTGTCTAGCCCGAACTGCTCTCGCACGGCGGCGATCGTTTCCTCCGTCGGGGCCTTGCCGGCGAATCGCCGGGCGGGATCGCCGGGCGGCAGGACGTAGAAGATGAAGAAGGTGAGCATCGTCACCACGAAGACGACGACGATTGCCCAGAGAACGCGCCGGACGATGTAGGCGGCCACCTAGCTCAACTCTCCGAGTCCAGAGTACCGCTCCGCGGTACGCGTTTCCATTCGGAAGTGTGGGCCGCCCCGACCGGGACGGCCCACACTCTCCTTGCGTCTTACTGCTGCTTCGACTGGTCGACCGCGACGTGTTGCCACGCCTGCATGCCGGTGGACTGGTCGAAGTCCCAGTTCGATACTGCCGAGCTGATGGTGTTGGTGTAGTTCCGCCAGAGCCACGGGATCCAGGGGACGACCTCTTCCATGATCTTCTTGTCGAGGTCGCCCCAGCAGGTCGTTCGCTCTGTGTCATCGGAGATCTCGATACACGCATCGATGTCAGCGTTGACGCTCGGGACGCCGTCCGGCGGCCAGTCGATCCCGATCTCATTCGCCTGCTCCTCGGTGAGCCCGACGAGCGGCTCGTTATAGGAGAAGTCCGGCGTGATCACGCGTCCGTCGAACAGGTACAGGTAGTACGTGAAGGCATCGGCGTAGTCCTTGCCCCAGCCCGCCGTACCGCTCATCGGCGTCTGCTCCTTCGGCGTAAAGATGAACTGGTACGGGTCGTCGATGTTGCGGGTGGTCATCGTGATGCCGATCTTGCCGAGCGACGACTCCATGACCGGAACCATCGACTTGTCGCGCTCGGTGTTGCCCATGATGTTGAGGACTCCCTCGCACTCCGGGGCGTCGCAGGTGCCGTCCTGGTCCGTGTCGTACCTGGACTGGGCCATTTCCGCCCGGGCAGCCTCCTCGTCGCCCGAGAAGTCCGGGCTCGGGTACGGGTCGTAGCCCTCGAGCTCCGAAGGAGACATCGTCGGCGGCAGGATGTGCGTCGCCGGCTCGCCGACCGTCGGGCCTCCCCATCCCCTGATCAAAGCCGTCTTGTCCATGATCAGGTTGGCGGCCTTCCGCACGTGGATATCGTCCCACGGCGGCTGCGTCAGGTTCATGTAGATGTAGAAGACGCCGTCGTCGGGGTTGGCCTTGAGTAGGCCTTCAAGATCGGGGTCTGTCGTGTACTCCCTGATCTCCTTGCCGGTCTCGCTGCAGATGTTGTCCTCGATCTGCGCGGCCTTGGTCTTGGCGAAGCAGTCGGTGTTGCTCGAGTTGATGACGAATTCGAACCTGTCCGGATAGTTCGACCGCAGGTCGTCCGTCGACTGGTCGTAGTCAGGGTTGCGTGCGAGGATGAGCTGCTTCTCCGGGTTGTATCCCGTGAGTGGCTTCATCGTGTCGCAGCTCGAGATGTCGAGCTGGTCCGAGCCCTCGATCATGTACGGGCCGGAGGAGATGACGTAGCGACCGTAGTCGCCCGCCTTCGTGAAGCAGTCCGCTACCTCCGCCGGAATCGGGCCGGCCGCCGCCATCGCGACGCGGTAGAGGAAGTCGCCCGCCGGCTTCGTCAGGTGGAAGACGATGGTCTTGTCATCCGGCGTCTCGATTCCGGAGACCGACTTCGCCTTGCCGTCCTCGACCTCCTTGAAGCCCTCGATCACCTCGTAGTAGAGCGGGTAGCCGAAGCTACCGATCTTCGGGTTCGCGAGACGATCGAAAGCGTACTTGATGTCCTGCGAAGTGATCTCCCTGCTCACCGGCGGCCCGAACATGATCCCGTCCTTCAAGGTGAAGGTGTAGGTGAGACCGTCCTCCGAGATCTCGGGCATGTCGGCGGCTAGGTCGGGATGGATCTCGTTCCCCGCACTGCCGGCTGTTCCGCTGTAGCTCATGAGCTTGCGGATGATGAGGTTGTAGAAGCTCCATCCCACCGCGGTGTACTCAGCCGTCGGGTCGAAGTCGGCGGTGAAGTCGAACGAGGTCTCGACGTCGACGCGGTAGGTCCCGCCCGGTGTCGGCTCGCCCGAGGCCGTCTCGTCGCCGCCCCCGGTCTGGGCTCCCTCGTCGTCACCGCCGCACGCCACGACGGCGAGCGCCAGGACCGCTGCTAGCGCAAGTATCGCTACGACTCGTTTTCGTCTCACGTCACACCTTTCTCCCGTTTGGCCTGGCCCCAGGTTCCGATTGCCCCCGCGCCGGGACCCAGCGTTTTCACTACCGATGGAATGGACGGCGATCCGCGCGGAAAGTTAGCTTCCGAAGCCGACAATCAGCTAACGGCCCGTTCGCGGATCGAGAGCATCCCGAAGCCCGTCGCCGAGGAGGTTGAAGGCAAGCACCGTGGCGACCAGAAAGAGCCCCGGGAAGAGCATGAACCACCAGGCGACCTCGAAGATCGCCGAGGCGTCGGACAGCATCTGCCCCCATGAGGGCGTAGACGGCGGAACCCCCAATCCGAGGAAGGACAACGCCGCCTCGAAGAGGATGTTGCTCGGGATGAGGAGCGTCGTGTAGATGATGATGGGGGCGATGAGGTTTGGCAGGATCTCGCGGGACATGATCCTCACGTTTCCGGCACCAAGGGACCGCGACGCCTCGACGAACTCTTTCTCGCGGATGGAGAGCACGCTGCCGCGGATGATCCGCGCGATGTAAGGCCAGCTGAACAGCGCGATGATGAAGATGACGAGTCGCTGCCCCGGCTGGATCAAGCCTCCGAGGCAGCCCTCCTTGGTCGTTCCGCAAGCAGCAGCGATGCCGATCGCGAAGAGGAGGAGCGGCATCGCCAGGATGATGTCGACAACCCGCGAGATTGCGGTGTCGGCGTAGCCGCGGAAGTAGCCACCGACGATCCCCACGATCGTGCCGATGACGACGGCGATGCCCGTGCCGACGAGGGCGACGAGGAGCGACGTGCGGGCGCCGTAGAGAACACGGACGAAGATGTCCCGACCCGACTGGTCGGCGCCGAACCAGAACTCCGCATTCGGCCCCTTCGGCAAGCCGAAGTCATCGAGCATCTCCGACTGGAAGAGCTCGTTCTTCCCGTGATGGACGACCCGATCTGCGATCACGCCTGCAAAGATCGCGAGCAGGAAGAGGATGACGAGGAAGACCAGGCTGCCGATTGCCGCCTTGTCGCGCCTGAACCGCTCCCAGAAGAGCCGGCGCGGCGACTTCCCCTCGACCTCGACGTGCTCGAGCGCCAGCCCGGTCTCGACCGCCGGCGAGGTCTCAGGTGCGACAGACGCCATCCTTCTCTCCTAGGCTCGGATCAACGGAGTGTAGTCGGGCTTTCGACGGGCGTCCACGACCCCTGAGGCGGCCGGGCTATCCCTGGAGGGCGTCCGCGCCCGCGACGACCTCGAGGATCTCCTGGGTGATCTCCGACTGGCGGGCGCGGTTCATGTCGAGCGTGAGCCTGTCGATCAGCTCGCCCGCGTTCTTCGAGGCATTCCGCATCGCGGTCATGCGCGCGCCGTGCTCGGAGGCCGCCGACTCGAGGAGCGCCCGGTAGATCGTCGTCTCGAGGTACGTGGGAAGCAGGCGTCCGAGGATCTCCTCCGGCTCCGGCTCGTAGATGAAGTCGCCCTCGAGCGCGATCTCGTAGGCGCTCTTCTCCTCCTCCTCGAGCAGCGTGCGCGGGATCGGGAGGACGTCCTCGACCGAGACGGTCTGGGTCAGCGGCGAGACGTAGTGGTTGTAGACGACGACCACGCGGTCGACCTCCCGCTCGACGAACAGGTCGGCGAGCTTCTTCGAGATGGCGACCGCGTCCGCATAGACCGGGCGGTCGGTGAAGTCCACCCAGGCCTGCTCGATCGCGTAGCGCCGGAAGCGCAGGGTGGAGCGGCCCTTCTTGCCGACCACGGCCCAGCGGACGTCGGCGCCGCCGGCCCGCACCTCGCGCTCGAGCTGGAGCGCACGGCGGATGATCTGAGCGTTGAAAGCCCCGGCGAGGCCCCGGTCGCCGGTTAGCGGCAGGATCGCCACGGACTGGATCGTCTCGCGCGCCTCGAGGAGCGGGAACCCTCGCGACGGCGTCGCGCGCGCCGTCCCGATCATCAGCTCGCGCATCCGCTCGGCGTACGGCCGAAGCGCCTCGATCCGGGTCTCCGCCCGACGCAGCTTTGCCGCGGCGACAAGCTCCATCGCCTTGGTGATCTTGCGCGTGTTGCGGACGGAGCGAAGCCGCCGCTTGATGTCCTGGACGGTGGCCATGCGTGGATTAGGCCGCTACGCCTGCCTCCTCGTGCACGGCGAAGTTCCTGCGGAACTCCTCGATCTGCTCGCGGGCCGCGGCCTGCGCCTCGTCCGGGAAGTCACGGGAGTCGCGGATCCCGGCGTAGACCGTCCCCTCCGTGCGCAGGTACTCCCTGAGCTCCGCCTGGAAGCGCGGAACCTGCTCGGTGGGGACGTCGTCGAGGAGGCCCTGGATGCCTGCGAAGATGGCGATCACCTGCTCCTCGAGCGGCCACGGCTGGTACTGCGGCTGGTTGAGCGTCGCCACCATGCGCTCGCCGCGCGCGAGCGTGCGCTGCGTCTGTGGGTCGAGCTCGGAGCCGAACTGCGCGAAGGCCTCGAGCTCGCGGTACTGGGCCAGGTCGAGCCGGAGGCGGCCAGCGACCTTCTTCATCGCCTTCGTCTGCGCGTTCCCGCCCACGCGGCTCACCGAGATGCCGACGTTGATCGCGGGGCGCACGCCCGAGTAGAAGAGGTCGGACTCGAGGAAGATCTGCCCGTCCGTGATCGAGATGACGTTGGTCGGGATGTAGGCGGCGACGTCGCCGGCCTGCGTCTCGATCACCGGCAGGGCGGTGAGCGAGCCTCCGCCCAGCTCGTCGGAGAGCTTGCAGGCGCGCTCGAGCAGCCGCGAGTGGAGGTAGAAGACGTCGCCCGGGAACGCCTCGCGCCCGGGCGGGCGGCGCAGCAGGAGCGAGAGCTGGCGGTACGCGTCCGCGTGCTTCGACAGGTCGTCGTAGATGCACAGCGCGTGCTGCCCCGAGTAGAGGAAGTACTCGCCCATCGCGCAGCCGGCGAACGGCGCCATCCACTTGATCGGGGCGGCCTCCTGCGCCGGCGCGGAGACGACGATCGTGTACTCCATCGCGCCCGCGTCGCGCAGCCGCTCGACCACCTGCGCGACCGTCGAGCCCTTCTGGCCGACCGCCACGTAGATGCAGATGAGGTCGCCGCCGCGCTGGTTCAGGATCGTGTCGACCGCGACCGCGGTCTTGCCGGTCGAGCGGTCGCCGATGACGAGCTCGCGCTGGCCGCGCCCGATGGCCGTCATCGAGTCGATCGCCTTGAGCCCCGTGTACATCGGCTCCTTCACGGGCTGGCGGCTGATCACGCCGGGCGCCTTGAACTCGAGCGGGCGGCGCTCGGTCGCCTCGATCGGGCCGAGGCCGTCGAGCGGGTTGCCGAGCGGGTCGACGACGCGCCCGAGCAGGGCCGGGCCGACCGGCACGCTCATGACCTCGCCGGTGCGGCGCACCGGCTCGCCCTCCTTCACGTGCTGCCACTCGCCGAAGAGCGCGGCGCCGACGTTGTCCTCCTCGAGGTTGAACGCGATGCCGGTGACGCCGTGCTCGAGCTCCAGCCGCTCGAGCGCGACGCAGTTCTCGAGGCCGTGGATGCGGGCGATGCCGTCGCCGACCTGGAGGACGCTCCCGACCTCCGACAGGTCGGTCTCGACGTCGAACTGCTGGATCCGATCCTTGAGGATCGAGGTGATCTCTTCCGGGCGTAGCTTCACGTGTGCTCCTTACTGCGCGGTTGCCAGTTCGTGTCTGAGTCGCTCGAGCCGGCCGCGAACG
>Ga0081538_10001058_pt1 | contig 29373 bp, 33 predicted proteins | sample TabmetS5T2R1_FD_71022 | JGI IMG/M metagenome (GOLD analysis project Ga0081538, IMG submission 71022) | Tabebuia heterophylla rhizosphere microbial communities from the University of Puerto Rico - S5T2R1 | ecosystem: Host-associated > Plants > Roots > Rhizosphere ...
CGAGGACGCTCAGGTGAACCGGCTCGGTCCGGACGTGCCGCGCCCGGAGGGCTTCCGCACCGCCGTCGTCGAGGGCGACACCCCGTTCGAGCGCGCGGCGGCGATCGACCGCTTCTTCTCGGCCGCGCGCGGCGAGCCCTCAAACGACATCCTGCTCTACTCGGGCGATCAGCCGGAGTGGGCGATGCCGGCGGCCGCCTGGGCGGCTCGCTCCGGCGACTCCGTGTTGCCCGTTCGCAAGGACGAGATCCCCGCCCCAGTGCTGAACTCGATCCGCGAGCATGAGAATCCGAACGTCTTCGTGCTCGGCAGCGAACAGGTGATCTCGGAGAAGGTCATCCGCCGGCTCGAGGGCGAGCGGCAGCGCGACGCCGTCGCCCGCTCGGTAGAGCGGATCGAGGGCGCGACGCCGGTCGAGAACGCAATCGCGTTCGCCCGCTACGAGAAGGGCGACTTCGGCTGGGGGGTCGTCGTTCCGGGCTACAACTTCACGCTCGCCAACGTGTCGCGCCCGCTGGACGCCGCCGCCGCGGCCGCGCTCGCCACGCGCGGCGTGTTCGCCCCGCTGGTCCTGACGGACGACGCCGCCCGGCTCCCGAAGCCACTCGAGGAGTACTTCCTCAGCGTGCAGCCGGGCTACGAGGACGACCCCGGGGAGGCGGTCTTCAACCGCGCCTGGATCCTCGGCGACGAGGATGCGGTGTCGCTCGAGGAGCAGGCCCAGGTCGACGCGATCACCGAGCTGATCCCGGTCCAGGCCAACGCCCCGTAGGATCTCGGGCCGCATGTCCGAGTACGAACGCCAAGACCGCTTCGAGCGCGAGCCCACCGTCGAGGACGTGCGCCAGCTGATGGGCGCGTCGACCCCGCACTTCGCCCTGCACCTGCGCAACCGCATCCGCACGCTCATCGCACGGCTGCCTCAGGACCATCCCGCGCGCATCGAGGGTGAGCGCGAGATCGCCCGGCTAGATCAGATCGCGCTTGGCGCCGAGCGCCGAGGCCCGATCCAGCACGGCGAGCACGGCCTGCCGAGTTACCGCGGCCCGGACTGAGCTCCTCTTTTCCAGCCGCCTGAGCCGCGCTACTCTCGTGACAGGCGCCACGAGCAAGGGGGACAGAATGAGCTGGGAGTTCAGCGTGCTGGTCGTAGCCAATGTGACCGCGGGCTCCGACGAGTTGCTCGACGCGCTACGCAAGCGCTCCGAGGAGAACTCCTGCCATTTCACGCTGCTGGTGCCGGCACACGGCCAGGACGCGCGCGAGCGCCTCGAGGCTGCGCTCGAACGCATGCGCGGGGCCGGACTCGAGCACGTGAGCGGTCAGGTCGGCGACCAGGACCCCGTGGTCGCCGTCATGGAGGCCTGGGACCCCATGAAGTTCGACGAGATCCTTGTCTCCACGCTCCCCACCGGAAGCTCGCGCTGGCTCGAGGCAAACCTGCCACGGCGCCTCGAGAAGCTCACCTCGGTGCCGGTCCGGCACGTGATATCAACGCCGAAGGTCGAGGTGCAGACGAGCCCCGCGCCGAAGCACGAAACGCACGGCGTGCTGTCGCCGCTCGCGGCGGCGTTTACGCGACGCTGACGGATTCGGAGGCGAGCCCGCTGAGGCTCGCAACGCGCTCGCGGTGCTCGCGCGCGGAGCCGAACATCAGTGCGTTCGTCTTGGCGCGCTTCAGATAGAAGTGCAGATCGTGCTCCCAGGTGAAGCCGATGCCGCCGTGGACCTGGAGCGACGAGGTGCAGACGCGCCAGCCGGCGTCGGACGCGTACGCCTTGGCCATCGACGCCGCCTGCGCGAGCGAGTCGGGCTCGGCGTCAGCGCACCAGGCCGCGTAGTAGGCGGCTGAGCGCGAGCCCTCGACCTCGAGCAGCATCTGCGCGCAGCGGTGCGAGACGGCCTGGTAGGAGCCGATCGGCCGGTCGAACTGCTTGCGCTCGCGCGCGTAGTCGACGGCCATCTCCATGGCCCGCTGGGCGACGCCGACGTTCTCGGCGGCGACCGCGGCGCAGATCCGGTCGAGCGCGGGCTGGACGTCGCCCGGCAGCGCGTCGCCGGCCTCGGCACGCACGTGGGCGAACCGGCGCGTGGCGTCGAGCGCCTCGAAGACCTCGACCTCCGCGGCGCCGCGCTCAGCCACCACGGCCCCGTCCTCGCCCGCCAGGACGATCAGGTCGGCCTCAGCGGCGTCCGGCACGAGCCGTGCCTCGCCCCCGCGCAGCAGGCCGACCGTCCCGCGCAGCTCGCCGGACGCGAGCCCCGGCAGCCAGCGCTCGCGCTGCTCGTTCGAGCCGGCGGCCTGGATCGCGAGGCCGGCGGCGGAATTCGAGAGGAACGGCACCGGCGCGAGCGCATAGCCGAGCTCCTCCATCAGGATGATCAGCTCGACCGTGCCGAGCTCCTGGCCGCCGTGGGCCTCGTCGATGAAGATGCCGGCCCAGCCGAGCTCGCACATCTCCTTCCAGGCGACGTCGTCGTAGGTCTTCGCCTCGGCGAGCTCGCGCACGCGTTCGGGCTTGAAGCGGTCGGCGAGCAGGTCCTTGGCGGTCCGCTTGATCGCCTGCTGATCGTCGCTGAAGTCGAAGTTCATGCTGGGCCTCCCTCCTAACGCAGCTTCGGTAGGCCGAGGACGCGCTCGGCGATGATGTTCTTGAGGATCTCGGTGGTGCCGCCCTCGATCGAGTTCGCGCGCGAGCGCAGCAGTCGGTAGGTCCAGGGCGAGTCCCAGGCGGCCCCGTCCTCGCCGAGCATGTCGACGGCGAGCTCCGTCAGGGCCTGGTTGATCTCGCCCCACTGCCACTTCGGCAGCGAGCCCTCCGGGCCCGGCACGCCGCGCTTCATGATCTGCGTCAGGCCGCGCCACGAGTTCAGGCGCAGCAGCTCGACCTCAATCGCGAGCTGGGCGATGCGCTGGCGGATGACCGGGTCGTCCCCGACCCCGCGCTCGCGCGCCAGCTCCTTAAGGTCCTCGAGCGCGATCCGCAGCCCGGCGGCGGAGGCCGCCCCGAGACCGGCGCGCTCATTCATGAGCGTCGTGATCGCGACCGCCCAGCCGTTCCCCACGCCCCCGACGACGTTCCCGTCAGGGATGCGCGCCTCCTCGATGAAGAGCTCGTTGAACTCCGGCTGGCCCGTGATCTGGTGAAGCGGGCGGACCTGAACCGCCTCCTGCTCCATGTCCATGATGAAGTAGGTGAGGCCCTGGTGCTTCGGCACGTCTTTGTCGGTGCGCGCCACCAGCATGCACCACTTCGCCTTGTGTGCGAACGTGGTCCAGACCTTCTGGCCGGTCACGATCCAGTCGCCGTTTGACTTGACTGCCCGGGTCTTGAGCGAGGCGAGGTCGGAGCCGGACTCAGGCTCGGAGAAGCCCTGGCACCAGATCTCGTCGCCGGTCAGGATCGGCTGCAGCCAGCGCTCCTTCTGCTCGTCCGTGCCGTGGTGGATCACCACCGGGCCACCCATCACCATGCCGAGCACGTTGGCGGGCGAGGGCGCCCTCGCGCGCGCCATCTCCTCGCCGAAGAGCGCCTGCTCGACGAGCGACGCGCCGCGGCCCCCGTACTCCTTCGGCCACGAGAAACCTGCGTAGCCGGCGTCGAACAGCTTGCGCTGCCAGGCGCGGCGGTGGTCGAACGCCGGATCCTCACCCGGGGGCTCATCGCCGGGATGGTTGTCCGCGAGCCAGGCACGCACCTCATCGCGAAATGACAGCTCGGACGGCGACAGCGTCAGGTCCATGGCGGTAATGTACCAAGGAGTACACAACGTGGCCGCCACTCCCGAGATCCCCCGTCGCCTGCCGCGCGGCACCCACGGCCTCGACCGCCGACTGGTGGTCGCCTCGCAACGCGCGCGGCTGCTCGAGGCCGTAGGTCGCGCGGTCGCCGAGAAGGGCTACGCGGACACGACCATCGACGACATCGTCCGTGGCGCGGGGGTCTCGAAGAAGACGTTCTACGAGCACTTCAGCGACAAGGAGGACTGCTTCGTGGCGGCCTACGAGGCCGCGGCCGAGCAGCTCTTCGAACGCGTCCGTGACGCGCAGCTGCGCAACCCGAACGACGACTGGCTCGAGCGCACCCGGGCCGGCATCGTGGCCTACCTGCGCTGGCTGGCGGCCGAGCCGGCACTCGCTCGCGTCTTCTTGATCGAGGTGGGAGCGGCCGGCCCGCGCGCCGCCGAGAGCCGCGAACGCCTGCGTGACCGCTACGCCGAGCTGATCGGCCGGCTGCAGCAGGAGGCGCGCGCCGACTTTCCCGAGCTACCCGAGTTGCCTGCGCAGATCTTCCACGCAGTGGTGGCCGCGGTCGACGACATCGTCGTGCGCGAGATCAGGGAGGGCGGCGCCGAGGACCTGCTGCGGCTCGAGCCGATCCTGCGCTACCTGCAGGTCGCGCTGCTCGCAGGCCCCGAGGTGGCTGCCCGCGACGCCGGGCTTCCGTAGCCCCGCTACACGTCCCCGCTTGGCCCTCCCCCGTCCGCCTCCGGCGCCGGGCCGACGCCGCGCATCGCCTTGAGCGCGGTCCGTATGCGCTCGAGCTCGTGCTCGGCCTCAGCCAGCTCCTTCCTTGCGCGCTCGACGCGCTCTTCGAAACGGGCGGCCTCGCGCTCGAGCACCTGTTCCGCCGAGAGCGCCCTGCCTGTCGGCTGCCGCTTGTTCTTCGCCATCCCGACACGCTAGGCGCAACCCCCCGGTCGCGCAAATCTCAAGGTGCGGCTCGAGGCTCAGTAGCTCTTCGGCAGGCCGAGCGAGTGCTCGGCGACGTAGTTGAGGATCATCTCCCGGGACACCGGCGCGGTGCGGATCAGGCGCGCCCCCCACCACATGTCGGAGAGCCCGTACTCGAGCGCGAAGCCGTTGCCGCCGTGCGTCTGGATCGCCCGGTCGACACAGTGGATCGCCGCCTCGGCGGCCGCGTACTTGGCCATGTTCGAGGCCTCGCCGGCGCCGGGAGCGCCGGCGTCGTAGAGGGCGGCCGCCTTCTGCATCATCAGCCGGGCCAGCTCGAGCTCGACCTTGGCCTCGGCGAGCGGGTGCGCGATGCCCTGATGGGTACCGATCGGCGCGCTCCAGACCCGGCGCTCGTTCGCGTAGGCGGAGGCCTTGGCCAGCGCCCGCAGGCCGGTCCCGCAGCCGATGGCCGCGCCCATGATGCGCTCCGGGTTGAGCCCGTCGAACACCGGCCCGAGCCCGCCGCCCTCGCCTCCGATCAGGCGCTCCTCCTCGAGCTCGACGCCGTCGAAGAAGAGCGTCCACTGCCTGTCCGGGCCGAGGTAGGGCATCGGGATCGGGTCGCGCGTGAAGCCGGGCGCATCCACGTCCACGATCGCGAGGGACGGCAGCCCGAGCGAGCCGTCGGGCAGCCGGCTGCGCGCGACCACGAGCACGGCGTCGGCGTGCTCGACGCCCGAGATGTAGGTCTTCTGGCCGTTGAGTACGAAGCCGTCGCCGCGGCGCTCCAGCGAGGTGGCGAGGTTGTGGGAGTTCGTGCCGGCGTCCGGCTCGGTAATCGCGAACGCGATCTTCGTGGTCCCCGCGGCGATGCCGCGCAGCCAGCGCTCGTTCTGCGCGTCGCTGCCGTGCCGGGCCAGGATGTTGCCGACGATCGCCGGCGAGACGATGATGAGTATCAGCGACTTGCCGGCGGAGTAGATCTCCTCGCCCACAGCCGCGAGCCCGGCGATGCCGAGCCCGCCGCCACCCCACTCCTCGGGCAGGTTGACGCCGAGGTAGCCCTTCTCCGCGAGCGCGTCCCAGAGCTCGGTCGGAGGCTCGCCGGCAGCGTGCTTCGTGCGCGAGTAGTCGTCCGGGAACTCGTTGCAGATTCCCCGGACCGCGGCGCGTATCTGACGCTCCTCCTCGGTCGGGACCAGCGGGAGCACGGCCTCGGTCGCGGTGGTCATGGCGACATAGGATGCCACCGTGCGCATCGGGCTCTATCTCGCGTACTGGCCCTGGTTCTCGCCCGAGGAGCAGACCGAGCTGGCCCGCCAGGCCGATCGCGCCGGACTCGACTCGCTGTGGGTCGCCGAGGCTTGGGGACAGGACGTCGTGTCCGTGCTCGGCCACCTGACCGGCGTGACCGAGCGCATCGACCTCGGCGCAGGACTCATGCAGATCCCGGCACGCAGCCCGGCGATGACCGCCATGACGGCGGCAACGCTCGACACGCTGTCCGGAGGCCGCTTTCGGCTCGGGCTCGGCCTGTCGGGGCCGCAGGTGTCGGAGGGCTGGCATGGCGTGCCGTTCGCGCGGCCCCTTCGTCGCACGCGCGAGTACGTCGAGATCGTGCGTCGCATCCTGGCGCGCGATGGACCCGTCGAGTACGAGGGCCAGGAGTACCGGCTACCGGTCGACCCGGACGGGCTCGGCAAGCCGCTCAAGCTGATGATCCATCCCGTACGCGGCCGGATTCCGATCTATCTCGGCGCGATCGGACCGAAGGCGATCGAGCAGGCCGCGGAGATCGCGGACGGCTGGATGCCTTTCATGTTCACGCCCGCGACCGCGGCCGAACTGCTGCGGCCCTTCGAGGGCCGCGACGTCGACATCGCTCCGGTCGTCATTGCCTGCGTCGACGACGACCTCGAGCGCGCTCGCGACCTCGCACGGCCCTGGCTTGCGGTCTATCTCGGCGGCATGGGGGCGCGCGGCAAGAACTTCTACGTCGAGACGGCCGAGCGCTTCGGCCAGGGCCCCATGGCGCGCGAGGTACAGCGGCTCTTCCTGGCCGGCGACCGCGGCGGCGCAGCGGCGGCGCTCAGCCCCGAGCTGATCGACGCTACCGCGATCTGCTGCCGGCCCGGCGAGCTCGACAAGCGGCTTGGCGCGTACGCCGAGGCGGGCGCCGACACGCTCGTGGTGCTGCCGTTCGGGGATCGCAGGGCGATTGTGGAGGAGTTGGGGGCTGCCGTGGCGGCTGCTTAGGCGGATTGCGGAAGCCGACGGGCGGGCTTCCGGCGGACGCCGATCGGTGAACCCAACCCCCCTTCCCCAGCCCAGCCCGCGACCGCCGCGGCGGCGCTTCCCCGGCCTCCAACTAGCCCTGGCCCGCCTCGCGACGGGCCGCCTCGAGCTCCTGCTGGACGACCCCGCGCTGGTTCGGGATCGCCAGGCGCTGCTCGAGGATGGGGATCGCCTCTGCCGGCCGGCCCGCGAGCCGTAGCGAGCGGCCGAGGTTGTAGAGCGCGTAGGCGTAGGTGAGGTTGCCCGACCCGCTGAGCGCGTCGACCGCCTGCTGGAGCACGGGGATCGCCTCCTCGTAGCGGCCCTGGTTCATCAGGTCGAAGCCCTGCTGATTGAGGTCGGCGCCGCTGGCAGGCTGCTCGGCCGGCGTCTCCTCCTGCGGCTCGGGCTCAGGCGCGGGCGCGGGGGCCGGCTCGGCGGGCTCCTCCTCGGCCGGCGCCTCCTCCGTCGGGGCGGGCGCCGGCTGGGCCTGCCGCCGCTCGGAGCGCCGATTCTCGTTGCGCCGCTCCCGCTCGCGCTGCGGCTGCTGCTGCTGCCGCTGCTGAGCGACCGTGTCGGAGGGCTCGCGCCCGCCACCGTCACCGCCCGACAGGAGAACGACGGCTAAGACAGCGATTGCGAGCAGAAGCAGCAGTCCCGCCGCCACATAGGGAAGCGAGTGCCGCCTTCCGGCGCCTCCAGGTGCGGGATCGTACGGTCGCTGGAATCGAGGCGGCGTGAGTGGCTCGGCCGCTGCCGGCGGGGCGACGGTAGGCGCCGGCGCGACAGCCCTGCGCGGCAGGCGCTTCGTCACGGCGGTGCGCGGCTCCTTCTCAAGAGCCCGCGCCACCTCGCCCGCCAGCTGCCCGGCGGACGCGGGGCGCTCGGCGGGATCGCGTGCCATCCCGCGGCGCAGGACCTCGGCGACCGCCGGCGAGGCGGCGGGCCAGTGGTCGCGCAAGTCTGGCGCTGGCCGAGACGCGATCGCATGCGCGATCTCCACCGGCGTCTTGCCGTCCCGTGGCCGGCGCCCGGCAAGCGTCTCGTAGCAGACCGCCGCGAGCGCGTAGATGTCGACGGACGGGCCAGGCTCGCGACCCTCGAGCTGCTCGGGCGCCATGTACGCGGCCGTGCCGAGCACGGTCCCGCTGCGGGTTATGCGCGTGATGTCCGAGGCCGTGGCGATGCCGAGGTCGACGAGCTTCGTGACCGCGTCATTGCGCAGCAGGACATTGGCCGGCTTGACGTCGCGATGGACCACCCCGTGGCTGTGGGCATGGTCGAGCGCGCCGCCGAGCTCGCGTGCCATGCGGGCCACCCGCCGCGGCCCCAGCGGGCCGTGGCGGAGCGCCGACGCGAGCGACTCGCCGGGCACGTACTCCATGACGATGAGGACGCCCTCGTCGTCGACGGCGGTGTCGTAGACCGAGACGAGGTTCGGGTGGTTGAGCGACGCGCCCAGCTTCGCCTCGCGCACGAAGCGCTGCTCGACGTCCGCCGGGCTGTCGGCATGCAGGCGCTTGACCGCCACCTCGCGGCCGAGTCGTTCGTCCTGGCAGAGCAGGACGGAAGCCATTCCTCCGGAGCCCAGGTGCCTGAGCACTCGGTAGCGCCCATCCAGCAGCGGTCCGTGCGTTGATGCTGGCACTCGCCGGTTGGTACCCGCACAGCCACGGGCCTAACCGAAGGCGCCGTCGCAACAGGGGGGTCAGGTCTAAGGATCGAGCACCCGCGGCGTACAGGGACTAGCCGCGTCGCTCCGGGTGCTCGATCCTTGGACCTGACCCGCTGTTGCGTGTCGTCTTAGAGGCGCTGGATGAGCGTGCCCGTGCCGAGGCCGCCGCCGCAGCACATCGTGACCAGCCCGACCTCCTTGTCGGAGCGCTCGAGCTCGTGCACCAGCGTGGTGATCAGGCGAGCGCCGGTCGACCCGAGTGGGTGCCCGAGCGCGATGGCGCCACCGTTGACGTTCACCCTCTCCATGTCGGGATTGAGCTCACGGCGCCAGGCGGCGAGCACCGAGGCGAACGCCTCGTTGACCTCGAACAGGTCGATGTCGCCGATCGTCATGCCGTTGCGCTCCAGCAGCTTCTTGGTCGTCGGGATCGGGCCGGTGAGCATGATCACGGGGTCGACGCCTACCGTCGTCTGATCGAGCACCTTCGCGCGCGGCTTGAGGCCGAGCGACTCCGCCTTACCCCGCTCCATCAACAGCACCGCGGCGGCGCCGTCGGAGATCTGCGAGGAGTTGCCGGCGGTGATCTTGCCGTCCTCCTTGAACGCCGGCTTCAGCTTGGAGAGCGCCTCGAGGTTCGAGTCGGGGCGGATGCCCTGATCGGACACGTAGGTGCTGCCGTTGACCTGGAAGGGGATGATCTCGCGCTCGAAGCGGCCCTCTTCGGTCGCGCGATGCGCGTTCAGGTGCGAGCGCACGCCGATCTCGTCGAGCTCGGAGCGGGGGATCTCCCATTTGTCGGCGATCATCTCGGCCGAGATCCCCTGCGGGACGAGGTTGTACCTCTCCATCAGCTCGGGCGGCCACGGCGAGCCGACGTCGTCGACCCACTTGAAGCCGATCCCCATCGGGATGTGGCCCATGTGCTCGACCCCTGATCCGATCGCGACGTCGTGTACGCCGGAGGAGATCAGGGCGGCCGCGAAGTTGACCGCCTGCTGCGCCGAGCCGCACTGGCGGTCGACGGTGGTGGCGGGTGTCTCTATCGGGAGCCCGGCCTGGAGCCAGGCGTTGCGCCCAACGTTGAACATCTGCTCGCCGTACTGCTGCACACAGCCCGTGATCACGTCCTCCACCTCGGAGGCGTCGATCCCGGCACGCTCGATGACCTCGGTGTAGGTCTTGCCGAGCAGCTCGTTTGGATGGGTGTCCTTGTAGTAGCCCTTCTCCGGGTGCCCGCGGCCGATTGGCGTGCGTGCCGCCTCGACGATCACAACCTCGCGCCCGTTTCCGTTCTGCATCTCAGCGTTCCTCCGTTGTGGCACACCCAATCCCGCGAGCGCCGCCTGAGGCGCGCTTCACGGGCTATGTGGTAAAAGCCTACTCGATTGACTGACTAGTCAACCAAGGCCCTCTGGAGCTCTCACAGCATGAAAGATCGGCTTGGAATCGCAGGAAGTGGGGCGATCGCCTGCGGGTTGGCGCGCGCTGCCGCCAACACTCACGACGTCGTGCTGTGGGCCCGCTCGAACGGCTCGCGCGACCGTGCCTGCGCCGAGGTCGAGGACGGCGCCGAGGTCGTGACGGACTTGTCGGAGCTCGCCGCCTGCGGTGTGATCGTCGAGGCGATCGCGGAGGAAATCGAGGCTAAGCGGGGTCTTTACGACCGGCTCGGTGAGCTGCTTCCAGCGGACACCGTGCTGGCCTCCACGACCTCCTCATTGTCGGTGGCGGAGCTCGCCGCGGCGAGCGGACGCGCCGACCGCTTCGGTGCTCTGCACGTGTTCAACCCCGTCGAGCGGATGAAGCTGGTCGAGCTGTCATTCCCGAGCGAGGCCTCCGATCGCACGAGGCAGACGCTGCACGCCCTGTGCGAGGCGCTCGGCAAGACCGCGGTCGAGGTGCCGGATTCGGCCGGGTTCGTAGTCAACAAGCTGCTCTTCCCCTACCTGTTCGACGCCGTGCGGCTGCTCGAGCGCAACGGCATCGACCCGGAGTCGATCGACACGTGCATGAAGCTCGGCGCCGGCCACCCAATGGGCCCGCTCGCGCTGCTCGACTTCGTCGGCCTCGACGTGGCCGTCGCGATCGGCGAGTCGATCGGCGCCGACATCCCCACGCGCGTACGGGAGCTGATCGCCGAGGGCCGGCTCGGCCGCAAGGCCGGCGCGGGCTTCTACGACTACGGCGACCGCTAGGCGCGCTCTACCTCTCGACCGGGCGGCATTTCCAACGAGAGGCAAGAAGGGGCTGGGAGGGCCGACACGCCCACCCGAGCAGCGCCACGAACCCGACTTGATGTCGTGAGACGACCACAGGTCGGGTCAGTAGCGATACCGATTCGACCTCCACCGCTGCCGTTGGCTGGCCGAATCGCGGCAGAGGGCCCGGCGCGTCCTAGCGCGGCGCTGCTTTGCGCACCACCGGTCGCCGCTTAGGCGCGGTGGCCATGCCGGCCGCCAGGTCCCAAACGACGTCGGCCTCGCCGATGCCTTGGCGCTCGGCGAGCTCGGATACGCGCTCCCAGGGCAGGCTCGCCTCTGGCAGGTCGTCCCAGCGCGCCAGCTCCAGCGCCTCGAGCGCTGCAGCGAGCGCAGCGGGCGGCTGCTCCTGGTCGTTGATCAACGCGCGCAGGGCGTCGCGCTGGGAGTCGCTCAGCTTCACGCACCACATGCCCCGAAACCTCCTATTGGAGAAGCAGCCTCGGCTCGAAGCTAGTCCTACCGGCGGACGGATCGGCTCAGGAGCTCTCTTCGCGCTGGCGGCGCTCGTCCGTCCCGCGCGGGCTGGCGGCGGCCTGCTCGACGGGGCGCTCCAGACCAGGGCGCGGTCCTTCCTCGCCGCGGGCATGGTGGTCGCGGATGCGAACGGCCTCCACGCGGTTCTCCCGGACTGCCTCGACGCGCAGCGAGTAGCCGTTGACCTGGATCATGTCGCTGCGCTTGGGCAGCCGCCCCAGCTTGGCGAACACGAACCCGCCGACGGAGTTGTAGGCATCCGAGTCGACCGGCAGGTTGAGGCCGTAGTCGGCGAGGTCGGTAATCGGCACGTGGCCACGGACCCACCAGTCGCCGTTCGCGAGCCTGCGCACGCCGGCGACGGCAGGGTCGGTTTCGTCGGCGATCTCGCCGACGATCTCCTCGATGATGTCCTCGATCGTGACGATGCCGGCGGTGCGGCCGTACTCGTCGACGACCACTGCCATTGAGGCGCGCTCGCGCTGAAGGTCGGCGAGCAGGTCGTCGAGCGGCTTCGTCTCGGGCACGATCAGGGCGTCCTTGACGTTGTCCTCGATCGAGGCATCGGGGCCTTCATTGAGCATCTTGCGCGCGAGCGAGTTCGCGTGCACGACGCCTCGGATGCGGTCCGTGTTCCCGTCCTCGGTGACGACGAGCCGGGTGTGTCCCGAGTCGATCGCTCGCCGCAGCGCGGTCTCGACGGTGTCCGAGATGTCGACGGTCACGACGGCGGGGATCGGGGTCATTATCTGGCGCGCCTCCTGCTCGTGCAGATGGAAGACTCCCGACAGCATCCCCGCCTCGCCCGGGTCGATCTTGCCGCCGTGCGCGCTGCGCGCGATCAGCAGCTTCAGGTCGTCGGCCGAGGAGACCTCCTCGAACTCGGCCTTCGGGTCGACGCCGACCACGCGCAGGATCGCATTCGACGCCGTGTTCAGCAGCCAGATCAGCGGGCTGAAGGCGACGCGGAACCAGTGCAGCGGGCGCGCGACGCGCAGCGCCGTCCCCTCTGCGTGGACGATCGCGTAGATCTTCGGGACCTGCTCGCCGAGCGTGATGTGGAGCGCGGTCGTGACCAGGTAGGCGATCGTGATCGAGATCGCGAGCGAGAGACCGTGCGAAATCGAGTCGCCAAACGCGTTCTCGAGCAGGCTCGCGATCGCGGGCTCGCCCAAGAAGCCGATGCCGAGCGAGGCCATGGTGATGCCGAGCTGGCAGGCGGACAGGTACTCGTCGATCTTGTCGATCTGGGCGAGCACGAGCGCCGCGCCGCGCCGGCCCTCGTCGCGCATTACCTCCACGCGTCCCTCGCGGGCGCGCACGAGCGAGAACTCCGCAGCGACAAAGAAGCCGTTCGCGGCGACGAGCAGCAGCACGCCGACCAGGAAGAGCAACTCGGTCATCTCAGACCGGCAGCCCCTGCTGCTTGTGACTTCCTACTTCGAGGTCGATCGTCGTCGCTCATCAGGCGGACGCATCGATCTTAGCGGCCAGTTCGAAGTCATCGGCGGTCAATCCGCCCTCGCTGGGGCTGCTGAGCGTGACCGTGACCGTGGCCCAGGAGATCTCGAGGTCGGGGTAGTGGTTCATCTCCTCGGCATCCGGTGTCATGCGGTTGACGAAGTCGACCGAGCCCTTGAAGTCGCCGTTGTCGAACTCCTTCGTGATCGCGTTGCCGTCGCGCTCCCATCCCTCCATGGCGGCCAGCTTGTCGTCGATCTCCTCTTCGCTCAGACGTGCCATCCTCGTATCCGATGCGAATCGCTTCACTTGTCCCGTCAGCCACCGAGATGCTCTTCGCCCTCGGCCTCGGAGACGACGTCGTTGCCGTCACCCACGAGTGTGACTACCCGGAGGGGGTCGAGCAACTCCCGCACCTCACCCGCAGCGTGGTCCCGGAAGGCCTCGAGCCCGCCGCGATCGACGCCGCCGTGCGCGAGCGCACGAGTCGCGGCGAGGCGCTCTACGAGCTCGACGAGGACACGCTCGCCGATCTGGACGTGGATCTGATCGTGACCCAGGCGGTCTGCGAGGTCTGCGCGGTCTCCTACGACGACGTGCGCGCGGTTGCGGAGCGACTGCCGACGCACCCGCAGGTGATATCGCTCGACCCGTCGACGCTCGGCGAGGTGCTCGCTGACGTCCCGCGGCTCGCCGACGCCGCGGCCGTGCCGGAGGCCGGCGAGGAGCTCGCCGAGGAGGCCGCCGAGCGAATCGAGGAGGTCGAGCTCGCCATCGCGGGCGACCCGCGCCCGCGCGTGGCCGCCCTCGAGTGGCTCGACCCGGTCTTCGTGGGCGGGCACTGGGTCCCGCAGATGATCGAGCTCGCCGGCGGCGAGGACGTACTGGGGATGCCGGGGGAGAGGTCGCGCACCGTCGAGTGGGCCGAGGTCGAGGCGGCGGCACCCGAGATCGTCATCTCGATGCCCTGCGGCCTCTACGCGGAGGAGGCGGCCGCCGAGGCGATGCGCCATCGCGAACGGCTCGCGGCGCTCGGCGCACGCGTCGTGGCAGTCGACGCGGCCGCCTACTTCTCCCGCCCGGGCCCGCGGCTCGTGGACGGCATCGAGCTGCTCGGCCACATCCTCCACCCGGACGTCTTCGAGGCGCCGCCAACGCGGCGCTCGATCGAGCTCGACCTGCGGCGACCTTCGCGCGTTTAACGATCCCTGCGCAGCCGGCCGAGCCGGCTGCTTCGGGCCTCAGCCGCTGGCGACGGCGATCGACGCCGCGACCGCGACGAGGCCGAGCGCGCCACAGAGCACGGGCGCCACGGACTGCGGCAGGCGCACCTGGTCGCCGAGGTCGAACAGCACGAGCGCGGCGAGCGCGCCGCCAATCAGACCGCCGATGTGGCCACCGATCGAGATGTTCGGAACCGTGAAGGTGATCACCAGGTTGAGGACGATCCAGATGCCGAGCCCACTCTCCATCAGGCTCAGGCCCCGGTTGCGCGCGTAGACGGCGGCAGCGCCCATCAGCCCGAAGATGGCGCCCGAGGCGCCGACCGTTAGCCCGTCCGGCTCGAGCAGGAGCGCCCCGAGGGACCCGCACAAGAGCGAGACGAAGTAGATCAGCGCGAAGCGCATGCGCCCGACCGCCGGTTCGAGGATCGAGCCGAGGATCCAGAGCGAGAGCATGTTGAAGAGCAGATGGAAGAAGCCGGCGTGCAGGAAGCCCGCAGTCACGATTCGCCAGTACTCGCCGTCCGCGATCGCAGAGCGCGACAGTGCCCCATCGGTCAGCAGCTGGCTACCGCCGAGTCCCCCGCCGCCCGTCGCGCTAGCGCCGCCGAGCGCCCCGCCCAGGAACACGAGCACGTTGATCCCGATCAGCAGGTAGGTGAGCGTCGGCTCGTCGGAACGCGAGGTCGAACGCAGGGTGCGTGCCTTCGTGCGCTGGTTCGCGCACTCCGGGCAGCGCATGCCGACCGGCGTCGCGGTCATGCAGTCGGGGCAGATCGGCCTTCCGCAGTTCGAGCAGTGGACCCCGGTTTCCCGGTTCTTATGGCGGTAGCAAACCTCCATCGGAATGGAGGTCCAGACTAGCTAGAGCGGGACGCTCAGAATCGGCTGTTCGCTGGGGGCCGTGGCTCCACCGCGCGGCTCGCGCGTCACGAGCACGGCCTGCGCGTCGCTCAGGTCCTCGGGCACGGCAACGGCGCCGCTCCCGTCGGGGCCGACCTCGAAGGTCGGCTGCGGGATGACCATCCCGTTCCGCTGGACCCACGCCTGGTAGACCTCGCGGCCGCGCAGATCCGGCATGTCGTTCACACGCAGGATCGCTCCGTCCTCGCCGTCGCCTTCGATCCTCAGGTCACCGCTGCCCTGCGGGATGCGGTCCTGATCGATCGTTGCCGCGACCGTGCGGGCACCCTCGTCCCCGCCGAGCTGGGCGACGGCGAAGCCGACTGCCAGTCCCAGCACGAGGGCCCCAACCACAAGGGCCGGACGCAGCGAGGGCAGCCGCAGGCGCTCGCGCAGCGGCGGGCGGGACCGGGCCGGCGGCGCCGCCCACGTCTGCTCGCCTTCGCCTGCAGCCGCCTCGCGCGCCTCTCGCTCGACGATCTCCATGAGCGAGGTCTTGAGGCTGGCCGGTGGCTCGACTTGCTCGACCGAGCGCGGCAGGGCGTCAGCCGCCGGGCGCAGCTGCTCGATCTCGGCGCGGCACTCCACGCAGTCCTGCAGGTGCTGCTCGAAGGCCTCGCGCTCGTCGTCCGTAAGCGCGCCCAGGAGGTAGGCGCCGATCTCCTCTCGATAAGTCGTGTGATCCCTGTCCATCATGCAAATCCCCCTGCCGCGTAGCCCTCGGAGAGCTGACGCCGCATCTTGTCTAGGCCGAGCCGCATGCGGCCCTTGATGGTGCCCACGGGCTCGTTCAGCAACTCGGCTATCTGGCTGTGGCTGAACCCGCCGAAGTAGGCGAGCTCGATCGTCTTGCGCTGCTCGTCCGGAAGCGTGTCGAGCGCGTCGCGGATGCTGCGCGCCTCCTCCCGGCGCGCGGCCTCAACCTCGGTGCGCTCGGGTGCCTCCTGGCGCTCCTCGATCCCCTCCATCGTCTCGCGCCTACGGTCGTGGACCATGCTCCGGCGGAGCGCGTCGATCGTCCGGTTGTGGACGATCCCAAGCACCCAGGTTCGGACGCTTCCCCGTGCCTGGTCGTAGCGCAGCCGGCTGCGCCAGATCGACAGGAAGGCCTCCTGGACTATGTCTTCGGCCGCTCCCCGGTTGCCCACCATGCGGTAGGCGAGCGAAAAGGCGGCGCCGCCATGACGGTCGTAGACCAGCTCGAAGGCACGCGGGTTCCCGCCCTGGACGAGCTGCATCACTTCCTCGTCCGCGAGGTCGCGGATGTCTTTCGCCATGGCGGTGTATTCCTACGCGGCGCAGGTCCCATTGGATCAGCCGCGAATGCAAGATCAGCTAACGGAAGGATTCGTCGTGGAAGAACGGTCTCCCGCCCAGGTCTTCGCGCTGGTCATCGGCCTGACCCTCGTGGTCGCGGGGATCGCCGGCTTCTTCTACAACGCCAGCTTCGACACGGGCGATGACCTGCCGCGCGACGCCGTGATCGGCATCCTCGACGTCAACGGCTGGCACAACGTCGTGCACATCGTCACGGGCGTGATCGGCCTCGCGCTCGCCGGCTCCTACGACGGCGCGCGGCTATTCGCGATCGTGGGCGGCGCCGTCTATCTCCTCGTGGCCGTGGCGGGCTTCATCGCAGGGGACGGCGGCGAGCTCATCGGGCTCGTTCCCGTCAACACCGAGGACAACTTCCTGCACCTGCTGATTGGGATCGCCGGGCTCGGGGCCGGGTTCGCGACCCCGGTCGTCGAGCCGCCCAGCGTGGCGACGACCTAACTAACGCCGCAGGCGCTTCTGCACGTCCGTGGCGACGCCGCGCATGCTGCGCTGCAGGGCCTTGATCCCGGATACCTGACGCTTCTTGTGCTGCTGGCGCGCGCGCACGAGCACGAGCCCGCCCGCGGCCGCCCCGCCGACGACAATCGCCGCCACGGTCGGGGCCCAGTTGCGCGGGTCGCGCATGGCGGACAGCTCCCAGTCCGCGAGCTCGTCGGCCGCCGCCTCGGTCAGCTCCGAGAGGCCGCGCTCGAGCCGGTCCGAGAGCCGCTCGGGAGGCTCGACCGGTACGAGGGCCGAGCGCAGCAGCTGCTCCACACGTTCGACGTCAGTCATCGACCTGGTCCTCCTCCTTCAGCCCCTGCTCGAGCTGCCGTATTGCTCTGTGAATCAACACCTTGGTGGCCCCTTCGGAGCGGCCCAGCGCCCGCGCGATCTCGCGGTTGTCCATGTCGAGCGCGAAGCGCATGATCAGTGCCTCGCGGCGGTCGTCTGGCAGTCTCGACACGCCCTTGAGAACCTCCTTCACCTCCTCGCGCTCCTCCACCACGCGCTCCGTGTCGAGCGGCGCGGAGATGATCGCGGCATCGTCGAGGTGGGTCTGAGGGCGCCGCGAGCGGTCGCGGTAGTAGTTCGCCGCCAGGTTGTGGGCTATCCGGATCAGCCACGGCCGCAAGGGGCGCCCATTCGACTCGCGCTGCGCGCGCTCGAAGTGGCGATACGCCTGCACGAAGGTCTGCTCGGTGATGTCCTCGGCGTCGTGGTGGTTGCCAATCCGGTAGTACGCATACGAGTAGACGTCGCGCAGGTGCGCCCGATAAAGCTCGGTGAAGTCGCGGTCGAGGCGCTGCTTGTCGGCCAGCTCGGGCACCCGTCATCGGAGCGTACTCCCGCTCAGGCGGCGTGACTCTTGTGGCTGGTGGGGCGAGCGGAGCGCACGCTCTCGAGCCACTGGTCGGGCGAGGCCTCTCCGTCGAGCACCTCGCTGAGGCCGGCGGTAACGGGAGCGTCGATGCCGCGCCGGTCGAATGCGAGCCCGAGCAGCGGCACCGTTGCCCGCGAGTCGGCGGTCTGGCCGCCCGCGATCGCGCTCGCCACAAGGTCGCCCGCGCCGGCGAGGCCGGCGAAGGTCTCGCTGCGGCCGCCACTGGCCACGGCGAGCTCGTGGATCTCCGAGAAGACCCGGCCGGCGGCTGCCCCTGCGAGCGTCGCCCCGCCCGGCGCGGCGGCGGCGGAGGCCAGCGCTGCGGCGTCGGTTGCGCAGGCGGCGAACTCCGTGCCGGTGACGTCGTCTGTGGCGTCAACGCTGAGGCCGCCGGCGCCGAGCACCTCGCGCAGCTGCCGGCGCAGGTCCGGGTCGCGGGTGGCGACGACCGCGGAGGCGCCCTCCTCGACCATCTCGCGCGCGTGCGCCGGCCCGCCGAGCGTTGCGACGGCGCGAGCGCGCACGCGCTCGGCGACGAAGGCCGCCGGCGTCGTGCCGAGCGGCGGGACCAGCCCCTTCGAGGCGACGAGCACCGAGGAACGGTCGTGCATCCGGGTGCCGACCTCCCCGAGTACGCCCGCAAGGCTCGCGCACGGCACCGCCAGCACGACGACGTCCACGCCGGTCAGGTCGAGCTCGGAGACCGTGCGGACCCTGATCGCGGAGTCGAGCTCGACGCCGGGCAAGTAGGCGCTGTTCACGCGCTCGGCCTCGACGCGCGCCGCCTGCGCCCCGGTACGGCAGCCGAGCTGGACCTGGAGGCCCGCCCGCGCCAGCACGACCGACGCCGCCGTGCCCATCGAGCCCCCGCCGATGACCGCGGCGGTCCTGAGCGGCGGCAGGCCGCCGAGCCACTCCCACTGGAGCTGTACGCACGGCCAGATGCGCTCGGTGACCTCGCCGGCGAGGAACGGCGACGGGTCCTCAACACGCGGGAAGGTAAGTGGGGCGCCGAAGCGGAGGTGCACTCTGACCGGCCGGAAGATCCAGCCGCGCCGTGCGCGCTCCGAACCCGTGACCGCGATCGGGACGACCGGCTTGCCGCTCTCCAGGGCGAGCCGCCCGACGCCGCGCTTCGGGCGCTGCAGCGAGCCGGTCCGGATGCGCGTTCCCTCGGGGAAGATCACCACCGCGTTGCCGTTCTCGAGCAGCGTCAGCGCGGTCGTGACGGACTCCTCGTCGGACTCTCCTCGCCGTACCGGAAACGCGCCCAGGCAGTTGAGGATCCAGCCCATCAGCGGGTTCCTGAACATCTCCCGCTTGGCCATGAAGAAAATCGGTGCCTTCACCGAGCAGCCGATCGCAAACGGGTCGAGGAAGCTGCGGTGGTTCGACGCCAGGATGACGCCGCCCTCGGGGACGTGCTCGCGACCGAGTCGGCGCACCCGGAAATAGAGGAGGATCGCCGGCTTCACGATCATGCGGATCGGCCAGTAGACAGGCGTGAAGACACCGCGCCGACGCGTCCGCTCGTGGTAGACGTCGAGCGAGCGCGGCTTCACTTTCCCTCCTCCCGGGGCATGTGAACCCCTACCCACCGCCGCCAGGCTCGTTACGCTGGTTGGCGATGGAGTTGCGACGACCGCTGAACGGCGCAATCGCCGGCGCCGCCGCGGCCGCGGTCTGGGCCGCCCAGCAACCGCTCGACAAGCGCGTCTTCGGATCGGCCTACGACGACGTGGAGCTGCTCGGCAGGCTCGTCGCCCGCGGGCCCGCCGCGACGGTCACCGGACTCGCGATCCACGTGACGAACGGCGCCCTGTTCGGCGCCGTGTATGCGCTGGTCCGCCCGGTGGTGCCGGCACCTCCGCTCGTGACGGGCGTGACCGCCGCACTGGCCGAGAACTTCGCGTTCTGGCCGCTCGGCCGGGTCATCGACCGCGTGCATCCGGCCCGCGCGGAGCTGGAGCCGCTCACCGGTAACGGCCGCGCGCTCGCCCAGGCCACCTGGCGCCACCTGCTGTTCGGCGTGACGCTCGCCGAGCTCGAGCGCCGCCTCAACGACACCGCGGAGTTCGAGCCGCTCGAGGAGGTCCCGGCCTCGTCGAACGGCCACGGGAACCTCGAGCACGCCGCCGTCGGCGCCACCGAGTCCTAGACTCGCTCCGCGATTCCTCGCCGGAGCAAGCCGGAGAGGGGACTCGAACCCCTGACCACCTGATTACAAATCAGGTGCTCTACCAACTGAGCTACTCCGGCGCTGTGGGCGAGTCTAGGACTCGGCCGCGCCGACCGCCGCGTGCTTGGACGTGGCGCGCACCGCCTACAGCAGCACCTGGCGCGAGTGCAGGTGCGCCCCCACCTTGCGCTTCACGCGCTGCAGCGCGTTGTCGACGGTTTTCGTGTCGCATTCGAGCCGGGCCGCGATCGCCTCGTAGCTGTGTCCGTCGAGGTAGAGCGAGAGCACTGAGCTCTCGAGGTCGGAAAGAACGCTCGAGAGGCAGGCGACCAGGCAGTGGAGCTCCTCCGAGGAGATCACCTGGTTGACCGGGTCATGCGCGCTCGGGCCCGGCAGCAGCTCGTCGAGCGTCGGGTCGCCGTCGCCCCCGCCGGCCGCCGGCGTCTGCGAGAACGAGACGTACTCGTTGAGCGGGGTGTGCTTGTTGCGCGTGGAGGTCTTGACCGCGGTGATGATCTGACGCGTGATGCACAGCTCGGCGAAGTTGCGGAAGCTCGACTCGCGGTCCGAGCGGTAGTCGCGCACGGCCTTGTAGAGGCCGACAAGGCCCTCTTGGATGAGATCGTCCGCGTCGCCGCCGATCAAGAAGTACGAGGAGGCCTTGAGGCGCACGAATCCGTAATACCGCTTGACGATGCGGTCGTACGCGTCTTTCTTCCCCTGTTTGGCGAGCGCGATCAGATAGTGGTCATCTAGCTCGACCTGAGAGTGAGACTTGAACCCCGCCGGGCGGGAGGTAACGGAAGCAGCCATCGAAAGCTCCTCTTCGGGCCGGCGAAGGCCCTTGAAGCTCGTGACGCACTACCTCCCCTGGCGTCAGGTTGTCTCTGAAGAGGAGCCTAAAGCTCGACTTCAGCCTGATCTGCCGCGCAGTATTGCCTTGTTATGGAGCCCTGTCAAGGCTCTTTCGAAAGTGCAAGATTCCGTACACGAGCGCGGCAGCGGCCGTCGAGACGTTGAGCGAGCCGACCCGGCCCGAGTGCGGGAGGTGGATCAGCTCGTCACAGGCGGAGGCCACGCGGGGGCGCAGACCCCTGCCCTCGGAGCCGAGCACGAGGACCACACGGCCGCGGTAGTCGGGCCGGTGGTAGGGCACGCGCGCGTCGGCGGCGGCTCCGTAGACCCAGGCCTCGTGCTCCTTCGCGTTGCCGAGCCACTCGGCGAGATTGCGCACGCGCGCGACCTCGAGATGCTCGACGGCGCCTGCGGAGGCCTTGCACACCGCGGGCGTGATCTCCGCTGAGCGCCGCTCCGGCAACACCACTCCCGCACAGCCCGCCGATTCCGCCACCCGGCAGACCGCACCCAGGTTGTGGGGGTCCTGTATCTCGTCGAGCGCGATGACGAGCGCGTCCTCCGCCTCGAGCAGCGAGTCCGCATCGGCGTAGGTGTAGGCCTCGACCTCGGCGCAGATGCCCTGGTGGTCGGGCGAGCCGGCGCGCTCCTCGACCTCCTCGACCGAGACGATGTGCGAGTCGACCTCGGCGAGCAGCACCTCGTGCGAAGCGCGCTCGGTGGCGTAGACGCCCTTCACGCGCCGCTTGCCGCGGATCGCCTCGCGGACCGGGTTGCGCCCGTAGACGATCACGCCGGGTCGAGCGGAACAAGCTTCGGTCCGTCGGGAGTGTCGCGGACCTGCCATCCCGCCTCGGCGAGCTGGTCGCGAATCGCATCGGCGCGCTCGAAGTCGCGCGCGGCGCGGGCCGCCTCGCGTTCCTCGGCGAGTCGGCGCAGCTCCTCGGGCGCCTCTTCGTCCTCGGCCTCGAGCAGCGACTCCAGGCCGAGTACGTGCAGCATCTCCCCGAGCCGCCCGGGACCGAGCTTCTCGCCGGCGTCGATCCGGCGGTTTGCTTCCGCGACCCAGTCGAACAGCACCGCCCGCGCCTGCGCCGTGTTGAAGTCTTCGGCGAGCGCGTCGAAGAAGCGCTCCGCGTACTCGTCCATCCCGGGCGCATCCGCGCCCGGGTCGAGCCGGCGCGCGAGCTCGCGCACCCGGTCCGCCGCAGAGCGCGCCTCCGCGAGCGCCTCCTCGTTGTACGCGAGCGGCTTGCGGTAATGGCCGCCGACCAGCCACATGACGAATGCTTCGCGCCCGAACTGTTCGATTGCGCCGTGCAGCAAGCGGATGTTCCCCACCGACTTCGCCATCTTCTCGGCGTCCATCTCGACCATCCCGTTGTGCATCCAGACGCGCGCGAGCGGCTTCCCGCGCGCGGCCTCGGTCTGGGCTATCTCGTTCTCGTGGTGCGGAAAGACGAGGTCCGAACCACCGCCGTGCACCTCGAAGTCGACGCCGAGGATCTCCTCGGCCATGGCCGAGCACTCGATGTGCCAGCCGGGCCGCCCGTCTCCCCAGGGCGAGGGCCAGAAGGTGTCCTCGCCGTCCTTGCGGGCCTTCCAGAGCGCGAAGTCCTGGGGCGCTTCCTTGACGTCGGTGGCGTCGTCGCCCTCGCCCTGCTGCATCTCCTCGAGCGGGCGGTTCGAGAGCTTGCCGTAGTCGGGGTAGCTGGACACGCGGAAGTAGACGTCGCCGCGCGCTTCGTAGGCGTGCCCTGACTCGACCAGGTCCTCGATGAGCTCGACGATCGGGCCGATCGTCGCGGTGGCGCGGGGCTCCGAATCGGGCCTGCCGAGGCCGAGCTCGTCGGTGTCCGCGATGTAGGCGTCGGTCATCTCGCGGGCGAGCTCGGCGCTCGCGACGTCGCGCTCGTGGGCGGCGTCGTAGATCTTGTCGTTGACGTCCGTGATGTTGGCGACGAAGCGCGTCTGGTAGCCCTCGTGCTCGAGAAAGCGCTTGAGCAGGGCGAACACGACGAAGGGGCGCGCGTTGCCCACGTGCACCCGGCCGTAGACCGTGGGCCCGCATGCGTAGATCCCGACCCTGCCGGGCTCGCGCGGCTCGAGCGGGATCACCTCGCCGCGGAGGCTGTCGTGGAGCCGGATCGTCCGCACGGGCCCCAAGGCTACGAGACGGGCGGGCGGCGCTCCGGCCAGTCCAGCTCGGCCTCGAGCTGGGCGGCGAGGCCTATCAGGGTGGCCTCAGCCCCGTGGCGGCCGACGAGCTGGACCCCGAGCGGCAGGCCGTCGTCGCTCATGCCCGCCGGCACCGACACCGACGGCTGTCCGGTGAGGTTCCAGTGCGCGGTGAATGGATACGCGGCGACCATGCCCAGCAGCGTCGCCAGGGCGCTGCGGCCCTCCCACTGGCCCGCGGTCACCGGCGGGCCCGCCGTCGTCGGCGTGAGCAGCACGTCGTGGCGCTCAAAGTACGGCCCCGTCTTGTCGTTCGCGTCGTTGCGGAGCGCCCATTCGAGCAGCGGCGCCGGGATCTGTCGGCCGAGGCGGGCGAAGCCACGGGTGCGGCGCTGGAGGCGCTCCGGGCGCTCGACGCGCTCGGCGTCGCGGGCGATGCCGCCCAGGTAGCGCTGAACGACCGGGCTCACGAGCGGGTACGGCGGGTCGTCGTGCTCGACCCGGTGGCCGAGCGAGCGCAGCCGTGCGGCCATGTCGTCGACGAGCGCGCGAATCAGCGGGTCCACCCGCGCGGTGAGCGCCGGCTTGACCGAGTAGCCCACGCGGAGCTCCGCGGGCGGCTTCGCGGCGGCGCCCGCCAGCTCGGCTGAGCCCGCGCCGACACCCATCAGCAGGGCGGTGTCGGCCGCGGAGCGGGTCACGAAGCCGGTCACGCTCAGCCCATACCAGTGCTCCCCGCCGCCCGAGAGCGGGATCAGGTCACGCGTGGGCTTCAGGCCGACGAGGCCGCAGTTCGCCGCCGGGAGCCGGATCGAGCCGGCGCCGTCGGAGGCGGTGGCCGCCGCGCACAGCCCGGCGGCGACCGCGGCCGCGCTGCCGCCGCTCGAGCCGGCGGTGCTCCGGTCCGTGTTCCATGGGTTGCGTGTGATGCCGAACGACGGCCCCTCGGTATCGCCCATGATCGCGAGCTCGGGCACGTTCGTCTTGCCGATGATCACGGCGCCCGCGGCTCGCAGCCGGCGCACCAGCTCGCTGTCCTCACGCGCCGGTGTGAAGTTGGCGGCGGTTCCCATCGTCGTGACCTCGCCCGCCAGGTCCTCGATGTCCTTGACCGCTATCGGCACGCCGAGGAGCGGCCGCTGGGCGCCATCCTCGCCCGCTGTCCGGCGGGCATCCGCCTGCTGTGCGTCGACGAGCGCGCGCTCGGCGAGGACCGTGCGGAAGGAGTTCAGCTCGGGGTCGAGCCGCTCGATGCGCTCGAGGTAGAGCTCGACGAGCTCCTTCGAGGAGATCTCACCGCTCCGAACCAGCTCGGCCTGCCGCACGACACCGGCGAATGCAAGCTCCTGCTCCCTCACGGGCGCGAGAGAGTAGCGGCCGCGACGGCGGCCACCCCCTCTCCCCGCCCGACGAAGCCCATCCCCTCGTTCGTGGTGAACTTGACGCTCACCGCGCCGAGCTCGAGCCCGGCCGCCTCCGCAAGGCGCGCGCGCATCGCCTCGCGCCACGGTCCCAGCCGGGGCGCCTGGCACACGACCGTGGAGTCTAGGTGCGCGATCGCGAAGCCCTCCGCTCGCACCAGCTCGCAGACCGTGGCAAGCAGGGAGATCGAATCGGCGTCGCGCCAGCGCTCGTCGCTGTCAGGAAAGTGATCGCCGATGTCGCCCAGCGCGGCCGCGCCGAGCAGGGCGTCCATGATCGCGTGCGTGAGCACGTCGGCGTCCGAGTGGCCGCTGAGGCCGCGCTCGGCGCCCTCGATCTCGATGCCGCCGAGGATCAGCGGCCGGCCCTCCGCGAAACGATGCGAGTCGTAGCCGATCCCGGTGCGCGCAGGCGTGCTCATCCGAGCGGTTCCAGCCTGCGCTCGCGACCCTCGAAGACCGCGACCTCGCGCACGCCGAGGTCGTCGAGCAGCTCGAGCGCGCGCTCGTATTCGTAGCCGAGCTGCTCGGGCAGGTGGGCATCGCTCGAGAGCGACACCGGCCGCCCCGCCTCGAGGCACATTTCGAGGAACGCCCGAGCTGGATAGATCTCACCGACCGGTTTCCGCAACCCTGCGGTGGACACCTCTACCGATACATCCGATTCCGCGATGCCGTCGATCGCGCGCTCGTAGAAGCGGCGCAGGTCGCCGTCCGGCCGCGGCACCGCCGAGCCCCAGACCTTGACCAGGTCGGGGTGGGCGAGGATGTCGAACATGCCGGTGCGGGCGGCCTCTCCGAGCGTCTCGAAGTAGCGCGCCCAGACCTTCTCGGGGTCGGCGGAGCGCCAGACGTCCCACTCCGCCCAGTCCGGCTCCCCGTGGAGGTCGACCGCCGCGTCGGCGAGGAAGTGGATGGAGCCGACGACGTAGTCCCAGGGTCGACCTTCGAGCAGGTTGGCGACGCGGTCCTCGCGGCCGGGCAGGTAGTCCGCCTCGATGCCCACCCTGAGCTCCGAGTCGCGCAGGAAGTCGCAGTACTCGTCGAGGTCGTCCTTCGCCCAGTGCCGGTACCAGGGGTGGGTCCAGACGTCGAGCGACTGCACGAAGCGATGGACGTGCTCGGCCACGCCGAGCTCCTCGATGCCGCGCTCCTCCGCGGCCTCGCGGTAGCGGTCGACATTCGCCTGGGTGAAGTAGCGCGCCGCCGTCGAGTCGTCCTCGTCTGGCCGCAGGTGGACGTGGTAGTCGGTCAGCACAGGAGCGCCTCGGCGATTCGCAGATCGGAGCTGCGCGTGACCTTGATGTTCTCCGGCGGCGCCTCCACAACGCGCACGGTTCCGCCGAGCTCCTCGACCAGCGCCGCGTCGTCGGTCGCCGCGGCGAGCGCGGCGGCGTCGCGGTCGAGCGCCCTGCGCAGTACGTCGGCGCGGAAGACCTGCGGCGTCTGGATCTGCCACAGCACGCGCCGGTCGAGCGTGCGCAGCACGCGACCGTCGGGGGCGGCCTCCTTCACCGTGTCGGTCATCGGCGCGGCGGCGATCGCCCCGTCGACGCCAGGTTCGAGCGCCGCCAGGCAGCGCTCGACGAGCTCGCCTGTGATGAGGGGGCGGGCGGCGTCGTGGACCACCGCGACGGTCGCCTCGGGAGCCGCCTCCAGCGCATTGCGCACGGAGGCCGAGCGCGAGTCGCCGCCCCGCACCCGATCGGGTCCCTCGTCGAAGCCCTCGGGCGCAGCGACGATCACGCGCTCGCAGACCCTGTCAAGCACCTCCAGGCTCCACTCGATGAGCGGACGGCCGGCACAAACGACGAACGCCTTGGGCCGGTCGGCACCAAGGCGTTCGCCGCTGCCGCCGGCGGGAATGATCCCGACGACAGCCAATTTCGGATCTCGGTCCCTAGGCCGTCGCGCCGATACGGCTCGCGTGAGCCTCGGCGATCAGCTCCTCCAGATGCGTCTCGGCCTCGTCCTCCTCCATGTCGAGCGCGTACATCAGCTCGGACGCGAGGATCTTCTTCGCGCGGGTGTACATCTGCTTCTCGCCGGTTGAAAGACCCTTCTCGGTCTCCCGGATGGCGAGGTTGCGGACGACCTCGGCCAGCTCGAACACGTCGCCGGTCTTGATCTTCTCGCGGTTGTGCTTGAAGCGCCGGTTCCAGTTCTTGGGCATCTGGCTGACGTCGTCGCGGAGGACCGACAGGACCTTCCGTACGTCTTCCTCCCCGATCACGCGCCGTAGACCCGCCTTGTCGGCGTTGCAGCACGGGACCATCACCGTCATGTCGTTATGAAGGATCTTGATGGTCAGGTACTCGCGCTTCTCGCCGAGCACCTCCTTCATCTCCTTCTTGAGGACCTTGCCCGCCCCATGATGGGGGTACACGACCTGGTCGCCGATCTCGTACTCGGCCGGAGGCCGAGCGATCTCGAGGTCCTCTACAACGAATTCCTCTTCCAACACTGCGTCGCTGATGACGTTCCCTCCTACTTCAGACCCGGCGCATCCCAAGCGCCGGACCACTTCAGGTTTGCAGATAACGGTCCACGAGGTTGATCTCCTGAAGCCGGCGAAGGCCCTCGCGGATGTCCTTCGCACGCATGTCGCCCACGCCCTCCACCGACTCCAGCTCGGAATCGGAGGCGGCGAGGATCTCGTCAAGTCCCGAGAACTCGTTCACGATCGACTGGACCACCATCTTCGGGAGCCTTGGGATGCGCCCGAGGATGCGGTTGCCGCGTGGCGAGGCCGGGTGATCGAGGGTGTTGAGCTTCCGGTCGTAGCCGAGGAGCTCGGCGAGGCGACCGAAATCGAGCAAGTCCTGGTGAGGCAGTCTGGCGAGTGAGTCCAGCACCATCGCGAAGCCCTCCTCCGAGGGCTCGGCGATGTAGTCGCGCACGAGCGCCGACTTGTCGGCGGCCACGCCGACCATCGTCTCCTCGAGCTGCATCTCGATCAGACGCCCCTCCGCGCCCAGCTCGACGATGTAGCGCTCGATTTCAACGGCCATGCGCGTCACGAGCTCCGCGCGCTGGAGCACTGTCAGCACGTCGTGCAGTGTGACTCCGCCCTCGAACTCGAGCGCGGTGAGCCGGGTCGAGACCTGGTCGAGCCGGCTGCGGTACTTGTCGAGGGTCGCGAGCGCCTGGTTGGCCTTGGCGAGCACGACGGGGATGTCCTCGAGGATGTACTTGGCCCCGTCGAGGTAGAGCGAGACCACGCTGCGAGCCGCGGAGATCGCGATCACGAGCGCGTCGGTCTGCTTCGAGACGCGCTCCGCGGTGCGGTGGCGGGTGCCGGTCTCGAGCGAGAGGATCGTCGGGTCCGGCATCAGCTGGACGTTGGCCCAGAGGATCTTCGTGCCGTTCGAGGCGAGCACGATCGCGCCGTCCATCTTGGCCAGTTGGTAGAGCAGAGCCGGGGTGTAGTCGACATCGAGCTTCACCCCGCCCGAGAGCAGGAACGAGAGCTCCTCCGACTCCCCGATGCAGATCAGGGCACCGGTCCTGCCCTGGACGATGCTGTCGACGCCCTCCCGCACGGCCGTGCCCGGGGCCACCATCTCCAGGGCCCGGACGAGCCTTGGTTCCTGCCGCGCCTCGAGCTCTGCGACGTCGTCTCCGGCGTACGGCATGGAGGCCAATTCTACGTGAATTGGTTCAGAAACGTACCTTTTGCGGCCATTTGCAGCCGAATCAGGGCCTGTCGAGGCCCGGAATCCAGCCCGTTCCGGCGAGCGGCACGCGGGCCATCGCGGCAGCCTCGAGCGTCAGGGCGACGAGGTCCTCCGGTTCCAGATTGTGCAGGTGCGACTTGCCGCAGCCGCGAGCCAGCGTCTGCGCCTCGAGCACCATCGTGCGCAGGTAGTTCGCGAGCCGGCGGCCGCCGAGCTCGGGGTCGAAGCGCTCGGCCAGCTCGTCGTCCTGGGTCGAGATGCCGGCGGGATCGCGACCCTCGTGCCAGTCGTCGTAGAAACCGGCGGCGCTGCCGATCTCGGCGTAGCCCTCGTCGTGCTCGGGCGAGTTGTCACCGAGCGCGATCAGGGCCGCCACGCCGATCGAGACGGCGTCGGCGCCCAGCGCCAGCGCCTTCGCCACGTCGGCGCCGGTGCGGATCCCGCCCGACACGATCAGCTGCACCTGCCGGTGCATGTCGAGCTCGGTGAGGGCGTCGACCGCGAGCCGCACCGCCGGCAGGGTGGGGATGCCGACGTGCTCGATGAAGACGTCTTGCGTCGCGGCCGTGCCACCCTGCATCCCGTCCACGACGATCACGTCCGCGCCGGCCTTGACGGCGAGCTGGACGTCGTAGTACGTCCGCGTGGCCCCGACCTTGACGAAGACCGGCTTCTCCCAGTCGGTGATCTCGCGCAGCTCGCCGATCTTGATCTCCAGGTCGTCCGGGCCCGTCCAGTCGGGGTGGCGGGAGGCGCTGCGCTGGTCGATGCCCTTGGGGAGGTCGCGCATCTCGGCGACGCGGTCGGAGATCTTGTGGCCGAGCAGCATGCCCCCGCCGCCGGGCTTCGCGCCCTGGCCGACGACGACCTCGATCGCGTCCGCCTTGCGGAGGTCGTCCGGGTTCATGCCGTAGCGGGAGGGGAGGAGCTGGTACACGAGGATCTTCGAGTGCTCCCGCTCCTCGGGCGTCATGCCGCCGTCGCCCGTCGTCGTGGAGGTGCCGACCTCGCTCGCCCCGCGGCCGAGCGCCTCCTTCGCGGGCGCGGAGAGCGCGCCGAAGCTCATGCCCGCGATCGTCACGGGGATGGCCAGCTCGAGCGGTTTATTCGCGAAGCGGGTGCCGAGCGTGACGTTCGTGTCGCAGCGCTCTCGGTAGCCCTCGAGCGGGTAGCGGGAGACGCTGGCGCCGAGCAGGAGCAGGTCGTCAAAGTGCGGCAGCGCGCGCTTCGCGCCGAAGCCGCGGATGTCGTAGATGCCCTCGCGCGCCGCCCGCTGGATCTCGGCGATGACCGTGCGGTCGAAGAGGGCGGACTCGCGCAGGTTCCAGGGACGCGTGGCCATCAGTAGGAGCCGGCGTTGTCGACCTTGAACGTGTAGAGCTGACGCGCCGAGCCGCAGCGGCGGAAGTC
>Ga0081538_10001059_pt1 | contig 29324 bp, 31 predicted proteins | sample TabmetS5T2R1_FD_71022 | JGI IMG/M metagenome (GOLD analysis project Ga0081538, IMG submission 71022) | Tabebuia heterophylla rhizosphere microbial communities from the University of Puerto Rico - S5T2R1 | ecosystem: Host-associated > Plants > Roots > Rhizosphere ...
CTCGTGATCGTGCCCCTCGGCCTCTTCATCCTGCTCAACAGCCTCGCCGGCTGGATCTGGGGCTTTGGCAACCGCGGCTTCCCGAGCCTCTTCCCGGACGACTCGGTCACGCTCGGCGGCGTGCGGCTGAGCGTCGAGTCGCTCGGCATCGTCGCGCTGCTGCTGGTGGTGGTGGGCGTGCTATTCCTGCTCTTCCAGCGCACGAAGATCGGGCTGGCGATGCGCGCAGCGGCGCTCAACCCCGAGTCGAGCGCCCTGGTGGGCGTCCGCGTCGGGCACATGCTGATGCTCGGCTGGGGGCTGGCGGCCGCGCTCGGCGCGCTGGCCGGCGTGCTTGTCGCGCCGCGCCTGTTCCTCGACGTCAACCTGATGGGAGGCGTCCTGATCTACGCGTTCGCCGCGGCCGCGCTCGGCGGCTTCGACAGCCCGATCGGTGCCGTGGTCGGCGGCTGGATCATCGGGGTGAGCGAGAACCTCGCCGGCACCTACGTCGACTTCATCGGCGCCGATCTGAAGATCCTCGTGCCGCTGGTGATCATCTTCGTTGTGCTGCTCGTGCGCCCCGCGGGGTTGTTCGGGACGCGGGAGGTGGCACGAGCGTGACCGAGCGGCGCGGGAGGATCGCGCTCGGCGTCGCGCTGGTCGCTGTCGCGCTCGTGATCCCGTTTCTCTTCGGCCCGTACCGCGTCGGGCAGTTCACGCTCGTGCTCGCCTACGCCGTCGCGGTACTCGGCCTCAACCTGCTCGTCGGCTACAACGGCCAGATCTCGCTGGGCCACGGCGCCTTCTTCGCGCTCGGCGCCTACACGGCAGCACTGCTGATCGAAAAGGCGAGCGTCCCCTACCTCCTGACCCTGCCCGCGGCCGCGGTGGTCTGCTTCGCGGCTGGGTTCCTGTTCGGCGTTCCGGCGCTGCGGCTGCACGGGCTCTATCTCGCGCTCGTCACTCTCGGTCTCGCGATCGCGCTGCCCCAGCTGATCAAGCGCTTCGACGAACTGACCGAGGGCACCCAGGGGCTGACCGTCGAGCAACCGGTGTCCCCAAGCTGGCTGCCGCTGGAGGACGACCAGTTCCTGTACCTGCTGACCCTGGCGGTGGCTGCGCTGATGTTCCTGATCGCCTGGAACCTCACGCGCGGCCAGCTCGGCCGCGCCATCAAGGCCGTGCGCGACGGCGAGATACCCGCATCGACGCTCGGCGTGAACCTCGCGGCCACCAAGACCCGCGTATTCGCGCTGAGCGCGGCTTACGCGGGTGTGGCCGGCGCGCTCTATGTGTTCGCGATCGGCTTCGTGGCACCGGAGGCGTTCACGCTGACCGTGTCGTTCGCGTTCCTGGCCGCGATCGTGGTGGGCGGACTCGCGACGATCTCCGGGGCGCTCCTGGGTGCGCTCTTCATCGAGTTCGTGCCGGTGTACGCGAGCGACGTGAACGATGCGCTCACCGGCGTGATCTACGGCGGGGTCCTGATCGCGTTCATGTGGTTCCTCCCGGACGGGGCAGCGGGCCTGCCAAGGCGGCTGCGCGCGCTCCTGGCACGGCGGGAGGCAGGGGACGAGCGACGGGCGGAACCCGAGCCGGCGGCGATCGCCACCGAGCACAAGCTGCCGGCGGACAAGGCGCCGGCCGGCAAGGCATGACAAGGCAAGGCAAGGAGGAAGCGGGATGAGAGCGGTTCGGATTCTTTGGCTGGCAGTGGTGCTCAGCGCCTGCCTGGCGGTCACGGCATGCGGTCGCGGGGGCGACGACGACGGGGCCGATCCCGGCATCTCGGACGACTCGATCAAGCTCGGCGGGAGCTACCCGCTGAGCGGTCCGGCGTCCGCCTACCGCTCGATCGAGCAGGGTGCACAGGCCCACTTCAAGTTCGTGAACGCAAAGGGCGGCGTCGACGGCCGCGAGATCGAGTTCGTGACGCTCGACGATGCATACGAGCCCCCGCGGGCCGTGCAGAACGCGCGTCGCCTGATCGAGGAAGAGGAGGTCTTTGCGCTCTTCAACACCCTGGGCACCGCGAACAACGTCGCCATCTGGGACTACGCCAACAAGCAGGAGGTCCCGCACCTGTTCGTCGCCACCGGCGCGTCGTTGTGGGGTGCGGACCTCGAGGCGCACCCATGGACCAGCGGATGGCAGCCCGACTACGTGACCGAATCGCAGGTGTACGCCGACTTCCTGGAAAAGGAGAAGCCGAACGCGAAGGTCGCGGTGCTCTACCAGAACGACGCCTTCGGCGAGGACCTGCTGAACGGCTTCAAGAAGGCCACCGAGGGCACCGACATCGAGGTCGTCGCGGAGGAGAGCTACGAGGTCACCGACCCGACGGTGAGCTCTCAGATGTCGAAGCTGGCGAGCTCGGACGCCGACACCTTCCTCAACATCACGACCCCGAAGTTCGGCGCGCAGGCCATCGTCGCCGCCGACAAGCTCGGCTGGAAGGTTCTGCACATCATCAACAACGTCTCCGCCTCGAAGCTCCTGGTGCTCGAGCCCGCGGGCCTGGAGAAGGCGCAGGGGCTCATCTCCACGGCTTACTTCAAGGACCCGGCCAGCCCCGATTGGACCGACGACCAGTCGATGAAGGAGTTCAAGCAAGCGCTGGCGGAGCACGAGCCGAAAGCCAACCCGGAGGATCCCAACTGCGTATTCGGCTGGGCGGCCGCCCAGACGATGGTCGAGGCGCTCAAGGGCATGGAGGAGCCCACCCGGCAGGCGCTGATGGACTCGGTCCGCGGCCTCGACGTCAAGGTGCCGATCCTTCTGCCGGGCATCGAGGTCAAGACGAGTGAGGACGACGGCTACCCGATCGAGGCGATGCAGATCATGCGCTTCGAGGGTGAGAACTGGGTGCTGCAGGACGAGGTGATCCAAGCGCCGCACTGAGCAGGCGCCACAACCGGCCTGCTAGGCCTCACGCCGCTCGATGGGGATGCGGACCGACCGCTCCCCGTCGCGCGGCAGCAGCTCCTGCCCGGGCGGCTGGTAAAGCACCAGCTCGCGCTTGAAAGAACGGCGCACCCGCTCGATCTCGGCGGCCAGCTCGGCCTGCACGCGCGCTGCCTGCCGCTCGATGTTGCGCATCCGCCGGCCCATCCGCTCGATCTCGTCCTCGAGCTCGAAGACCCGCTCGACGCCGGCGAGGTTCATACCCAGCTCACCCGTGAGCTGCTGGATGCGGCGCAGCTTGTCGACGTCCTCCTGCGAGTAGAGCCGCGTGTTCTTCGGCGAGCGCTTGGGGGTGATCAGCCCGCGCGTCTCGTAGATCCGGAGCGTCTGCGGATGCATGCCCGCCAGTTCGGCGGCCACCGAGATCATGTAGACGCCGCGGGTGCTGTCGGGGGCATCCGCCATCGCAGCTACCTCCGCTGCGAGAGCAGGCGCTCGCGCGGGTTGCCGTCGATGACGGTCGCGAGCTCGTCGACGACGTCGGCCTGCTCCTTCGACAGCGAGCTCGGCACGTCGATCGAGAGCCGGTAGTGGATGTCGCCGCGGCCGCGCCCGCTCAGCCTCGGCGGGCCCTCGCCGCGGAGGCGCTGCACGGTGCCGTGCTGGGTGCCCGGGGGCACACGGATGCGCTTGGTCCCGGACAGCGTCGGCACCTCGATCGTCGCCCCGCGAATCGCCTCGGGGATCGTGATTGGGACCTCGACCTCCAGGTGATCGCCCTTGCGCCGGAAGATCGGCGACTCGCTCACGTGTGTGACCGCGTAGAGATCGCCCGGCGGACCGCCGCGCGGCCCCGCCTCGCCCTTGCCGGCGAGTCGCACCCGGCTGCCCTCGCGGACGCCCGCGGGGATGTTGACCCGATAGCGCTTGACCTGGCGCGTCCGGCCCGAGCCGTCGCAGGTCGAGCAGGGCTCCTTGATCTCGGTGCCCGTGCCGCCGCACTGCCGGCAGGGTTGCGTGATCGAGAAGAGGCCTTGTGACTCGGCCTCGACGCCGCGGCCCTGGCAGCGCGGGCAGATCGTCGGCTGTGTGCCCGGCTTGGCGCCGGTGCCGCGACAGGTCGGGCAGGGAGCCGACAGCGGCACCGTCACCGGCACCTGCGCTCCCTCCATGGCCTGGTCGAACGAGATGTGCACCTCGGTCTCGAGGTCGCGTCCGCGCTCTGGCCGCTGCGCGCCGCCGCCGCGACCGCCCCCTCCGCCGAACAGGTCGGACAGGATGTCGCCGAAGCCACCGAAGCCGCCCGCACCCGTGCGGAACGAGCCCGGGTCGAACCCGCCGCCGCCGAAGATCCCTCCGCCCGAGTCGTACGCCTTGCGCTTCTCGGGGTCGGACAGGATCGAGTAGGCCTCCTGGATCTCCTTGAAGCGCTCCTCGCTCTTCTCGTCACCGTGGTTGGCGTCCGGGTGGTGCTTGCGGGCGAGCTTGCGGTAGGCCTTCTTGATCTCCTCGTCGGAGGCCTTCTTGTCGACGCCGAGCGCCTTGTATGGGTCCCTGACGGCGGCCATTTCCTACGAGGAGACCACCACCCGGGCCGGACGAAGGACGGTTCCGTTCGCGCGGTAGCCCTTCTCGACGACGTCGAGCACGACGCCGGACTCGGACCCGTCCTGCTCGCGCATCGACAGCGCCTCGTGCTCGGTGGGGTCGAAGCGGTCGCCGCTCGGATCGAACTGCTCGACGCCGTTGCGCTCGAGTACCGCAATCAGCTCGGAGTGGACGAGGCGGACGCCCTCGGCGAGGTGCTGCTCGGACTCCTCGGCGGAGGCGAGCGCCCGCTCCAGGTTGTCCACGACCGGGAGCAGCTCGCGAACGAGCCCGCTCTTGGCGCGCTCGCCGGCGGCGGCAGCCTCCCTGGCGGCGCGCTTGCGGTAGTTCTCGAAGTCGGCCTGAGCCCGGCGGGCGAGATCGAGGTACTCGTCCCGCTCGCGCTGTGCGCGCGCGAGCGGGTCCTCGGCCTCGGTCGCCGTGCGCGAAGCCGCGGGTTCGGCCCGCGGCGCCGCGATGTTGTCCATCTGCTCGAGGCGCTCGGCCTCGTTCGCGGGGTCCTCCTCGCCGGAGGGCTCGCCCGCCTCGTCACGCGACGTGACGGGCTCCTCCTCGGGCGGGACGGGCGGGGTGTCGAACATGGCTAGCTCTTGTCCTCGCCCTCGACGACCTCGGCGTCGACGACCTCCTCCTCGTCGGCGGAGGCATCCGCCGCCGAGCCGTCCGCGGACGTGCCGTTGCCGCCGGCCGCCGCCTGCTGCGCCGCCGCGTACATCTGCTCGGAGACCTTGTGGAAGGCGCTCTGCAGCGCCTCCGTCTTCGAGTTCAGAAGCGCCACGTCGTCCGACTCGAGGTTGTCGCGGACGTCCTTGATCGCGGCCTCGATCTCCTCCTTCGAGGAGCTGTCGAGCGAGTCGCCCATCTCCTTGATCTGGCGCTCGGCCTGGTAGGCGGCGTTCTCGGCCGTGTTGCGTGCCTCGACGACCTCACGTTGGCGCCGGTCCTCCTCGGCGTGCGCCTCGGCGTCCTTGACCATCCGCTCGACCTCTTCCTCGGCGAGCCCCGATCCGGCCTTGATCTCGATTTTCTGCTCCTTGCCTGTGCCGAGATCCTTGGCCGTCACGTTGACGATGCCGTTGGCGTCGATGTCGAAGGCGACCTCGATCTGCGGCACGCCGCGCGGCGCGGGCGGGATGCCCGTGAGCTGGAACTTGCCAAGCGACTTGTTGTAGGCCGCCATCTCGCGCTCGCCCTGGAGCACGTGCACCTCGACGCTCGGCTGGTTGTCCTCGGCCGTCGAGAAGATCTCCGACTTGCGGGTCGGGATCGTCGTGTTGCGCTCGATGAGCTTGGTGCGTACGCCGCCCTTGGTCTCGATGCCCAGCGTCAGCGGGGTCACGTCGAGCAGCAGGACGTCCTTGACGTCACCGGCCAGCACGCCGGCCTGGATGGCGGCGCCCACGGCCACGACCTCGTCCGGGTTGACGCCGCGGTGCGGGTCCTTGCCTGTGAGCTCCTTGACCTTCTCCTGCACGGCCGGCATGCGCGTCATGCCGCCCACGAGCACGACGTGGTTGATGCCCGCGCCGCCCTCGAGTCCGGCGTCGGCGAGCGCCTGCTTGGTCGGCGCGACCACGCGGTCGAGCAGGTCGGCGGTCAGCTCGTTCAGCTTCGAGCGCGTGAGCCGCTGGTTCAGGTGCTTCGGCACCGAGTCGACCGCGGTGATGAAGGGCAGGTTGATCTGCGTCTCCTGCGTGGTCGAGAGCTCGGTCTTGGCCTTCTCCGCCTCCTGGTAGAGGCGCTGGAGGGCCATCTTGTCCTGCGAGAGGTCGACGCCCTCGGCCTTCTTGAACTCGGACACGAGCCAGTCGACGACCGCCTTGTCGAAGTTGTCGCCGCCGAGGTGGTTGTCACCGGCGGTGGCCTTGACCTCGAAGACCCCTTCGCCGATCTCGAGCACGGACACGTCGAACGTGCCGCCGCCGAGGTCGAACACCAGGATCGTCTGGTCCGCCTCCTCCTTGTCGAGCCCGTAGGCGAGCGCGGCCGCCGTCGGCTCGTTGATGATCCGCTTGACGTCGAGTCCGGCGACCTTGCCGGCGTCCTTGGTCGCCTGGCGCTGGTCGTCGTTGAAGTACGCGGGGACCGTGATCACCGCGCTGTCGACGCTGTCACCGAGATAGGCCTCGGCGTCCGCCTTCAGCTTCTGGAGGATCATCGCGCTGATCTCCGGCGGGGCGTACTCCTTGCCGCCCGCCTTCACGCGCGCGTCGCCGTTCGGGCCGGGAATGACCTCGAACGGGACGATCTTCTCCTCCTCCTTGACCTCCGATTCCTTGCGCCCCATGAAGCGCTTGATCGAGAAGATCGTGTTCTCGGGGTTCGTGACTGCCTGGCGCTTCGCGGGCGCGCCCACGAGACGCTCACCGCCCTCCGTGAATGCAACCACCGAGGGAGTCGTGCGCGCGCCCTCGGCGTTCTCGATCACGGTGGGCTCGCCGCCCTCGAGGACGGCCATGCACGAGTTGGTCGTGCCAAGATCGATTCCGATCGTCTTGCCCATCCGTCCGTTCTCCTTTGCCGCTTACAGGTCGAATCGAAAGAAATCTGAGTGCGAGTATGGCAGATCATCGCCTGATGGCCAATGCCCGCGTGGGAGCGCTGGCGCCGGGTTCCGCCAGTCAATAGGCTTCCGCCGCCATGCTCCCGCGACTGATGCGCCTGCTCGTGCTGCTCGCCGCGGTCGCGGCGCTCGGGCTGGCTGCCTGCGGGGACGACGACGACGATTCGGGGGACTCGGGATCCGCGGACGCGAGCCAGCAGGAGAGCTCTACGGATACGGAGACCGAGACCGCGCCCGACCTCACCGACACGAGCGTCAAGCCCGTGATCGAGAAGCCGTCCGGCGCGCCTCCGCGCAAGCTCGTCAAGGAGGACATCGTCAAGGGCAAGGGACCGGGGGCCAGGCCCGGCGACACAGTCCTCGTGCACTACGTCGGGGTCAGCTTCTCGACCGGCGAGGAGTTCGACGCCTCCTGGGACGCCGGCCAGCCGTTCCCGGTCCAGCTCGGCGCGGGGCAGGTGATCGAGGGCTGGGAGAAGGGGCTCGTGGGCCTCAAGAAGGGCGGCCGCCGCAAGCTGACGATCCCGCCGGAGCAGGCCTACGGCGCCGAGGGCGCGCCACCGTCGATCGGACCGAACGAGACGCTGGTCTTCATGATCGACGCGCTCGAGATCCAGTGAGCGGCAGCTGCTGGAGCCGCGTGTCGCTCATCTGCGGGCGAGCCGCCGGCGGCCCTCGGGGCACATCCGTCTGAGCGGACATGCCGCGCAGTCCGGAGAGCGGGCCGAGCAGGTGCGCCGTCCATGGCGGATCAGCAGGACGTGCACCTCGTAGGCCTCCTGCCCGTCGTCCCCCACGAGCCGCAGCATCTCGTCGTGGGCCTCGAGGAAGGAGGCCTTCTCGCGCCAGAGCCCGAGCCGTGACCCGACGCGGTAGACGTGCGTGTCCACGGGGACGTCGGGGCGGCCGAAGGCGAAGAGCAGCACACAGGCGGCCGTCTTGCGGCCCACACCGGGCAGGTCGCAGAGGTAGTCGCGCGCCTCGTCGAGCGGGGCATCGGCGAGCCACGCGAGGTCGTCGTCGCCGATCGCTTCGAGGATCTGCCTGATCCGCACGGCCTTGGTGGGGGCGAGCCCACCCGGGCGGATCGCGTCCTCGATCTCCTCCACCGGCGCGGCGGCCACCTCCGGCCAGGAGTCGAAGCGCTCGCGCAGACGTGCCCAGGCCACGTCGCGGTTGCGGTCGTTGGTGTTCTGCGAGAGGACCGTGAGGATCAGCTCGTCGATCGGCGCGCCGTGGGGGCGCAGGATCGGCCGCCCGTACTCCCTGCGGAGCCGGTCGCGGATGGTGCGGAGCCTGCGCCGGTCGGCCATCTGAGCGGGTGATGGTATGAACCCGCGCCCATGGAGATCACGGAGGAGCACGCCGAGGTCGCGGAGCTTGAGGTCCACTGGCGCCGGGCGGGCGACGCCCCGATCCTCTACCTCCACGGGGTGCCGACGGCCTCGTTCGACTGGATTCCGTTCCTCGAGCGCCTCGGCGGGATCGCTCCCGACCTGCCCGGCTTCGGCCGCTCGGCGAAGCCCGCGGAGTTCGACTACTCGATCGCCGGCTACGACCGCTTTCTCGAGGCCTTCGTCGAGCGCAGGGGCATCGAGCGGCTCTCGCTCGTCATGCACGACTGGGGCAGCGTCGGCCTGGCGTTCGCGCAGCGCTTCCCGGAGCGGATCGAGCGGCTGGTCGTGTTCACGACGGTTCCCTTCCTGCCGGGTTACCGCTGGCATCGCACGGCGCGCGGCTGGCGCACGCCGCTGCTCGGGGAGCTGATGATGGGCTTCACCACGCGCCGGGCGTTCCGGCGCGAGCTGCCCGGCGAGCTCGCCGACCGCGCGTGGGAGTGCTTCGACCAGGGCACGCAGCGCGCGATCCTCAAGCTCTACCGAGCCTCGCCGCCGGAGGTTCTCGAGCGCGCCGGAGCACGACTCGGCGAGCTGCGCTGCCCGGCGCTCGTCATCTGGCCAACCGCCGACCCCTACATTGCGGCCGAGTTCGGGCAGCGCACGGCCGACGCTCTGGGCGGCGCACCCGAGCTCGAGCTGGTGGACGCCGGCCACTGGACCTGGCACGAGCGGCCCGAGTTCGTGGAGCGCGTGGCCCGCTTCTTCCGCGAATCCGGGTGAGCGGAGACGCGCCGATCCACTAGCCTCACCTGCGCCGTGCTGCGCGCCCTGCTGTCTGCCGTCACAGCGCCGCCCAGGGCTCCGGCCACCGAGCCTGCGGAGGCGCCCCTCCCTCGCCTCCGTCAGCGCCGGGAGTCGGTCGGGCGCTGGTTCCAGCGGATCGATCCCTGGCACGCTGCGCCGATCGTCATCGCGGTGCTGTTCGCGATCGTCTATCTGATCTGGCAACCGCGCACGGTTGACCTCGCCGCCCACACGTTCCGCGCCGACCTGTTCGGCGAGGAGGGTTTCACGCTCTGGAACGGACAGTGGTACGGCGGCCATCACACACCCGCCTACTCGATCCTCTCGCCGCCGCTTGCCTGGCTTATCGGGCCGCCCCTGGCGCTCGTCCTGGCGGCCGTCGCCTCGGCCGCCCTGTTCGGGCCGCTCGTGCGCGGCCACTTCGGCGAGGAGCGTGCACGCTGGGGCTCGATCTGGTTCGGCGCCGCCTCGGCCACGCTCCTGTTCACGAGCCGGCTTCCGTTCGCGATCGGAGTTGCCTTCGGCTTGGCCGCGCTGCTGGCGCTCCAGCGCCGCCGCTACGGGCTCGCGGTCGCGCTGGCCGTCTGCTGCCCGCTCGGCAGCCCAGTGGCGGGGCTGTTCCTCGCGATGGCGGGCGTGGCGTATGCGATCGCAGAACGCCGCGACCGCGTCAAGCGCCTAGAGGGGCTAGCGATCTGCGCGGCGGCGCTCATCCCGCCGCTGTTTCTCGCCTGGGCGTTCCCGGAGGGCGGCTGGGCGCCCTTCCCCACCTCCGCCTACGTGCCGATCCCGCTGTTCGCGCTCGCCTGCCTGATCGTGCTGCCACGCGAGGAGGCCGCACTGCGCTGGGCCGCCGTGCTCTACGCGCTGGGCGCCACGCTCGCGCTCGCCGTCGAGACGCCGATGGGCGGCAACGCCGTACGCCTCGGCGCGCTGTTCGGCGGTCCCGTGCTGCTGTGCGCGCTCTGGGGCCGGCGCTTCCGCTACCGGCTGATCGTCCTGCCGCTGCTCGTCGCGGGCTTCGCAACGCTGGCGCTCTGGCAGTGGTCGCCCGCGGTCCGCGACGTCAAGAAGTACATCGAGGACCCCGCCGCAAAGTCCGACTACTTCGAGCCGCTGCGCCAGTTCCTCTACACCCTGCCCGACCAGCGCCGCATCGAGATCCCGTTCACCCGCAGCCATTGGGAGGGCTCCGAGGCCGCGATGGAGATGCCGCTGGCGCGCGGCTGGCTGCGCCAGCTCGACACCGGATTGCACCCGATCTTCTACCGCGAGGGAATCAACCGGCTCACCTACGCGAGCTGGCTTTCCGACAACGGGGTCCGCTACGTCGCACTCCCGAGCGCCAAGCCCGACAAGAGCTCCTACGGTGAGCGGGCGCTGATCGAGAAGGGCCTCCCCTATCTGCGCCTGCGCTGGAAGTCGGACGACTGGCGCGTTTACGACGTGCTGCTGGCCGCGCCCCTCGTGATCCCGCAGAAGGACGCCAACGTCGTGCTCGAGCAGCTGCAGTCGGACGAGCTCCTGCTCGACGTCAAGCGGCCAGGCGAGGCGATAGTGAAGGTGCGCTGGACGCCCTACTGGTTCGCCTCGAACGCGTGCGTCGAGCCGCACGGCGACTGGACGAGGGTGATCGCGGAGGAGGAGGGCTTCGTGCGCCTGTCGACCCGCTTCTCCCCCGAGCGGCTGTTCCAGAGGGGACGCAGATGTGACGACAGTGTGACCGGCTAGGCTCTGGGGGCGTGCCCCGAACCCACCCGCTCTACAAGCAGTTGGTCCGTATCTGGCGGCAGACGGGGCGCTGGCTCCCGAACGGCTGGCTCGACGCGATCCGGCAGCTCGCCCTCTTCGCGGGGGCCTACTACATCTACCGGCTGGTACGCGGCTTCGTCGACGGACAGGCGGGCCTCGCCTTCGAGAACGCGCGCGCCCTGGTCGACATCGAACGCTCGCTGGGGCTCTTCTTCGAGCCCGGCCTCCAGGCGTGGGCAAAGGGCGAGGAGTGGCTGCTGATGTTCGCGAACTGGATGTACGTGAACTCGCACTTCGTCGTCACGACGACGTTCCTGATCTGGCTCTACCTCGCGCGCAACTACGCCTACTACTACGTGCGCAACATGTTCATGGTCGCGATGGGACTGGCGCTGGTCGGCTACCTGGTGTTCCCGACTGCGCCGCCCCGCTTCCTGCCCGAGTGGGGCTTCACGGACACGGTCGCGACGTGGGTGGGCGAGACCGCTGAGACGAGCGCGGACGTCCTCTACAACCCCTTCGCCGCGGTGCCGAGCATGCACGTGGCCTTCGCGCTCATGATCGCCATCCCCGCCTTCATGCTCGTCAAGAGCCGAGTGTTCAAGGCGCTCTGGGCGGTCTACCCGCTCGTCGTGACCTTCGTGGTGATGGTCACCGCCAACCACTACTGGCTCGACGCGGCGCTGGGCGCACTCGTCGCCGCGCTATCGGCGTACGCCGCGAGCGCCGGCTTCGCGCGCGCCAGGCCTGATGCCTGGGCGTGGCGCAGCGGCGCCGTCAAGGCGCCAGCGTGACCGACCAGGTTCGCGAGCGGCCACGCAGACGGAGGAACGGCAAGGCTCGCCTCCGGCAAACCGGAGGCTCTCCCCAAGGCGGCGGTCCACTGACCGCGACCGAGATCAGGATGCTCGCGCGCGACCGCCTGATCGAGTCGAGGCTCACCCCCAACGCGATCTCGATCACGGGTCTGCTCGGCAACGTCGTGGCGGCCGTGCTGATCGTCGAGAACCACTTCCTGCTCGCGGGCATCGCCTTCATACTCGGCTCGGTCTGCGACATGCTCGACGGCCGCTACTCGCGCATGTCGGGCAAGGGCACTCCGTTCGGCGCCTTCCTCGACTCGACGCTCGACCGCGTGTCAGAGGGCATCGTGCTGGCGGCGGTGGCGGCCTACTTCGCCCAGCAGCAGGACGATCTTGCGACCGGGATCACCGTGCTCGCCGTCGTGGGGTCGTTCTCGGTCAGCTACACGCGCGCCCGCGCCGAGGCGATCGGGGTCGAGTGCAAGGTCGGGATCGCCTCGCGGCCGGTGCGCGTGGTCATCCTCTCGATCGGCCTCGTCTTCGCGGCCGAGGAGGTTCTGCCGGACGTCGACCTGCTCGAGGCCGCCATCTACGCGATGGCCGCCCTGACCATCTTCACCACGTTCCAGCGGGCCTTCCACGTCCGCAAGCAGCTCCGGCAGCTGGCGGGCGAGGCCGACGCGGTGTAACCGCTGAGAGCTTCCCGGGTTCGTGTCCCGATGGTCTCCACGCGGGAGCCCATCCCCCAGTGAGACCAAGGCAGGAGGCCCTACGAAGTGACTGACAGCTCATCCAACGGCGCTTCGCGCTACCAGACCGACAAGGTGCGCGTCGCCATCATCGGCGTCGGCAACTGCGCCTCGTCGTTCGTGCAGGGCGTCCAGTACTACAAGGACGCCGACCCGTCGGAGCAGGTGCCGGGCCTGATGCACGTCGACCTCGGCGGCTACCACGTGCGCGACATCGAGTTCACGGCCGCGTTCGACATCGACGCCGAGAAGGTCGGCAAGGATCTCTCCGAGGCGATCTGGGCCGGTCAGAACAACACCATCAAGTTCGCCGACGTGCCGAAGCTGGGCGTGAAGGTGCACCGGGGCATGACCCACGACGGGCTCGGCAAGTACCTCAAGCAGAAAATCACGAAGGCTCCGGGCGAGACCGACGACATCGTCGGCATCCTCAAGGAGACCAAGACCGACGTGGTCGTCTCCTACCTGCCGGTCGGCTCCGAGCAGGCGACCAAGTGGTACGTCGAGCAGATCCTCGAGGCCGGCTGCGGCTTTGTGAACTGCATCCCCGTCTTCATCGCCCAGGAGCACTACTGGGCGACCCGCTTCGAGAAGGCCGGCCTGCCGATCATCGGCGACGACATCAAGTCGCAGGTCGGCGCAACCATCACCCACCGCGCGCTGGCGCGCCTCTTCCACGATCGCGGTGTTCAGCTCAAGCGCACGTCGCAGCTCAACGTCGGCGGCAACATGGACTTCTTCAACATGCTCGAGCGCGAGCGCCTCGAGTCCAAGAAGATCTCGAAGACCCAGGCTGTCACCTCGATCATGGGGCACGAGCTGCCCGCGGACGACGTCCACGTGGGCCCCTCGGACTACGTGCCGTGGCTGACCGACCGCAAGTGGGCGCACATCCGCCTCGAGGGCGAGGCCTTCGGCGACGTGCCGCTGATCGCCGAGCTCAAGCTCGAGGTCTGGGACTCGCCCAACTCGGCCGGCATCGTCACCGACGCCGTGCGCTGCTGCAAGCTCGCGCTCAACCACGGCCTCGGCGGTCCGATCACGGGCGCCTCGGCCTACCTGATGAAGTCGCCGCCGGAGCAGCATCCCGACCCGGTGGCGCGCGACATGGTCGAGAACTTCATCAAGAAGTACGGCGGCGCGCCGAAGCTGCCCGGCAAGCCCGGCCCGAAGCAGCCGGCTCGGCCGGCTGCGCAGGGAAAGGCATCCGCCAAGACCTCCAAGGCGAAGTCGAAGAGCTGAGCAGCCGGCTCGGCCGGCTGCGACAGACCCTCGCCTTGCCGAAGCAGCCGGCTCGGCCGGCTGAGCACGGACCAGATTATCCTGCGCCGGGTGCCGTTCACGATCGCTCAGGTAACCCCGTGGCCCTGGGAGCAGCACCACGAGGTCAACCGCTTCGTCGAGCGGCTCTCGGACGAGCTCTGCGGGCGCGGGCACCGCGTCGTGGTGGTGGCGCCGTCGGAATCGCGCGAGCTCGTGCGCGAGGGCCGCGCCATGGTCAAGGCGCTGCCAAACGACCCTGACGCGCTGTTCGCCGAGCCGGGCTGCGCCTCGGTAGTGGCCGTCGGCCAGTCGCTCCCGTTCCGGCGCGGCGGCTCGGTGTCGCTTCCGATCGACGTGTCACGGACGCTCGAGGACCTCCTCGACCAGGCCGAGCTCGACTTCGTGCACGTCCACGAGCCGTTTGCCCCGAGCGCCGCCTCGGCGGCACTGCGCCACTCGCATGCGCTGAACATCGGCACGTTCCACTCGACCACCGAGCGCTTCATCTCGACGCAGGTGGCGCGCAAGGTGGTCGAGCTCCTGTTCGGCCGCCTCGACGGTCGGGCCACCAGCTACGCCGTCACGCGCGACCTGATCGAGCGCTATTTCCCGGGCCACTACGACGTGGTCCATCCCGGCGCCGACCTGCTGCGCCGACCCGAGCCCGGCGACGCGCCTCCGGAGATCGTGTTCTCGGCCGAGGAGGAGCGCGGCGCGCTACGGCTCTTCCTGCGCTCGCTGCGCCGGCTGCCCGTCGAGCTCGACTGGAAGGCGACCATCTGGCTGCGCGATCCCGCGGCCGCGCCGCCCGTGACGCTCCCCCGCCGGCTGCGAGGGCGGGTGGAGCTGGCGGGACCCGCGAACGGGTCGGAGGCGCAGCACCTGTCGCGCGCGACGATCGCGGTCGCCGCCTCGGCGGGCGCCGCGCCGGCCCCGCAGCTCGTGGTGAGGGCGCTCGCGGGCGGCGCCGTGCCCGTTGCCTCGCGGCTGCCCCAGTACGAGGAGCTCATGCTGGACGGCGAGCTCGGCCCGCTGTTCGAGCCGCGCGACGCCGTGACGCTCGCAGCTCAGCTCGAGCGGCTGCTCTCGGACCCCGCACTCGTGTCCGACTACGCCGGCCGCATCGAGCGGCACCACCCGCAGCTCGAGTGGTCGCGGGTCGCGGACGACTACGAGGCGCTCTACGAGCGGGTCGCCGCGCGGCGCCACGACGCCGACGGCCGCGCCCAGGTGCGCCGGCGGCTCGAGAAGCGCGACTTCATCCACGTCGACCTGCACATGCACACCGACCACTCGCCCGATTGCGCGACCCCGGTCGACACCCTGCTCGACACCGCGAAGCGCGTGGGCCTCGGGGCGATCGCGATCACCGACCACAACGAGATCTCGGGTGCACTCGAGGCGCGCGAGCGCGCGGACGGGATCAAGGTGATCGTCGCCGAGGAGGTCAAGACGGCCGACCAGGGCGAGGTGATCGGGCTCTTCATCGAGGAGAAGATCCCGCGCGGGCTGACCCTGCAGGAGACGATTGCCGAGATCCGCCGCCAGGGCGGGCTGGTCTACGTGCCGCACCCCTTCGACCGCATGCACGCGGTGCCGGACTACGAACACCTGCTCGACGTCGTCGAGGACATCGACGCGATCGAGGTGTTCAACCCGCGCGTGGCGTTCTCGGCGTTCAACGAGGAGGCGGCGCGCTTTGCTGCCAAGTACCGGATCGTCGCCGGCGCGGGGTCCGACAGCCACGTCGCGCAGGGGCTCGGCTCGGTCAAGATCCGGATGCGCGAGTTCGACGGCCCCGAGGAGTTCATCGCCTCGCTACGCGACGCCGACATCGTGCGCAAGAGGCAGTCGTTGCTCTACGTGCAGGCGCTCAAGTTCCTCCAGACCCGCGGCAAGAAGTGATGCGCCGGAGAGGAGCGCCCGTGGATCCGTCAAATCCCTCGGATCACATGCCCGCCACCGACGACGAGATCCGCGAGAAGTACCTCGAGCGGGCGATCCGGGAGCTGAACAGCCTCAGCCGTGAGATCCAGGACTGCCAGCAATGCCCACGCGGGAACCTGATGCCGGTGCTCGGCTCGGGCCATCCGCAGGCGGACGTCTTCCTGCTCAAGTACGCGCCGATGCCGTCGGAGATCGAGGAGGGCGTGGCTTTCTACGGGCGCGCCGGCTCGGCGCTGATGAAGAGCTTCAAGCGCCTCGGGATCGACCCGCTCGCCGTGTACGGCACCGTCTTCGTCAAATGCCCAGTGCACGACACCGACGACTCGGCGCCCGAATGCCGCGCGCGCGTGCTCGATGAGCTCGCAATCGTGCAGCCGCGGATCGTTGTCGTGATGGGCGAGGAGGCGCTCGAGGAGCTGAACTCGCTGCGCGTCCCGCTCGGGCGCGAGCTCGAATGGAAGCCCGGAGAGATCCAGCGCCTGACCCCCACCTGCGACGCCCTCACCGTCCCGGACATCGACCGCTCGCTCGACGAGGAGCAGTCCAAACGCGACTTCTGGGCCGCGTTCCGGGCGCTGGGGGACTGGTACGCCGACTTCCCGCCGTATTGAGACCATCCGGGGGGCTCACGCCCCTCGGGCCGCGCTAGGCTGCCCGCATGACTCACAAGGCACGTGTCCTTGTGGTCGCGAACCGCACGGCCGAGTCACCTGAGCTTCTCGACGCGCTCCGGGTACGCACTGTTCAGGGACCCTGCGAGTTCACGCTGCTCGTACCCGCCACCCCGCACGGGATTGCCTGGGCGGCGGACATGCATGCCGGCGGCGACGAGGCCGAGGGGCACCGGGGGGCGTTTGTGGAGGAGCTGCGCCAGGAAGGATTGGATGTGGCCGGCGCGCGCGTCGGAGACCCCGATCCGCTCGCGGCCATTCAGGATGAATGCAACTTCAACAACTACGACGAGCTGATCGTGTCCACGCTTCCGCTGCACATCTCCAAGTGGCTCAAGCTGGACCTGCCTAGCAAGGCGAGGGCGGCCACCGGGTTGCCGGTCACGCACGTCGTGGGAAGCGAGGCCTAGTGGAGCTCGAGGAACGCGAAGGAGTCGACCCTGTCATCGAGCGCCGCTGCGCGGAATGCGGGACGCGTCTGACCGAGCAGGAAATCCGAGCCGCTCTCGAGACGAACGGCCCCTTCCTGTGCACCGTGCACGCGAACGAGGAGGTCGCCCTGGAGGAGGACGCGACCGGTTGAGGCCCGAAGCAGCCGGCTCGGCCGGCTGCGCAGGGTTAGGCATCTCGTTCCAGCAGCGCCACGCACTCGATGTGCGGCGTCTGCGGGAACATGTCGACAGGCCGGACCGTCTTCAGCTCGTAGCCGGCGTCCACCATCTGCCTGGCGTTCGGGGCGAGCGTCGTCGGGTTGCAGGAGACGTAGACGATCTTCTTCGCCTCGGCCTCGAGCACCCTGCGTACGACCTTCTGGGAGAGGCCGGGACGTGGCGGGTCGATCACCACCACGTCGGCTGAGCCGCTCTTCTCGAGCAGCGGCCGCATCGCCAGGCGCACGTCGCCCGCGAAGAAGTGCGCGTTGTCGATGCCGTTGAGGCGCGCGTTCTCGATCGCGTCGGCCACCGCCTCCTCGACGATCTCGACCCCCCAGACCTGGCCCGCCTCGAGTGCCAGCACGAGCGCGATCGTGCCGATCCCGCAGAACAGATCGAGCACCTTCTCCCGCCCGCTCAGGCCGGCGAGCTCCACCGCCGCGCCGTAGAGGCGCTCGGCCATCTCGGTGTTGGTCTGGAAGAACGCGTCCGGGGAGATCCGGAAGCGCAGCCCGGACAGCTGCTCCTCGATCGCCGCCGGGCCCTTGACGATCTGGGTGTCGCCTTCGCGGGTGGTCTCCGCCACGCTCGCCGCGCGGGTCCAGAGGAACGACTCGACCGGGCTGGCGGCCGCGATGCCGTCGACGTCGAAGCTGCTGCCCGGGCTCGTGACGACCCGCGCCTGCAGCTGGCCGGTGCGCCGGCCCTCGCGCACGACGAGGTTGCGGAGCAGGCCGTGCTGCCCGCGCCGGTCCCAGGCGCTGAGGCCCTGCTCGCGGCACCAGGCCTTGACGGTCTCGCGCAGCTCGTCGACGCGCTCGGAGGCGAGCACGTCGAGCGTGACATCGTCGATCACGTCGTAGCGCCCGGGCCGGTGGAAGCCGAGCACGAGCTCGCCGCTCTGCTCGTCCGTGCCGAACGAGTACTCGAGCTTGTTCCGGTAGCGGAGCTGCTCGAGCGCGGGCACGATCGGCTCGACCGGCGGCGACTCGAAGCGTCCGATGCGCGCGAGGGCGTCGCGGACTTGCTCCTCCTTCTCGGCCAGCTGACGCTCGTAGGGGAGCACCTGCCAGGGCGCCCCCGGGTGGGGCGCGAGCGGCTCGACCCGCTCGGGGCTCGGCTCGATCAGCTCAATCGAGTCGGCCTCGCCGAAGGACCGCTTCGACCTGGTTATGCGCGCCCGCACGAGGTCGCCGGGCACAGCGCCGCGCACGAACACCACGTAGCCCTCGCTGCGAGCCACGCCGGCGCCGCCGTGCGCCAGCCGGTCGATCCGGAGCTCGAGCTCGTCCCCCTTGCGGGGTCTGGTCCCGGTTGCCTGGGCGCCTTCCACGACGCCCTATGGTCGCAGCAGCCTGATTAGAGCTTGGACTCGATTGCGCTGAGCACGCCCTTGCGGTTCGCGTTGCGGCGCTCGTGGTCGCGCACCTTGCGCAGCTCCGCCGGCGTCAGGTCGGACAGGCGGCTCTTGATCTCGGCGACGTTCAGCTCCTCGTAGAGGCTGATCGGGAAGTTCGAGCCCACTTTCGCGGCCCGCCGAGCGCGGTCCGCCCGCGCGAGCGCGGGTGAGGCAGCGTGAACGGCGCGGCTGCGGGCACCCTTCGCCTGCCTGCGGGCGCTCGCGGTGCGCTTGCCGAGATCACGGCGGCCCTTCTCGAGCAGGTTCTCGAGGTCCTTGAGGACGTCGTCCGTCTCCTTGCGGCCGCGCTTGAGGAGATCGGAGGCGATTCCGCGGGCGTCCTTGGGCGAGAGCTTGCCGCTCTTCTCGAGCGCCTCCTCGATGCGCTCGCGGGTGAGCATCACCATTCCGCTCGGCTTGATGAGGTTCTTGCGGAGGGCGTCGCGGAACTCCGCGACGGTCTTGGCCTCGACACCGGCGGCCCTGGCCGGCTTGGTGGCGGCGCGCGCCGTGGTCCCGGCGGCCTTCTGGGCCCTCTGCTGGCGGCCGCGGGCGGCGCCGCCCTTCTTCGCGGCGGCGGTGCGCTTGGCGGTCGAAGTGCTCGACTTCGCGCGCGACGCGCCAGCCTTCTTCGCTCCACCACTCGCCCTGCTGCTGGTGCGGCGCTCTGCCATCTGGCACACCCTCCTCGACCCTCGGGTTGCGTTGCTGCCGGGACTATTTCACCTGGCGAGCCCGAACGTGCCGGTGACCGGCGCGTGGTCCGAGAGACGGATCCGCAGGCCGTCCGGCTCGGCCAGCTCGCGCCGCTCCGGGGCCATTCGGTGAGGGCGCTCCAGCACCTCGAGCCCTCGAACGAGCAGATGATCGATGGCGTCGGGCGCGGTGGGCGCGGCGAGGCCCATGCGGTCGCGCAGGATCTCGAACGGTTCGGGATTGCGGGCGGGGCGCAGGTTCAGGTCGCCGCCGAACACGAGCGGCTCGCGCCCGGTCCAGGCCAACGCGTGCTCGGCCGCCCTCACGACCTCCGTGGCCGCGCGCTCGGGCAGGCCCGCCGATGCATGCAGGTTCGCGACGCACAGGCGCCCCTCGGGCAGCTCGAGGCGCGCCCAGTGCATGCGCCGCTGCTCGGGCCTGTAGGCCAGCGTCAGGCGCCGGCGCTCGAGCACGCGGCCCGGGTGGCGCGCGAGGATCTGGTTCGAGCCGCCCTCGGACGAGGCCAGCAGGTCGGGGTTCCAGTCCGCCACCCACCGCTGCAGCGGCGGGCACCAGTTGCGCGAGGTCCGCACGAGCGTCCCGTGAGCCCTCGTGCGGCGACACAGCTTGCGAAACCAGCGCGGCGGCGCCTCCTGCAGGAGAGCCACATCCCACTCGAAGCCGTCGAGGACGGCCGCGAATTCGTCGAGGAGCACGCGGTTCACCTGCGCGTGCGTGTTGCCCCGCTCGGTCGTCCGCAGGAGCCGCGAGCGCCAGGTGAACAGGGCCGGATCGGGAGGGAAGTCGCGCCCGTGGTAGAGGTTCCAGCTGAGGACTCGCATGGCACGGCACTTCCTAACAGGTGAGGAGCTGAGCACATCTGAGCAGCTCCGCCTGCTCGAGCGCGCCATCGCGCTGAAGGCGGACAGGCGGGCGTCGCGCGCGCTCGAGGGAAGGAGCGTCGCGCTTGTCTTCGACAAGCCCTCAACCCGGACGCGCGTCTCGTTCGAGACGGGGGTGTACGAGCTCGGCGGGCACCCGCTGATTCTGCGCGAGGGCGAGCTGCAGCTCGCGCGCGGCGAGTCTCCGCGCGACACGGCGCTCGTCCTCACGCGCATGGTCGATGCGATCGGGATCCGGACGGGCCCCCACGAGACGGTCGAGGAGCTCGCCCGGTACTCCGAGATTCCGGTCATCAACATGCTCACCCACGAGCACCATCCGTGCCAGGCGCTCGCCGATCTGATGACGCTGCTCGAGCGCTTCGGGCGCCTCGACGGTCTCAAGCTGGCGTACGTAGGGGACGGCAACAACATGGCTCGCTCGCTTCTCCTCGCCGGCGCGCGGGCGGGAGTCGAGGTGGCGGTGGCCAGCCCGCCCGAGCTGTCGCTTCCCGAGGCGCCCGGCGTCGGGCCCGCCGAGGCGGTGGCCGGCGCGCACGCGATCTACACCGACGTCTGGGTGAGCATGGGCGACGAGGAGGACGCCGCGCGGCGCCGCTCGCTGCTCGCCCCGTACCGGGTGGACACGAAGCTCGTCAGCCAGGCCCGCGACGACGCGATCGTGCTCCACTGCCTGCCCGCCCATCCCGGCGAGGAGATCGCCGAGGAGGTGCTCTACGGCGAGCGCTCGGCGGTCTGGGACCAGGCCGAGAACCGCCTGCACGCGCAGAAGGCGCTGCTCGAGCTGCTGTTGGCGGGAATAAGCAAGGGGCCGTCCGGGTCCACTGGTTAGTGTTCGACCGGGAACCCGGACGGAGGTGACCATGAAGAAGTGGCTCGCAATGCTTCTCGCCTGCATGGCGCTTGGCCTCGTCGCGGCCGGCTGTGGCGACGATGACGACGACGGGTCCGGAAACGGCGGCGGCGGGGAAACGCAGCAGCCCGCCGGCGAGGGCGAGGGGGGTGTGCAGGAGTCCGGAGACGAGTCGGGTGGCGGTGGCGGTGCCCAGGTCGGGATGGCGAACATCCAGTTCGAGCCCTCCGAGATCACGGTTGCCCCGGGTGACACGGTCACCTGGACCAACAACGAAGCGGTGCCCCACGACGTCCAGAAGGACAGCGGCCCCGGCCCCGATTTCAGCTCCGGCCCGGAGGGCGGTATGGGTGACGGTGACACCTTCGAGCACACGTTCGAGGAGGCTGGCACCTATGACTACATCTGCCGCGTGCACGCGCCGGGGATGGCCGGCACGGTCATCGTGAAGTAGGTCTACGTCACTAGGGCTTTCGCCGCACGCCGAAGCCGCGCAGCAACAGCAGTGCCGTCTCGCCGAGGCCTCCGCGCGCCGGCAGCAGGCCGAGCTGCGTGGCGGCGTCGTAGAGGTCGAAGAAGCCGCGGGCGCGACGCACGGCGCCGTCCGACAGCTCGATGAAGTGGACCCCGTGGAGGGTCACGAAGCGGTCGCTCGCCGGCAGCAGCTGGCCGAGGTCTCCGCGCTGGCTGCCGAGCGCGCGCCAGGGAACGCACACGTGCGAGCCGCGGACGAGGGCCGGTGCCGTCGCCTCGATCCTGAGATCGGGGAAGGCTCCGCGCAGCGCGGCGCCGTGACGCTCGAGCGCGTCGACACCGCGGAGCGGCTCGACCGCGACCGGGTCCTCGTAGGAGACGTCGGGCGTGCAGCACGCCTCGAAGCCGTTGCCGTGCCAGGCGCTGCGCCAGCGCTCGGCGAGCTCGTCGACCGCGCTGCGCTCGAGCTCCGTGCTCACCGAAGACCGTGCGCCGGGCCGTGCTCCGCCGGGTCGGCGGCGGGCACGAGCTCCGCCACTCCTTCCTCGGGCGAGGAGGCCTGCGCGTACAGGCGCCGCGGAATGCGGCCGGCCGCCGCTGCCTCGTAGCCCGCCTCGACCGCCTTGCGCATCGCGCGCGCCATCCCCACCGGGTCGGCCGCGCGCGAGATCGCGGACGCGAGCAGCACCGCGTCGCAGCCCGCCTCCATCGCGAGCGCGGCGTCGGAGGCCGTGCCGATCCCGGCGTCGAGGATCACCGGCACGCGGGCGGCCTCGATGATCAGGCGCAGGTTGTACGCGTTGTTGATGCCCATACCGCTGCCGATCGGCGAGCCGAGCGGCATCACCGCTGCGCAGCCGGCATCCTCGAGACGGCGCGCCAGTATGGGGTCGTCGTTCGTGTAGGGGAGCACCGTGAAGCCTTCGGCCACGAGCTCCTCGGCCGCCGCCAGCAGCTCGACCGGGTCGGGCAGCAGAATGCGGTCGTCGCCGATCACCTCGAGCTTCACCCAGTCCGTCTCGAGCGCCTCGCTGGCGAGCTTCGCGGTGGTGATCGCGTCGCGCGCCGTGTAGCAGCCGGCCGTGTTCGGCAGGACCTCGAGCCCAGCGTCTGTGAGCACCTCGACGATCGAGCCGCGCGCGCTCGGATCCACGCGCCGCATCGCGACCGTCGCGAGCTCGGCCCCTGACTCCTCGGCCGCTTCGGCCATCACCGAGAGGTTGCGGAAGCCGCCCGTGCCCAGGATCAGGCGCGACTCGAGCTCGCGGCCCGCGATCTCCAACATCACGCGCCCCCCTGGACTGCGTGGAGGACCTCCACCTGCTGACCCTCGCGCACCGGCGTCCGCGACCACTCGCCGCGCGGCACCACCTCGCCGTCGAGCGCGACGGCCACGCCGCGCCCGTCGCCTGGTGCTCCCGTGGCCAGCACGGCCGCCTCGACGGTTGCCTCGTCGGGGAGCTCATGCGGCGTCCCGTTGAGCGTCACGGAGGTCATGCGCGGGCCTCCTCTCGCGCTCCCCGAGCCGCGAAGCGTTCCGGCGCGACAGCCGCGAGCTGTGGCGGGGATTCGCCGCCTGCAAGGAGCTGGGCCACGGCCTCGCCCGTCAGCGGCGCCAGCAGGACGCCGTTGCGCCAGTGCCCGGTGGCCCAGACGAGCCCGTCAAGCTCGCCGCGGCCGATCACGGGCGCGTTGTCGGGCGTGGCCGGGCGGAGGCCGGCATGCGCTGCCACGAACTCGAGCTCACCCACCTCGGGCAGCACCTCCCAGGCCGCCTCGAGCAGGCGGAAGACGCCGTCGGCGGTGACCGCGGTGTCGAAGCCCTGCTCCTCCACGGTGGCCCCGAGCACGGCGCGGCCGTCGCCGCGCCCCACGAGATAGCAGCGCGGCGTGCGCAGCACGCGCCCGAAGGGCTCGGGGGTAGCCCCGCGCGCCCGCAGCTCGAGGATCTGGCCCTTGACCGGCCGGACCGGCGGCCCCTGCCCGTCCGGCGCGAGCGCCGCGCTCCAGGGGCCGGCGGCCAACACCACCTGGTCGCACTCGATCGTCCCCTCGCCGGTGCGCACACCGCGGACGCGGGAGCCATCGTGCTCGATCGCCTCCACCTCGACGCCGGTCAGCAGCTCCTCAACGGCGGCCGCGAGAGCCCGTACGACGGCGCGCGGCTCCGCCTGCGCGTCCTGCGGGGCGAGGATGCCGCCCGCGATGCGCGGGGACAGCCCCGGCTCGAGCTCGCGGCAGCGCGAGGGGGTGAGCCATTCGGCGTCGAGGCCGAGCGAGCGCTGGAAATCGTGCAGCCGCCGGAGCTCGCGGGCGTCGTCGCCGTCGGCCGCCACGACCAGCGCTCCGGTCTCGCGGTACCCGGTCGGCAGGCCGGTCTGCTCCTCGAGCTCGGCCGCGAAGGCCGCCCAGCGCTCGCGCCCGGCGAGGTTTACGCGCAGCGGTCCGAGCTCGCCGAAGTCCGCCTCGGTGACAGGGGCGAGCATGCCCGCGGCCACCCGCGAGGCGGCGGCGCCAGGCTCGGCGGCCCGGTCGACGACGAGCACCGACATGCCGCGCCGGCGCGCACGCCATGCGCAGGCGAGACCGATCAGGCCGGCTCCGACGACGACTGCGTCGTAGCCCTTGCTTCTTCGCGGCTGTTGCATCTCACCTTCCTCCACCGGCATTACCCGGGTCAGGTTCGACGGTCGGCGGCGCCGCAGCCGCCCTCTCAGCCCGGTTCACCCCGAGCTCCCGTGATCGCCTCAGATGGTACCCGGCGCACGTGGGGTTCTACTCGTCGGCCGGGTGCGCCATGAGCTCGGCGGCAAGCTCATCGGCCGCGCGGCGAACCAGGTCCTCGGACCGCTCCTTGTCAAGCCCCCAGCTCCGCAGGAGGTCGACCGCCGCGGCGCGCACCTGGACGACGATCGCGCTCACCGAGAGGTTGGCGGTCTGCTCGAGCACCAGCGTCGCCCGCGCGGCGGCGCGCAGCGCATGCTCGTCCACGGGCGGCTCCTCCTCGGGATGCTCGAAGTAGCGGTCGAGCGTGCGGATCGTCTCGGCGAGGTCGCGTAGCGCGGCCGGCACGGGCGCCGGGATGTTGGCCCCCTGGCGGATGCCCCGGACCGCCGCTCGGCTGAGCGCCGTGACGCTGGTGAGCGTGGCGTCGACCTGGGTCGCCGCCTGTGCGTAGCGCCTGAAGCGCGCCCGCGAGCGCCTCGCGAACGGCGACAGGCGGAGCATCTCCTCACCCGCGGCGACGGTGTCCGCGAGCGAGTCGGGGTCGATTGCGCGGGCGCGCTGCAACGCGCGTTCGGCGAGATCGGCGTCGCCGTACTCCAGGGCGAGCGCCACCTCCTCCAGAGTTCCCGCCAGCTCGGTGAGCAGCGGCTGCGTCGCCCGCCTCGCCGCGGACGCCGGATTGGTGGGGAGCAGGGCGGTCACGACGAGCGCCACCACTCCGCCCAGCAGCGAGTCGAGGAAGCGGGCGCCCGAGAGGCCGCTGCCCGGCGGCTGGATCGTCACGACGAGCAGCGCCGAGGCAGCCGCCTCGCTCACCAGGATCACACTTCCACCGAGCGCCACCGCGGCGGTCATCGCGCCGGCCACGATGGCGGCTATCTGCAGCGGACCGTCGCCGATCGCCACGAACAGCGCGTCGGCCACGCCGATCCCGAGCGCCACGCCGATCACCATCTCCACCGCGTAGCGGCGCCGCTGGCCGAGGGTCGCGCTGACACCGATGAACGCGACCACCGGCGCGAAGATCGGGCGCGGGTGGCCGAACAGCTCCTTGGCAAGCACCCAGGCCACCGAGGTGGCGAGCGCCGCCTGGGCTATCCACAGCCAGTTGGCGCGCAGCCGCTCGGCGACGGTACTCGGCCGCGCGCCCTCGGCGGCCTCCTCGAGCAGCAGGTGGCCGCGCTCGCGCACGACGCCGCTCCGGGCACGCACCTTCTCGGCGGCCCGTCTACGACGGGATCCCTCCACAGCGGCCTAGCCTAGATGCGGCGCGTGGGGTAGTCGTCCGGCGGGCGCGGCGTGCTGCCGTTGTCGCGCAGGAAGATCATCGCCAGCGAGATCACGAGCCCGATTATCCCGGCGATCATGAGGATCAGGCCGACCGTCTCGATCTCGATTCCGGAGACCTCCGCGGTGACGGCGTAACGCAAGATCGCGCCCACCGCGATCAGGAATATGGAAGCTCCGATACTCATTCTGCTAGGTGTTTAGACCCGTTGGCGGGACGCTACCAGGGCCGGGGGACCGCAACCGTGGGCGTCCCGTGTGTTGTGGAAAGCGACGACGGGGAACGTGCCGGTGCCGATGGCGCACTCGAATTCGCCCGCGTCCTCCCGTCCGTACCCGACCATCCGTTTGCCCACACGCATGCGATCAAGAACGCTCATCACCACGCTGATGCTCGCCCTGGTGGCGCTCGCGCTCGCTCCCGGCGCGGCCAACGCCGGCTCGCAGCAGTGGGCCCTCTTCCAGGACGACGCGAGGCTGATCGCGTCGGGCGACGCCGCGCGGGAGTCGACGCTCGACGAGATAAAGGCGCTCGGCGCCGACGCGGTCAAGGCGCAGGTCGACTGGGCGGCGGTGGCGCCGGGGGGACGGCGCAAGCCATCTGGCTTTGACGGCTCGGACCCCTCGCAGTACCCCGGCTGGGGCGTCTACGACGATTTCGTGGCGGACGCCGAGGCCCGGGGATTCGAGGTCGTCCTCGCGCTCGGCCCGCCTGCCCCCAGCTGGGCCACGCGGGGCAAGCGCGGCAGGTACGAGCGCACCGACCGTCCGAGCGCGCGCGAGTTCGGGCGCTTCGCGGAGGCGGCCGCCAAGCGCTACCCGAGCGTCGACGTGTGGTCCATCTGGAACGAGCCCAACCTCTACAAGTACCTGCTGCCGCAGTCGAAGAAGGGCGTGCCGGCCGCGCCGCACCTGTACCGCAGCATGGTGCGCGCCGCCGTGGCCGGCTTCGAGCGCGGCGGCGCCGGCGCGGACACAATCCTGTTCGGCGAGCTGCTGCCGATCGGCTCCAGCAGGTGCTGCGGGCCGAGACTCAACCTGCGCCCGCTCCAGTTCCTGCGCGAGATGGCCTGCGTCGACTCCTCGTACCGCCCGTTCCGCGGCAGGGCGGCACGCCTCCGCGGCTGCGACGACTTCAAGAAGCTCAACGGCCTCGACGGCTTCGCCTACCACCCGTACACGCGCGGTTGCGGCCCGCTCTGCAAGCAGGAGAACACGAGCGACGACGCGACGATCCGCGTGCTCGGCCGTGTGACACGCGCGCTCGACAAACTGCGCGCCCGGCGGCGCATCGGCGGCGGCCGGCAACCGATCTGGATCACGGAGTTCGACTTCCAGTCGGACCCGCCCGACCGCATCCTGGGCGCCAAGCTCTCGCGCATCCCCGGCTTCATGGGCATCTCCGAGCTGTGGCTCGCCCAGCCCAACCGGAGGGTGGCCGCCTACGCGCAGTACACGATGTACGACAGCCCCGGTGACAGCGGTCTGTGGCAGGGGGGCCTCCGCTTCGCGGATGGGCGGCCCAAGAAGGGCGTCTACGACGCCTACCGGCTACCGATCCTCGTGCGCCGGCTCGGCAGCAACGCGGTCGAGGTGCGTGGCGCGTCACGACCGGGCGGCGCCGGCTCCGTCGTTCAGGTGCAGGTGCGCTCGGGCAGGAGCTACGAGAACCTCGGCGATCCGATTTCGGTGCGCAACGTGCGCGGCTACTTCAAGGCCCGCTTCCGGCTCCCCGGCGCTTCCGGCAAGCGCTACCGCTTCACAGCCGGCGGCCACACGAGTCCCTCCGTGAAACCGATCACGCTCTTTCGATGACGTTTAACCCCGGAGATACGCTCAGGAGGATCATGACTCGCGCACTCGCATGCCTCGTCGCGGCCGCCGTGCTGGCCGGATGCGGCCTCGCAGCCAGCCCGGACCGCTCACAGGCCGCGATTTCGGTCGGAATCGGCGAGCAGGACGCGTCGATGTTCACCGACCCGCTCTTCACCAAGCTGAAGGTCAAGCGGGCGCGCTACTTCCCCTCTTGGAACGTCGCGCTGAAGAAGAAAGAGGCCGCCTGGCTCGACATCTGGGTCGCGCAGGCACAGGCCGCGCGCGTCGAGCCGCTGATCAGCTTCAGCGTGGCGCTCGGGTCGAGGTGTCCGGCCAAGCCCTGCAAGCTGCCGAGTGTCAAGGAGTACACGAAGGCGTTCAAGGCGTTCCGCAAGCGCTGGCCACAGGTCAAGGTGATCAGCCCATGGAACGAGGCCAACCACCGCTCGCAGCCGACCTTCAAGAACCCGAAGCGGGCGGCTCAGTACTACAACGTGGTCCGCTCGCGCTGTAGCGGCTGCAAGATCGTGGCAGCGGACGTGATCGACGAGCGGAACATGGAGTCCTGGCTCAAGACCTTCAAGCGCACCGCGAAGAAGCCGAAGATCTGGGGACTCCACAACTACCGCGACACGAACCTGCGCAGGGGGCAGGTAACCGGCGGCACCGGCAGGCTCGTAAAGGCGGTCAAGGGCCAGGTGTGGCTGACCGAGACCGGCGGGATCGTCAAGTTCGTGCTGCCGAGCGGCGGAACGCTGTTCCCGTTCTCGGAGAGCCGCGCGAACAAGGCCGTCAAGCGGATGTTCTCGCTCGCCAAGAAGTACCGCTCGCGCATCAAGCGTCTCTACATCTACAACTGGAAGCAGCCGCTGCTCAGCAACCGCTTTGACGCCGGCCTCGTCAAGAGGAGCGGCAAGGCGCGGCCCGCGTACAACACCGTGCGCAGGACGCTGAACAGCTCGGCCTTCAGCCCTTAGGCGATTTGAGCTCACGCCGCGAGCGGCTCCAGGGCGCCCGGCTGTACTTCGTCACCGACGTACGGCCAGGGCTCGAGGAACTGCTCGCGGCGGCGCTCGTCGGCGGGGTGGACATGATCCAGCTCCGCGACAAGCGCGCCTCGGACCCTGAGCTGCTGGCCGCGGCTGCGGTGTTCCGCGCGGCCTGTGATGAGCACGGCGCGCTCTTCTGGCTGAACGACCGGCCCGATCTCGCCGCGGCCTGCGGCGCGGACGGCGTGCACGTGGGGCAGGGCGACATGCCGCCCGCGGAGGCCCGCGCGCTCGCCGGGCCCGAGGTGCTGATCGGGCTCTCGACCCACTCGCCCGCCCAGCTCGACGCCGCGCTGGCGTCGGACGAGGCGGACCAGTTCAGCGTGGGACCGGTCTGGGAGACCCCGACCAAGGAGGGCAGGCGGGCGGCGGGCCTCGGCTATGTGGAGTACGCGGCGGAGCACGCCGGCAGCCGCCCGTGGTTCGCGATCGGCGGGATCGATCTCGATAACGTCCGCGAGGTGATCGCAGCGGGCGCCTCGCGGGTGGTGGTGGTGCGTGCCATCCGGGACGCGGACGACCCGCGCGCGGCGGCCGCGGCGCTGAAGGCTGCGCTCGAGGAGTCGTCGGGTGGCGCAGAAGGCAAGCCGTAAGCGGCGCAAGGAGCGCCGGCGGGCGGCGGCGCCCACTCCGGCCGTGGAGCGCGGCGGCTATGCGCGCGCCAGGGCCAAGGACGAGGAGGTGCGCCGGTCGCTCAAGCCGCTGGCCGCGGGGGAGCGGCCGACTGCGGTCACGGTCGCGGCGGTGGCTGCGGTGCTGCTCGCTGCTGCGAACGTGATCGCGGTGGTGGCCGGCTGGGACGGCGTGACAGGCTCTGACCGCGGGCCCGCGATCGCCGGCACGCTGCTCGTGACCGTGCTGCTGTGCGCGATGGCGTACGGGATGTGGAAGGCGAGGTACTGGGCGGTGCTCGGCATGCAGACGCTGCTCGCGATCACGATCATCTTCGCGTCGCTCGGGCTCGTCACCGCGACGAGCGTCGTCGCTGCGCTGGTGCTCACGGCGATGATCCTCGGCGCCGGCACGCTCTTCTGGTTCCTCGTCAAGGCGATGGCGCGGATCCAGATGCCCGAGCGGCCGGGG
>Ga0081538_10001060_pt1 | contig 29322 bp, 28 predicted proteins | sample TabmetS5T2R1_FD_71022 | JGI IMG/M metagenome (GOLD analysis project Ga0081538, IMG submission 71022) | Tabebuia heterophylla rhizosphere microbial communities from the University of Puerto Rico - S5T2R1 | ecosystem: Host-associated > Plants > Roots > Rhizosphere ...
CCGGCGACGCAGCTCTTGCCCCTCCCCGTCGATCGCGAGCACTCCCGCGCCCGCCTGCACGTGCACCGTCTCGCGGCTTCCGGGTTCGTGCATCGGGGGATCGTCGGCCCCTCCGGTCGCAGCGCCGGGGTCCAGCACGTGAATCGACACCTCCGCCCGCTGTCCGGGCAGCGCCGGTGTCAGCTCCTCCAGCCGGTGGCCGGCGCGCCGGCGCTTCCGGCCCCGGCCCCGTCGGGTGATCGCCAGGTGGCCACCCTCGTCAAGTCGCAACAGCTGCGACAGGGTCAGCTCGAGACCGGCGGCGATCCGCTCGGCGACAGCGAGCGTCGGGCTCGTCTCTCCACGCTCCACCTGCGACAGCATCGGAGCGCTGACGCCGGTGCGCTCTGCAAGGTCTCGCAGCGACAGACCCATCGCCTCACGGAGGGCCCGGACGCGCGCCCCGAGGGCGGCCGTGCTCGGCGCGAACGCGTTCCCGTCCTGCTGCTGTGCGGTCGCCGTCGCCATCGGGACCGCCGTACGTTATCACGTACGCTTGTCTCGCCGAGGTCGTTACCGCCGCTGACGCGTTGGCCGGATCAGCATCTCGTTGACATCCACTCGCCCCGGTCTCGTTACCACGTAGCGGCGAATCGCTACGGCCCCGGTGAGCGCTCCGACGCGGCTTCCTCGGTGAGGGTCTCGGCCTCACGCACCGCGGCACCCTCGAGCGCATTCGAGAGCGCGCGGACGTAGGCTCGCGCCGAGCCCTCGAGGATGTCCGTGGACACCCCCTGGCCGCTGGCGAGACGACCGCCGGCGCGGAGCATCACCGTCACCTCGCCGAGCGCGTCCTCGCCTTCGGTCACGGCGGACACCGTGTACTGGCGCAGCTCGCACTCGACATCGACTCCGGACTGGATCGCGCTGAAGATCGCGTCGACCGGACCGTCGCCGGATGCCTCGCCGACCTTCTCCTCGCCGGATGGGAGCGTCACCGCCACCCTCGCATGCGGCTCGCGCCGCGACGACGCCTCGACGTCGAACCACGCGAGGTCGTAGCGCTCCGAGCGCTCGCGCATCTCGTCGGAGACGATCGCCTCGAGGTCTAGCGCGGTGACCTGCTTCTTCTTGTCCGCGATGTCCTTGAACCGCTTGAAGGCGTGGTTCAGGGCTTCGCCGTCGACCTCGAAGCCGAGCCGCTGGAGCGCGTCGCGCAGCGCGTGACGGCCCGAGTGCTTGCCGAGCACGATCTGCTCGGGCTCCGCCCCGACCTCGGCCGCCGGGATCCACTCGAACGTCGTGCGCTCCTTCAGCACTCCGTCCTGGTGGATGCCGGACTCGTGCGCGAACGCGTTGCGGCCGACGACCGCCTTGTTGGGGGGCACCTGGTAGCCGGTGAACCGGGACACCATCCGGCTCGTCCGCGCGATCTGGCGCGTGTCGATGCCAGTGTCGAGCCCGTGCTCGTCGCGGCGGGTGCGCAGCAGCATCACGATCTCCTCCAGCGAGCAGTTGCCGGCTCGCTCGCCGATCCCGTTCACCGCGCACTCCACCTGGCGCGCGCCCGCGAGCAGTCCGGCGTAGGAGTTCGCGACGGCAAGACCGAGGTCATCGTGACAATGGACGGAGAGCCGAACGTCGCGCAGCCCGGGCGCGAGCCGGTAGAGCTCGACGAAGTAGTGCCGGAGCTCCTCCGGGGTCGTGTAGCCGACCGTGTCGGGGATGTTGACCACGGTGGCGCCCTCCTCGACCGCGATCGCGCATACCTCGGCCGTGAACTCTACGTCCGCCCGGGTCGCGTCCATGGGCGAGAACTCGACGTCGTCCGTGTACGAGCCGGCCAGCGCCACTGCCGCGCGTGCCTGGCCCTTGACGTCGTCGCGGGTCGTCCGCAGCTGGTGCTCGATGTGAATGTCCGAGGTCGAGATGAACGTATGGATGCGCGGGCGCGGCGCGTCCTTGATCGCCCCCCACGCGGCATCGACGTCCGCCTTGTGGGTGCGGGCCAGACCACACACCACCGGTCCCTCCACGTTGCGGGCGATCGCCTCGACCGCCTCGAAGTCGCCGGGTGAGGTGATCGGGAAGCCTGCCTCGATCACGTCGACGCCGAGGCGCGCGAGCTGCTGCGCGATCTCAACCTTCTCCTGCGTGTTGAGCGAGATCCCGGGCGACTGCTCCCCGTCGCGCAGCGTCGTGTCGAAGATCTCGACCCGGCTCTCCGGCGGTACTTCGTGCGGCCCGTTCATGGGCTTACCTCCTTCTCGTTGCGACTTCGATGACCTTGTGTCTCGCGGCTCTCGCGCCGCCCAGCGCTTTACTCCCCCCGGAGGGGGAGGAGAAGGAGGAGCGCCAGGCTGTCGAGCCGGTGCGTCATCGAATGACGGGACTGTAGCGAACTTGCGTCATCCCACGGACCGGCGAGTTCGTAAACCCAGACGAAGGCTGGTAACACTTGCGCAGGTGACCAACTACCAGGAGGGAAGGCGATGAAGAGACGCAGGGGACTCGCGGCGGCGGTCGTGGGCGTGATCTCGATCGCGCTCGTCTTCGCGCTTGCCGGCGGCGCGACGGCCGCAAAAAAAAAGAAGAAGACGTACAGGCTCGACGCAACGCTGAGCGGGTCGGTGGAGGTGCCACCCGGTGATCTGGACGCCTCGGGCACGGCCGATTTCAAGCTGGTGACGAAGAGGGGCAAGCCGAAGGGCAAGGTGTGCGCCGACCTCACGTTCCAGGGGATCGATGCCCCGACGGCGGCCCATATCCATCCCGGTGGTCCCGGGGAGACCGGAGCGCCCGCGGTTCCCTTCTTCGAGGGATCCACACCGATGCCATCCCCGATTCTCGACTTTTGCGTGAAGGCCAAGCGGGGCCTGGTCAAGGACATCGGCAAGAATCCCGGCCAGTACTACGTGAACCTCCACAACGGTGCGTTCCCGGCTGGCGCGCTACGCGGTCAGCTCCAGAAGAAGGGCGGCGGCGGAAGCACTGACGGCGGCGGCGGCGGGGGAGGCGGCATCACCTACTAGCCGGCCGTGACTCCGCGTCTGCGGACGCGGAACGGGATTGACTGAACGACGAGCCCGGCCCCGCCGGGCTCGTTGCTTCGTGGAGGTTGGTGGGCTCAGGCGGCGAACCTGACGGCGAGGCACGCCGTGGAGGCTGCACGAATTCAGGGCTGGGCCGTGGTCAAGGTCGTGGCGATCACGCTGCTCGTGATCGCGATCGCCGTGCTGCTCGCGCTGGCGGTGATGGAGATCCGCACGACGCTGCGCTGGGCCCTGGCGGCGATCTTCCTCGCGCTCGCGCTCGCCCCCGCCGTGGGGCTCGTCGAGCGCGTCCGGATCCGCGGCCGAGCTCTGCCTCGGTGGCTCGCGATCCTCGTCGTGTACGTCGCGTTCATCGCACTGTTCGCGTTCCTGCTGCTCCACGTGATCCGGCCGATCATCACCGAGGTCGAGGCCCTGGCGCCGAAGCTGCCCGGCTATGTCAAGGACTTTGAGGACTGGGCCAACAACAACGCGCAGTTCCAGGAGCTCAACCAGAAGTTCGACATCACCCAGAAGCTCAAGAGCGCGGCCTCCGATCTCCCCTCGGAGCTCGGAGGCGCAGCCGGCGAGGCGAAGACGATCACGGTCTCGTTGCTCGGCAACCTCGTCGCCGCGATCACGGTTCTCGTCATCGCCTTCTTCCTGCTCATCGACGGCGACCGCCAGTTCGAGCGCGTGACTGCACGGTTCACCCCCAGCGCACGCGATCGTACCCGGCGGATCGGCGACCGCATATACCGGATCATCAAGGGCTACGTAACGGTCAACCTCACTCTCGCAGCGGCCGTCGGCGTGATCACGTGGCTCGTGCTCGAGCTGCTCGGGGTCGACCTCGCGGTGCCGCTCGCGGTCCTGGTCGCGTTCCTGGACCTGATCCCTCTCATTGGGCTGACGCTGGGCGGGCTGCTGGTGGCGATCGTCGCCATCTTCCACGACTTCCCCATCGCGCTGATCGTCTGGGGCGTGTTCTTCCTCATCTACCAGCAGCTACAGGACCGAGTGATCCAGCCGCTGATGTACAAGAACGCCGTCCAGATCCACCCCGTGATCGCGATCATCGCGATCCTGGTCGGCGCGCAGCTTCTGGGGATCCTCGGCGCCCTGCTCGCGATCCCGATCGCCGCCTCGCTCGGCGTCCTGATCGACGAGGCCGCGCGATATCAACGCGAGCACGCGGACACGGCCGACGCCAAGCCTGAACCGGTCTCCGGCGCTCAGCCGGAGCCCGCCGGCGACTGAGTGCTCTTACCTCGCATCCGGTCCCAGATCCGCTCGAACGGGGCCTGCTCCCGCTCGAACCGGTGCGCCGCCTTGGACTTCTTCTCGTCGCTGTAGAGCCACTTCGCCCACGGCGAGTGCACCCTGCCCAGCCGCAGCGCGCCGACGAGCGCAACCACCGGCACGAACAGCCCCACGACGCCGGTGACGAACTTCTCCTTCGTGAAGTTGACGATCACGAGCGCGATCGTGATGAACCACAAGGAGCCGGCGACGCCGACGATCGCGTCCTCCACCCCCTTCGCGACGTCGAGCCACGCCTTGAATCCGACCAGCACGATCCCGGCGAACGTCGCCATCACGATCACGGCGTCGATCGAGCGCCGTCCCTGCTCGGACCAGTACACGTCCTTCAGGTTGAGCCACAGCGCGAACTCGTCGAGCGTCAGCCCCGTTCCGATCCCGAACAGGACCGCGAGGTACTCGTGCCACGGCGACTCCGGCGAGATCGCGATCTCGAGATAGCCGACGATCAGAATTGTGCAGATCCCCCACACGAGGTGGTGGACGTGGGTGCCCCCCACCTGGACGTTGCCCGGCCACCAGCTCACCTGGGCCCGGATCATGTAAGCGCTGGTGCGGATGAACCCGAACGTGACCAGGAACGAGACGAGGAACAGCAGCTCCGGCTCCTTGCCGGTATCCACGATCGCCCGCTCGTACAGGCTCCCGACGCTGGCCACGAGAGCGCCGCTCATGGCACCAGGACGACCTTGCCGATGTTGCGGCGGTCCTGGAGGAAGCGATGCGCGTCACCGGCGCGGTCGAACGGGAACGACTCCGCGACGACCGGCTCGAGCTCACCCGCCTCGAGTGCCGCCGCGAGCGGCTCGGCGACGCGCTCGAGGTCCCCCTCCTGGTCCCACCAATGAAGCATGTTGAGGCCGAACACCCCCTTGTTCTCGTTCATCATGCCGAGGCTCTTCCACCACGGCGCGGTGGCGAACGGCATCCGCGCGAGGTTGCGGAGCACGGCGGGGACGTTGCGCGTGTCGCCCGTCTGGACATCCGCCAGGCCGTACATGACCAGCCGGCCCCCCTGCCTCAGCAGTCGGTAGTCCTTGCGGAAGCTCGCCGGTCCGAGCGCGTCGATGACCACGTCCACGCCGTCGCCGCCGGTGATCCGCCGCACCTCGTCCTCGAAGTCGGTCGAACGGTAGTCGATCGCGTGGTCGACGCCATTGGCGCGAATCGCGTCGTGCTTGGACGCCGACGCGGTTCCGAAGACCTCCGCGTCGCGTGACTTGGCGAGCTGGGTGGCCGCGGTGCCGACGCCACCTCCCGCGCTGTGGATCAGGACCCGATCCGCGGCGCGAACCCCACCCATGATCACGAGCGCCGCGTACGCCGTCCCGTAGTTGACGGGGAACGCGGCGCCCTGCTCGAACGACACGTCGTGTGGCAGCGCGAAGACCTGGCCGGCGGGGACCGTGACGTGCTCCGCGTAGCCGCCGAACCGGGTCGCGGCGCACACCCTGTCTCCCTCGCGCACCGACCCGACGCCGGCGCCAACGGACTCCACCTCGCCGGCGACCTCGTAGCCGATCACGCACGGGGGCGCTGGGGCGTCGGGATAGGTGCCGCAGCGCGCCATCGTGTCGGCGAAGTTGATTCCGGCCGCGCGGACCGAGATCGCCACCTCGCATGGCCCCGGGGGCCGGGGGGTGCGCTCCTCGACACGGAGCACCTCCGGGCCTCCGTGCCTGGTGATCACCACCGCGCGCACGCCATGACCCTACTAGCGCGCCGTCCGCCAATGGGGCATCTATTGGTGCACGGGCACTAAGGTCACGGGGTCACCACGATCGACCCAAATCAGCGCTGGACCCGGCTCGGGGTCGAAAGCGCGCCGCCCTACGCGGGCCTGCTCACGTTCGCGGGCGTGCCCTATACGGAGGATCCCCGCGACCTCGCCGGTTGCGACGCCGCCGTCATCGGGGCCCCGATGGACGAGCTCGCCTCGGACCGCCCCGGGACGCGCATGGGGCCGCGCGCGATCCGCACCGAGAGCACCGATACCGGTGGACACCTCGAGGCGGGCGTCGACTGGAACGCGGACCTGACTGTCGTCGACTACGGTGACGCGGCCGTCGTGCCGGCCGATCCCGCCGCGTCGCACCGGGGAATCGAGTCGATCGTGTCCGAGGTGCGACGCTCCGGCACGATCCCGCTGATCCTCGGCGGCGACCACTCGATCACGGAGCCGTGCGTGCGCGGGTGCGCGTCCGAAGGTCCGCTTGGCCTGATCCATTTCGACGCCCACACCGACACCGCGTCCGAGCTCTGGGGAGTCGAGGTATCGCACGGAACGCCGATGCGCCGGCTGGTCGAGCAGGGCCACGTCGACGCCCGCCGCTACGCCCAGATCGGCCTCCGCGGATACTGGCCCGGCGAGCCGGAGTTCGCGTGGCAGGAGTCCGTGGGGATCACGAGCTTCTTCATGCACGACGTGCGCGATCTCGGGATCGCCGCGGTCGTCGAGCGGACGACGGAGATCGTCGGTGACGGCCCCGTCTATCTCACGGTTGACATCGACTCCCTCGATCCCGGGTTCGCGCCTGGGACAGGGACGCCCGAGCCCGGAGGGATGAACGTGCACGAGCTGCTGTCCGCATGTCGCAGGGTCGCTGACGCCGTGGAGCTTGTTGGCGCGGACGTGGTCGAGGTCCTGCCCGCCCGCACCGGCCCGGTCGACGTCACCGCGCTCATGGCGGGTCGCATCGTCAGCGAGATCCTCACCGGCCTCGCGCTCCGGGTCCGGCGGCGCTCGGCCGGCGGCTAGAGATCCACGGCCCGGCCGTCGTCGAACGAGTCGGTGGAGACAATCTCCTCGACGACCTCGTCGGGCACCTTCGCGTCGGTGGTCATCGCCATCACGGCCTGGTCGGGTTTCGCCTCGGCTCCAACGGCGGCGGAGACGATGTTCACGCCGTGACGTCCGAAAGCGGTGCCGACGCGCCCGATCATCCCGGGCTGGTCCTTGTAGCGGAAGATCGCGAGGTGCTCCGCGAGCGGCATGTAGAAGCTCTCGCCCCACACTCGCACCAGGTGCGGGAGGTTGCGCGGCCCGACCGCCGTTCCGGCGACCTCGACGGTGTCCTCGCCGGACTCGATCCGCACGGTCACGAGCTCTGTGAACTCGTCAGAGAACGTGTCCTTGAGCTCGACCAGCTCGATCCCGCGCTCGGCCGCCATCGCGGGGGCATTGACGAGATTGACGGGCTCCTCCGTATGACCCGACAGGATCCCGACGAGGACCGCGATCCCGAGCAGCCGGGTGTCGTGCTCGGCGAGTGACCCGCGGAACTCGGCCTGGACCTTGTCGATCGACCCGTTCCCGAGCCCCTGGGCGAGGCAGCCGAGCTGCTCGCACAGCGGCACGAACGGGGCCAAAGCCTCCATCACTTCGGGCCGCACGGCCTGGATGTTCACCGCGTTTGTCACCACGCCTCCGGTCAGCGCGGCGCGCACCTGCTCCGCGGTGATCACGCCCGCCCGGTCCTGAGCTTCCTCGGTCGACGCTCCGAGGTGCGGGGTGACGACGACGTCCTTGCGCTCGAACAGCGGATGCTCCGTCATCGGCTCCTTGGGGAACACGTCGAGCGCCGCTCCGGCGATCTTGCCCGACTCGAGGCCCGCCTCGAGGGCGTCGAGGTCGACGAGCTCGCCCCGCGCGGCGTTGATGACCATTGCTCCGTCGCGCATCTTCGATATGGCCTCCGCGTCTATCCAGTTCACGGTCTCCGCCGTGCGCGGCAGGTGGATCGAGATGATGTCCGCCCGCTCGTACAGCTCGGCGGTCGAGTCGACACCCCCGATTCCGAGCTCGCGGAAGCGCTCCGCCGCAACGAACTTGTCGTAGGCCACCACCTCCATTCCGAACGCCATCGCGCGCTGCGCAACAAGCTGGCCAATTCGCCCGAGTCCGATCACACCGAGTGTCTTGCCGTACAGCTCCTTTCCCTTGAGAGCCGAGCGCTCCCACCGACCCTGGACGAGCGACGCATGCGCGCGCGGGACATTTCGGCATAGTGCGAGTGCGAGTGCGAGTGTGTGCTCCGCGGCGGCGACCGAGTTCGACTCCGGTGCATTCGCGACCACGATCCCGCGCTTCGTCGCCGCCTCGACATCGACGTTGTCGACGCCGGCGCCCGCCCGACCTATCACCTTCAGCCGCTTCGCCCGCTCGATCAGCTCCGCAGTCACCTGCGTGCCCGAGCGGATCAGAAGGGCGTCGAACTCGTCGATCCGCTTACGGAGCTCATCGTCGGACATCTCGAACCCGAGCTCGACGTCGAACTCACCACGCAACAGCTCGATCCCCGACTCGGCGATCGGCTCCCTGACAAGCACGCGCTCGGTCATTAGCCCACCGGCTCGGGTGCGACCCCAGCCTCGGCGAACACGCGCTGCGCCCCGCCGGCGCCCGCGCCCGGCTCGACCTCGACGCCGAGATCGCGCAGCGACATCTCCAGCGCCGTCAGCGCGGCGACGATGTCGAACGCGCCGTAGTAGCCGCAGTGGGCGATCCTGACGATCCTTCCCTTGAGCCGGCCCTGACCGCCCGCGACCGTCACCCCGTAGCGGTCCCGCATCAGCTTCGGAACCTGTGCGCCTTCGATCTCGTCCGGCATCGCCGCGACGGTGACCACGTTGGCGCTCTCGTCGTCGGGGCCGAACCGCTCCAGCCCCAGGGACTCGATTCCCGCGCGCGCGGCACGCGCGAGCAGCGCGTGGCGCGCGAACACCTGCTCGAGCCCCTCGGCGATGATCTGCTCCAGGGCGATGTCGATTGCCCGGAACAGGGTCACCGCCGGAGTGAAGGCGCTGTTCGGCGGATCCTGGCGCTGGCCGGCCGCGGTCAGCTCCCAATCGAAGTAGTGGCGGCGGCCCGGACGGTCCGCCGCCTGGGCGAGCGCGCGCTCGGAGGCCGAGACGAACGCCAGCCCGGGCGGGCACATCAGCGACTTCTGCGACCCGGAGACGACGACGTCCACCCCCCATTCGTCCTGGGGGAGGTCGATCGCGCCGAGACCCGACACGGCGTCGACGCACAGCACGGTGTCGTGGCGGCGTGCGACCTCGCTCAGCGCGCGCACGTCGTTGACTACTCCCGTCGAGGTCTCGCACTGCGTCGCGAAGACCGCCCGCACGGGGGCCGGTGCGTCGGCGAGCGCGGCGTCGACGCGCTCATGGTCAATCGGATCCCCCCATTCGAACTCGAGGTCGATCGTGTCGGCGCCGTACGCCTCGCACACGTCCCGCCACCGCTCGCCGAACTTCCCGCACGACGCGACGACGGCCTGGTCTCCCGGCGCGACCAGGTTGGCGACCGCGGAGTCCATCGCCCCGGTGCCGGAAGCCGCGAAGCACAGCACGTCGTTGCGCGTACGGAACACCGTGCGAAGGTTCTCGAGCACGCGGGCGTAGATCTCGATGAACGCCGGCGAACGGTGGTAGATCACCGGCTCGGCCATCGCCTGGCTCACGGCCGGCGGCAGGGGCGTCGGCCCGGCGGTCATCAGGTATTGCTTCGCGAAGATACGTGGCGACTCGGTCATTGGCCGTCCGATGCGCGGACGAGGCCAAGATTACGCGTCGCCACCGACAAACGAAGGAGGCGGCGAATGAAGACCAACACGGTGTACAGGACGTTCCAGACCGAGGAGCGGCGTGATCTGATCCGGATCACCGAGGACGTTCAGACGGCGGTCGACGAGGCGGGGATCTCCGACGGGATGGTGCTCGTGTCCGCGATGCACATCACCGCCGGCGTGTGGGTGAACGACGACGAGCCCGGGCTTCACGAGGACACGCTCGAGTGGCTCGACAAGCTCGCTCCTCCGAGCTGGAGCGAACCCGCGAACGACGTCGCGGCGCAGCTGCTGCCCGATCCGGGCGATTACCGCCATCACCGCGGCGGCGAGGACAACGGCGACGCCCACCTCAAGAACCTGCTCGTCCACCATCAGGTCGTCCTGCCGGTCACCGACGGCCGCCTCGACCTCGGCCCATGGCAGCAGGTTTTCTACACCGAGTTCGACGGGCGCCGGCCGAAGCGGCTGGTCATTAAGGTGCTCGGCGAGTAGGTCACTCTGGGTCAGTCAGGGTCAGTTCGTCCCCATGCCTTACCCACGGCCCTACCCACGGGAGGCGCCATCGCCTGACCCGATGCAACGCCTCCCGGCACAGATCGGAGATGGTCGCCGTCCCGATCGCCGAGACGGCGCAGATGAAGCGGCTGATCGATTCAGTCGCTCTCTTCAGCGATCACGAATTTGTTTCCGTCCTGATCGCGGAAGAAGAACATCGACGGAACCGGGTCGCCGGGGCTGATGATGTCATCGGTATTGACGCCCTTCTCAGCGAGGTCGGCGTGGGCGGCTGCGACATCATCGGTTCCGAAGCCGACGTTGGTATCGATCCCCTCGGGATCCTGATGTCCCTCGCGCGGAGGAACGAGGGCGATCGTCGTTTCCGCGCCTGGCGGCGCCACCTCGAGCCAGCGTTGATTCCCCTCGTAGGCGGCATCGGTCCGTATCTCGAAGCCGAGCTTCTCGGTGTAGAACTTCAGCGCCTCGTTCTGATCAGAGACCGGGACGAACACGGTCGACACCTTGGAGATGGGAGCGTTCTCGGCCAAATCCAGCTCCTTGCGGAGCGCTCCACTCTACTCTCGGCGGAACGGTTCTGCGGCTCAGCCGGAGCGGCCCGACCTCGAGATCGACCAGCAGTCGACGCGGCGGCGGGTGCACGCCTGATGCCTAAGGCCTAGGCCGCAGGCGCGCCGGCGCCACCGCCGAGATCGAAGAAGAGGGCGCTCGCGACCAGCGCCAGGATCGGGGCGGCGAGGATGTCCCCGATCGTCCCGAGGATGACGTGTCCCGCATCGTCGGCGATGGCGTCGCCGACCCCCGCCGTCACGAACGACACGACGAGGACGATCAGATAGGCGATCACGATCGCTCCGAACACCGACCAGCCGTTCCCCCGGACCAGGCCGCGGCTGCGCCCGAACGCCTCGATCACCCCGGCGCCCTCGACCACGATCGCTGGGGCGACGACCGCCCAAATGGTGATCAGGATCAGCCCGGGGACGATCAGCAGGGACAGCCCGATGCCGATCCCGACCGCCGCGAGGATCCCGTTCAGGATCAGCGTTCCAATGTATGGCGCGGCGGACTCGAAGAGCTCTTCGACCGAGTGATCGCGCCTGCCGTCCCGGACGTCCTGCACCAGCTTCACCACGTAGCCGGTGTAGAGAACGCCCGCGGCGATGTAGACGATCAGGCCCAGCAGCGCGAGCAGGAGACTGTCCGACGCCTCGAGCACGCCACTGATCACCCCGGCGATCCCGACCACCAGCAGGGCGCCCGCGAGGAGGGGTACGGCGTAGTTGCGGTAGTTCTCGAACGCCTCCCTGATGACGCGTCCGGATTCGATGTGGGTGCCGCCCGCTTCCATCGTCGCGCATCCTATGCGCAGCGGCAGTTGGGCAGAACTACATCGTGGACTTCCAAGAGGATGAGTTCAGCTATCCGGCTGCCGCGTCGCGACGGCCGGTCGGCAGCGGCCGTCTACTTGACCGTGAGACTGCCGTGCATCCCCTGCTCGGACTCCACCACCCGAATTGAAGGATTAGGGCGAAGCGGCTCGTGATCCGGGTTCTCGGACAATGACCGAAAAACCAGGTAGGTTTGCGGCCGCGTACTCGCGCGCATCCCACGATTCGCCCAGGAGGGAGAGGAAATGGCGGAAGAGGTAACGATCAACGGTGGCCCGGGGGTAGCCAAGACCAGGCATCCGGTCGGCGTCGCCGTCCTCACGCTGATCACGCTCGGAATCTACGGGCTCTACTGGTGGTACCAGGTGAACCGCGAGATGGTCGACCTCGGCAAGGCCCGCAACGCCGAGGGGCTCGGCGACAACCCGACCACGTCGCTGCTGGCGTTCTTCCCCGGCGGCCTGATCATCGTGCCCGCCCTGATTTCGCTCTACAACGGCACCCAACGCATGAAGCGGGCGCAGGAGGTCACCACCGGCGCGACGCCAACCCTCAACGGCTGGATCATCGTGATCCTGGTCGTCCTCGGACTCAGCCTCGTCGCCTACGGCTACATGCAGGCCGAGCTCAACAAGGCGTGGCGAGCGTTGCCCGGCGCGGCGATCGAGCCCGGCGCGGCGGCCCCCGGCCAGATCGAGCAGCCGGCGGCGCCGCAGCCCGCAGAGCCCGAGCGCCCGGCCGGTCAGTAGCGGTCGCGGAGGCTCGAGATGGCAACTGAGGTTCAGATCAACGGCGGTCCGGGGACCGCGAAGATCCGTCATCCGGTCGCGGTGGCCGCCCTGTCGATTGTCACGATCGGGATCTACTTCCTGTACTGGTGGTACCAGGTGAACCGCGAGATGGTCGACCTCGCCAAGGCCCGCAACGCCGAGGGGCTCGGCGACAACCCGACGCTCTCGCTGCTCGCGATGTTCCCCGGCGCGCTGATCATCATCCCGCCGTACTTCTCGCTCTACAACGGGGTGCAGCGGATCAAGCGCGCGCAGGAGGTCGGGCTCGGCTACTCCGAGGACCAGACGATCAACGGGTGGATCGTGCTCGCGCTGATCGTGGGGGCGTTCTTCGTCGGGGTGACGGGCCTGATTGTGCCCGCGTACATCCAGAGCGAGCTCAACAAGGTCTGGCAGGCGCAGACAGCGCCCGCGGGGACGCTGCCCGCCACCGAGCCTGCTTCGACTTCCGGGACGCCACAGCAGGAGCCGAGCGCCTAGTCGCGGCCTTACGCCGGGATCAGGTCGTTGGGGTTGAGGACGAACTTCTTGGCCGCGCCCTTGTCGAAGTCCTTGTAGCCGTTCGGCGCTTCGTCGAGCGTGACTACCGTCGCGTTGACCGCGGCGGCGATTTGCGCCTTGTCGTTGAGGATCATCTCCATCAGGCCGTGGTGATAGCGCATCACCGGGCACTGCCCGGTGGTGAACGAGTGCGACATCGCCCACCCGAGCCCGATCCGGATCGACAGCGACCCCTCCTTCGCGTCCTCGTCGACGGCGCCCGGGTCGCCGGTCACGTACAGGCCCGGGATGCCGATCTTGCCAGCAGCCCTGGTCACGTCCATGACGCTGTTGAGCACCGTCGCCGGCGACTCCTCCTCATGGCCCTCGCCGTGGCCGCGGGCCTCGAACCCGACCGCGTCGACGGCCGCGTCGACCTGGGGGACGCCGAGGATCTGCTCGATCTGGTCCTTCGGGTCGCCCTTGGTGATATCGACCGTCTCGCACCCGAACGAGCGCGCCTGCTCGAGTCGCTCCGGGATCCGGTCGCCGACGAGCACCGCGGCGGCGCCCAGGAGCTGGGCCGAGTAGGCGGCCGCGAGCCCGACCGGGCCAGCGCCCGCGACGTACACCGTTGAGCCTGGGCCAACGCCGGCGGTATACGCGCCGTGGAAGCCGGTCGGGAAGATGTCCGACAGCATCGTCAGGTCGAGGATCTTCTCCATCGCCTGCTCCTTGTCCGGGAACTTGAGCAGGTTCCAGTCCGCGTACGGGACCATCACGTAGTTCGCCTGGCCGCCGACCCATCCGCCCATGTCGACGTAGCCGTACGCCGAGCCGGGGCGATCGGGATTCGTGTTCAGGCACACGCCGGTGTTGCCTTCCTTGCAGTTCCGGCACCGCCCGCAGGCAATGTTGAACGGCACCGAGCACAGGTCGCCCTCCTTGATGAACTCGACGTCCGGCCCGGCCTCGATCACTTCGCCGGTGATCTCGTGGCCGAGGATCAGCCCGGCGGGCGCGGTGGTGCGGCCGCGAACCATGTGCTGGTCCGAGCCGCAGATGTTCGTCGACACGATCCGCAGGATCGCCCCGTGCGGGGTCTTGCGCCCGACGTTGTCGGGATGAACACCGGGCCCGTCCTTGAGCACGAGCTCCGGGAAATCGATGTCCTGGACCTCGACCTTGCCCGGCTCGATGTAGGCAACGCCTCTGTTGTCCGCCATGCTCGCCTCCTTCGGCTAGAGGGCCGCGACGCCGGCCTCAGCGACCTCGTGGTCCTGCTCGACGGAGCCGCCGCTGACTCCGACCGCGCCGATCACGTCGCCGCCCGACTCCAGCGGGATTCCGCCGGCGAAGATGATCAGCCGGCCCTGGTTCGACGCGTTGATGCCGAACAAAGGCTGGTTCGGCTGGCACAGCGGCGCCAGGTCCTTGGTCGACATGTCGAATGCTCGAGCGGTGTAGGCCTTGTTCTGGGCGATGTCGATCGAGCCCAGCCACGCGCCGTCCATTCGCACGAACGCCGTCAGGTTGTTGCCCGCGTCGACGACAGCGATGTTCATCGGCACGTCGATCTCCTCGGCCTTCGCGCGGGCCGCTTCGACGATCGCCTGCGCCTGAGTGAGGGTCACGCCTTCCGCCACGGTCGGTCTCCTTTCATCGTTGGGTCCCACCGGACCGGATTTACGTCCGGGTCGATCCAGACCCCAGGGAGTCCGGCGGTGGACCCGATCGCGGTCTCGCGTCGGATGATATGCCCACCGCGGCGCCCGCCCAAACGGCTACGGCTTGTCCTCGATCCAGGGCATCATCGCCCGCAGTTCGCGGCCAACGCGCTCGACCTGGTGGTCCTTGCCCTCGGCGCGCATCCGCTGGAAGCTCTCCTGACCGGCGCGGTTCTCGGCGATCCACTCCTGCGCGAACTCGCCCGACTGGATGTCGGCGAGGATCTTGCGCATCGCCTCGCGCGTCTCCTCCCCAATCACCTGTTTGCCGCGCGTCATGTCGCCGTACTCGGCGGTGTTCGAGATCGAGTCGCGCATCCCCGTGATCCCCTTCTCGTACATCAGGTCGACGATCAGCTTCAGCTCGTGGAGGCACTCGAAGTAGGCCAGCCGCGGGTCGTACCCGGCGCCGACCAGGGTCTCGTACCCGGCGCGAACGAGCTCGGTGACGCCTCCGCAAAGCACCGACTGCTCGCCGAACAAATCGGTCTCGCACTCGTCCTTGAACGTCGTCTCGATCACGCCGGCGCGAGTCCCACCTATCCCCTTGGCATACGCGAGAACGAGGTTGTGCGCACTTCCGCTGGCGTCCTGGTGGACCGCGATCAGGCACGGGACGCCGCGGCCGTCGAGGAACTGGCGGCGCACCAGGTGCCCCGGTCCCTTCGGCGCGACCATGCCGACGTCGACTCCTGCGGGCGGCTCGATCTGGCCGAAGTGGACCGTGAACCCGTGCGCGAACATCAGCAGCTTGCCTGGGGCGATCCCGTCTGCGATCTCGGTGTCCCACACATCGGCCTGACGCTCGTCGGGCAGAAGGATCATCACGACGTCGCCTTGGCTCGCGGCGTCGGCGATGTCGAGCACCTTCAGCCCCGCCCGTGCTGCCCCCGCGCGACTGCTCGAGTCCGACCTCAGGCCGACCACGACGTCGCACCCCGAGTCCTTGAGGTTCAGCGCGTGGGCGTGGCCCTGCGAGCCGTACCCGATGATCGCGATCGTCTTGCGCTCGAGCAGCGAGAGGTCCGCGTCGTCGTCGTAGAAGATGCCTTCGTCCGCAGCCATCGGGCCGAGGATGCTAGAGGACGGCCGATCAGCGCAGCGCGCGCCGAAGCACCTTGCCCGACGGGGTGCGCGGGAGCTCCGGCGCAAACTCGACCCGTTTCGGGACCTTGTAGCCGGCAAGCGCGCGCGCGCAGTGGCGCCGGAGCTCGTCGGCTGACGCCCGCGCCCCATCGCGCAGCACAACCACCGCCGTGACTGCCTGCTGCCACTCGGGGTCCGGGCTGGCGACGGCGGCAGCCTCGGCGACTCCCGGATGGCGTAGCAAAACGTCCTCGACCTCCGACGGCACCACGTTCTCGCCCCCGGTTACGATCACGTCGTCGAGCCGGTCCTCGACGTAGAGAAAGCCCTCGTCGTCGATTCGCCCGAGGTCGCCGGTGTGGAGCCAGCCGTCCTCGTCGGCGAGCCCCGGACCGACGGTGGGGCCCTGGACCAGGATCTCGCCGTCCTGGATCCGCAGGTGCGTGGTCAGGAGCGGTCGGCCCGCGGAGCCGAGCTTTCGATGCGCCTCGTTCGGCTCCAGAGTCGTGACCTGCGAGGCGGCCTCGGTGAGCCCGTACGTCTGGACCACCTTGGCACCGCGACCCGCCGCTTCCTCGATCACCTCCACCGGCACGGGTCCGCCGCCGAGCAGCATCACGCGCGGCCCGGAGAGCTCCACCCCCGCCTCGAGCAGGCGCATGAGCATCGTCGGCACCAGCGAGACGAGTGTGACGCCGTCCGAGCGCAGCGAATCCGCGACGCGATCGACGTCGAAGCCCTCGTGGACCACCACCCCAGTGCCGTAGATCACCGAGCGCATCAGGATCGACAGCCCGCCGACGTGGTGGAGCGGCAGGCAGCAGAGCCACCGATCGGCGGGGTCGACACCGATCTTGAACGCGGACCCCACCGCGCTCCACAGGTGGTTCCCGTACGTCAGCCCGACGGTCCGCGGCCGCCCCGAGGTCCCGCTCGTCATCAACCGGCAGTGGATCGCGGACAGATCGTGCTCGCCGAGCAGCGGCAGATCGGCCTCGGGTCCCCGGGCGCCCTCGGGGCTCGCCACCACGAGCGCGGGTCTGGTGCGCTCGATCTCCGCGTCTCGCTCGGCCGGCGAAAGCCGTGCCCCGAGCGGATGCACCACCGCCCCAATCTTCATCAGCGCGTGCAGGACGATCGCGTGATCGACCCCGCCCGAGAGCTCGAGCACGACCGAGGCATCCCGGCGCACGCCTCGAGCCGCGAGCCGGCGGGCGGCGGCGCTCGCCTCACTTTCGAGGTCGGCGTAGGTCAGAGTCGCTCCGGAGGTGATCAGAGCCGCCCGGTCTGGGCTGGTCAGGGCGCGTTGGGCGAGCCAGTTGTCGAGGAGCACTGTGCCGAGGGAGGGAGCGTTCTACGGCTATCGTTGCGCCCATTCTTGCGATCCGCGGCCCCTCGTGTGGGACGCGGGAGAACTGCCAGCCCGATGCCTATCCGACACAAGGACGCCCCACCGGAGGAGGAGCTGTACGCCCCAATCGAGTGGCTGCCCGCGGGGGAGTTCGGCGACATCGCCTACGAGAAGGCCGAGACGATCGCGAAGATCACGATCGACCGACCCGAGCGGCGCAACGCGTTCCGGCCCCAGACCCTGCGCGAGCTTCGCGAGGCATTCGAGCTCGCGCGCGACGACCTCGAGGTCGCGACGATCATCTTCACGGGTACCGGAACCGACGCGTTCTGCTCCGGAGGCGACCAGCGCATCCGGGGCGATGACGGGTACATCGGCGACGATTCAGTCGCCCATGCCGGCGTTGGACGGCTCGACGTCGGTGATCTCCATGTCGCCATCCGGCGCCTTCCCAAGCCGGTGGTGGCGATGGTCGCCGGCTACGCGGTCGGCGGGGGTCACATCCTGCACCTCGTGTGCGACCTCAGCATCGCCGCGGACAACGCCCGCTTCGGGCAGACGGGCCCGCGGGTCGGAAGCTTCGACGGCGGCTTCGGGGCGGGGCTGCTGACCCGCACCGTGGGGCTGAAGCGGGCAAAGGAGATCTGGTTTCTCGCTCGCCTCTACTCAGCCGAGGAGGCGTTCCAGATGGGACTCGTCAACGCGGTCGTCCCGCTTGCCGAGCTCGAGCGCGAGACCGTGCGCTGGTGCCGGGAGATGGCGGCGCTGTCGCCGCTCGCGCTGCGCCTGCTCAAGGCGAGCTTCAACGCCGCCGAGGACGGCCTCACCGGCGTCCAGCAGCTGGCGCACGACGCGACGTTGCTCTTCTACATGACCGAGGAGGGCCAGGAGGGGCGCGACGCCTACGTCGAGGGCCGCAAGCCGGACTTCTCGAAGTTCCCCAAGCGACCTTGAACCCCCGCATATGGCTGATGGCCGCCCGTCCGCGGACGCTGCCCGCGGCGGTCGCGCCCGTGCTGGTCGGAACAGCCGCCGCGGTGGACGCGTCCGACGAGCTTCATGTCGGCGCTTTTGTGGCCGCCCTGGTCGGAAGCATCTTCATCCAGATCGGCACCAACCTCGCGAACGACTACTCCGACGCGAAGCGCGGCGCGGACTCGCTCGACCGCCTCGGCCCCGTGCGGGTCACCGCGTCCGGGCTCGCGGCGCCGCAGCGCGTGCTCGTGGCCACCTGGGTCGCGTTCGGAGTCGCCGTCGCCGCGGGCGCGTACCTGGCCGTCGTCGCCGGGCCGGAGATCCTCGCCGTCGGCGCCGCCTCGATCCTCGCCGGCATCCTTTACACCGGCGGGCCGCGTCCCTACGGGTACGCCGGGCTCGGCGAGGCGTTCGTGTTCCTGTTCTTCGGGCTCGTGGCGGTCAACGGCTCCTACTACGTGCAGGTCGAGCGTCTCGACTGGCTTCCGTTCGCGCTCTCGATCCCGGTCGGCTTCCTCTCCACCGCGATCCTGGTCGTCAACAACGTCCGCGACATCGACACCGATCGCCGGGCGGGGAAGATGACGCTTGCCGTACGGCTCCGCAGGCCGCGCGCGCGCGCCCTGTACGCGGCGCTCGTCGGGGGCGCGTACGTCGGACTCCCGATCGCCCTGCTAGTCACCGGGGGGCCCGCGTGGGGGCTGATCGCGCTCGCATCGGCTCCGCTCGCGATCCCCCCGGTCCGGGCCGTCGCCAACCGAACCGACGGTCCCGCGCTAAACGCGGCGCTCGCCGCGACCGGCGCCCTCCTCGGGGCGTTCAGCCTCCTGCTCACCGCCGGACTGCTGCTCGCCGCTGCCTGATGCGCATCGAGCGAGGTGAGCTCGTCCCGTTCGCGCTTCCGTTCGTTCGCCCGTACGTCACCGCGCGCGGGTCGCTGGAGAGGCGCGAGATGATCCTCGTCAGGCTCCACACCGACGAGGGCGCAGTCGGACTCGGCGAAGCGGTGCCGCTCGCGATGCGCGGCGGCGATGACATGTCGCGAGTCGAGCGCAGGCTCGCGCGCGCGCTGCGCCGCCTGTCGCCGGCCGACGTCTCCGACTTCGCGGGCGGGGAGCCGCTGCGCGCCGCGATCGACACCCTGGTCCACGCCGTGGCCGGCCGCCGCCTGCCGCCTCCCGCAGCGGCGGCGCTGGAGATGGCGCTGTTCGATCTCGCCGGGAAGGCGGCTGGAATGCCGGTGTGGCAGCTGCTCGGCGCCGAGGTCTCCGCGCCCGTTCGCTGCAACGCGACGCTCGTCGCCGGCTCGCCCGACGAGGTTGCCGCGAGCGCCGGCGCGTGGGAGTCGCAGGGGTTCGGGACGTTCAAGCTCAAGCTCGGCGTCGGCGACGACCTCCGCCAGGTCGCGGCCGTGCGCGAGGCTCTCCGTCCGCACGCCGCGATCAGGGTCGACGCAAACGGGACCTGGAGCCGTGCCGACGCGATCGCGATCGTACGCGAGCTCGAGCGGCTCGAGGTCGAGCTCGTGGAGGAACCGACCTCCGGGCTTCGCGACATGGCGGCCGTCGCGGCGGCGAGCGAGATCCCGATCGCGGCTGACGAGAGCGTCGCCACCGGCAAGGAGGCCTCGCGCGCCGCGCGGGCCGGGGCCTGCGAGCTTGCGGCGGCGAAGCTCGCGAAGACCGGGGGCGTCGGCGGCGTCGCGGGGATCGCCAAGCACCTCCCCGTCTACCTGTCTAGCGCTCTCGACGGGCCGGTGGGAATCGCCGCCGCGGGCCACGCCGCGCAGGCGATCTACCGCGACAGCGCCGACCCCGGCCTCGCGCACGGGCTCGCGACCCAGCTGCTGTTCGCCGACACGGTCGCGTCGCGCGAGTGCGAGCTGCGCGGCGGCGCCCTCGAGCTGCCCCACGGCCCCGGGCTCGGGGTCGAGATCGACGAGTCCGCGCTTTCCCGCTTGCGGATCTAGCTAGCGTTCTCGTATGGCGGTGGACCGCACGAACCGCAACACCGCGCTCGCGTCGGCGATGGTCGAGGAGCTCGCGCGGTGCGGCGTTCGCCACGCGGTCGTCGCGCCCGGCTCGCGCTCCACCCCGGTCGCGCTGGCGCTGTGGCGCCACCCGGACATCGAGGTGCTCGTCCACGTCGACGAGCGCTCCGGCGGCTTCCTTGCCCTTGGAGCCGCGCAGGCAAGCAGTCGCCCGGCGGTAGTCGCGTGCACATCGGGGTCGGCGGCGGTGAACCTCCACCCCGCCGTGGTCGAAGCCGACGAGGCCGCGGTGCCGCTGATCGTGCTCACGTCCGATCGCCCGCCCGAGCTTCGCGGGATCGGCGCGGGGCAGACGATCGACCAGCTGAAGCTCTACGGGCCCGCGGTTCGGTGGTTCTGCGAGGTCGGGACCCACGACGCCGACGACGCGGGGCTGATCCACGTGCGATCGGTGGCGTGTCGCGCGTGCGCGACCGCGGGCGGTGAGCCGCGCCCGGGGCCCGTCCATCTGAACCTCGCGTGGCGCGACCCGCTGGGCCCCGAGCCGCGCGAGGGCGACGTCACCGCCCGCTCGACGCTCGCGCTCGAGGGTCGCGGTGGAGGACCGCTCACGGCGGTGAGCGCGCCCGCCCCTCCCCAACCCGACGCCAACGAGCTCGACGAGCTCGCGGCGCGGGTGGCGACGGCGTCGCGAGGGCTGATCGTATGCGGGCGCCAGCAGGACTCGCACGCGGCCGCGATCGTCTCGCTCGCCGCCAACGCCGGATACCCCGTGATTGCCGAGCCGACCTCGCAGGTGCGGCTGGGCGCCCATGACCGCGAGCTTGTCGTGTGGCCGTACGACGCGATCGCGCGCGTTCGGCCGACGGCGCTCGAGCCCGAGCTGGTGATCCGGTTCGGAGATCTCCCGACGTCGAAGCCGCTCCGGGCGTGGCTCGGATCGCTCGAGGGTCTGCACGAGATCACCGTCGATTCCGACTACGGCTGGAACGACCCCAACCGGCGCGCGGCGACGATCCTGAGGGCCGATCCCACGGCGGCGGCGGAAGCGCTGTCACAGCGGCTCGGGCGGCGCGAGAACACCGAGTGGACCGGCGCGTGGAAGCGGCATGGAGCCGTCGCCGGCGCCGCGATCCGGGAGGCCCTCGCGGCCGCCGACGCGCCCACGGAGCCCGCCGTGCACGCGGCGCTCGGACGCCTGTACGCCGACGGAGACCTCGTGTACACGGCGTCGAGCATGCCGATCCGCGACCAGGAGGCGTTCGTCGAGGCGGGGCCCGCTCGGGTCCGGTTCCTGTGCAATCGCGGCGCGAACGGGATCGACGGCCTGGTCTCGTCGGGGATCGGCGCGGCGGCCGCCAGCGATCGCCCGACGTGGCTCGTGCTCGGCGATCTGTGCCTATACCACGACGTGAACGGCCTCTCGGGATTGCGGCGAACGAAGGCGCCGGTTCGAATCGTGGTGCTCGACAACCGCGGCGGCGGGATCTTCGAGTTCCTGCCCCAGGCGGAGCTGATCGACCGCGACGAGTTCGAGGCCCTGTTCGGCACTCCGTCCGGGGTTGCCGTCGAGCGGATCGCCGCGCTGCACGAGATCCCGTACAGGAGGATCGACGACCTCGACGATCTCCGCGACCTCCCGCGCGAGACCCGCGTGATCGCCGAGGTCCTGGTCGACCGACGTGAGAACGTCGCGGTTCACCGCCGGATCGCCGATGCGGTGGCCGATGCGATGGTCTCCGCAGCCAGCACGTAGCCCGCGACGAAAGGAGCGCAGTGTCCACGATCACGACCGATCGCGACGGCCGCACGATGACCGTCAGGATCGAGAACCCACCGCACAACTTCATGAATCGCGTCATGGTCGCGGAGCTCGACGAGGCCACCCGCTCGCTCGAGGGTGACCCCTCGATCGGCGCGGTCGTGATCACGGGCGGCGTCGAGGGGCGGTTCATCACCCACTACGACATCGCGGAGATCGTCGCCGGAACCGAGACGGTCGGGATGGAGGTCTCGAGCGCTGTCGCGGGGACCGCGCTGCGAGCCGTTCGCGGCGCCGCGCGCATCCCCGGCGCGCAGGACGCGCTGGGGCGAACGCCCGCGGCCGGGATGGTCGAGCTGCATGCGATCCACGACCTGTTTCTCCGCATCGGCCGGCTCGACAAGGTGTTCATCGCGGCGATCAACGGCCCTGCTCTCGGCGGCGGCTGTGAGCTCGCGCTCGCGTGCGACCTCCGCTACATGGCGCGCGACGCCGGACTCATCGGGCTCCCCGAGATGACGCTGGGGTTCAACCCCGGCGGGGGCGGAACGCAGCGGCTCACCCACCTGCTTGGGCCGGGTCGCGCGCTCGAGATGATTCTCGAGGCCGAGACGCTGAAGCCGCGCGAGGCGCTGGAGGCGGGACTCGTCCACCGCGTCGTGCGCGAGAAGAACCTCCTCGCCGAGGCGTCGGCGACCGCGGCGCGCCTCGCGCGCCGCGCGCCGATCTCGATCGCGGGCGCGAAGCGCGCCGTGCGGGAGGGATCTCGACGGCCGCTGCCCGACGGTCTCGCGATCGAGCGCAAGTGGTTTTTGGCGGCGGCGTCCAGGCCGGCCTCCCAGCGCGCCATGCGCGCCTACGTCGAGCGAGTCGATGCCGGCGGCGCCCCGTGGTCCGACGACGACGCGCTCAGGCCGTGGCGCGAGGGAACGGCGGTCGACCTGACGTCGGAGTAGTCGAGCTCAGCCGGCGAGCAGCGGCAGCAGCGCCTCGAGCTTGACCTCGGTCTCGGCGAGCTCGGCGGCGGGGTCCGAGCGGGCGACGATCCCGCCGCCGGCATAGAGGTGCGCCTCGCGGTCGCGCACCAGCGCGCTGCGCAGCGCGACGCACAGCTCGCCGTCCTCGGTCGCGTCCATCCATCCGACGGGACCGGCGTACCAACCTCGGTCCATCCCCTCGAGCTCCTCGATCGCCGCGGTCGCCAAATCCCGCGGCTCGCCCCCCACCGCCGGCGTGGGGTGAAGCAGCCCCGCCAGCTCGAGGGCGGAGCGCGGCTCTGCGAGCTGCGCATGGATCGGGGTCGCGAGATGCTGGATGTTCGCCACCCTGACCAGCTCGGGCTCCCGCGCGGCCTCGACCCACACCGCGTACGGCCGCAGTGTCCGCTCGATCCTTCGCGCCACGATCTCGTGCTCGTTTCGGTCCTTCGCGCTGCGCACGAGCTGCTCGCCGAGGTGGTCGTCGACCGCCGGATCGGCGCTGCGGCGCATCGAGCCCGCGAGTGCCGCAGTTGCCGCCACGGCGCCGCTCCGGCGCACCAGGAGCTCCGGGCTCGCGCCGACGAAAGCCGCCTCCGGCGTCCCGACGCAGAAGCAGAAGCAGGACGGAAACAGCTCGCGCAGCGCTCCGTAGAGCGCCGCGGTGTCGTGGGCCGACGTCGCCTCGACCACGACCTCCCGCGCGAGAACGATCTTCTCGAGCTCGCCGTCGCGGATCCGCGCGGTCGCGAGCTCGACCGCGGATTCGAAGCTCCGCGGCGGGCGTGCGCTTCGGATCAGGGTCTCGCCGGCGGGCTCGGGGTCGAGCATCGGAAGCGACGCCTCTCGCAGCGCGGCCACCCGCGATCGCAGTCGCGCCGTTGCCTCGCCGTGCGAGCGGTCGGGCGAGACGACCGCGGCGAGCGTCAGGAACGACGCGCCGTCGACCCGCGCGAGCATGAGCTCCGGCATCACGACGAGCGCCGGCGGCAACGAGGACCACAGCGGCGCGCGTCCTCCCTCCGGAGCGAACGCGAACCCGCCGACCCACACGGGGCCGGTTCCCCGCGGTAAGTCCGCGGGCTCCGCCGCGATGCGGTCGCGGGCGATCTCGGCGCACCCGGCTTCGACGTCGTCGAAGCGGTCGGGCCCGCGGGAGACGACCTCCCAGGCCGCGCCGACCCCGGCGAGGGCAAAACCGCCCCGATCCGGCTGCTCCCAGCAGAACCAGCGGTCCGACGCAAGTCGCGACGCGAACCCGACCGCGCTTGGATCGAGCGCGTCCACCTCCACGGTGGCGCTCACCAGGGTGCGGCGACCCCGCCGGAGCGCCTCCGCGACGCACCCATCGAGCGCCTCGAGGAGCCCCGTTGTCGCCTGGTGGTCCGTGGCGCCTACGCCTCGGGGCGCGAGCGGCTGATAGCGACCTCGCCGGTGCGCGCCATCTCGACCAGCCCGTGGGGGCGGACCATGCGCTCGAAGGCGTCGATCTTGCCAGTGTCGCCCGTGACCTCGATCGTCAGCGTTCGCCGCGAGACGTCGATCACGTCGGCGCGGAAGATCTCGGCGAACTGCATGATCTCGCCGCGGCTCTCCACGCTCGCCTGGACCTTGAAGAGGGCCATCTCCCGAGCGATCGTCTGCTCGGGCTCCATGTCCCGGATCTTGATCACGTTGACGAGCTTGTGAAGCTGCTTCGTCACCTGGTCGATCGGGTGAAGGGCACCGTCAACGGTCATCGTGATCCGCGAGGTGTCCGGGTCCTCGGTGGGCCCGACCGCGAGCGTGTCGATGTTGAACCCCCGGCGGCTGAACAGCCCCGCGATCCGCGCCAGAACGCCGGGCTTGTTCTCGACCAGCAGCGACAGGATGTGCTTGCGGCCCGTCAGGCCGCTTCTCGCCTCGAGGTCCTCGAGCTTGATCAGGTCCGGGGTCCCGGCCTCCATCAGCCCACCATGTCCCTGGCCGCGGCGCCCGCCGGGATCATCGGGTAGCAGTTCTCCTCCTTGGTCACGTGGACGTCGACGAGCACGGGGCCGTCGGTCTCGAGAGCGGTCTTCATCGAGTCCTCAATCTCGCCCTTGTCTGCGCACCGCATCCCGGTCCATCCGAACGCCTCGGCGAGCTTCACCCAGTCGGGGCTATCGCCCATCTCGACCGACGAGTAGCGGCGGTCCCAGAACAGCTCCTGCCACTGACGGACCATCCCGAAGTGGCCGTTGTTCATCAGGAACACCTTCACCGGGATGTCGTGCAGCTTCGCCGTCGCCAGCTCCTGGCACACCATGATCAGGCTGCCGTCGCCGGCGAGGCAGACCACCGTGTCGTCGGGCCGCGCGACCTTCGCGCCGATCGCCGCCGGGAGCCCGAAGCCCATCGTCCCGAGTCCACCTGAGTTGATCCACCGGCGAGGCGCGGGGAAGTCGTAGTACTGCGCGCACCACATCTGGTGCTGACCGACGTCGGAGGTGATTACCGCGTTGCCCTCGGTGACGCTGTACATCGCCTCGATCATCCGCTGCGGCTTGATCTCGGAGTCCTCGGAGTCGTCGTAGCGCAGCGGATACTCCTCCTGCCATTCGCCGATCCGCTTCCACCACTCCTCGAGCCGGTGCGAGTCGGGCTGCAGCGCCTGGTACTCGTGGGTCAGCTTCGGCAACACGTCCCGGGCGTCGCCAACGATCGGGATGTGCGCCGGGACATTCTTGGAGATCTCCGCGGGGTCGATGTCGATGTGGATGAACTTCGCCCGCGGCGCGAACTCCGACAGCTTCCCTGTGATGCGATCGTCGAACCGCGCGCCGACCGCGACGATCAGATCGGCCTCGTCCATCGCGTAGTTCGCCGTCCGGGTCCCGTGCATCCCGAGCATCCCGAGCCAATGCTCGTGGGGCGCCGGGAAGGCGCCGAGCCCCATCACGGTGAGCGTGACCGGGAACCTGTCGGCACGGGCGAACTCGCGGAACTCCTCCGAGGCGTTCGCGTTCACGATCCCCCCGCCCCCGTAGATCACGGGCCGGCGAGAGTTCGCGAGCGCCTTCGCGGCGAGCCGGATCTGCTTGATGTTGCCCTCGGTCGACGGCTTGTAGCCCGGCAGCTCGGGCGTGCCCGAGCTCGGCTCGTATTCGATGTCCGCCCGCGAGAGGTCCTGAGGGACGTCGATAAGCACCGGGCCGGGACGACCCGTGGAGGCGATGTAAAAGGCGTCGTGGACGTACTCGGGGATCTGGCGCGGATCGGTGACGAGGAACGAGTGCTTGACGATCGGCAGCGTGATCCCGGTGACGTCGGCCTCCTGGAACCCGTCGGTCCCGATCAGCTCGGTGCGGACCTGGCCGGTGACGAACACCGTCGGAACGGAGTCCATGATCGCGTCGGCGATCGCCGTGACCATGTTCGTCGCGCCGGGGCCGGAGGTCGCGAACGCGACGCCGACGTTGCCGGACGCCTTCGCGTAGCCCTCGGCGGCGTGCCCGCCGCCCTGCTCGTGGCGGACCTGGATGTGGCGGATGTCGGCGTCGTAGAGCGCGTCGTAGGTGGGCAGGTTGGCGCCGCCGGGTATTCCGAAGACGTGCTTTACGCCCTCGGCCTTGAGCGCTTCACATAGAGCATCCGCCGCCCGCATGGGCCGACGATGGTAGCAACGGGCCTCGCCTGGCCAGCAGGGGTTTTCCCCGCCCTAGTGCGGCTGGCGGACGTCGGAGGGATCTGGAAGGTACAGGTCCTCGCCGCACGTCCGGCACACCTGCACGTACAGCTTGTGCACCGTCCCGCAGCGCGGGCAGCGCCGCTCCGGCTCGAGCTTCTCGGAGCGGTACAGGATCACGGCGATCAGGCCGAGCAGCGGCAGCACGGTGCCGACGGCGAGCCAGATGAAGAACGAGCTCCCCTTGGCGCGCCCGATCACCGCGGTCGCGATCCCGAACGTGATTGCGATCAGCGCGTACTCCACGCACCTATTCTGGCGCGCCCGGCCGATGCGCTCGCTCCGCGCCTGGCGCGAAGATCAGCCTTCGCGCTTCAGCTTGCGCCAGCCTCCCGCGCGGTTGTTGGCGATGATCTGCTTGAACATCGCGCTGAGGGCAGGGGCATTGATCGTTTCGCCCTCGTGTACGGCCACGGTGCGCGCAGTTTCGTTCTCGTGGCCGCTGGTGATGATTCCCTCGGGATCGGGGACGATCGCGCCGTCGTAGAGAAACACATTGACATGGTCCCTCGTAGCCAGCAAGGCGCAGATGTTGCCTTGCAGGACGAAGTACGGGCGGTCGGTGTACTTGATCGTTTCGGTGACCTCCGAGTCCGCAGCGTGCACCAGATCGCGGACCTCGCGGCAGATTGACTGCTGCCAGACGGGGAGGGCATCGATATAGGAGTCCACGCGTGAGTCGGCGGGGTACGTCACGGCTCGTCAGCCACCGGCCGGTGGGTTCCGCCGTGCGCGTACTCCTCCGCGCGCAGCGGGCGCGGATGGCCGATCGAGCCGACCTCGGCCGTGTCGCGACCGAACGGCAACCCAACGGTCCAGTCGACGACGGCGCGAAGCTTGCGGACGGTTCCCGGGATCTGGCTCACGTGGTAGGTCCGCGCCATCCACCACGCGAGAAAGCCGCGGAACTTCCACCGCAGCACCTTCGCGACCGCCTTGTGGCGGCCGAGGTTCACGAACGCCCCCATGTCCCGGTAGGCGAATCGGCGCGGCTTCCCGACTCCGAGTGCGGCGGCGACGTTGCGCGCGACGGTCCGGCCCTGGCGGGTCGCGAACTGGGCGGTCATCGGGGACGCGCCGCCGTTCGCCCTGGGAACCGCAGCGCAGTCGCCGATCGCCCACACGGCGTCCAACCCGCGCACGCGCATCATCTCGTCGACCTGCACGCGGCCGCGCCCGTCGAGCGGCACGTTTAGCGAGCGCAGGCTCGGATGCGGGGCGACTCCCGTCGTCCACACGACGGTCTTGGTCGGGAAGACCTCCCCCGTCGACAGGCGCGCCGTGGTCTCAGCCAGCTCGGCGAGCCTCGTGCCGACGCGAACGTCGATTCCACGTCCGCGTAGCTCGTGGAACGCGTATTCCGCGAGGTCGGCGTCGGTCTCGGGCAGGATCCGGTCCTGGGCCTCGACCAGGATCCAGTTCATCCCGTGGAGCCGCGCGCGCGGGTAGCGCTCGATTGCGTCGACCGCAAAGTCCTGGAGCTCGGCGAGTGCCTCCACCCCCGCGTAGCCGCCGCCGATGAAGATGTAGGTGAGCTGCTCGGAGCGCCGCGCGGGGTCCTCCGAGGCATTGGCGGCCTCGAGCGTCTCGATAACGTGATTGCGCAGCCAGATCGCGTCGGCGAGGCTCTTGAACCCGATCGCGCGCTCGAGGCCCGGGACCGGAAGTAGCCTCGACACCGAGCCGAGGGCGAGCACGAGCTGGTCGTAGCGCACCTCCTCCCTGTCGCCCTCATGCGTTCGGAGCTCAACCGTGCGGGCCGCCGGGTCGTGCGCTGTAATCGCGCCGAGCCTCAGGTAGGTGCGCGTCAGGATGTCGCGCAGCGGCGTGACGACGTGGCGCGGCTCGAGCGTGCCCGCCGCCGCCTCGGGGAGAAACGGCGTGTAGAGGATGAAGTTCACGTCGTTCACGAGGTTCAGCCGCGCCGCATGGCTCGGCATCACGCGCTCGAGCTCGCGCGCCGCGTGGGCGCCGGCGAACCCCCCGCCCGCGATCACGACGTTCCAGGCCATCCGCGGCCAGTATGCCACCGGCGCTCGCCTTGTAACGGTTCGCTACAAACCGAGCTTCTGACGGATCAGCCTCGTGACCTCGCCGCCGTCGGCGCGGCCCTTGGTCTCCTTCATCACCTCGCCGACGATCGGGCCGATCGCCTTGGCGTTGCCCTCGCGGACCCGCTCCGCCTCGTCCGGATGGGCCCCGAGCGCGCGGTCGACCGCGGCCTCGAGCTCGCTTGCGTCGGAGATCTGGCCGAGGCCTCGCGCCGCGACGATCTCAACCGGATCGCCGCCGTCGGCGACGAGTGCCGCGAGCACCTGCTTTGCGGCGCCGTGCGTGACCTGCTTCGCCTGCACCATCGCGACGAGCGTCGCCAGCGCCACCGGCTCGACCTTCGACGAACGAGGATCCTCCTCGCCCGCCTGGCGCAGCTCGGCCGCGAGCTCGCCGGTGACCCAGTTCGCGATCGCGACCGGCGTCGCCCCGTCGGACGCGGCGGAGACCGCCGCCTCGAAGTAGCTCCCCAAATCGGCCTCGAACGCGAGCTGGGTGGCGAGATCGTCGGACAGCCCGAGCTCGTCCCGGTACCGGTCGCGCCGCTGCGCTGGGAGCTCGGGCAGCGCCTCCGCGGCGGCGCGAAGCATCTCCTCCGTCGGGGCGAGCGG
>Ga0081538_10001061_pt1 | contig 29289 bp, 21 predicted proteins | sample TabmetS5T2R1_FD_71022 | JGI IMG/M metagenome (GOLD analysis project Ga0081538, IMG submission 71022) | Tabebuia heterophylla rhizosphere microbial communities from the University of Puerto Rico - S5T2R1 | ecosystem: Host-associated > Plants > Roots > Rhizosphere ...
CGCGATCTTCTCGCGGATGTCCCGTCCGAGCGGCTCCTCGGAGCGGCACACGACCATGTCGGGCTGGATTCCGATCCGGCGAAGCTCCTGGACCGAGTGCTGGGTCGGCTTGGTCTTCAGCTCGCCCGCGTGACCCAGGAACGGCACCAGCGTGAGGTGGACGAACATGCAGCGGTCACGGCCGTGCTCGGAGTGGAACTGACGCAGCGCCTCGAGGAACGGCAGCGACTCGATGTCCCCCACCGTGCCGCCGATCTCCGTGATCACGACGTCCACGTCGGCCGACTCGGCCACCAGCCGGATCCGGTTCTTTATCTCGTCGGTGATGTGGGGAATTACCTGGACGGTGCCGCCGAGGTAGTCGCCGCGGCGCTCGCGCCTGATCACCGAGTTGTAGATGGCGCCGGCGGTGGCGTTGGAGGCCCGCGTCGTATTGACGTCGGTGAAGCGCTCGTAGTGGCCGAGGTCGAGGTCCGTCTCGGCGCCGTCCTCGGTCACGAACACCTCTCCGTGCTGGAACGGGCTCATCGTGCCGGGGTCGACGTTGATGTAGGGGTCGAACTTCTGGAGCGTCACCGACAGCCCGCGGGCCACGAGCAACCGGCCCAGCGACGCGGCGGCGATGCCCTTGCCGAGCGCGGAGACGACCCCGCCGGTGACGAAGATGAAGCGCGTCTCCGGGGTGGTTCTCATGAGGTGTCGACGGCGCCGTCGGTGGCGCGTACGGGGACGCGGTCGGAGCGAGGTGTGCCGCCGGCCACGGCGGGGCTAGTGAGTGATCGTGACCGGTATGGACGGCTCTGTGGCATTCAGGCTCTGGGAATCCGAGTCTACCGATGGTCTCGGCCGCATCCTTGGCCTTTCCCGGCGGCTCAGGCCGCCTGGAGCAGCTCCTCCGCGTGCCGCCTTGCGGCCCCGTCCGATGCCTCGGCGCCCAGCATGCGCACCAGCTCCTCGACCACCCCGTCGCCGTCCAGCTCGTGCACCGTGGTGAGCGCCGTGTCGCCCGACGCGGACTTCTCGATCCGAAAGTGTCCGTTCGCCACGGCGGCGATCTGCGGCAGATGGGTGATGCAGAGAACCTGCCGGCCGTCCGCCAGGGCCCGTAGCCGCTCGCCGACCGCGCGGGCGGTCTGGCCTCCGATCCCGGCGTCCACCTCGTCGAACACGACGGTGCAAGACTCGGCCGCCCCGCCGATCGTCATGAGCGCGAGCATCACCCGCGAGAGCTCACCACCGGACGCCGCCTCGCGAATCGGGGCCGCCGGGACCCCGGGGTTCGGCGCCAGCATGAACTCCGCCCGCTCGGCGCCCGACGGCCCGATCTCGTCCCGCGGCTCGAGCACCACCCGGAAGTCCGCGCCCTCCATCGCCAGCGCCTCGAGCTCCGCCCGTACCCGCTCGGACAGGCGAGGCGCGGCCGCCCGCCGGGCCGCCGAGAGCCGCCCGGCGAGCGCGTCCCGCTCCGCCCGGCTTGCCGCCCGGTCGGCCTCCACCCGCTCGGTCTCGACCTCCGCTCGTTCCAGGCGCTCGCGGTCGGTCCGACAGCGTTCGGCGTGCGCCAGCACGGCGGCCACGCTGCCCCCGTGCTTTCGCTCCAGGCGCTCGTAGAGGTCGAGCCGTTCCGCCACCTCCTGCAGCCGGCCGGGTTCCGGCTCGAGCGAGCCCGCGTACCGGCGCAGCTCGCGGCCGGCGTCCTCCGCCTCCAGCCGGAGCGCCGAAAGCCGCGCGCCGAGCTCGTCGAGCTGCGGGTCGACGCCGCCCACCCCCTGCGCCAGCCGCTCCGCCTCGGCGAGGAGCACCGCCGCCCCGCCGTCGTCGTCGTCGGGGAGGACGGCCTCGGCGGCGCCGCCGGCCGCCGCGATCAGCGCGTCCATCCCTCGCAGGCGGTCCCGCTCGGAGAAGAGCGCAAGCTTGTCGTCTTCGCTCGGGTCGAGCGCCTCGATCTCCCCGATCTCGAAGGCCAGCAGGTCCAGGTCCCGGTCGCGCGTGCCCGCTCGGGCGCGGAGCTCCTCCGCCTCGCGGTCGAGCTCGCGGGTCCGGGCGTGCGCGGCGGCGAGCCGGGCGCAGAGCGCGCGCTGCTCGCCGCCACCGAAGCCGTCGAGGAGGTCGAGCTGGGCCGAGGCCAGCGCGAGGCGGCGATGCTCGTGCTGACCGAAGAACGCGACCAGGCGGGCGCCGAGGGCCTGCAGGTCGGCGGCGGTGGCCGAGCGCCCCTGGACGAAGGCACGCGTCCGGCCGCCCGTGCCCACGCGGCGGGCGAGCACGATCTCGCTTGGCCCGGCGCTAATTCCGTCGCCGTCCAGGTCGCCGTCGACCCGCGCGCGTAGGTCTCGCAGCCCCTCGTCGTCGAGCAGGCCCGGCGGCAGCTCGAAGACGCCCTCCACGTACGCCTCGCGCGCGCCGGGCCGAACGATCCCGGGCCGGGGGCGGCCGCCGAGCAGCAGGTCGAGCGCGTGCGCGAGCACCGTCTTGCCGGCCCCCGTCTCGCCGGTGATCGCGGCCAGGCCGGGCCCCAGCCGCAGCTCGGCGCGCTCGATCAGCAGCAGGTTCTCGATCCGAAGCTCGCAGAGCACGGACCAGGTCTACCAGCGCGGCCCGACGGAGTTGTCGCGGTGTAACGGTCTAGTAGGCCAAGCGCCCGAACTTGTCACGAAGGCGGTGGTAGAAGGTCGCCCCCGGCGCCTGCGCGAGCAGGGCGCGGTGCTCGGCGAAGCTGACCCTCATGGTCGACTGCGGCGCCAGCGCGCAGACCGCGCGCCCGTCGGTGGTCATCTCCACCTCCTCCAGGCGGGAGCGGTTGGTCACCTCGAGCACGTCGCCCGGCGCCACGACCAGCGCCCGCGCGGTGAGGGTGTGGGGGGCGATGAAGGAGACGACGTAGCCGGCGACGCCCCAGGCCAGCACCGGGCCGCCGTTCGCGAGGTTGTATCCCGTGGAGCCCGCCGGGGTGGCCACGACGAGTCCGTCGCAGCGCACCTCGCCCAGCTCCTCGCCCTCGACCGAGTACGCCAGCTCGGCGACGCGCCCGGTGGGCCGCCGGTGAAAGGAGATGTCGTTGAGCGCGATCCGTTCGCCGTCCACGGTGTCGGCCACGAGCGCCGGCAGCTTCATCACGTCGAAGTCGCCCGCGAGGGCCCGCACGACACCGGCGTCGAACGCGCTCGGCTCGACGGTGGCGAGAAACCCGATCGCGCCGTAGTTGAGAGCGAACACGGGCACGTCACGGCCGGCGAACAGCCGCAGGCACGAGAGGATGGTGCCGTCGCCACCCAGCACGAGGGCGAGGTCGGTGTCGGCGTCGGGGCTCTCGACGGGCTCCACCCCGTCCCCCGGCTCGATGCGGTGCTTGTCGAGCTCGGCCGGAGGCAGGCGTACCCGGACCCCGCGCTCGCGGGCCAGCTCCACCAGCCGCTCGAGGGGACCGGCCACGTCCTCGGTCCGCAGATGGGTGAAGACGGTGATCACCTGTGCCGGCCGCCTCACGGCTCGGCCCTTCCGGCCACGGCCCCGAGGTCTTCCACCGCGCCGGCGCGGCCGGCCTCGGCCAGCCAGACGAAGCTCTCCCGGTTGCCCGCCGGCCCCGGGAGCCCGGATCCCGCGTAGCCGAGCACCGCCGCTCCGAGCTGCGCGCGGGCGTGCTCGCCGACGGCCACGAGCGCCGACCGCCGGTCGTCCGCCGATCGCACCACCCCGCCGCGGCCGACCCGGTCGCGCCCCACCTCGAACTGGGGCTTCACGAGCGCGAGGCAGTCGAAGCGCGCCGCAGCGCAGGCGAGGACCGCGGGGAGCACCTTGGTCAGGGAGATGAACGAGACATCCACGACGATCATGTCGGGGGCGAACGGCAGCTCGCCGGCGCGAAGGGAGCGCGCGTTTCGGCGCTCGATGACGGTGACCCGCGGGTCGTTGCGCAGGCGCCAGTGGAGCTCGCCGTAGGCCACGTCCACCGCGATGACCGCGGCCGCCCCGGCCTGCAGCAGACAGTCGGTGAAGCCGCCCGTGGCGGCGCCCACGTCCAGCGCCCGCCGTCCGGCGGGGTCGAGCCCGAACGCGTCCAGGGCGTTACGGAGCTTTATCCCGCCGCGCGACACGAACGGCGGCGGCGTGGCGATCTCGACCTCCGCGTCGCCCGGCACCATCTCGCCCGGCTTGCGGGCCGGTCTCCCGGCCACCCGAACGCCGCCGGCGATCACCGCCGCCGCCGCCCGCGAGCGCGAGTCGAACAGCCCGCGCTCCGCGAGCAGGGTGTCGAGCCGCTGCCTGGGCACGGCCGCAGCGTATCCGGCACCCCATCTGTGACCGACCTCACACACGCATCGGCCGCCCGGCGTAGCCTCGGAGAAGATGACCTGGTTCAGGATCATCTCGCCGGCCCTCCGCGGCGGCCTGCTAGTAGCCGCGGGTACTGGACTGATCGTGGCGCCGCTGTACCTGCAGCTCTCGGCGGCCGCGATCGTCGCCGGCATGGCGATCGGCGCTCTGGTGGTGGCGCTGGCGCTCGCGAGCACTGACGGATCCGGCCGCGGGACGCTCCCGCTCACAGCCCAAGCGGTCTACGATCGCGGGCTGGCGGTCGGCCTGATCGTTGCCGCGGCCCTGTTCGGGTTCGCGGACGAGCTGGACGCGCTCCTCGTGTTCGCCGCCGCGGGCATCGCCGCGCTCATCGTGACCTCGATCACGCGCTACAGCGCCCGGCCGGCCTAAGACTTCCTCTCACCTAAACACACATATCGCATCACTCCTCCCTCAGAATCGGCCCGCCGCCAGGCGGGTCGTTTCTTTGCCGGCCCGCCCTCAGGCGGGTGGTTTCTTTGCCGGCCCATCGGGCGGCCCTAATGCCCCGGCATTCCGCTGTCGGGGCCCTCGCCCGATTCGCGCTCCCGGGAGCCCTCACCCAGGATCGAGAGCGCCGCCAGCGCGCCGATGCCGGCGCTGATCGCGCCGTAGACCAGGCGCGGGTTGCCGCTCTCCGGCCCCGCCGGGCCCAGCGCGTGGAGCGCGGCGAACTCGCCCAGGGCGAGGACGGCGAGGGTGGCGATGGAGGTCAGGGCGCGGACGAGCGGGACAAAGCTCCGCTCGGCCGCCTCCAGCGTGTCCGCCAGGGAGCGCCGACGCGGCGCCGAGGGCATCGGCAGCTCTCGCAGCCGGAAGAACCGCAGCTCCACCGCGAGCACCAGCAGGAGCACCGGGATGACCTCCGCCGTGGCGGTGTAGAAGGACTCCGACGCCTCGGTCGGGCTCGCGAGGTACCCGACGACGAACCCCGCGAACGGGAACGCCACCGGCCACCCGCTGGGCCTCAAGAGCCGCGACTGGCCACGGAGCAGCAGCTGGGCCGCCTGCCTGAGCACCGAGCCGAAGCTAGGCCGCCGGCCGGACGGAGGCAGCGACCCCCGGCCTGGGACACTGGGAGGCGGCCGTGAGCGCCACCCGCTACGACACTCGGCTGAGCTGGACCGGCTCCACCGCGCTGGGGTGGGAGAACTACGACCGCGCCCACTCCGCCGTCGCACCGCCGGCCGAGCAGGAGATTCGCCTGACCACCGGCGAGGCGAAGGGCGACCCCCGCATCCTCAACCCCGAGCAGCTGCTCGTGATGGCGGCGTCCTCGTGCCAGATGCTCTGGTTCCTCCACCTCGCGGCCAAGGCACGCCTCGACGTGGTCGAGTACGCGGACGAGGCGATTGGCCTGATGCCGCACGATCAGGAGCCCGTGCGGATCACCGAGATCGTGCTGCGCCCGCGAATCGTGGTCAACGGCGACGCGACCGAGGAGCGTCTGCGAACGCTGGCCCAGACCGCGCATGAGCATTGCAACATCGCCAACAGCCTCACCGCCGACGTGCGCCTCGAGCCGCGGGTCGAACGGCGGTAGGGGCTTCCTTCCGCCGCCCCAAATGGCCGAAGTACCCGCGTCCAAGGGTGGGACGGCAAATGCCCGTATGTACCATCCTGGTCGCGCACCGAAGACGACAACGCGCAGCTCAGCTGTTAAAAGATCTACGGGAGAGTGTGAAAAGCGGCTGTGGGCTTGCCGGACGACACCTGGGTCGGCCTGGACCTCGGGACGCAGGGTGCGCGCTGCACCGTCGTTTCGAGCTCCGGTGAGCTGCTCGGGCGCGCCTCTTCGCCGCTGACCAGCCGTCGCGACGGCGACCGGCACGAGCAGGACCCCGAGGATTGGTGGCGCGCCGTCTGTCGGGCGTGCCGCGCCGCCGTCGCCGACGTGCCCCGCGACTCGATCCGGGCAGTGGCCGGCTGCGCGACGTCCGGCACGATCCTCCTGGTCAACCGGGCCGGTGCTCCGCTCACTCCAGGCCTCATGTACGACGACACGCGCGCCACCGACGAGGCGAGGCGGGTGAACGAGGTCGGCGAGGCGAAGTGGGCGTCGCTCGGGTATCGCATGCAGCCATCGTGGGCGCTTCCGAAGCTGCTCTGGCTGCGCGGGCACGACGGCGAGACGCCGCCCGACGCGCGGCTCGCGCACCAGGCCGACTTCGTGTCGCGACGGCTGGTCGGCCGCGACGTGGCCGCGGACGCAAGCCACGCGCTCAAGAGCGGCTACGACCTGCTCGAGGAGACATGGCCGCACCGCGAGCTCGCGGAGCTCGGGATCGGCTCGGATGTCATGCCGGACGTGGTGCGCCCCGGCACTCGGCTCGGCCCAATCGGACGCGAGGCGGCGGAGGCCACGGGGATACCCGCGGGAACGCCGGTCGTGGCCGGCATGACCGACGGATGCGCCGCCCACATCGGAGCCGCGGGCGGGACCGGTGCGCTCGAGGCGGGCAGCTGGAACTCGGACCTGGGAACCACGCTCGTGCTCAAGGGCGTGAGCCGGCGTCTCGTCCACGACGCCGCCGGCGGGGTCTACTCGCACCGCTCCCCCGACGGCGACTGGTTGCTGGGTGGAGCATCGAGCGTGGGTGCGGGGACGCTGTCCGCGCACTATCCGGGGCGCGACATCGACGCGCTGAGCGCTCGCGCGGCCGAGCGGGAGCCGGCCGGCGCGGTCAGCTATCCGCTCGTCTCGCGCGGCGAGCGGTTTCCCTTCACCCGGCCGGATGCGGAGGCCTTCATCGTGGGTGCTCCCGCCGACGAGGGGGACCATTTCGCGGCCCTGCTCCAGGGCGTGGCGTTCGTCGAGCGTCTGTGCTTCGACTACTTGGACCTGCTCGGCGCCCCCACGCACGGCCAGATCAGCCTGAGCGGTGGTGCGGCGCGCAGCCGTTATTGGTCCCAGTTGCGCGCGGACGTCCTGCGGCGCCCGGTACGGGTCTCCGCGAGCGGCGATGCGGGGCTCGGCATGGCGCTGCTCGCCGCGGCCTCGCTGAGCGGCAAGCGCCTCGCAGACGTGGCCGCCGAGATGCTGCGCCCCGGCGATACGGTCGAGCCCCGCCCCGGCGCGGGCGAGCGGTTTCGCCGGCCCTACCTGCGCCTTATCGAGGAGCTCGAGCGTCGGGGTTGGGTCCCCGAGGCGCTCGCGAGCCACGGCCGGAGTAGGGCGGCGGCATGACGGATCTCGCGCTCGTGCGCCACGGCGAGACCGTCTGGCACGACGAGAACCGGTATGCGGGTACGACGGAGGTCGCGCTCTCGCCGCGTGGGCACGAGCAGGCCGAGGGGCTCGCCGCCTGGGCCCGGAGCGCCGGCCTTGCCGCGATCTGGGTCTCGCCGCTCTCCCGCGCGCGGGCCACCGCCGCTCCGGCCGCCCGGGTCAGCGGGCTCGAGCTCCGCGTCGACCGCCGGCTGCGCGAGCTCGACTTCGGCCGCGGCGAAGGGCTCACCCTGCGGGAGATGGAGGAGCGGTTCCCGCGGGAGCTGCGCCAGTTCCGGGCCGACCCGGTGGCGCACCACCTGCCCGGTGGTGAGGATCCGCGGGAGGCGGCGGAGCGGGTGATCGCCTGCTGGTACGACATCGCGCGGGCGTACCCGGACGGCCGAGTGCTGATCGTGATGCACACGACCGCACAGCGCCTCGCGTTGTGCCGGCTCATCGGCGTGCCCCTATGCGAGTACCGCCGTGTGTTCCCCTCGGTGATTCACTGTGCGATCACCGAGATCCGCCTCGAGGACGGTCGCGCCTCCGTCCTCCGGTTCAACGCACCGACCGACCCGAGCGCGAACGGCGGCGTGGCGGGTCGCTGACCCTGGCCTACGCGGGCGGCTCGCCGGGGCGAGCCGGTTCGGCACCGGCCGCCAGGTCGGCGTCGCCGGCGCTCGGCTCCGCGACGCGGACGGTCACGCCTCGGTCGCGCATCGAAGCCAGCTCGCGTGGATCGATCGCGGAATCCACGATCACGACATCGAAGTCGGTCACCGAGCCGAGGCGGTGCACCGCCCGCCGGCCGAACTTGGTGTGGTCGGCGAGCAGGACGCTCGTCCCGGCGGCCTCCATGAGCGCCCGACGGATGAGCACCGTCTCCTCGGACTTGTGGTACAGCGACCCGTCGAGGATCGCGGTGGTGGACATGAACAGTACGTCCGCGCGCAGCCGCGCGATCGCCTCACGGGTGTGCAGGCCGTGGAACGCCTCGTAGTGCGGACGGTAGGTCCCCCCCAGGCTGATCAGCTCGATGCCCGGCTCCGAGGCCAGCACGTTCATGCCGTACAGGAAGTTCGTGATCACGGTGAGCGGGGCGCGACCCGGCAGGCGCAGCGCCACGTGCAGGGCGGTGGTGCTCTCGTCGACCATCACGGCGTCGCCGGGATTCACGTACTCGAGCGCGCACTGGGCGATCTCCTCCTTCTCACCCACCTGCACAGAGATCCGGTGACGAACGCTGGTGTCGATCACTGCGGACGGGTCCACCGTCGCCCCACCGCGGATCTTGCGCAACCACCCCTGCTCCTCGAGCACGTTGAGATCCCGATGGATGGTCATGATCGTCACCCCGAACTGCTCGGCCAGCTCGTCGATGCGCGCCGAGCCGTTGTCGATGACCAGGTTCCGGATCAGCTCTCGCCGGCGCTCGGTCGAGCTGGGGGGCCGGCGCCCAACGCCGGGCGGCACGGGGGTCGGCCCCCGGCGCGGAGCGGCTTCTCCGTTACCGGATACCAAGGGTGTTGACGGGTCGAGCCATGGACGAGCCAGCGGCGCAGTCGGCGTCGGGAAAATCACCGACCACGCACACACCGTAACATGCACGGCCTCGATCTCTGTACAAACTTGCGCAAAATGCGCGGTCCGGGCCCGGGGAAAAGCGCTCCCCCATCACGAAAACCGGCCGCCCTCGCGATGTAGACTTGCGTCGCTCGAGAAGGTGGGGTTCATGCTCGCGCTGTGCACGGACGTCGGCACGTCGCTGATCAAGACCGTCGCGTACGACGGCGCCGGGGCCGAGATCACCGTCGCTCGCCGGCCGATGGACGTCCTGCGACCGCGCCCCGGGCACGCCGAACAGGACATGCGCGCGGTGTGGGACGGCGTCGCCTCCTCCCTGCGCGAGGCCTCCGAGCGGGTGCGCGGCGACGTGGATTTCGTCGCCCTGACCGCCCAGGGCGACGGCTGCTGGCTGGTTGACGAGCGCGGCGAGCCGACCGGAAACGCCGCGCTCTGGAGCGACGGGCGCAACGCCGAGATCGTCGACCGGTGGGAGCGCGACGGCACCATCGAGCGGGCGTTCCGGATCAACGGCTCGCTGACCTTCCCGGGCCTGCCGAACGCGATCCTGCACCACATGCGCGAGCACGAGCCCGGGCGCGTCGAGCGCGCGCACCGGGCGCTGTACTGCGGCGGTTGGACCTTCTTCAAGCTGACCGGTGAGCTTGCGGTCGACGAGTCCGACGCCTCGGTGCCTCTGCTCGACATCCGCTCGCACCGGTACTCCCCCGAGCTGCTCAGGCTGTACGACCTGGAGTGGGCCGCGCCGCTGCTTCCGGAGGTCCGAGGCATGGAGCGCCGCGTGGCCCGCCTCACGCCGGAGGCGGCTAGCGACACCGGGTTGCCGGCCGGGCTGCCGGTGGTCCTCGCCCCCTACGACATCGCATCCACCGCCATCGGCATCGGAGCGGCGGCGCCCGGAAGGGCATGCAGCATCCTCGGCACCACGCTCTGCACCGAGGTCATGACCGACCGCGTGAACACCGAGGGCGAGCCGGCGGGCTTCACCATCGCCATGGGCGTGCCGGACCGCTACCTGCGCGCCTACCCGACGCTGGCCGGAACCGACGTGATCGACTGGGCGGTGGCGATGCTCCGCCTGGAGGAGCCGGCCGAACTGGTGGCGCTCGCCCGCGGGTCGGAGCCCGGCGCCCGCGGCGCGGTGTTCATGCCGTACCTCTCGCCGGCCGGCGAGCGGGCACCGTTCCTCAACCCCAGCGCGCGCGGAACCTTCGTCGGACTGTCGTTAGAGCACGGGCGCGACGACATCGCGATGGCCGTTCTCGAGGGCCTCAGCCTGGTGGTGCGCGATTGCCTCGAGGCGTCGGCGGGCGAACCGACCGAGCTGGGACTGTGCGGCGGGGGTGCCAGCAGCGATTTCTGGTGTCAGCTGATCGCCGACGTCACCGGCATCGCAACGTTCCGGTCCCTGGACTCCGAGCTCGGCGCCAAGGGCGCATTCATCACCGGACTCATCGCGACCGGACGGGAGAGCGACACCGAGCGCACGGCGGAGCGGCTCGCCTGCGCCGGGGACCGGTTCGAGCCGCGGGAGGATCAGAGCGCCCTCTACGCCGAGCGCTACCGCCAGTTCGTGGAGCTCCGCGGGGCCGCGGCCGTCATGTGGCAGCGAATCGCGGACGCGAGTCGCGCCGGCGGCGTGGTGGCGCCCGTGCATGGCTGACATCCGGCTCGGTCGGAGCGCGGCGCGCTTCAGTCCCACGCAGCGCCGGGAGGTCCTCGCCCGGCTCCCCCGGGAGCACTTCGACCTCGTCGTCGTAGGCGGCGGGGTGACGGGCTGCGGCGTAGCGCTGGACGCCGCGAGCCGCGGTCTGGCGGTTGCGTTGCTCGAGAGGCACGACTGGGCGTCCGGGACGTCGAGTCGGTCCGGAAAGCTCATCCACGGCGGCCTGCGCTACCTGGAGCACGGGCGGATCGGGGTGGTCAGGGAGGCGCTGGCCGAGCGCGCGGTGCTTCGGCGTCTGTGCCCGCACCTGATCAAACCGATGCGGTTCATGTACCCGCTGGAGCAGCGGGGGCGCGAGCGCCTGCGGATCGGAGCGGCCGTCGTCCTGTACGACACACTCGCCGGAGGGGGCGCCCTGCCCCGCCACCGCCATCTCACTCGGCGGGCGGCGCTCCGGATGGCACCCGGGCTGCGCGCCGAGTCGCTCACCGGCGCGGTCACCTTCTACGACGCGCAGTGCGACGACGCCCGCCATACGCTGACGCTGGCCCGTACCGCGGCCGCCTACGGGGCCTGCGTGGCATCGCGAACGGAGGTGATCGGCTACCGGCAGCAGCGCGGGCGCGTGGCCGGAGTGTGGGTGCGGGACGTCGAGAGCGGCGCGGAGCTCGCGGTGAGCGCACGACATGTCGTCAACGCCGGCGGCGTATGGACCGGACAGCTCCAGCGGCTGAGTGGCGCCCCCGAGGGGTTGCGGGTTCGCGCTTCCAAGGGCGTCCACATCGTCGTACCCCGTGACCGCATCCGGGCGGACGCGGCGTTCGTGGTGCGCGCCGAGCGCGAGCCGATCCTGTTCGTGCGCCCCTGGAACGACGGCCGGTTCTGGATGGTGGGCACGACCGACACCGAATGGCGCCAAGACGTGAACCGGCCAACGGTCGCCCGCGAGGACATCGACTACCTGTTGCGAAACGTGAACCGCGTGCTCGATCGGCCACTCGAGCGCACCGATCTCGTGGGCGCCTTCGCCGGCCTCCGTCCCCTGGTGGCACGGCGCGCTGACCGGACCAGCCGCCTCAGCCGCGGACACGCGCTCGCCACCCCGATTCCCGGCCTCACGACGATCGCCGGCGGCAAGTACACCACCTACCGGGCGATGGCCCGCGACGCCGTCGACGCCGCGGCGCGTGACCTCCCCGGCCCGTGTCCGCGGTCGGGCACAGACGCGGTCCCGCTGCTCGGGGCGGAGGGCTATCCGGCAGTACGTAACGCACGTGCGCGACTGGCCCGCGAGGCCGGGCTGGAGCCCGCCCGGGTGGACCACCTGCTCGGCCGCTACGGGTCGCTCGTCGACGAGGTGCTCGCGCTGGTGCGCGGCCGACCCGAGCTGGCGCGGCCCATCGCCGGCGCGGAGCACTACCTCAGGGTCGAGGCGTACTACGCCGCGTCGCACGAGGGCGCGCTCCACCTGGACGATGTCCTGGTCCGTCGTCTCCGCGCCTCGATCGAGACGCCGGATGGCGGACTGCGCGCCGCCCGTGACGTCGCCGCGCTGGTCGGCGAGGTGCTGGCCTGGGACGAGGCCACCGTCGCACGCGAGCAGGATGATTACCGCCGCGCGGTGGCGGCCGAGCGCGGGCCGTCGGAGGAAGACGGCGGCGTCCCCCGTGGGGCGTCAGATGGCGTAACCATCCCCCTCTGATAGTTCACAAAATCACTGTGAACTTCGGCCGTCCAGGCTTGACATCCGGCCGCATCCTGGACATTCTTCGGTCCGCACGCTCAGAGGTCCGCAGGCAAAGTGTGGACGCCCAGCGGTGGGAGGAGCCGCAGTCGTGGGTGAGGGTCATTCGCACGTTTCCGACGGAACGCGCCCGGCGGGGGCTCGCCGGCCCCACGCGTTCCGCGGGAGCGCGCCGGTCCGGGGGAGCCGCGGCGCGGTCGTGAGCCCCCTGCCCACCTGGCCCGCCCCCGACCGGGTCCTCCTCGCGAAACGAGCGGCGCGGCGGGGCACGGCAGGGGACGAACGGGCCGGGGACGCGTGGGAGTGGTGATCAGAGGCGAGGGGGCGGTATGAGCGTTGCGGCGGTGAACGAGCGGCTGGCCGCGCTGACCGCGGCGGGCACGAGCGTCTGGCTCGATCAGCTGCGGCGCGGCATGGTCGCGAGCGGCGAGCTCGAGCAGATGGTGCGCGAGGACTCACTACGGGGCGTGACGTCCAATCCCGCGATCTTCGAGAAGGCGATCCTCGGCTCGCCGGACTACGACGACGACCTCCGAAGCCTCGCCGAGGCGGGCCGTAGCGCGCGCGAGGTCTACCGCTACCTCGCGCTGAAGGACGTTCAGATGGCGGCCGACGTGCTGCGGCCCGTGTACGAGGAGACCGACGGACGCGACGGCTACGTGTCGTGGGAGGTGGCCCCGCGCCTCGCGAACGACACCGAAGGCACCTTGGAGCAGGCCCACATGTACTGGGACCTGGTCGAGCGGCCGAATCTGATGATCAAGATCCCCGCGACCGAGGCGGGGCTGCCGGCGATCGAACAGGCGCTGTATCAGGGCCTCAACGTGAACGTGACGCTCCTGTTCGCGGTGTCGGCCTACGAGCGCGTGATGGAGGCGTTCATCCGGGCCATGGAACGGCGCATGGACGACGGTCTGCCGCTCGACCGGCACTCGGTGGCCTCCTTCTTCGTGTCGCGGGTGGACACCGAGGTGGACAAGCGCCTCGAGCAGCGCGGCCGCACCGACCTGCAGGGAATCGCGGGCCTCGCCAACGCCCGCGCGGCGTACCAGGCGTTCAAGCGCGTCTTCCACGGCGAGCGCTTCGCTCGCCTGCGGGAGGCCGGCTGCCCGGTGCAGCGCCCGCTGTGGGCGTCGACCGGGGTCAAGAACCCGCGTTACTCGGAGACGATGTACGTCTTCGGGCTCGCGGCGCCGGACACGGTCAACACCATGCCGCTGCCCACCCTCACCGCGGCGTCGCAGAGCGGCGAGGTGACCGGCGCGACGGCCGACCAGGACCCGACCGCCGACCTCGAGGCGCTGCGTGAGGCCGGCGTCGACATGGACGACGTGACCGACAAGCTCCTGCGCGCCGGCATCGAGGCGTTCATGGTGCCGATGGCGAAGCTCCTGGCCGGTGTCGAGCGCCGCCGCGAGGCCGTCGTCACGGGACGCCCCGAGACGATCGACGCAGACCTCCCGCCGGACCTCGAGCAGCCGGTGGCCGACCGGGTCAAGCAGGCCTCGGACTCGGCGGTCGTACACCGCGTCTGGCATCGCGACGGCACGCTCTGGGGGCCGGCGGGCACGCCCGAGGTGACGAACCGGCTCGGGTGGCTGACGATCGCCGGCAAGATGGCCGAGGACCCCGACCCCATCCTGGGGTTCGCGGGCGAGTGTCGCTCCGCCGGATACACGGACGCCGTCCTGCTGGGGATGGGCGGCTCCAGTCTCGCCGCTGAGGTGTTCCGCCGCTCGCGGGCCCCGGACGGCGAGGCCGAGGGGGCGCTGCGCCTGCAGGTGCTCGACTCGACGCATCCGGCGCAGGTCCGGGCGGTGGAGGAGTCGATCGACCTCGACCGCACCGTGTTCATCGTGGCCTCGAAGTCCGGCGGGACGATCGAGACCCTGTCGCACTTCAAGCACTTCCACGCCCTCCAGCCGCGGGGCGACCACTTCGCGGCGGTGCGCGACCCCGGCACCGCCCTGGCCGAGCTGGCCGAGCGCCACGGCTTCCGGCGGACGTTCGTCAACGACCCCGAGATCGGCGGCCGCTATTCGGCGCTGTCGTACTTCGGGCTGGTGCCCGCCGCGCTCGCGGGCGTGGACATAGAGGCGGTGCTGGGCAGCGCCGAGGTGGCCGCCCAGAACCTCGAGGCGCCGCAGGCCGAGGCGAACTCCGGGCTCTGGCTCGGCTGCGTGCTCGGCGAGCTCGCGCGCCGCGGGCGCGACAAGCTGACCTTCGTCGCCTCGGAGCCGATCGCCTCGTTCGGGCTCTGGGGGGAGCAGCTCGTGGCCGAGAGCACGGGGAAGCAGAGGCGCGGAATCCTGCCGATCGCGGATGAGCCGCTGGGTGAGCCGGCCGCGTACGGCTCGGATCGCGTCTTCCTGTACCTGCGAAACGCCGAGGCGCCCACCGAGGAGCACGAGGCCCACATAGCGGCGCTCGCGGCCGCCGGCCACCCCACCATCACGGTGAACGGCCACGGCTACACCGACCTGGGGCGGCTGTTCCTGCTTCTGGAGTTCGCGACCGCCGTGGCCGGTTGGGCCCTCGAGATCAACCCGTTCGACCAGCCCAACGTGCAGGAGGCGAAGGACAACACCGCCAAGGTGCTGCGTGAGGGCGCCCCCGACGTGGAGGACGTCGATGCCGGCAGGCTGCGCGAGCTCATCGGCGGTTTGTCCCCGCCGGGCTACCTCGCGCTCATGGGCTATCTCCCGTACTCCGAGGCGACCGACGTGGCGGTCGGGCGGCTCCGCGCCGCGGTGCGCGACTCGACCGGCGCGGCCACGACCTTCGGCTACGGCCCCCGGTTCCTGCACTCCACCGGGCAGTTTCACAAGGGCGGACCGGCGACGGGCGTGTTCGTGCAGCTCGTGGACGACGGCAGCGACGACGTGGAGATCCCGGGCGAGGCGTACTCCTTCCGGGGACTGATGGACGCCCAGGCCGACGGCGACCTCCAGACCCTCCAAGCGCACGGCCTGACCGCCGTTCGCGTGCGCGTGCGCGCCGACGACCCGGGCGCGGCCATCGACGAGATCAGGAAACGGCTCGCGTGAGCACGCCCGCCGCCCGCATCGGCGAGCTCCCGCACGCGCTGTCGGACGGCGAGCTCCTGGCCGAGCACCTGGGCGGGCGCGACCCGGCCGTGTTCCTCGACTACGACGGCACGCTCACTCCGATCGTCGACCGGCCGGAGGACGCAGTCATCTCGGAGAGCATGCGCGATGCCGTTCGCGGCCTGGCCGGGCGCTGCACCGTGTGCGTCGTCAGCGGGCGCGACCGCCCGGTCGTCCAGGAGCTCATGGGCGTGGACGACCTGGTGGTTGCGGGCAGCCATGGCTTCGACATCTGGAGTCCGGACGAGGGGACCGTCGAGCACCAGGCGGCCGCCGGCTCGGGCGAGCTCATCGACCGCGTCACGGCCCGGCTGCGGGACGAGGCCGGTTCGATCGAGGGCGCCCTGGTCGAGCCCAAGAAGGCCTCGGTCGCGATCCACTACCGGCTCGTCCCGGAGGAGGACCATGCGCGGATCGCGGAGATCGTGGAGCGCCTGCTCGAGGACCACCCGGATGAGCTGAAGGTGACCCCCGGGAAGATGGTGTACGAGCTGCAGCCGAAGCTCGACTGGGACAAGGGCAAGGCCGTGCTCTACCTGCTGGAGGCGCTGGGGCTCGACCGCGACGACGTGGTCCCGCTCTACGTCGGCGACGACCACACGGACGAGCACGCGTTCCAGGCGCTCCGGGGACGGGGCGTCGGCATCTTCGTCGGGGACGCCGGCGATCGGGAGGCGGCGGAGCGGACCACCGCCGCGCACTTCGCGCTCGACTCGACTCAGGAGGTAGAGCGGTTCCTCGACACGCTCGCACGCTGACCGTCGCCTACCCGGAGGAGGATCGTGGCGCACTCAACGGTTGACACCGCACAGTTCACCCTGGCCTACGACAGCTTCGAGCCCGCCGAGGAGGGGCTGCGTGAGGCTCTGACCTCCACCGGCAACGGCTACTTCTGCACGCGCGGCGCCGCCGAGTGGGAGGACGCCGACGAGGTCCACTACCCGGGCACCTACGCGCACGGCGGCTACAACCGCGAGACGACCATCATGGGAGGCCACCCGGTCCTGAACGAGGACCTGGTCAACCTCCCCAACTGGCTCGTGCTGAAGATGCGCATCGAGGGCGAGGAGGCGATCGGACTCGGGAACATCGAGCTCCTCTCCTACCGCCACGAGCTCGACATCCGCAACGCCGTAGTCATGCGCACCCTGCGCTTCCGGGATCGCGCCGGACGCGAGACGACGCTGGAGAGCCGCCGCTTCACCAGCATGGCGCGGATGCACCAGGCCGGCATCGAGTGGACGATCACCCCGGAGAACTGGTCCGGCCGGATCGAGATCATCAGCGCGATCGACGGTCGGGTCACCAACCGGGGCGTCGCGCGCTACCGGCGGCTGGAGGGCCGGCATCTCGATCCGGTCTCGCCGCGGACGTTCGGGCCCGAGGTCATCGCCCTCAAGGTCATGACCCGGCAGTCGAACCTCTACATCGCTGAGGCCGCGCGCACCCAGGTCTTTCGGGGCGACGAGAAGCTCGACGTCGATCGCGAGCTGTACCAGACCGGCGACTACATCCAGCAGGTGCTCTCGTTCGACGTGACGGAGGGCACCGAGACGCGGGTCGAGAAGATGGTCGCCTTCTACACCTCCCTGGACCGCGCGATCAGCGAGCCGCTGGGCAGCGCAGGCCGCAGCGTCCAGCGGTATCCGACGTTCGGCGCGGCGCTGGAGGGCCATGCCCTGGCCTGGGACGCGCTGTGGCGGACGTGCGACATCCGAGTCCCCGGCCAGGACCGCGTGCAGCTCGTGCTGCGCTTCCACATCTCGCACGTGCTGCAGGTGTGCTCACGCCACACGGTCCACCACGACGCCGGGGTGCCGGCGCGCGGCCTGAACGGCGAGGCGTACCGGGGGCACGTCTTCTGGGACGAGCTCTACATCTATCCGTTCCTCAACTTCCGGCTGCCCGAGATCACGCGCGAACTCTTGATGTATCGCTACCGCCGGCTCGGCGAGGCCCGCGCCGCTGCCATCGACGCCGGCTACCGGGGAGCCATGTACCCGTGGCAGAGCGGAAGCGACGGCAAGGAGGAGACGCAGGTCGTCCACCTGAACCCGCTCTCGGGTCACTGGGAGCCGGACCTCAGCCACAACCAACGCCACGTCAGCGCGGCGATCTTCTACAACATCTGGCACTACTACGAGGCGACCGGGGACGTGGAGTTCCTGCAGGACTACGGCGCCGAGATGATGCTCGAGATCGCCCGCTTCTGGGCCTCGATCGCCACCTTCAACCCGGACCGGGACCGCTTCGAGATCCACGGCGTGATGGGGCCGGACGAGTTCCACGAGAAGTACCACGGCGCGCCGGAGGGCGGGCTGCGCAACAACGCGTACACGAACGTGCTCGTGGCCTGGATCGCCGAGACCGCCGAGCGCGTCCTCGGGTTGCTGTCGGAGAGCCGCCGGGAAGCGTTGACCGCCAAGCTGGGGCTTGGGGAGGACGAGATCGCCTGCTGGCGGAAGATGAGCAGCAAGATGTTCGTCCCCTTCCACGGGGACGGCATCATCAGCCAGTTCGAGGGCTACGAGGACCTCGAGGAGCTCGACTGGGACGCCTACCGGGCGCGGTACGGGAACATCCAGCGCCTGGACCGGATCCTCCGGGCGGAAGGCGACGACCCGGACCGCTACCAGCTGGCCAAGCAGGCCGACACGGTTCTGCTGTTCTTCCTCTTCCCCGAGGACGAGCTGCGCGAGCTGCTCGAGCGGCTCGGCTACGAGTACACCGCCGAGACCGCCCGTAGGAACATCGAGTACTACGACGCCCGCACCTCGCACGGGTCGACGCTGAGCTTCATCGCGCACGCCGCGGTGATGGCGGACATCGATCCGGAGGGGTCGTGGGACCGGTTCATGACCGCGCTGCTTAGCGACGTAGAGGACGTGCAGGGCGGCACGACCAAGGAAGGCATCCACATGGGCGTGATGTCCGGAACGCTCGACCTCATCCAGCGCGCCTACATGGGCAGCGAGATCCGCGACAGCACGCTCTACTTCGCTCCAAAGGAGCGCGAGCGGCTCGATGGCCTGACGATGGCGATGCGTTTCCGCGGCATGCCGCTCGAGGTGACGCTGAACGGGAGCGAGCTGACGGTCGCCGCCCAGAGCGACGCCTTCGACCGTCCCATCAAGGTGGGGGTCGGCGCAGATGTCCAAGAGCTCTCGACCGGCGAGAGCTACACCTTCAGCCTCGACTAGATGGCTGATCCCAAATCCCCGCACCCCTGGATGACCCGCCATAGCGTCGCTGGATCGGCCCCCACGTCCTCGCCGATAGTTCATCCACTATCGGCTTCGTCCGCGGTCGCCGCCCCAGGGAGCGCAGCGACCGGTCGGCGCCGAAGGCGCCGCGCTCTGGCGCGCCCCCAGGAGCACGGGGATTCGAAATCAACCATCTAGAGGAGGAGCAGTGGAGTCAGGTTTTCGCGGTTCGATCTTCGACGTCGACGGGGTGCTGGTCGACTCCCCGCATGAGCGTGCGTGGCGCGACTCGTTTCAGGAAATGATGGACGGCGAGTGGAGCGACATTCGCGACCAGACGTCGTACTCGCCGGAGAAGTTCACGTTCCAGGTCTACCAAGAGGTCATGTCGGGGAAGCCGCGCATGGAGGGCGCACGGGCGGTAATGGACTACTTCGAAGTGCCCGACCCCGAGACGCGCGTTCAGGGCTACGCCGACCGTAAGCAACGGATGGTGGTCGAGCTGATCGAGGCCGGCGAGTTCGAGGCCTACCCGGACGCGCTGCGCTTCGTGCTCGCGGTTCACAACGCCGGCATCCCGGTGGCGGCCGCTTCGTCGTCCAAGAACGCCGGACTGTTCTTGCGGCAGATCCGGCTCGACAAGTTCGCCGAGCAGGAGGGCCTCGAGTACGACTTCATCACCGACGGCCTGAGCCTGCTCGAGTTCTTCGACGTGGACATCTCTGGCCGCGACTTCGAGCGGGGCAAGCCGCACCCGGAGATCTTTCTGACCGGGGCGAAGGAGCTCGACGTGCCGCCGAGCACGTGCTTCGTGGTGGAGGACGCCGTCTCCGGCATACAGGCGGCCAAGGCCGGCGACATGGCCGGGCTCGGGGTGGCCCGGGCCGACGACGCCGATCTCCTCGCCGGGGTGGGCGCCGACCTGGTGGTCACCTCGCTGGACGAGGTGGACATCGACAGCCTTACGGACGGGCGCCTGGCGAAGAAGGATTTCGCCCGCCGAGACGGCTGAGCGGCGCATGGCGAAAACCGGGCCCGAGATCCTGCTCCTGCGGCACAGCGAGACCGAGTGGTCGCTCTCGGGCCAGCACACGGGCGTCACCGACATCCCGCTCACCGACAAGGGCCGGGCGGACGCCGAGCTGATGGGCCGGCGCCTCGCCGGAAGGCGCTTCGCCCTCGTCCTCACGAGCCCCCTGACCCGGGCGCGGGAGACCGCCCGGCTGGCCGGCCTCGGTGCCCAGGCCGAGGTCACCGACGACCTGCGCGAGTTCGACTACGGGGAGTACGAGGGGATCACAACAGCGGAGATCCGCCGCGAGCGGCCGGGATGGGACCTGTGGCGCGACGGGTGCCCCGACGGCGAGACGGCGGCCGAGGTCGGGCGCCGCTGCGACCACGTAATCGAGCGCGTGCTGGGGGTCGACGGCGACGTCGCGCTCGTCGCCCACGGTCACGTGTTGCGCGTTCTGGGCGCGCGGTGGGTCGACCTGCCGGCCGAGGCGGGCGGACTGCTCGGCCTCTCCACCGGGTCACTGTGCACGCTCGGCTTCGAGCGCGAGCGGCACGTGGTGTGGCTCTGGAACGACACCAGCCATATGGCGGCGGGCGCACTCGACGGGGCCGGCGCCGCGGCCGAGAGGGCGCCGGGGCTCGGTCGGGACTAGACGCGCGCTCCCCGCTCGGCCGCCTCGCCCGCCCAGAACCCGCCGGGCGCGAACAGCTCCTCCACGCACTCGTCGAGTATGCCGGTCTCGTTCGCGAGATCCAGGGCGGTGTAGCGGCGGCGGATCATCTGGGCCCGTCGGTAGCTGTCCTTGAACGCCTCCATGCTCAGGCCGATGTCCCCCGGCCCGGTGCGGGCGCCGGCGGCCGCCAGCATCTCTCGCAGCCCCTCGGGCCCTATCAGCTGCTCCTGCACCTTCCGGCGGATCTCGGGCCACCGTTCGCGCAGCAGTGCGAGCCGGTCGGCCAGCTCGTCGGCACCGACGTACTTGGCCCGGGACTCGGCAACCGCGGCCTCGTCGAGCCCCGGGGTGGTGTGCGCGGCGCGCACCCGGCGCTCGACCTCGTCCCACGCCGGCCAGGCGCTCGCTACCCGATCGACGTCGAGGTCGGATAGGTCGCGCTGGAGGATGCGCTGGTAGAGGGCGGCGATCGAGATCGTGCCCACCCCGACCTTGAACCCGTGGGAGAGCGGCGGGTGCTCGTCGTGGCCTAGCCCCTCCATCTCCCAGAGGTGGCTGAACTGGTGCTCTGCACCCGACGCCGGCCGCGACGAGGCGGCGGCCTGCATCGCGAGCCCGGACATGATGAGGCCCTCGATCAGGGCGTCCATCGCCTGGGCGTCGCCGTCGCGCAGCTCGGCCGGCTTTCCGGTGGCCTCGCGTAGCGGCCCCTGGACGAGTGACCAGACCCGGGGATCGATCTTCTCCACCTCCAGGGCGTCGGCGACGATCCAGTCGGCCCCGGCCGTGATCTTGCTGAGCAGGTCGGCGTACCCGGAGGCCGTCATCGGCCCCGGCGCGGCTGTCAGCACGTCGACGTCCGCCACCACCGCCCGGGGCGCGGGGCACGTCATCGTCCGCTTGTAGCCGTCCTTGGTGATCGCCGCGCCGAACGCCGTGTAGCCGTCCATGGACGCGGCGGTGGCGACGCAGAGGTAGGGCCGCTCGCACTCGTGGGCCGCCCGCTTCACGATGTCGTTCAGCGTCCCGGAGCCGATGGCCACGGGGATCGCATCGTGCATGCGGAGGGAGTCGATGAGCGTCTCGATGTTGCGGTAATCCGCGTAGACGGTCGGCTCGCCGGGAAAGACGTAGGGCTCGACGACCGTCCGTCCCCCGGCCGCGAGCTCCTCCGGCACGCCGGTACCTCCCGCCGCGAGCGTGTGCTCGTCCGCCACGATGACCGCCGGCCGGTCCCCGAAGCTGCGCCCGAACACCTCCCCGACCGACCGGAGGGCCCCGGTGCCGATTTCGACCACCTCGGTGTCGGTCGCGTTCGCCAGCGCCGCGCTGATTCGATCCTCAGCCATCCCCTCTCCTCCCCGTCGTGGGCCCTGCAGGACCGGCTAGGCCTCGGCCATGGCGTGAGGCCGGGAGGCCTCCACGTGCTGCACGGTCTTGTGCATCACGTCCTTCATCTGCTGGTACGACTCCTGATAGCGGTCGAGGTAGAACTGGTACTCCTCGTGCCGATCCTCGTCGGGCTCGATGGTGCGCTCAGTGTGCACCATGTTGGCCGCGGCGGCCTGGATGTCGGGATAGATGCCCGCCCCCACGGCGGCCAACATCGCGGACCCGAGGACCGGACCTTCGCTCTCACGGGTGAACGAGATGGGGACGTTGGACACGTCACAGTGCATCTGCATCCACAGATCGCTCTTGGTGGGTCCGCCGGAGACCATGATCTGCTTGGGCTGGAACTCGTGCGCGCGGAACACGCGGAAGATGTCCTCGGTGCCGTAGCAGATGCCCTCGAGAATCGCCCTGAACAGGTGGCCGACGCCGTGGCTCAGCGAGAGTCCGGAGACCAGGCCGCGCGCGTACGGATCCGTGTGCGGCGTGCGGTTGCCCTGGAAGTAGTCCAGCACGATCAGGCCGTCGGAGCCGATCGGCACGTTCTCGGCCATCTCCGTGAGGACGACGTAGGGGTCGACCCCGCGCTTCTCGGCCTCCGCGCGGGCATCGCCGGCCAGGCTGTTCTTGAACCAGGCCACCACGCTCCCGGTCGAGACCTGACCGGCCTCGACCGTGTACTGACCCCGGATCATGGCGTCGGTGTACGAGCCCCAGAACCCCTGGCCGTGGATCGGGTCCGCCGCCTGTCCGATCATGACGTGTGATGACCCGGTGATCAGGGCCAGCGTGCCGGGCTCGACCACCCCGAGTCCGAGCGCCCCGGCGTAGGCGTCGATGGCCCCCTGGGCTACGGGGGTATCGGCCTTGAGGCCGAGCTCATCGGCCACCTCCTTGCGCAGGCCGCCCACCACCTCGCCGGGGTCCATCACGTTCTGCGGGAACTTCTCCAGGAAGTCCTCGATGCCGACGGCTTGGAGGAGGCTCTCGGGGAAGCCACCCTCGTCGCGGTCGTGGAAGTACTTCGCGCTCGCCATGTTGACCGACGCGGCCCACTCGCCCGTCAGCCGGTTGATGAGCCAGTCGCCCGCGTCGCACACGCGCTTCGCGTTCTCCCAGGTTTGCGGCTCGTTCTCCTTCAGCCAGGCGACCTTCGGCAGCCCCCACTCGGCGGAGACGGCACCGTAGCCGCAGTACTTCAAGGCGCGGTCGCCGGTCTCCTGGATCCGCTTGGCCTGCTCCGATGCGCGGACGTCCATCCACATGATCGCGGGCCGCAGGTGCCTGTCGTTGGCGTCCATCGCGAGAACCGTGGCGGAGGTCGCGTCCACGGAGATGCCCGCGATGTCCTCGGGGGACACGCCGCTCTCTTCGAGCGCGCCCTTTGCCGCCTCCACCAGCGACGCCCACCAGGTGTCGGGATCCTGCTCGGCTTGACCCGGGCGCGGGTGCTCGGTGGGGAACTCGACGCTGTGGAAGACGGCCGCCGTCCCCTCCCGGTCGAAGATGCCGACTCGGACCCCTCCGGTCCCGTAGTCGATGCCCATCAGGTACGGAGCCTCAGCCATTCTCGTTCTCCTCCCTCGCTCGGCCCCGAGGCGGCCGGGGCCAAGTCGCTCACTCTTCTCTGGTGCCGAATCCGACCCGGGGCGCGTCGCGCCGGCAGCGGCGCCGACCGGGCACCAGGTCCTCTCCTCGCCTACTGCTCTGTCAAGGGCAGCTCCTCCCTGCACGCACGCTGGCGTGAGCTTGGGTGTTAATTACACCGTCCCCCGGCGGGGTTGTCAAACATTCGCCGATATCTTCGCTGTGACGCTCGTCCGCGACCCGTGGGCACGCCGTTCTGGGCGCTCAGCGGCATTGGAATCACCGATCCGACCGGATTAGCCGACGGTTGAGCGGCGACCACGGGCGCTCGCCGCGCGAGCAAAATCACATACGTACGTGATCTTGTGTGCAGGACGCCTTGAACATTCCGACGAAACCGGACATGATGCACCGCGGAGAGGTGACGATCGCCGGAGGGGGTCCGGCGAGGGGTGGTGTGACGAGCACGAGTCGCTCGAGAAAGGAGGGCCGGCGATGAGTTCCGTCGTCATCCTCGGTTCCGGGATCATGGGATCCGCGCTGGCGGTCCCGCTGTCGGACAACGGCCATGACGTCCGTCTGGTCGGGACGCACCTGGACCGGGACATCATCGACCGCGTCAAGGAGGACGGCGTTCATCCGGGGCTGGGCCTGGAGCTTCCGCGGACGGTCCGCCCGTTCCAGCTCGAGGATGCCGAGGAGGCCTTCGACGGAGCGGAGATCGTCCTCAGCGGGGTCAACTCCTACGGCGTGCGGTGGGCGGGCCAGCAGCTCGCGCGCCTGCTGAGGCCGGACATGATCGGCATCGCGATCGCCAAGGGCCTCGACGCCGACGATGACGGCAACCTCAGCATCCTGCCCGACGTCCTGGTCAGCGAGCTCCCGCAAGAGCTTCGGGACGAGGTCCCCTGGGCGGCCATCGTGGGCCCGTCCATCGCCGGGGAGGTGGCCGCTCGGCGCGACACCTGCGTGGTGTTCGCGGGCCGCGACCAGGCCGAGCTGGACCGCCTGGCCGAGACGTTCCGAACGGACCGGTATCACGTCTGGACGTCGGCCGACATCATCGGCGCCGAGGTCTGCGCCGCGATGAAGAACTGCTACGCGCTCGGGACCGGACTGGCGGAGGGCGTGCTGGCCGCGATGGGCGACGAGGACGCCCGCTACCGGCTGTACAACTACGAGGCCGCCCTGTTCGCCCAGGGCACGATCGAGATGCGGCAGATGGTGGAGCTGCTCGGCGGTGACCCGGAGTCCGCCACCGGACTGCCGGCGCCGGGCGACTGCTACGTGACGAGCCGCGGCGGGCGCAACGTGAAGGTCGGCAAGCTCCTGGGCGAAGGCCTCGGTTTCAAGGAAGCCTCCGCCCGCCTGGGAAACCCGACGCTCGAGGGCGCCTTCGCGATCGAGGTGGTCGGCCGCGCGCTGCCCAAGTTGACCGAGCGCGGGGTAATCGCCGCCGAGGACTTCCCGCTTCTGCGCCACCTCTACGAGGTGGTCGGAGAGGAGAAGCCGCTCGCCATGCCGTGGAGCCGCTTCTTCGGCGGGGAGCCGGTGACGGCGGAGCGCTGAGGGGAGCCGCGGCGCTGCGGCGCCCACCAGAGGGGTAAGGCGCTTTCCATACCCATCTCGGTAGGTAAAGCGCCTTACCCCGACGAGCGCCCTTACCCCGCAGCGGCACGACCGCGGCCGCCGGCCGCGCCGCTCGGGTGCCGCGGCCGTGGGGCCGCGGCGCGGCTCGGGGGCGACCGACAGGGCGGCGGTGCGGCCCGCGCGCGCTAGGGCGCGGCCTTACCCCCGCAGCAGCCCCGGCCCGACCCCAGCCGCCGCGCCCGAAACCGCCGCGGTCACGCCGCAGCGCGGTGGCCGCCGGGCGGGCGGGCCCTTAGAAGCGACGTAGATCGCCCAACATGCCGCGCGGCGGGCCCTCGCGGCCCAGCGCGCTACTCCAACCCCGCCGCCCGGTGCAGCATCTCCACCGGGTGGACGGTGCGGACGCCGGTCGCGTGCTCGATCTGCCAGCGGCAGGTCTCCGAGTCGCAGACCGCGAGGTCGGGCTTGGCCGCGCCGATCTGGCCGAACAGGTTCGCGCCCACCTTCATCGCGATGTCGTACTTCTCGAGCTTGAGGCCGTAGGTGCCGGCGACCCCGCAGCAGGTGGCGTCCATCTCGATCGCTCGCAACTCGGGCACCAGACCCATTAGGTCGAGCGCCGGCTTGCCGATCCCGTGCCCCTGCTGCTGGCAGGGGGCGTGGTAGGTGACGGTGAGGGGCAGCGGCTTGAAGTCGGTCCGCAGCTCGCCGCGGTCGTGGAGGGCGAGCAGGTACTCGCAGATGTCGTACGTGCGCTCGCTGACCACCCGCAGGTCGGGGTCGTCCATCAGCTCGAGGATCTCGCGGGCCTCGCGCTTGAGCATCAGCGTGCAGCTCGTGGAGGTGCCGACGATGTCGACCCCCGCCCGTGCCGCCGGCGCCAGCTTGCCGGCTATGGCGCGGACGTAGCGGCGGGCGGCGTCGAATTGGCCGTTCGACTGCAGCGGCAGGCCGCAGCAGGCCTGGCCGCGCGGAACGTCGACCTGGCAGCCGGAGCTCTCGAGCAGGGCGACGGTCATCTCGCCCAGTCGCGGGTCGTACCAGTTGATGCCGCAGCCGTGGAAGAAGGCCACGCGCCGGGCCCCGGCCGGGGAGCGGTGGCGCTTGGCCCAGCCCTGGAAGGTCCGCCCGGCGAAGCGGGGCACCGGGGCCTTGTGATGGAGTCCGACGAGGCGCTCGGCGAGCAGGCGTACCGGACGGGTGGCCAGCACGCGGTTCGCCAGCGGGGCCACCGGCGTTCCCAGCCGCCCACCCACCGGCGGGCGGGCCAGCACGCGGTCGCGCAGCGAGAACCCGTCGCGCTCCTTCAGGCGCGCGCGCGCCTGCGTGTTGATCTCGGCGATATGCACGCCCTGCGGGCAGACCTGCGTGCAGACACCGCACCCCGAGCAGTAGTCGAGCGAGGCATCGGCCGACGGCTCGTCGGATACGCGAAACCGCTCTGCCTGGGGGCCGACGTACTTCGGTCCGGGAAAGAGCGGCGTGACGTTCGAGACCGGGCAGTACGTCTCGCAGATCGTGCACTTCACGCAGTGGTCGAGCGACCCTCGCATCAGGCCGCCGAGTACGTCGTGCTCTTGGGGCGCAACCGCCATCGTCATGCCTCCGCCGCCGTGCGGGCCGCCGCCCGCCCGACCTCGCTCTCGCTCAGGATCAGCTCCGCCGCCCGGAAGCCGGTGGACAGGCTGAGACCGTCGCCCGACTTCTCCCTCCAGGGTGCCGCGCCGGCCAGCGTCGCGCCGGCCACCAGCACGTTGTCCAGCACGCGATTCCCGTCGGGCCCCACCGGGCGCTGCTCTCGGTCCACCGCCACGCCGGCGCGGGCCAGCGGCTGCTCGTCGAAGTAGCCGGGGCGGAAGCGCTCGGCACCGGCCTCCGGCACCCCCGCCAACGGCAGCCCGAGCGCAGTCTCGCGCGCGCGCCAGTAGGAGTCGAGCTCCAGGCCCCGGGACGCGAAGCCGCCGGTCGCCAGCACGGTCCACGGCGCCCGGTGGACCACCTCGCGCAGCCCGACCCGGGTGCGCAGCCCGGTGACCCGGTCGCCGTCCGTCTCGGCGCCGGTGACGACCGCGTTCAGGATGATTCGCCCGCCGGCGCGCCGGAGGGTGTCGCGGAGGGACGTGAAGAGCCGGATGCCGGGGACCGACGGCGGCAGCGTCGGGACCTCGAACACGGCGCGTCCTAGACGATGCTCGAGCTCGGACCAGACGGTGTGGGGATCGGCCACCCCGAGGATCGCGGGAAAGGCCACGCGTTCGTCGATGGCCAGGCGAGCGCCCACTTGGGCGGCGACGTCGGCGCGAAAGGCGGGATCGTCGAAGGCGCGCGCGAACCCGAGCGGGTTCACGTCCGCGCGGCCCTCGGGCACCAGGTCGAGCTCCACCCCGCGCGCCTCGATTCCCTCGCGCGCGCGGGAAAGGTTGTCGGCGAGGAGCGCCGCATGGAAGTCCTTCAGGGCCCGAAACCCGACGACGCATACGCGGCCTCCGCCGCGCAGGTCGCCGGCGCCCATGGTCTCCGGCACCACGGCCGACGGGCGCAGCGCGCCGACCGCGGTCGGGAGGAGCCGGTTCTCCTCGGGATCCCCCACGTACGCGTAGGGGGCGAGCGGCCCGGCGGCAATGCGCTCCTTGAGCCAGTCGACGGCGGCGGCCACGCCTTCCGCTCCCACCAGGCCGTATGGGTGGTCGCCCGGCAGGGTGTCGAGGGCCTCGAGCGGCCGCTGCACGCGGTCGGCGACACCACCGCCGTCTGCTCCCGAGGAGGAGCTTGAGTAGCCGAGAACGTCGATGGTGCCGGCGCTCAGGTGTGTTGCCCCCACCCCCTTGGCCAGCACCAGCACTCGCGCTCCGGCCTCGCTAAGGCGCACGGCCGAGCTGAGCCCGGCCAGGCCGGTGCCGATGACGATGACGTCGGGAGTCAAGCGGCCGCCGCTTCCTCGCTTGCCCCGGAGCGAGCGGCCTCGCCGTCGGGAAGGTGCTCCACGTCCAGCAGCCCCTGAAAGATCCAGTCGTCGAGACGGGCCTCGCGCAGCTGGTCGCCGTACAGGATCGGCCACATGCCCTTCCATCGCTCCTCGAGGAAGTGGCGTAGCGAGTCGGAGGCCTCGGCGCCGCTCAGCCGATCGACGCCGTGGAGGATGCCCGTCGCCCGATAGATGCAGAAACCGCCCTGGCAGGGCCCCATGCCCAGCCGGAGGCTGCGCCGGATATCGTCGAGGTTCGTCGTCCCGCGGCGCCGAATCGTCGCCTCGAGCTTGCTGCGGCCGATCAGCTCGCACTCGCAGATCAGTTGCTCGTCCTGCAGGTTCTGCTCCCGGCGGCGCAGGCGCGAGCCGAGGCTGTACAGCTCGCCGTCCTCGTTGCCCGGGGGCGACTCCTCCGCCGTGCGGCACGACCGCTCGTCGCCCAGCTGGCGGCACATGGCGTCGACGATGTCCTGGGCCATCAGGCGCAGCGTCGTCAGCTTGCCCCCCGACATGGTGAGCAGCCGCTTGACGCCGTCGCGTTCGCTGTGGTCGACCACCGCGTGCGTGCGGCTGACGTCGCGGGTGTCGGCAGCGGCCGGGCCGGACTTCTCGTCCTGCCACAGCGGCCGCACGCCGGCCCACACCCGGAGGGCGCGCGCCCGGCGAAAGCCCGGCACCAGGCGCTCGCCGTCGTCGAGCATCTGGTCCACCTCGTCCTGCGTCACCGGGATCTCGTCCGGATCGGCCGCCTTGATATCGGTCGTGCCGATCACGCTCACGGTGCGTATCGGCACGAGGATGTCGCCGTCGGCCGGCATCGTGCAGCGATTGATCACGGTGTTCACCAGCCGGTGGTTCATGGCGATCATGATTCCCTTGCCGGGGATCACGCCGATCCCCTCGATGCCCGCCATCTTCACTATCTGAGCGGCCCACGCGCCGGACGCGTTCAGGGTGAAGCCCGCCTCGATGTCGAGCTCCTCACCGGTGAGCTCGTTTCGGACCCGGGCACCCGTCACCGCGTCGCCGTCGCTGTGCAGGTCGAGCACGCGGTGGTAGGTCAGGATGCGCGCCCCGTGGGCCGAGGCCCCGCGAGCCAGCGACCACACCGTCTTCCAGGCGTCGATCCCCGCGTCCGGGACGGTGAACGCCCGCTTGACGCCCGGATTGAGCCGGGGCTCCATACGCAGCGCCTCCGCCACGCTTATCTCCTG
>Ga0081538_10001062_pt1 | contig 29277 bp, 25 predicted proteins | sample TabmetS5T2R1_FD_71022 | JGI IMG/M metagenome (GOLD analysis project Ga0081538, IMG submission 71022) | Tabebuia heterophylla rhizosphere microbial communities from the University of Puerto Rico - S5T2R1 | ecosystem: Host-associated > Plants > Roots > Rhizosphere ...
GGCTAAAGAGTCAGGTAAGATGACCCGTACTGCACCGCGTCAGACGCCCCTAGGAGCGTCTATCCAACAAGCGATGACATGGAGAAAACGCACATGAGTGCTCCAGCAACAGCCAACGGGGTAGAGAGTAAAAACATGCGGTTAATCGGCCACAGCGACCTGGGTGGCTTCGGCAATGGCGGTGAGGGGATGGGGCTACAAAAGACCAAAGATGGACGCCGCATCATGTACATTGCCCACGAATGCGCCCCCATAAACTTCTCAGTCGTGGATGTCACCGATCCGAGCAAACCGCACCTCGTGACGCAGACCAAGCTGCCACACGCTCAGGTGCGGTCGAATTCCCTCGATCTCGTGGGGGACACGCTGGCCGTGGCGTATCAGACCCAGCAGACCGGGCTGCAACCGGCTGGCGTCGAGCTCTTCGACGTCAGCGACCCCGCCAATCCGCGCTCCATCTCTTTCTTCGACCGCTCCGGGCCGCACTCCCAGGGCGCCCACTACGTGGGGTTCATGGATGGCGAATACATGCACATCAGCAGCGGGGCGCCCGATTTTGTCCCCACCAACCCCAAGGATCACCAGTTCTACACCATCGTCGACGTACGTAACCCCAGCAAGCCTGAGGAGGTGGGACGCTGGTGGCTACCTGGCACTCGGCAAGGCGACGACGTGCCCCCGCCAGTGCGGCATAAGAAGCTCGATGCCGGCTTCCGTACGCACAACATCAACGTCTACCCCGAGCGGCCCGACCGCGCCTACGCGGCCTATATCGATGGCGGCATCATCATCCTCGACATCGCCGACAAGGCGCGTCCGAAGATGATCAGCCGACTGGATTATCATCCCCCGCTGACCGGCTTCACCCACACGGTACTGCCTCTGTTCTCACGCGAGTTGTTGATCGTCACCGATGAGGCAACGCGTCCCAAAGGGGAAGATTGGCCGAAGCTCACCTGGGTGGTGGATGCCAGCGAAGAGACCAATCCAGTTATCATTGGCTCCCTGCCGCTACCCCCGATTGAAAAATTCGCCCAACGCACGGCCCGTTTCGGGGCCCACAACATCCACGAAAACTACCCGGCGGAAACCTCGTTCCGCTCCGATGATCTTATCTTTGGCGCCTTCTTCAGCATGGGCATACGGGTCCATGACGTCTCGAAGAACCCCTTCCATCCCGAGGAGGTGGGCTACTATATCCCACCGACCCCGCCCGGGTCACGGCTGGACGCCATTCAGATGAACGATGTGTACGTCGATGAGAATCGGCTGATCTACGCCATCGACCGCATTAGTGGAGGGGTCTATATCCTGGAGCTAACAGTCTAGCACCAGGAGATGCTGCCATGAGTCCTGCGAGTCAGCACAGCACAACTTCTTATGGCACAACGTATAAGGCTTGGAAATATGCAGCGTAAGATGTTAAGCTTGTGCCATGGATATTGCTCGCAGGACTGGCAGGGCTGACACCCTGCAGTCTATGTCGAACGTGCGGATCGCTTGCCTGGAAGTATACGTCGTGTCGGAGGCCTCAGTCCTAAGCCAACCCATTGCAGCATTCCTTGCCAGGCTCACTACCGACCCCTCGTTAGGAAGCCTCGTCCGCCAGCAGTGTACCCTGTTGCCTGGGATGTTGCCTGACCAGGAATTGCCGGCATCCTTGCCTCCCTGGCTCACCACTGTGGCTGCTATCCAGGGCATTACACGCCTGACAGGTTCCCAGCGGCAGGCTCTCAACCTCCTGCACCAGGGACGCCATGTCTGCCTGATGGCTCCCACTGGGGCGGGACGTGGGGTGGTACGCCTCCTGGCGATGTATCAGTCGTTGGCAGTGGAGCAACGTGGCCACGCTCTGTACATCTTTCTTTCCAAGCCACGTGCACTCGCCCAAAACAGTGCCTTTGCTACCTGGAACGCGGCGCTGGCGCCGGAACATCGTCTGAGCGTGGCCATGTACGATGGCGATACCCCTGGCACAGAACGCCGTGCTATCAAGCAAGCGTTGCCGCGTCTCGTATTGACCACGCCTGAGATGCTCCATATGGGTATCCTGGCATATCATGGGGGATGGCGCGCCTTTTTTCAGGAGCTGCGCTACGTGGTGCTAGCTGACGTGCAACTGGCAGTAGGAGCCTTCGGAGCGCACCTGGCACATCTGCTTCGCCGTCTCCACCGTCTGGCACATCACTATGGTGCACAACCGCAGTATCTGCTGACCTCAGCTCCTCTCGCCAATATGGAGGAGGTCGCCCATACTCTGACAGCTCAGGTGTGCACGGTCGTCACGGGCGAGGCACGTGGGACTCAGCCCCAGAGTCGGCTGTTACTCGAGAGCAAGGACGATCCCGTGAGCCTCTGCCGTACGCTGATGGCACGCCATCAGGAGGTTAGTATAGAGCCCCTCGTCCTCGCGCCAGGCCGTCTGGTGCCGCAACTACGCGATGTGGGGATTGCCCAGGTGTTCCCTCACCATACACCGGTCGCTGCCATGCGTGTCAGTACATATCAGAGCCTCATCTGCCTTGGCCTCCCAGCTTCCCTCGCCTGGTTGCACGACACCCTTGCCTGGTTGGCGAGTGGCGCTCGGCCCAGCCTGAGCCTCTTCGTACTCCATGGCCAGACACCGTTAGAATGTTTTGTCTTGCGTTATCCTGCGGTATATGAAGCTCCCTGGCTGCAGCACCTGGCGCTCTATCCCAGCAATCCGCCTCTGGCACGCTATCATCTCCACTGTGCTGCTGCGGAACTCGGCCTAGCTGCAGGGGAGCGTTATGGCGGCATCCACAGTGTTGGTGAGCTGATTCACCAATTAGCTGAGACGCAGGCAATTACGCGCCATACAACCTCCGGGACATGGGTCGCTAAGGAGCGTGGACCACACCGCCGCACGTCTCTACGTACCTATGAGCCTGCGGTGACGGTGGTGCATGCCCTCGACGGGCGTCCCCTGAGCCGATGGGCTCCAGAACGGGCTTTCCATAACGGTTTTGAAGGAGCTGTCTATACTGACGAGCATGGCACATGGCGTGTGGAGCGTGTCATCGCGGAGCGCCGCCGCGTCCTCGTGCACCCGGTTCAGGCTGACTATGTGACGCGCGGGAGGGTCCGCACGACGGTGACGGAGCGGAGCATCGCCGCTTCTGTCGCGCGTGACGCCTGGCGTCTCACGTATGGCCCCTGTGTCTATACCGAAACATTGGCAGCCTACGAGCGTCTTGATCCACGTACAGGTGTATGTCGCAGCGTGCACATCCTGCCACAACGCCAGCGTCAGTTTGTGACGCAGGGCATGTGGCTGAGTGGGACAAAAGCGCTTGAGCCTGAGCCATACTCGGAGTACGTGGCGTGGCATACCCTGGTACATGCCGTGCTCGCTGGGCTGCCGCTGCTGCTCTTGAGCAACGCCAATACCTTGAGAGCGGGGGTCTATGAAGGCGCTGCCGGTGTGGAAGCGGTGTTCAGTGATGCTCAGGCTGGCGGCAACGGCACCTGTGCATTTTTCTACCAGGCCCATGAGCGCCTCCTCCGGGTTGCCCTGCAAATCCTCCTCAACTGTGACTGTACCCACGGTTGCAGCCGGTGCGTGACCATGCAGCGGTGTGATACCTGTGAGAGTGAGAGTAACTTGCAGCGCCAGGCGGGCATTCACATCCTCCAAAGGCTGCTGGCTGAGGCGGTCCCCATCCTTGCCAGCGTGGCTGAAGACGCCGCACCTCAGCACATCCAGACGGCACGCCAGGTCTATCTTGTGCTGAGCACGCAGAAAAGCGCTGCGGACGTCGGGGGATGGCAGCATAAACACCTCCTTGGCCTCGGCGTGGCAGTGACGTATGACACACGAGAGGGACGGTATAACGTGTACACGGCGGAGACTGTTGCCGCTTTGCTCGCCAGTTTGCGTGAGGCGGACCTGGTGATTGGCTTCAACACGCGTGATTTTGACTATCAGGTGCTGCAACCCTACACTGAGGTCCCTCTGGCGACGCTGCCAACCCTGGCCGTGCTCGATGAGGTGCAACACACGCTCGGTTTTCGTCTCAGCCTCAGACATCTCGTCAAAGAAACGTTGGGTATTGAGCGACCCGATGACAGTCTCCGCACGCTGCAGTGGTATCAGGAAGGGGAGAGGGAGCGCATTGTGCAGCAGTGCCGTCGTGATCTGGAACTCCTCCGTGAACTCGTACGCTACGGGACTGACACTGGGACAGTCTTTTATCGTGATCAAGGCGGTGTACGTACCGCTGTACCGGTACACTGGCAACGGTTCAATCACTATGGATAATCAGGATAATCAACAATTTAGCGCTATCTTCCGGGATATCGCCAGTCTGCTCGAGTTGCAGGGGGATGACCCGTATCGCATCCGTGCCTACCGGCGTGCGGCACAGACTCTCGCGTCGCTGAACGAACCGCTGCGCACTATCGCACGTCGCGGTACCCTCGAGACGTTACCTGGCATTGGGAAGACGCTGTCCAGAGAAATTCAGGAACTCCTTGAGACGGGGCGTCTGCGCTATTATGAGTATCTCATCACGACCGTACCGGAAGGTATCCTAGCGCTCTTACGCCTGCGCAGTCTCTCGACCGAGCAGGTGCGGACCCTGTGGCGGACTCATGATATTATGTCCATGAAACAACTGGCGCAGGCTTTCTACGCCGAGCGCCTGCCGTTTGAGGCTGCAACATTAGGGATGCTTGGCCAGGAAATTGCTGCCTGGGAACGCGAACAACATCGCATGCTTCTCGGGGTCGCTCTACCACGGGCCGACATCCTTCTCGAGCGGTTGGCCAGTCTGCCTCTGATCGAACAGGTGAGTCTGGCAGGGAGTCTGCGCCGTGGCGCTGCCATGGTGGGCGATATTAACATAGTCATCGCCTCGCCTGATCCACCGCGCCTGATGCACCTCTGCAATCAGCAGCCAGAAATCCGCCAGGTGCTCGAAACAGGGCCAACGTCTACGGTCGTCGTCACCTCCGAAGGGTTGCGGGTGTCGCTTATCGCTGTCCTCCCTCCGCAATTTGCCAGCGCCCTGCATTATTACACGGGCTCGACTGCCCACCTCACCGCACTGCGCCGTCTCGCTCACCGCCAGGGGCTGGACTTGACCCAGTATGGCGTGATGCAACGCGAGCGTGGCCAATATCTCACTATAGATACGGAAGAGGACATCTATACGCACCTAGGTCTGCCCTGGATTGCGCCTGAACTCCGTGAGGATAGTGGCGAAATCGAGGTGGCGGAGGCCGGCCGCCTCCCAGCCCTGGTGACGCTGGAGGACATCCGCGGCGACTTGCATGTACAGAGCGATTGGGGGAACGGGGCGCATAGTCTGGAAGCCATTGCCCAGATGGGCCAGCGCCTGGGGTATCAATACGTGGCGATTTGTGACTACGCCACCACGGCTACCACTGACCGGGGCCTGACGCCGGCGAAGCTGACGGAACAGATGGCCGCTATTCGGCGTTTGAATACGACCTTGCCAGAGACCTTTCGCTTGCTGACCGGTATTGAACTCGAAATTGCTGCGGACGGTGAAGTGGACTTTGACACCGGCCTCTTACAGGAGCTGGATGTCGTAATCGCCGCAGCGCATACCGGGCTCAAGGAACCGCGCAATAAGCTCACCAGGCGTCTCTGTAAGGCTATGGAACACCCGTTAGTCGATATCCTGGCTCATCCCACAGGTCGTATGTTGGGACGCGAGATGCTGCCGTCCATTGCCATGGAAGCAGTGCTGGAAACGGCGGTGGAAACTGGAACGTATCTCGAGATGAACAGCCACGTGTTGCGCCTCGATCTCCCAGATACCTACGCACGGCAGGCGCGGGACTTGGGGGTCACGCTAGCCTTGGGTTCTGAAGCCCAGCATATTCAAGAGATGCGTACTATGCGTCTGGGTGTGCTCACCGCCCGCCGAGGCTGGCTTGCACCGGACCAACTACTCAACACCCTCCCCTATCATGGATTGCTACGGCGTTTGCACGATTGGGGCGTGTCGAATGTCACGTGAGCAGGGCACATTATATCTCGGCACGAGTGGCTGGGCGCATCGCGATTGGGTGGGCGTTTTGTATGCGCACGACCTGTCACCACCAGACTATCTCCCGACCTATGCCCAACAGTTCAATACTGTAGAAATTGAACATACCTTGTTTGAGATGCCCACCAGGCAGACGGTGCAGTCCTGGCAGCGCCGTACGCCAGAGGGATTTGTCTTTAGCCCATGCCTGCCGCGGCGCATTACCCACCAACAACGCTTGCGCGACGCTCAGAGCCTTCTGGAGGATTTTATAGAGACCATAAGCGAGTTGCACGACAAATTAGGTCCTATCCTCGTGCAATTGCCAGAGGATTTTCGCAGTATTGAGCAAGAGTCACTGGAGGTATTTTTAGCTACTCTCCCGCAGCAGGTACAATTCGCCATGGAATTTCGCCACGGCAGCTGGGTGAAAGACACGACTTTTAGCTTACTGGAGCAACACCAGGTGGCCTGGGTGATCGTTGATGCCCCCTTTCTGCCGTGTGTGCCTCGTGTCACCGCGGGCTTCGCCTACGTCCGCTGGCATGGACGCCCTGGGTATCAGACGCGGCGCCAGATGGATCCGGTAGCGGCATTGCGTCGCTGGGTGCCAATTCTGCACCAACTTGGACGTCAAGCACAGTGTGTCTATGGCTACGTCCACAACCAGTTCTCGGGCTATGCGCCCCGTGACTGTCAGACATTACTGGAACTCTTAGGCTATGGATGACCATAGCGCTACGTGCTATCTTTGGCAGTGAGAAAGGAGGCAGAGAATGGATATAGCAAAGCTACAACCGGGGCTCAGTGCTGAAATTACCACGGTGGTCGATGATAGTCTGGTAGTGAAACACATGGGTGGCGACGGGGTCCTGTCGACACCTTCCATGATTAGCCTCATGGAGCGGGCTGGTATTCAAGCTGTGCAGCCGATCTTACCGGCGGACTACACGACGGTTGGCTTTGAAGTGCACGTCAAGCACTTCGCGCCTACCCCTAAGGGCAAAAAAGTGACGGTGCGGGCCGAACTGCTTGAAGTCGATGGCCGTAAGTTGCGCTTTAAGGTGGAAGCGCATGACGAAGACAAAAAGGTCGGTGAGGGGACACACCGACGCGCCGTAGTGCAAATCCAACCCGGCAGATAATGGACAGCGGTATGGAGGAGTATATCAGACAGGCATTACAGGCCTATCCACGCCGTGAGTTATCAGCCCCGGGGCGTCGCCTGGCAGCGGTCCTCGTACCATTGTACCAGCACAACGGCGACTACGGCGTGATCTTTACCCAGCGCTCCGACACCGTGTATCACCATCGTGGACAGATTTCCTTCCCTGGGGGAGGGCATGAAATGCATGATGCGTCCTTGCAGCACACTGCCCTGCGGGAGAGTGCGGAGGAGATTGGTCTGCAGCCGGCCCATGTGCAAGTGCTCGGCCAGTTGGACGATCTCCTGACCACGGGCAGTAATTACCTGGTGCGCCCCTTTGTCGGGACGCTTCCCTATCCCTACCCCTTTATCCTCGACTACCGCGAGACCGCATCGATCATCGAGGTACCACTCACCTGGCTACGGCGACACAACCCTCCGAGCCAGGAACACCGCCATCATGCAGGACGCCTGGTCCAGAGCTTCTTTTTTGACTACAACGGGCACGTCATTTGGGGTGCTACGGCCAAGATCGTCAAACAGTTTCTTGACCTGCTCGGTCCACTCCCAGAATAACATACGCAAGCCCCAGCGGCACAGGCGACTGGGGCCGTCTCGTACGCGCGCCGTCGTTAACGTTTGGCCACTTTTGCTGCCTGGAGACCTTTCGGCCCTTGGGTGACCTCGAATTCGACTTCTTGCCCTTCGTCGAGAGACTTAAATCCCTCGCCTTCAATGACCGAAAAGTGCACGAAGACGTCTTCCCCACCCGGCTGTTCGATGAAACCGTAGCCCTTCCGATCGTTAAACCACTTGACCTTCCCTAACGCCATGTCCCTCCTCCTTCATAACCGGGCGTCGACTATGCGTATGTCTTCGCCCACTCCGGATCATCGTAGCATCGCGAGCGAGTGGCAGACGACATCCCTACTGGTGCCAAAAGAAAGCCGCGAAAGCGACGGCGCTGGCCTTCGCTGGCCATGCGGCGACACCTTAACAAACGCCGTCCCCACGTCTAATTGACTTTGTACCAGAGAGACAGACTGCGGTCAAGAAAAATCTTATCTTTTTTTCCCTGGCGTTGGGACTTTCTTTACCCCTGCACCACAAATTGTTGGATTAAATCTGGCAGATGATGCGAAAATGTTGATTTGGCGACGACCCGATCTGCCCCAGCCTGCAATGCCTGCTGCTGTATCTCGACTGCCACATGCGCTCCAAACGCTAAAATAGCAATGGGCGCTCCACTGTCTGTAGCCCGGATGGCGCTGATCACGGCGACCGCATCATCCGTCCGTAAGGTCAAGTCTACGATCACCAGCACTGGCGTCACCGCCGCTTTGATATATGCCTGTAGAGCGGCACGCTGCGTCAGCACCTGTGCGGTCAGTCCGAGATGCTGGAGCGTAGTCTGAATCTTCGTCAGAAAAAACAGATCGTCTACGACAACCAGGACCCTTGGCTGTTCCATGATGTATCTCCTCTTGACAATGAGTCCCTACCGTTGTGAAAGATATGGCCTATTTGCATACTGTTTATGGGGATCACGTGCGTGGTGTTCGCGAGGGCGTCCTGCTATACTCCACCGCATGTGCGCCACGTTTTTGCCATTGGACGGAAGAAAGGTCCGATCATGCCACCGCACGCCCCGGTCTTAGGCCAGCGTTATGTGCGTTTTACTGATCATCTGCGCCGCATGTTTGGCTGCCGCGTCCACAAAGTTTCCATCGACGCTGGTTTTACCTGCCCGAACCGGGATGGCACCGTGGCCGTAGGCGGCTGTATCTACTGTAACAATGCTAGCTTCAGTCCAGGCAATCGGCGGCTGTCTGTCACCGCGCAACTCGAGCAAGGCAAGCGCTTTTTGCGGCAACGTTATGGAGCGCAAAAATTCATTGCTTACTTTCAAGCCTACACCAATACCTATGGTGACGTACAGGTACTCCAGAGCCTCTACGACGAAGCGCTGGCCTGTGAGGACATCGTCGGTCTGGCCATTGGCACACGCCCCGACTGTGTGCCTGAGGCGGTGCTGGATCTCTTAGCAGACTATGCCGCACGCACATATCTGTGGCTCGAATTAGGGTTAGAATCCGGGTACGATCAGACGCTCACCTTGCTGAACCGCGGCCATACCGTGGCGGCCTTTGATGACGCAGTACGGCGGGCGCAACAACACCATCTGCGGCTCTGTACCCATGTTATTCTCGGACTCCCTGGGGAATCACCGGCCGACATGCTGGCGACCGTACGTTATCTTGCCGCCCTCCGCCTCGACGCCATCAAGCTGCACCACCTGCACGTCGTGCGTCACACCGTGCTCGAAAAGCTGTATCATCAGGGGAAAGTGCCTCTCCTCAGCCTGGAGGACTATGCCCCACTGGTGGTCGATTGCCTGGAGGTCCTGCCTCCAGAGATGATCATCATGCGCCTGATGGGTGACGCCCCGCGGACCACGCTCGTGGCACCGACCTGGTCGCTGGACAAGCGCGCAGCATTACAGCATATCGAACAGGAGTTGGAGCGCCGTGATACCTATCAGGGTCGGCGGTATAGCGTCGCCGGCATCAATGCCTACTAGGGCTGTACGAGGCCCAGGAGCGGCTCGACGCCTACAATCTGCCAGTCCCAGGCCTCGCGCTGCAGCAGAAAGCGCAAGCCATGTTTCCAGAAGAGGTGAAATTTTTCAAGTACGACCGCCTCACGGTCTCCCTGCATCTCAGTCCGCACGAAGCTGCGGTAAGGCGTGAACGCTGGCGCGGTTGCAGTGGCCGCCACCCGTAGGCGCATCTGCTCGCGAAACGCACCGCGGGTGAGCCGTTCCATGCTGGTGACATTGCCCTGGTACAACGCACTATAGTAACTCTGCACTGCACGAGTTGGGGTGGACAGATCAAAAAACGGTTGTTCGGCATCCAAAGCAAAGCGGGTCCAATGGCGGTGCACGGTTTGCTGCAGCACGAGATCGGCAATCTGCCCCAGATACGGCACCAATGCCGCCCCGCCAAGGGTGCTGGCCATGATGACCAGCCAGATAGTCCCCAATACACGTAGAAACCTGAGACGGGCATCAGGCTGCGGAACATTGGGCTCCTGGCTCATCTCCCTCAATCCCACTCTGCAGTAGCGCAACCATACCGCAGACATTGGCGTCTAGCGCAGGCGATCTTGCAGGTCACGTGTGTACTCCTGGGCTCGAAGGCGCCAGATCTCTTCATCCGGCAGGTTCTGCGCGGCCTCGATATACTGGTCCCACACCCGCACGCCTTCTGCTGAGCCCATCCGTTGATACACCATACCCAGGTTATACAGCGCTGCAGTATAGCCAGGACGCTGCTGTATGGCCGTTTTATAAGCATTGATGGCGCAATCAAGTTCATAGTAGTTCAACGAGCCATCGGCCTCGAGACCACGTAGGGCATGCGCATTGCCGCGGTTGAAGTGGGCCTCTGGGTATGTCGCACGGCACTCAAGGGCGCGATCGAAGGCTCGGATGGCTTCCTGATAGCGCTCCTGACGCAGCAAAACAGTGCCCCGAGTATAGTGCGCCTCTGCCCAATCTGAGGCGTGGTCCACGACCTTGTCGAGGCACTCCAGGGCGGCTTTCGGGTCATCCTGGCGCGCCAAGAGGCTCCCCAGATTGCACAGGGCGAGGACGTCGTCAGGGTCCAGGGCGAGGGCCTGACGACACTGCTGCACAGCCTCGTCTAGCCGTCCTTGCTTTCCGTAGACAATCCCCATGCAGGTATGCACGGCAGCCGGAGCGTCTTCAGCCTGGAGCAGAGGACTCCCCATCTGCTCGGCTTCGTGCCAACGCCGGGCCACAACGAGTTCGTGGAGCAGCGCCAGGCGGGCCGCAGTATCTGCTGGATCGGCCTGCACAGCCTGGTGCAAGCGTGCCAGTTCTGTGTCGTCCATGCCTTCCCCTTCACGAACTCACATGTGCTATGACACCGTGAGCCCTCAGCCCTAGATACGCAACCGGGCTCGCAGAGGTTTTAACGCCCTGCGCATATGCCAGCGCCAGGTGCGCCAGCACCCATACAGGTGCACAAGCCACAACAGCCACGTGGCTGAAAAACGCCCGCCGCTGTAGAGTGCACACAACTGTGGCAGCCGTTCCCACCACCCCATGCGGGCCAGGTCTATGGCTCGCAGCACCATAGGCATATATGGCATACGACGCGCCCGGTTGAGGTCCACGAGGGACACCTGCCGGTTGCCCGGTGCGCCTGTCAACAACAGATTGGAGGTTACCATATCCCGATGCCACAGGCCGCTGTCATGCATACGGCGCAGGTAAGCCGCTACCGAACGCACCACCTCCTCCAGGCCAGCAGGACCATCAGGCAAGGTCGAGCAGTACTCCTGGAGCGTGATCACATCTGTCAGGGCTGCTGTGACATAGACATTGTACTGCACAAAGCCCCAACGCCGTTCTTCAAGCACGCCCAGGGGTATGGGGGTACACAAACCGTGCACCAGGAGATGGCAGGCGGTGTGGTAGGCTTTCATCGCCCGTGAACGCTTGAGAGGGCTCGACAGGTAATGCTGGACACCGCGCCAGCCAAAACGCTTCACGACTACGCACGTCCATGGCAGGCCCACCTCCGGTGGCAGACGGACTTCACGTACAACATTGGGACGTTCCCGATACACACGCAAGTCAGGATCATCTGGCAGAGGCTCGCGCCGCAGCATTGACTGGAAAAATAGCACGAGTTGCGGATGCCCGAAGCCACGCACACGTCCATACTGGAACGGTTGTGGGATGTATGGCAGTGGAGGCGGCAAGGATGGGGCCAATGTTCATACTCCAGAGGGCTCAGAGCGGATCGCGCCACAAGATCAGGGCATCTTCTGTGGGTCGCACGTAGTATTTCGGGCGTGTGCCCACCGGGGCGAAGTGCAGACTATAATAGAGCTGTTGCGCTGGGGTATTGGAGACACGCACCTCAAGGGTCGCCCGAGTGCACCCTGCGGCACGCGCCTCATCCATGGCCTGGAACATCATTTGCCTGGCGATGCCACGCTGCCGCCAGGCTGGCGCCACTGCGAGCAGAATCACATGCATTTCGTCTAAGACGACCCGGTACCCCACATAGCCCACAATAGGGCCGGCGGCCCCAACGCGGGCCACTCGCATATGCGACGTGTGCTTATTCCGGAGTTCAGAAGAAAACATAGCCTCAGTCCAGGGCATGGTAAAAGACTGCTGTTCGATGGCGAGCACCGCTGCAATATCCTCTGGCTGCATAGGTGCCAACTGGACTTCGACGCGTTTGGGCCTCGCACTCCGTTTCACACCAGACTCCTGCTGGGAAAACGTTCGAGCCTCCAACTGCTGGTATCGAGGATGTAATACTCGTCCTTCAGTTGGTTCAGGGAGTAGATCGTGCTGGTCGCGGTATGCGCTTCTCGGAAGAAATGGGCATGACCACACAGCATGAGGCGGGGCTGGACTACATCCAGAATCGCCCGAATGGCCGGAACCCCGTGATCCGGCTCCCGACCATAGCCCAACCCGGCGGGGCAGCCATGCGCGAGGAACACGTCAATGTGGCGCAGAGTGAGACACTTTTCCACGTCAGCACGCCCAAAGAAGGCCAGGCTTTCGAGAGGACGCTCCGTCTGGGGGTCGAGGTCGTAGTAAAGGTCATCAAACGCCCCATTGAGCCCGGCAATGCGGACGTGTTCGGTGCCGTGCGAGAGCGTGAGGACTTCGCCAGTCTTGACGTGATGGAAGTGCTGCAGTGGGCGCTCGCCGGTCTCTACCTGTCGCACCACATCTGGCCAATCATTGTTGCCATAAATCCAGTGCACCGGCCGGGCAAACGAACGGTAATGACACATGTCACCGACTTGCAGAAAGGCATCCACCGCCAGCGTTGCCGTTAAGTTGACGGCAAAGTCAATACACATCCTGTCACTGCCCGGCAGATATCCATGAATATCCCCAAGAATTCCCAGCCGCATCTCGTCCCTTCTCCCTGTCTCCACGGCAACATGCCTCCCAGGACACCACCTGTTGCCGCTCTTGACATTTACCCCCCCTGTGTGGCACAATGCCTTGATACTTAATGTCAATAAATCTTTGACTTGCAAGGCATATCGCCCTTATCAAGGGCATCGTTTCATAACCTGGCGTCGCTTACCTCCTGAGCAAGCCTGCGCCCCAGCCGTGAGACACCGTAGCCCAACGTCAGGAGCTCTGGATGGCACCACACCATAATACCGAGGAAATAGCTGCACAGCAACAACGCTGGCAGACAGAGGTCGTCGAACCAGTGCTGGCACGTACTCCTGAGCGCCAGGCGGACTTCACGACGTCATCGGGGCTCACCCTCAAACGGCTATATACGCCACTCGACAGCCCGGATGCTGAGTATTTGGAGCAGAGTAATTTCCCTGGGCAGTTCCCCTTCACGCGTGGTGTGCATCCTACGATGTTTCGAGGGCGTCTGTGGACGATGCGGCAGTATGCCGGTTTTGGCACTGCGGAGGTCTCGAATCAGCGCTACAAATTTCTCCTGGAGCATGGCCAGAAAGGTTTAAGTGTGGCCTTTGATCTGCCAACCCAGATGGGGTATGACTCGGATCATCCTATGGCGGCAGGCGAGGTCGGCAAAGTTGGGGTTGCCATCGCTTCTCTCCAGGATATGGAGACCCTGTTCAAAGACATTCCTCTGGATCAGGTGAGCACCTCCATGACGATCAATGCCACGGCCGCGACGCTCTTGGCGCTGTATATCGCAGTAGCGAAGAAACAAGGGGTGGTGCCAGCCCAGCTCACGGGCACGATCCAGAACGATATTTTGAAAGAGTACATGGCGCGCGGCACGTATATTTATCCTCCGAAACCGTCGATGCGCCTGATCACTGACGTCTTTGCCTATGCTGCTAAGGAGATGCCGCGCTGGAATACGATCAGTATCAGCGGCTATCACATCCGCGAAGCTGGCTCGACGGCGGTGCAAGAGGTGGCTTTCACGTTGGCAGATGGCATCGCGTACGTCGAGTCGGCGCTTGAAGCGGGGTTGGACGTCAACGAGTTTGGCACACAGCTGTCGTTTTTCTTCAATGTGCACAACCATTTTTTGGAGGAAATCGCTAAATTCCGGGCGGCGCGTCGGTTGTGGGCCCGGATTATGCGTGAGCGCTTCCAAGCGACGGCCCCACGGGCGCAGATGCTGCGCTTTCATGCGCAAACGGCGGGGAGCACGTTGACGGCACAGCAACCGGATAATAACATCGTGCGGGTGGCACTGCAGGCCATGGCTGCAGTCCTTGGTGGTGCCCAATCGCTGCATACAAATTCCCGAGATGAAGCTTTGGCCTTACCTACCGAAGAATCCGTCCAAATCGCACTGCGTACACAGCAAATCATCGCCCACGAGACCGGGGTAGCCAAAAGTGTGGACCCGGTCGGTGGCGCCTATGCTATTGAGGCCTTGACGAAAGCCATTGAGGAGCGCGCCCAGGCGTATCTCGACCAGATCGACGCCATGGGTGGTGCGGTCAGGGCCATTGAACTCGGCTTTCCCCAGCGCGAAATTCAGCAGAGTGCCTATCAGTATCAGCAAGAAATTGAAGCGCGTTCTCGCATCGTCGTGGGCATGAATGCGTATACACTCGAGGACGAGCCAGTGCCACCTCTGTTGCGTATCAATCCTGACCTCGAGCAGCAGCAAGTGGCCCGTGTGCAGGCGCTGCGGGCGCAGCGGAACCATGCGCAGGTCAAGACTGTGCTGCAGGGTCTGGAGTATGCCGCACGCGGTAGTGAGAATCTCATGCCGCTACTCATTGAGGCGGTAGAATGTTATGCCACACTCGGAGAGATTGCCGATACTCTGCGTGCGGTGTTCGGCGAACATCAAGAACAGATTGTCCTGACGGGGACATAAGCGCTTATGCCTCGCAAGGGGAGCCAACGTCATGAAATGCCCAAAGTGTAATTACGTCAGCCATGATTACCTTGATGCCTGTCGCAAGTGCGGTATTGATCTGGTGACTTTCAAGCATGATATTGGGCTATTGGTTCTCCAACCTGGCGTGCTTGACCTGAGTCTCGTGCTGGGTGGGGCCGGAGCTGACGACCTCTTCGAGAGCGTCGAAGAGCGGGCCACTATGCATGCCAGTGACGACGACGATTTCGATATTAGCCTTGATGATTACACTGAACATCCGGCCATGCGGCGTGCCCCAGCAGGGGCCCCACGCTCTGGGCGACCGGAGACTGAGACGGATCTCGCTGGCATGGACCACTTGACGCTGGAACTCGACGCCTCGGAGCTTCCACCCGAAATGACGGCCCGCCTCCGAGCGGCGCAGGTGATTTCTGATGCACCTCCAACAACTCCTACGCAGCCACCAGCAGAGCCGGGGGCGATCACTCTACCTGGACACGTCACCCTCGAAATAGAGCCTGAAAATATTTCGAGTGATCTCCCGACTGCTATACTCCAGAATATCGTGCCATCCGAACCCCCACCACCCCAGGATGCGCCAGCATCACTAGAAACACAGGATGTCTCCTCTTTGCAGCTTGAGGCGAGTCACATTGACTTGGCGCACCTCGCAGCTGCCGATACTCCTGAGGTCAAGAGTATCGACGAGGCGGAGGCCGAGAGCGTTGATGAAGCTGTCAGCGTGGCAGACTTCTCGGGGAATCTAGCGTCATTGCCACTCCAGGATGTCGTGCTCGCTGAAGATACCCCGATAGCATCAGTGGAGTCCGCACCCGAGGTCATCGATCCCACCCTGCCAACCATCGAGTTGCCCGATACGACGATGGCGTCTGCCCAAATCGATGCCGCAAGGTCCTCTGCCCCGGAAGAGACCGAGGAGGCTACGAGCCTGGTCCGCGATAGCATTGAGCTCTCCGTGGATGATGCCGTATTATCTATAGCATCCGATGAGCCGTCGGTCAGCGAATGGACGCCCACTGCTGCGGAAACCCCGCCCGAAGGTCTACTGACCTCTTCGGACATGTTTGCATTAGAAAACCTAGAAGACCCCATACCCCCGGAACACCTCACCTTGGAGCTGGAGCCACCTGTGCTGCCGGCGGACCTGGCGTCAAACCTCCTCGAAGATGCTCCGCATACGCCACCACCCGCCACCGCTGAAATACCTGAGCTACCCACCAGCGCTGGCACAGAGCCTGGCTTGCCTGTTGTAGAGGCTGTATCTTTCGAAGACCTTGATGATATCGCCTTGCCAGGCCATCTAACCCTTGAATTGGATAGTTCCGAAATGGCCTCGGAGGTTTCATCTATCAGCCTGGACAACCTGCAGCTGGAAAATCCGCCTGGCGATATACAGTCGAAGATGCCTCCTCGCGACGATCACGCAGACGATGAGGAAGAGCTGTTACTCGATCTGGATAGTTTGGAATTGGACGACGATGAGCCCCGGGGGAAGGCGTAGATAGGCTACCCTGCCTGAGAGGAGCAGTGCTATGCATACGGGTGAGATTTTGTTGACGTTTGCCGCTGTCTGCATTGGCGCCAGTGTCATCATTGCCCTGCTCTTTCGTTTCTGGCCACGGTACGGTTCCGTAGCCGCGGCGGTCGAGCGCTCAGACCATCTCCTCGAGCAGATGGAGGCGCCACATTAGCATACGGGCTGTTGCTCTCTGGCACACGCAAGGAAGCTCTTATGGCAACCGTTATACGCTCCATGCACGACCTGACTGGTTTGGCGCCGCACCAGATACGTCAGCGTATTCGTGCTGGCCAATGGCGCCGTCCAACGGCTGGCCTGGCACCGGGCTATACACAGGCCAACTTGGCAGTAGTGCCGCGAGCCTTGGCCTATGATTTTCTGCTCTTCTGCCAGCGGAACCCCCAACCCTGTCCACTCCTTGAAGTGCTCGACCCTGGTGCTCACGAACCGCGGGAATTGGCGCCAGGCGCCGACATCCGTACGGACATTCCACGTTATCGTGTGTACCGGAATGGTACACTCGCCGAGGAGGTCGATGATCTCAGGGCTTACTGGAGGGACGATCTCGTCGGCTTCCTCCTCGGGTGTAGTTTTACCTTCGAACATCCCCTCATGGATGCCGGTATGCGTATACGGCACATCGAACTGGGCGTGAATGTTCCCATGTTCATTACCAATCGTCCGTGTAAACCCGCTGGTGTGTTCCATGGTCCTCTGGTAGTCAGTATGCGCCCTCTGCCAGCAGACGATGTCGTGCGCGCCGTGCAAATTACCAGTCGCTTTCCAGCAGTGCACGGGGCCCCCATCCACGTAGGTGACCCCACAGTTCTTGGTATTTGTGACGTGCAACGCCCCGACTTTGGCGATGCGGTCCCCGTGGCCCCAGGGGAAGTGCCAGTATTTTGGGCCTGCGGCGTTACACCACAAGCCGTGATGATGCAGGCGAAACCTGTGCTAGCCCTGACGCACGCCCCGGGGCACATGTTCATCAGCGATCGACGTGATAGTACGTTGGCGGTGTTGTAACACCATGTTTCCCACCCATACGCGGTGCTCGCCCGGCTGAGGGTGCAGCGGGACAGCGCCTGGCTCGAATGAAGGCCTGTATGTTGCCACTGCGCGATACCATTCCTTCCATGCGTTTCCCCGCTGTGACCATAGGGCTCATTGTGGTGAACGCTTGCGTGTTTCTCTTCGAGCTCGGTGTAGGCACGCGAGGACTTGACGCCGTCTTTTATCAGTGGGGCATAGTGCCTTGCACGTATACAGGCACGTGCTATGCCCGTATACTCACGCCTAGCGGTTTCCGGTCTGGGTCATTGCATCCAAACTACCTCACCTTGCTATCGTCGATGTTTCTGCATGGTGGCTGGATGCACATCATCGGGAATATGTGGTCCCTCTGGATCTTTGGTGACAATGTCGAAGATCGCATGGGCCGGACTGGCTTTCTCTGTTTTTATCTGCTCAGTGGGCTTACCGCTGGCGTCCTGCATATTGCCTTCAATCCTGCTTCACGCGTCCCCACAGTGGGCGCGAGCGGCGCCATTGCTGGCGTCATGGGCGCCTACTTGTTGCTCTTTCCCCATGCCAGAGTGCTAACGCTGGTACCGATTTTTATCTTCTTGCAGACGATTGAGCTCCCAGCGGTGTTCTTCCTAGGGTTCTGGTTTTTGACCAACCTCTTGAGTGGCATTGGGTCTCTCGCCGCCCACACGGGAGCTGGTGGCGTGGCCTGGTGGGCACATATTGGTGGATTTCTGGTCGGTCTCCTGTGGGCCCTCCCTCTGCGTCGACGGGACGCCAGGCGTTCTCAGCGGTATTATTATGCCGACGATGACTATAGCCGCTGGTGAGTAGGCCACGTGCCACGCAACTCAACCTTTCCTCGCTTTCGACCGATACGTATACACGTTACCCCTGGCTGGAAGGGAAAGGCGCGGACGTATGGGTCTCTTGGATACGTACAGAATCAATAAAGCTATTGCCGTGCTGATTACGTCCCAGGACGCGGCAAGCGCCGAGACGATGCAGGCTGTGGCGACACTCAAGCGCCTCGGGCAGTCCGCTATTCCGAAGCTTATCGAAGCCTTGGGCACGGTGCGCACGCCACACACCGTTGTGGCGTCTCTAACGACTCTCGTCCAAAATGCTACCCTTCCCCTCTTTGGGGATGGTTTAGCGAGTTCCAACCCACGCGTAGTCGCTGGTGTTGTGGAGGTGCTGACGCAGGCCACCACCTACGACCCGAATCGGCTACTCGATTTTTTCACGGACCCTCGTATTGCCAAATCAACGCTCGGCAAGCTGTTGAACGCCCACAAAGCGATGCTGCAGCCTGAACTCTTGCTGCAGTGTCTCGATACGGTACAGGCTGAGCACCGTCCGCTGCTCTTAGCTCTGGTGCGTCAGGTCGCGACTGTGGCGACTGTGCCAGCGCTCATCCGCCGCCTAACAAGTACAGATGAGACCGTACGTCTGGCTATGGTCCGAACGCTGATGCGCTTCCGTACCGAGGAGGTGCGGGACGCGTTCATAGGTTTGCTGACCGACACGCATGTATCCATACGTGAGGCAGCACTTGCAGGGCTCGCGAGCCTACCCATACCACAGGACGTGAGACCAATCTGTCAACTACTCAGGGATCCAGAAAAAATCATACGGAGCCAGACCAGCGCCATGCTGACTCAATGGAAAGTCCCGCAGACGTTAGCGTATCTCTTCGATGTCTTGCAGGATCCCTCTCCAGAAGTGCAACAGGATGCTGTAGAGCTCCTGTCAGTGGTGGGGGATACGAGTAGCATCAAGGCTGCAGTGACCCTACAGACTGACACACTGGTTCTACGCGATACCCTCATGCGGCTCATCGAGGCTCCCCAGACACGTGTACGCCAGCTGGCTCTTGAGGGGTTGACGAGTCTTCAGGGACCTCTAGATTTCGAAGCCTTATGTCGCCTGTTATGGGATCCGGATCGCACGGTACGGCAACAGGCGGCGACACTCCTCACGCAACTCAATAATCCACAAATGCTCCCCATCCTCATAGAGACCCTGCAGGCCGAAGCACCCGACGTACGCCACGGAGCCGTAACCATCCTGAACACGATTGGAGACGTCTCCCTCCTCAAGAATCTCCTAAGCGCTTTGGCCGACAAGGAGTGGTGGGTGACCATGCGGGTCACGGATGCCCTTGGACGAGGCGGTGGGGCAAAGGTCGTCGATGCAGCCTTAAAACTGAGCATAGATCCAGATGCGGGTATGCGTCGTAGCGCCATGGAGATCCTGAAGCTGACCCAGGATCCGCAAGTGCTGAACTTTCTGCTAGAGGCGTTGGAGGCTCAGGACCCCTGGATCCAGACATGTGCTGCAGAGGTGGCAGGAGCCTTAGGCGAGAAACGTGCGATCCCAGCCCTACTGCGTCTCGCGCAGACTGGACATACGGACCTGCGCCTGGTGGCCCTGCGTACTCTCACCAGTCTGGGAGATGTACGTGCCATCCCCCTCCTGCTCACTTATGTGCAGCAGGGCACCCCCGTCTTGCAACGCGAAGCGTTACAGGCCCTGGCGGCCCTGACAGACGCCGAGCACTCCGAAGCGGTCCTGCAGGCGGTGATGGCCATACGCAGCACCTATGATACGGACCTCAAAGCCCTCGCGAATAGCACAGCAAGTGCGATCATTCGGCGTTTTGGTGTGCGGGCTGTAGGACGCAGTACCGCGCGGGACATCGGTGTAAGCCGCCCAGCGCCCCAGTCGCTCCTGTACGAGTCAACGCCAAATAGCAGCCTCCAGTCGGCCATGGCGAGCACGCCAGGCTCGGAGAGCAGTGAGCCTGCCCCAGACTCCACTACCTCGGTTGCCGAGGCGATTTTGGATGCAACCATACTGGTCCCTGGCATGGTGCTCGCAGAGCGCTATCGCGTCGTCCGCCAGATTGGCCAGGGGGGCTTTGGCACCGTCGTGCTCGTGGAAGATACCATGGTCGGCGAACAACTCATCCTCAAATTCCTCAATCCCCATATGGCGGCGGATACCCGTATGATCAAACGGTTTATCCACGAACTGCGCTATGCCAGACGCGTCACCCATGAGAACGTTATTCGCATTCACGACTTCCTACGCATCGAGCAAGCCTGCGCCATTTCTATGGAGTACTTTCCCAGCCACAGCCTCAGCGCTGAGATGCCCAGGCACACCCCCATGCCTCCCCAACGCGCTCTGCGCATCCTCTGGTACATCTGCCGCGGCATGCACGCTGCCCATCAGGTCAAGATTATTCATCGTGACCTGAAGCCACCGAACGTGTTAATCAGCGACGCCGGGGTGGTCAAGATCGTTGACTTTGGCCTTGCTGCGGCAGTAAGCGACACCGCGACGCGGCTCACCAGGACCGGTGCGCTGCTCGGCACACCGCTGTACATGGCGCCAGAACAGGTGCAGAATCGTACCATCGATGTCCGTACCGACGTCTATAGCCTGGGGATCATGATGTATGAGATGTTCACGGGCCGACCGCCCTACTATGGCAATAATCCCATGACCATCTTGTACCAGCACCTCGAAGGGAAAGCGACCCCGCCGCGTGAGTTGAACGCGGCCCTGGCACCGGAACTGGAGGCCATCGTCCTGAAGGCCATGGCCGTGGATCCGGCGCAACGTTTTCAAAGTATGGAAGCATTAGGCAAGAGCCTGGTTCCGCTACTCAAACAGCCGACGCGATGAGGGTACGCTGGGGCCTCCTCGAGGTGACAGCCCCCACCTCTCCTCGGCCAAGCTATACGTTTTTGACTTGCGAAGCCTGGTAAGCTTTCCTACAATGCCTTAAGCGGGCAAAAGGTTTGTTAAGCTATAATTCATTTATTCTTAATACTATAATCAGTCTCCTCTTCCCGCAGGTTGTCACAATGGCAGAGTAAGCCAGAAGGTGTGTGTATGGGCTTCCTGGATGGCTACAAGATTAAAAAAACTCTTGCCGTGCTCCTCGCCTCGCAGAACCCTGCCAGTCCCCAGACAGTGCAGGCCCTCTCGAGACTGAAGGAGATCGGGCGGCCGCAGCTCGCCAAGTTTGTGGAAGCATTGGGCAATGCCAGACATCCTGAGATTATTGAAGAGCTGCTAGCGGCTTTTTTGGACAACGAAACCTTCGCTTTTTTCGTGAGCCACCTGACACATCCGAATACCCAGGTAGCGGCAGGCGTTGCCAGGGTATTTGTCAAAAGCACGAAATACGACCCCCATCAGCTGCTCAAGCTGTTATCCGATGCCAAGGCTCCCAAAGCAGTCCTCGGGAAGATTTTGACCCAGCGTAAGGATCAGTTGAATGTCAAGTCTCTAATCAATTTGCTCAGCACTGCCGATCGTGAAAGCCGGGCTGTGCTCTTGCGGTTGATCGAACGGTCTGCGACCGGGACTGTGCTCCCTGACCTCATGCGGGCAGCACGGAACGAGGATGTGACGATCCGTGCCAATATGGCACGCATCCTGGCACGCTTTAGTACGGAAGCGGTGCGCGACACCTTGTCGAGCCTTCTCAATGATCCGCGCAAAGAGGTCCGGCAAGTGGCCCTGGAGGGTCTGGCAAGCTTGAAGATGCCGCTGGAAGCTGGCTCGATCTGCCAGATGTTGCGGGATCCCGACCCTGCTATCCAAACGAAGGCAAAGGAAATCCTTATCCAGGTGCATGATCCGCAGGCGGCACGCTGTCTCGTTGAGCTCCTGCAGGATGAAGCTGAAGACGTGCAGCAGCGCGCCGTGGAGGTGCTGAATACGGTGCAGGATAGTGCACCTATTCGCGTGCTCCTAGAAGCCCTCAGAAGCAAGGAATGGTGGGTGAAGGTGCGGGCCTTTGAGGCGCTACGCACTTCGGGTAGCGCGAAACTGTTTGATGCCGTTTTGACTCTCCTCCAGGATGCAGATGAGTATATCCGCAGCAGTGCTGTAGAAATTTTGAAGCAGCAGCAGCGTGCCTTTAACCATTTGATCACGACTCTCGACGACACTGATCCGGAGGTGCGGGCGCGCACGGTAGAGGCGCTCGTGACGCTGGAGGACAGACGGGCCATACCTGTGTTCCTGCGCCTATTGCATGAGATGCCGACGCTAGGCACTCTCGTCATCCCAGCGTTGGCGAAGCTCGAGGGGCGTCAGGCTATTCCACCCCTTATCGAGTGTCTACAAGGCACCGACAAAGCAGTGCGTATCGCAGCTCTCCGGGCACTCTCGTCCCTGGCAGATGCGGCTCACGCTGAACAGATCTGGAAGGCGGTCATGGCAGTACGCGAGACGGCTGACGATGCCGAACTCAAGGAGGCTGCAAATGCCACAGCGAACGCGCTGGTGAGTAGAGGGGTATTGGTGCGGCCTTCCACCAATTCAACGATGGTGCAACTGCAGCCGGCACTGCCCGACCTGCACGGCCTTGGGGCTCTGGGTATATTGACCCCTGCATCCCACGATCACGATGTGGAAGCGATCATCACGCATGACCATGAGACGGATCGTTACATTGATGCCGACACGCTTGAGTCCGGTGATATGTTGGTTGAGCGCTATCGAGTCATCCGCCGCGTAGGTAAAGGGGGGTTTGGCGCGGTTATCCTCGTGGAAGATACCGTGGTTGGTGAGGAAATTATTCTCAAATTCTTGAATCGTGAAATCGCGGCAGATGGCAACATGATTGAACGTTTCAAACATGAGTTGCGGTATGCTAGACGGATCACGCACGAAAACGTCATTCGCATTCACGATTTCTTAACGCTGAAGAAATCCTATGCGATTTCAATGGAGTACTTCTCCAGCCACAGTCTGTCTGATGAACTCAAACAGGGGCCTATCAGCCTTAAGCGGGGCCTCAAGATTGTGTGGGACATTTGCCGTGGGTTGAGCGCTGCCCATCAGGTCGGGGTAGTGCACCGCGATATCAAACCACCGAACATTTTGATTAATGACAGCGGCCTGGTGAAGGTTGTCGACTTCGGTCTGGCGGCGCTGAGTCATGCGGACGCACGCCTGACAAAAACCGGGGTGCTGCTGGGGACACCGACCTACATGGCACCGGAGCAAGTGCGGGCGCGCACCATCGATGCGCGGACGGATATCTACAGTCTCGGCGTCATCATGTATGAAATATTCACCGGGAGGCCGCCCTATGTGGCGGACGATCCCATGGCCATCTTGTTCCAACATGTCGAAGGCAATCCCACTCCACCGCGGCAGCTCAAGCCGGATATTCCTGCCGCGGTGGAGGCCATCATTCTCAAGACGATGTGGGTTGATCCTGCCAAGCGCTTCCAGAGCATGGATGACTTGCGTAGGAGTATCTTCGCTCTGTCAAAACAGGACATGCGCTAAGGGCAGAACGTATGAGCACCAATCACGCGATCCATCAGATCGTTGTCTTCGGCCTCTCCGACCGGGGACTACAGCGTGACAACAACGAGGACCACTTCATGGTGGCCGATCTGACCCGTAAAGCAATCGGTGTCCATGATAACCAATTGCGTCCAGAGTTGTTCCACCACGATATTGGTACGCGTGGGACTCTACTGATAGTGGCCGATGGCCTTGGCGGCCATGAAGGAGGGGAGGTTGCCAGCCAGCTGGCAGTCGATATCGTGGCCCAAGCGCTCGTCAATACGGCAGAGCAAGCCCTGCCAATATCGGCACAGATTATGTGTGCTGTGGACATGGCGCATGAAGCCATCTGTAAGCATCACGGTGCCAGTGGACGCACGCGCCATATGGCGTCGACACTAACAGTAGTGCATGTGGGGCATGGCGTCATGACTATTGCGCAGGTGGGTGACAGTCGCGCCTATCGGTTCAGGGGGGGGAAGCTCACGCTCCTGACCGAAGACCAGACCGTCGTGCACATGATGCAAAAAAAAGGCATGCTGACGCCCGAAGAAGCGCAACATCATCCGCACCGCAACATCATCCTGCAGGCCTTAGGCCAAGACAAATCTGTCCTGCCGGAGATCCAGACCCTGCCGTTCTCGCATAATGATTACCTGCTGTTATGCTCGGATGGCTTGTCCTCCTATGTGGCACACGAACGCATCGAAGAAATTCTGTCCTCGGGTGAGGACGAGCATGTGCAGTGCCGCTGTCTGGTCGAGGCAGCGAACGCAACGGGGGGAGCTGATAATGTCACCGTGTTGCTGGCACGCCTGATTATCAAGGAGAATGTACGTCCTGAGGCCCCCAATAAAGCGCCAGTGTATAGCACCCCACATGGGGTGGAACACGCATCTACCAGCATCCGGGCCGCAGAGGCGTCCGGGCCGCAGCCGGCACAAGCTGCCTCGGACCCCCTCCCCCCTGCTGCGGCCAACACTACCCTCGCCGCGCCAGCTAGTGAGCCAGCCAAACTATCGATCTGGAAGTGGGAAATCAGGTGGCCGTGGGGGCACAAAACCGCAAGTCCGACAGCACTGCCTACTCCTAAGCCTGGACCAGCAGAGGCCCTATCGCTGGCCCAGAATGCAGACCAAGAGGAACATGCCCCGGGAAATCCTGGGAATGCGACTTCTACGGCGTCGTGGGACCCTCGTGTGCTTAAGGCTGTCGAAGACAGCCTTGCCGAATACATTGGTCCAGTCGCCAAAATTTTGGTAGGAAGAGCTGCACATCACACAAAAGATCTGCATAAACTCTGCCAGGCACTCGCCGCCCAGTTGTCGACAGAGCAGGAGCGCAAAAGCTTCCTGCACAATGCCTTGCATCAGAAGCAAAGCCACTCCCGACGTCCCTAGTGAGCGTGCCCTGCCTCTTCGTCCATTGAGACGTTACCTGGTTGCGGCCATCTGTGGGGCCAGCTCCTCGTCCCAGGGACCAGGGAAGAGACCCTTGGATCGGCCCTCGCCAGAAAACACTTTGTCGTGGCGCGCCCATTGATTTCTGGGGAGTTCGTAGGATACTTCAATACCATTGCCATCAGGGTCGCGGAAATAAATGCCAATGGAGATTCCATGATCGGACACATGCTCGATAGGAACATTGAGGTCTTTAAGACGCTGGTACGCGTCCTTCAAATCGTCCAGGCTGTGCATCATCCAGGCCATGTGATTCAGACCCACCTGCCTCTTCTGTTGCAGGGCGGCATCATCACCCACCTGCATCAGCGCCACCTCATGTGACTGTTCCTGATCCGCTGACATGAAGGCGGCGCGGCCAGGCATGTAGTCATAGGTGTGCAATCCCAGTACATCCTCATACCACTTGTGGGAGCGCTCGACGTTACGCACATAGATGTTGACATGACCCAGATATTTTGGTCTGTAGCTCATGGTCCTTCCTCCTTGAAAGGTCTTCAATAACGCTATTCACCGTACCACACAAACGACTAATCATGCAAGCCTCGCAAGTGGTACTGGTCTCCAGAGCCACTTTCAGGGGAAATTTACTTTGCCTTTACTGTCTAGGTATGCTAGGGTTGTGCACTATACAGTGCTGATAGTGTGTCCAGGGCTAACAGGTTATGACACTAGCAGGTAGGGTTCCTCTATGGATGTTCTGGAAGGGTTGCAACAGATACGGGGTGAGATGGATAGGTATGTTGTCGGGCATGACGATGTCAAAGAAGCGGTTATGCTCGGGCTCATCGCGCAGGAGCATATCTATCTGGAGGGGCCGCCAGGTACCGCAAAAACTATGCTGGCGGAGATTACCTCGGAGGCGGCAGATCTCAAATTTTTCTTCTATCAACTGCACCGCGATACGCGTCTGGCTGAACTCGTTGGAGACACGGTGATCTTCCGAGAGCGAGAGACGTCAGGTGGCGAACTCATCCGGCAAATGAACCGCAAGGGCGGCATCCTCACCGCCGAAATCTGCGTCCTCGACGATATCTCGCGGGCGCCAGGGGAAGCGCTGAACATACTCTTACGCATCTTGAATGAGCGCAAGTTCGGCGATGATAATATACCCCTCTTAACCGCCATTGCCACAGGCAACCCCACCAAGGACGAGTATTATAATGAGCCGCTGGATCCGGCCAATCTGGACCGTTTTACTATCCAGATGCGTACTCTGGGCCTGTTGCAGCGCAATCAGTGGGAACAAGCGGCCAGGGTCATTGACCTGTACGCGGACGACCATCTGAGTGGACTGCTCTCTCCGAAAGTCAGTCGGGCCGTCCTCGATGCGGCCAATGCTATCGTGCCACAGGTCGATCTGACCGCAGAGGTGAAGCAGTTACTGCTCGAGTTGCTCAATGTGCTGCTCAATGACTATCACCTTAATGACAGCAACTCCCTGCTGACTGACCGCACCTTCCTGGTGAAAGCGGTCAAAATCCTCAAGTCGAAGGCAGTACTTGAAGGGCGTATGCGCTGCGTCCCAGAAGACCTCTTCGTGCTCAAGTACCTCACCACCTTCCGCATTCCTGAAGAGCTACATAAGCGTCTTGAGGAAATCATCAACGAGCTGTTGCGAAAAAAAAAAGTAGTGCCTGAAGAGCAAGAAGATGTTGAGCAGATGAGTCAGGCGCAGTCTGAGGAGCGCACCGAGGGGCAACCGCGTACCGACTACAGTGCCCAGGAAGCCACGGTGGATCACCGCAAGCAGCAGCTGGAGCTGGGCGATATGGTGCAGCAGACGCTCAGCCCCAATGCTGAGGATGGTGGTGATAACAGTGAGTTAAATCTCGATAACGAGACTATCGAGAACATCGAGGTGCTACTCAAAGTCCTCAAAGGTCGTATGGACCGCAATATGGCGGAGAAGGTGGCGCACCCGGGTGGCCAGCCGCGCAAGTGGCGCCGCATGACGAATTTTGCAGATCTCCTCGACACAGATCCAGTGGAGAGTTCCATCTGGTATGACCATGTCAACCCACAATTGCCACGCGTGTTGCTGCGGGAGCGCTTTGATCGCGGCGGAGAGCTCGCCATCCTGCGCGATATTAGCTCGTCCATGGCGGGTATTTATTCCAAATGGGCTTCATCGGTGATCCTGCGGCTCGTGGAAATGGCCAGAAAGAAGCGCATGCGCGTGGGCTACATTGAGTTCAATCACCTCTCCACCAAGTACCAGGTGGCCGGAAAATTTTTCATACGTGACTATGAGAGAATGTCGCAGCGCGCCCTACATCTGCACTGCTCGGGCTGCACGAATTACCAGAACTCGCTGGAAGATGCCCTCACGGAGTTTAAGCGCCTGGGGTCGGGGAACCAGCACATCCTTTTCCTCACGGACGGCGTGCCGACGCAAGGGGATTGGGAGGTGAAGGCTGAGCGCGAGTTGGCCAAAGAGCTCGGCGTGGCCATCCATACCATCTTCATTGGCAAAAATAAATGCCCGCGTATTCTGGAGATTATCTCCGAGGAAACGAACGGGGCACAATTCCAGGCCTCGACGGACCGCTATGGCGTGATCCGTATCGAGGAACGGAACCGGCCGGAATTCCTCGTGGCCCGTTGATGTGCGCATGAGTTGACATGACGCATCGTGGAGGCAGAGTGCTGCCACTATGTATGTGGTGCGCCTTCACGGTGCGCTTTGTTTTCTCTGGAAGGAGGCGGTCATGATACTTGAAGGCAAAGTCGCCGTGGTCACTGGTGGTGGCAATGGTATTGGCCGGGAAATCTGTAAGCTCATGGCGGCGGAAGGGGCCCAGGTCGTGGTCAATGACCTCGGCACCGCCGTGGATGGCGTCGGCGAGTCGCGCTCGGCGGCTGATCAAACCGTGGAAATGATTAAGCAAGCTGGTGGTACGGCAACGCCCAACTATGATTCCGTCGCGACCCCAGAAGGCGGGCAGAACATTATCCAGACCGCGGTGAATGCTTACGGTAAGATCGACATTCTGGTGCACGTGGCTGGTATTTTGCGGGACCGCATGATTTTTAACATGAGCATCGAGGAATGGGACGCGGTCATCAATGTGCACCTGCGGGGAGCCTTCTGCGTGGTAAAGCCCGCCTGTGTGCTCATGCGGGCGCAGAAGAGTGGCTGCATCATCAATTTCTCGTCAATCTCTGCAGCTGGAAACTCTGGGCAAGCGAATTATTCAGCCGCGAAGGCGGGGATCCTGGGCCTGACGCGTACAGTGGCACGCGATATGGCGAAGTATGGGGTACGGGCCAACGCCATCTGGCCGGGAGCCAATACGCGCATGACGGCCACTGTGCCTGAGTCTGCCCGTCAGATCCGCGCCGAGCGCGGACTGGGAGAAGTGCGCATGCCTCCGACCGAGCGCAAGCCGGAGCACGTGGCGTCAGTAGTGACCTTCCTGGCGTCGGATATGGCGCAAGACATTACGGGCTGGACAGTGGGTATCTCGGGGGACCGGCTATCGCTGATCGATGATCCAAAGCCAGTCAAAACCATCTTTTGCGAAGGCGGCTGGACGCTAGAGAAGGTCGTTGATTTATGGCCAGCGTCGTTTGGGCTTGATCTGCGCCACCTGCAACGTCCGGAGCAGTAGCCGGGAGACGCCCGCCCTCTCCTGTTGGGGGAGAGGGCGGAGTAAGACTACGAGACTGAGGAGACAGTCATGTTACTCGAGGGGAAAGTTGCCGCTGTGACCGGTGGTGGCAGTGGTATTGGCCGGGAAATCTGTAAGCTCATGGCGGCGGAAGGGGCCCAGGTCGTGGTCAATGACCTCGGCACCGCCGTGGATGGCGTCGGCGAGTCGCGCTCGGCGGCTGATCAAACCGTGGA